>Ga0068855_100001708_pt1 | contig 27450 bp, 21 predicted proteins | sample KBSCornC52_FD_66592 | JGI IMG/M metagenome (GOLD analysis project Ga0068855, IMG submission 66592) | Corn rhizosphere microbial communities from Kellogg Biological Station, Michigan, USA - KBS Corn C5-2 | ecosystem: Host-associated > Plants > Roots > Rhizosphere > Soil ... | reverse complement strand
CGAGCCAATGCCCAACGGAAACGGCTTCGTTTGGGACGTCGCGGGAGATCCCGTACCAGCCAATGGGCACTGCGTGGTTGGCGTGGGATACACACCCCAAGGTGTGACCATCGACACTTGGGGGCTGCTCGGAACCGTGACTTGGGCAGCCCTGGCCAAATACTTCGTCCCGAGCGTATACGGCGCAGCGTACGTGTTGCTGACGCCGGATCAGTTGGAGAAGGGGCGCGGCGTGGCTCCGAACGGCGTCGCGTGGTCGGCGCTGATCGCGGACTTCGACGCGATCGGGGGTTCCGTACCAATCGGAGCACCGAACTTCAATCTGATGACGGTCGGGGGTATCCAACAAGCGCTCAACTATTTGGGCGCTGACCCGGTACTCGCGACCGACGGCATTGCAGGCCGCCGCACTCGCGCGGCGATCGAGGCTTTCCAGCGCGGGCACGGGCTCGCCGTGGATGGCGTGGTGGGCCGGTTCACGCGCGCCGCACTCCAGCTCGCGCTCAAGGCTGCGGGCTGACCGGATCTGCGCAGGCCCAGCCCACAGAGCGGCTCTTCGTTGCGCCAGGGGTACTCGGGGGCGAGCGACGCGGGGGTCGTGCCGAGTGCGTCCCTCGCCTACACCGCTTCGACCAAGGCCGAGTTTTCTATCCCGCGCGCACTCGAATCCACGCATCGTCTGTTTTTGCTCCGGACAAAAGTCGATTTTGCGCCGTTCGGTCGGATAAGGCGATATCGCCGTTCGCGTGAGCCGGCATTTGCGTTCACCCGCGTGCCATTCGGCGTAGACTGCTGCCGAACATGCTTCGCACGGTGATTCGCCATCGTTCGTCCCTGGGTTGGGTGGTCTTCAAATCGGCAATCGGCACGTCGTCTCTTGCGCTGTTTGCTGCGGGCTTGCTCGGCTCGGGGTGCAGCGCGGGAAAGAGCGCGGCGGGCCGCGGTGGGGTCGGCACTGGCGGCGCGGGCGGTTCGGGATCGCTTGGTCCGGGCGGAACGCTGCGGCTCGACGCTGGGTCGTCGGACCATCCGAGTGGCGGCGCCTGCGGGGACGGCGTCATTCAGCGCAGTGAAGGCTGCGATGACGCCAATAAGGTCGATGGCGACGGCTGCAGTCGCATCTGCCAGCTCGAAGCGAACTGGCTCTGCCCGACCGAAGGCAAGCCTTGCGAGTACGTGGGGATCTGCGGCAACGGCATTTTGACTACGAACAAGGCGTGTGACGATGGCAACACGCTGAGCGGAGACGGCTGTTCGAGCGACTGTCAGAGCGTCGAGCCCGGCTACATCTGTCGAGTGCCGGGCAAGGCGTGCAGCGCCTTGTGCGGCGATGGCGTGCTGAAGGGCTTCGAAACCTGCGATGACGGCAACACGCAGGGCGGCGACGGCTGCTCGGCGAGCTGCAAAGTCGAGCCCGGTTTCGACTGTAGCAGCGGTACGTGCAAAAAAGCAGTGTGCGGGAACGGTACCCGCGAGGCCGGCGAGACATGCGATGACGGCAACACCGTACCCTTCGACGGTTGTTCTCCGACTTGCACCAGCGAGCCTCAGTGCGGCACGGCCACGAGCGCGGTCGGCGCGTGCAAGACCGTATGCGGCGACGGGATCCTGCTGCGAGGCAGTGAGGAATGTGACGACGGCAACGTGCTCGATCACGACGGCTGCTCGCACGATTGCAAGGTCGAGGCTGGCTACACGTGCACGTCGGCGTACGATAATCCGCCGCCGAGCCTGACGCTGCCGATGGTAGCTCGCGATTTTCAGATGTATGCGGAGGGCACTCCCGCGACGGGCCATCCCGATTTCGGCCACTACTGCTGTTCGGAGTCCAAGGGTGTTCTCGCGACCACGCTGGGGCTCGATCACAAACCGGTTTGGGCTGGGCCGAACCCAGTGCCGAATCCGCAAAGCCTGATGTTCACGGGCAAGGCGGCGTTCGACCAGTGGTATCGCGATGTCAGCGGAGTAAACCAAACCTTTTATCAAACGCTCACCTTGGTTCAGGATCCAGCCGTCAAGACCACGTACGCTATGAACAGCGACAGCGATCCACCCTGGGCCGATCGCTGCGGCTTCTTCCCGCTCGATTCGACGAAGCCGATCCTCGATCAGAATACGGGCAACCCGCTGACCTATACGGATTCGGCCTTTCCGGACCGAACGTGTCACGCCTATCAAGGTCTCGGCTTCGGCAACGGCTGGGCGAATCACAACTTCGCGTTTACGACCGAGCTTCGCTACTGGTTCCAATATCAGGGCAACGAGAAGCTGAAGTTCACGGGTGACGACGATGTGTGGGTGTTCATCAACGGCACGCTCGCAGTCGATCTCGGCGGCGTGCACAACCGCGCAGCAGCAACCGTGATCCTCGACGCGTCGAAGGGCAGCGCGCAAATCGGCTATGGCGACGCGCCTTCGTCCTTTGCGACCATCGATTTCAAGCTGAGCGTTGGTAACGTTTATGAGGTGGTCGTATTTCAGGCCGAGCGCTGGTGTTGCGGCTCGAATTACATGCTCACGCTGGCCAACTTTCTCGCCGGCCAGAGCCAATGTGTGCCGACCTGCGGGGACGGTGTCGCCGTGGGCGGCGAGGAGTGCGACTGCGGCACCGGTACCGGCGCGTTGCCGGCGGGCTGCCCCGGGCCAAACGAAGATGCGAAATACGGCGGCTGCACTACCAGCTGTACCTGGGGACCGTTTTGCGGTGACGCCGTCGTTCAAGCAGCGCCCACTGGCCCGGAGCAGTGCGACCTCGGCAAGCAGAACGGCGCTTCGGCTGCCGGAGCGGGCCGCTGCAGCATTGCTTGCCAGAACCCGCGCGTGTGCGGTGACGGCGTCGCCGACACCGATCTCAACGAGCAGTGCGATCTCGGCGCCAAAAACGGCCTGCCACTGGACTCGCAAATGCAAGCGGTGGACGCGGGCGGTCAGGTCTATTGCGACACGGATTGCACCATTCCGATCACGGTCAAATAGCCGCCCGCGCGAGCCATCGCCAGGAGAGCCCTGCACGGCGTTGGCTTCGAGCGCACCCGATTGGCGCAGCGTCGGCCTGTCCACCCCGAGCCGCCGCCACAAGAATGCCATCGCGCCAGTCGATGCGGGCTCGCCCCGATCCGGACTGAATCCCATCGCCACAGCGCACGCCGTTCATTAGGATGCGTGGATGGTGGGAAATCGCACAATCTTCGCGGTCGTACTGCTCGCGGCAGTCGGCTGTGGCTCGAGTGAGGGTTCGCTGGGCGGCGGGGGCGGCGGCTCGACGCAAGGCAACGCGGCAGGGCAAGGCGGCTCGGGAGGATTAGCGGGGCGAGCGCCGAGCGGCGGAACATCGAGCGGCGGAACATCGAGCGGCGGGGCAGCGAGCGGCGGAGCATCGAGCGGCGGGGCAGCGAGCGGCGGAGCATCGAGCGGCGGGGCGAGCGCTGGCGGAGGGCACTCTGGCCGTGGTGGCACCGCGGGGAGCGGCGTGGGTGGAAATGCGGGCGGCAGCGCGGGGAGCGGCGGCTTGCCGGCGTGCGTTGGGAACGACGATCCAAGCGCGCCCTTTGTCGACTTCGTGCGTAACGCCGATCCCGCACCTCCCGCCCTGGGTGGTCCCATCGCGAGCGGCATCTACTTCCTCACTGGCCTGACCTACTACGGGGGCGTGCAGGTCAAGAGCGATTGTCTTCTGGAGCCGACGCACGAGGTGCTGCGCGTGACTGCGAGCTCCGAAACCGAGGGCGACATGCTGTCCACGGAGCAGCACCAATTCGCGGACGGCTCCGGCCAGTTCGGGAACGTGCAATCGTTCAGTTACAAGGCGCAGGGGACTTCACTATTGATCGACTACACCTGTTGGGAACCGGACGAATATTCCCAGCCGTACAGCGCCACGAGCAGTCAGCTCCGCTTCATCCGCGGTCCCTTCGACAGCCCCTGTGACACCGGCGTGACCTTGGTCCTCACCTACGCCAAGCAGCCCTGAAAGCGCTCAGGCGTCGCATCCCGCTCTTGCCAGGTCACGGCCCTGAAGCTCGGAAGCCGGCAGGAGTGCAAAGGGGCACCGCGCGCGGCCTGCAAAAACACCGTCCTCTTGCGCGTTTTTTTGCAGAAAGACAAAAAGCGAGAAGATCGCGGCGGCCGGTAGCGTGCATCATTGGAACCAATGACGACGAGCTCACCGCGGGAGCGAACATGAGACAGCTGGGCCTGGCCGCTTGCCTGGTGCCGGCACTGCTGGCGTTTGCTGCACCCGCGCGGGCGGTCACGAGCGCCGAGTTTTATCAAACTCCGGCGGCGACTTACGGTCGATTCGAAGCGCGGATTCGCTTCGCCGCGGGCGACGGGGTCGTGAGCGCGTTTTTCCTGTGGAAGGCCGGCTCTGAGACGGCCGGCGCTTTTTGGAACGAGCTCGACTTCGAAAAGGTCGGCGCTGATTGCCACGTGCAGACCAACGCCATCTTTGGCGCGCCCAGCGCCGGACACGAGCAGATGAACGCGGTCGCGGATGCGTGCGGCGGATACCACACGTACGGCTTCGAATGGACGCCGACCTACATCGCCTGGCAAGTCGATGGCACAGAGGTGCGGCGTGACAGCGGCGCAACCGCCACGGCGTTCGCGCAGAACGCAACCGCCGGCATGCAGATGCATTTCAACATCTGGCCTGGAGACGCAAGCTTCGGCGGCAACTTCAACCCGGCGATCCTGCCCGTCTCCCAGTACATGAGCTGGGTGCAGTACTCGTCTTTCGACAATGGTACCTTTACGCGCAAGTGGCGTGAAGAGTTCGACAGCGCGAGCCTACCGAGCGGTTGGGTGACGGCGAACTGGGCGTCGCCCAAGAATCTTTCGACGAACTCACCTGCCAATGTGAATTTCGTAGACGGGATCTCGATCCTTTCGCTGACGAACGACAACGCGACCGGCTTCATGGGCAAGCCACCGAGCGACCCCGCTTCGGGTGGCTCTGGCGTGGGTGGCTCTGGCGTGGGTGGCTCTGGCGTGGGCGGCTCTGGCGCGGGTGGCTCCGGCGCGGGCGGCGCGAGCGGCAGCGGCACGGGTGGCAGCAGCACGAATAACGGAGGTACGCCGGGTGCAGGTGGACAAACCTCGGGTACTAGCGGCTCCGCAGGTGTTTCGAACACCGGCACGGGCGGCAGCAATTCCGGCGGAAGCGGCGGCACCGTCAGCGCGAGTGGTGGCTCCGGAAATGGCGCGCTAGCCGGCGCTTCCGCAGCCGGCAGCGGAGCCACGCCCAATGAGATGAACGGCAGCTCCGGTAGCTGCAGTTGCCGTCTGCCGTTGAGTGGACGCTCCTCGGGCTCGGCGAGCGGGATTGCGCTGGCGGCGCTGTTCGTTCTCGCGGCGCGGCGCCGCGGGGCGAAGTTGCGACGCTGATCTCGAGCGCCGAGCACCGGCGCAAGCATCGCGAGGTGCGCCGTTTGGGCGTGATTCGTGGCGTGTGACTCGTGGCGTGTAACTCGTGGCGTGTGACTCGTGGCGTGACTCGTAGCCTGTAACCCGTAGTGTGTGACTCGTGGCGCGTCCGGATCGCGGTGCAGTTCGAGCCGCCCCGGGCGCCCTCGAACCGGTGTTCGAATTTGGGCATCTCATTGTCCATTGCGTCGGACAATCCGGTCCGGCGCCCGGTCGCCGTCTCGAGCGCAAGAATCGCGACCGCGCGATATGCTGGAATTCACCGGATTTTTTCCGGATGGTCGAGCGGCTCGCGCTGCGCGCATTCGGCCCGCACGCCGGATTGTTCGGCGTAGCGGACGGTGACATGCCCAGTTTTCGATCCCCCATCAGATCTTGGTTTGGAGGAGGAGCCTCGTTAGATCGGCCGGATTTCGCGGCCGTAGCGGACAATGACATGCCCACTTTTCGACCCCCATCAGATCTTGGTTTGGAGGAGGAGCCTCTTGGATGGGCCGGATTTTTGCGACGTAGCGGACGGTGACGTGCCCAGTTTTCGACCTATCAGATCTTGGTTTGGAGGATGCCCTCTTGGGCAAGCCGGATTGTTGGGCGTGGCGGGCGCTGACATGCCGAGTTCTTTGACTTAGGCGGCGTCTCCTAGCGGCACCTGGGACCTCGTTACCCATGCCGTCGTCGGCGTTGCGTGAGTGGAAGCGAGCTCAGCGAGACTGCCTCGATCAGCATCGCAACGCGTCGAGCAAGATTGCACAGCTTGCCAAGCTCGGCGCGAGAGTGTGGCCAACGTCGTCCGGCTGGGTGCGTTCGAGTGTGCGCGACGAGCTGCGCTCTGTCGTGGTTCTCGGTTGCGCTCTGGTTTCTGGAGAAGTCGTCTGTGACGCCGAAGGCTATGCCGCGCTGCGACGGCCGCGTGACCATCAAAACCCAAGCGCCTACCTGCGCGCCTGACTTGTGCTCTGGCCAGCGCGGTTTAGAGTGCTGGCATGGCTGGATTTCGCCGATTGGCGATCGCGGCGGCATTTGCGGGACTTTTTGCTTTCGGCTGTGGTGGCGCGGCTCACTCGTCGGGTGCGAGCGTCGCGCAAAACGAGCTCACTGGCAGTGCGTTCGGGCAGCCGTTCGTGCCGGCCGACACGTTGCTCGTCCATCCGCAAAGCTGGAAATCAGCCGCTGCGGGTTCGACGGCCATTCTCGTGAGCGACACCACAAACTTGTGCGCTCAGATCACGGCGGGCAAAACGACGGCCCCGGGGCGGCTCGTGGTGGTCAGCCTGCAGAGAAACGGAGCCGACGGCAAAGTGGTCGATTTGGACGTCGGGCAGTACGCAAAGGACGGTCAAGGGACGCCTTCGAGTCGCTACGGAGAGCTGTTTCTGAGCGGCGTCGATGCGCAATGCGCCTTCGAGAAGTCGTCCGCCTCGGACCGGAGCTCGATTCACGTCACTTCCGTCGGACCCGGCAGTACTCAGGTGAGCGTGACCGTCGACGTCCATTTCGCGAGCGGGGACGAGCTTCAAGGCAGCATTTCCGCGTCGACCGGATGCGACGAAGCAGCCGTCGATCAGTACCTGAACAGCAGCGCGAAATGCGGCTGAGCGCGCACGCGGTGAGTGCAGACCAGCGCGTGCGCAGACGGCAGCGCTAGACCGCATTCGCCGGACCGAACCAGGTGCACAGCGCGTCACGCAGACCGTCGTCCGTGCCGCCACCCACCCACGCGACGTGTCCATCGGGTCGAATCAGCACGGCGCTCGGCGCGCTGACTACGCCGAGCACCGGCAGCTCCCAGGCGCCCGCGTAGCGCGCGTCCACCCGCTTCACGCGGCTCTGCCACGGCGTGATGTCGAGCGCGCCCGGCTCGCCGAGATTGAGCAACACTGGTCGCGCGTCGTAGAGCAGCGTGAATACGCGGCGCGGACCGTCTTCCCCCTCCAAGTCCAGATCGGGCATGCGCCGCCCGAGCAGCGGATGTCCCTGGCCGAAGTCGTATCGAAGGTCGAGGCCGGACATGATGGCGGCGTAGCGCTTGCGCGGTTCGTCCATCGCGAGCAAATCGGCGATCGTCTCGCGCGCGGCATTGCTGCGCTCATCGCCGCGGTTGAGCGCGGTTTGCGCCAGTGTCAGCTTGAGCACGCGCGCCGCGACCGGGTGCCGCTCCGCTTGATAGCTGTCGAGCAAGCTCTCCGGCGCCGTGCCGGCCACCACTTGCCCGAGCTTCCAGCCCAAATTCACGGCATCTTGCAGACCGAGGTTCAGGCCTTGTCCGCCAGCCGGCGAGTGCACGTGCGCCGCATCGCCGGCCAAGAGTACGCGCCCTGCGCGATAAGAAGTGGCTTGCCGCGCCATGTCGCTGAACCGCGAAAGCCACGTGACATCGTGCACGCCGAAATCGCTGCCGTACACGGCGACCAGCGCCGCGCGCAGATCGGCCAGCGTGGGCTCGCCGCGGCCTGGGACGTACGGTTCGTTCAACACCATGCGCACGCGCTTGCCGCCCTCCAGTTTACCGAGGCCATTGACGCCCCGTTCGTCGCGGCGCAGGCCCCAGGCCGGCTCTTCGCTCATCGCCGCCTCTGCGATCAAGTAGCTCAGCGAAGGCTCCCAGCCCGGGAAATCGATCGCGGCTTGCTTGCGGATCGAGCTGCGCCCGCCGTCACAGCCGACGAGGTAACTCGCGCGCAGCAATGCGCCGTCGGCGAGCTCGATCTCGACGCCGCGATCGTCCTGTGCAAAGCCGGTCACCCTACGCCCGCCGTAGATCGGCACCGAGAGCTCATTGACCCAGCCCGCGAGGATGCGCTCGAACTCACTCTGCCGCAGCGCGAGCCCATAATTGTGCCGAGTCGGGAAATCGCTGATGTCGAGCGGGACCATCGCGAAGCCGCCCACCTGCATCGTCTGTCCGTGCGACAAGAAGCGATCGGCGATGCCCCGCTGATCGAGCAGCTCGATCGTGCGCGCATGCAGGCCGCCCGCGCGCACTCCCTCGAGCTCCTGAGTTTCGCGCCGCTCGACGATCGCGACGTCGACCTTCGCCAACGCGAGCTCGCCCGCCAGCATCAGCCCCGTCGGCCCTGCACCCACGATCACCACACTGTGCTTGGTCACGTTTGTCATGGTCACGACTGTGCGGCACCCCCTGGGGCTTGCGGCAAGCCCCCGTGTCTGGCATAAGACTGACCTGGCGGGGGCCGGGGCTCCGGTTGTCGTTTCGCGACGCGCGCGCTCTGCGCGAACACCCGCAAAAATTTTGAGATAAGCGCCCGCGACGCGCGCCGAATTCCGCGGAAGCCGACCCTAGAAAGGGCCGGCTTTGCGGTTCTTTCTCGGCTTATCCCGGTGTTCCGCGGCGCGTTCGTGTCGAATTCAGCCGCGCCGCGCCAGGTCAGCCGCGGCGCGCCGCGTCGATGCGGGCAACGTCGATCTTCTGCATCGTCATCATCGCGTCGAAGGCACGCTTTGCCTCACTACCGCCGGCCGCCAAGGCCTCGGTCAGCGTGCGCGGCGTGATCTGCCAAGACAAGCCCCAGCGATCCTTGCACCAGCCGCAGTCGCTTTCCGAGCCGCCGTTTTTGACGATGGCGTTCCAATAGCGGTCCGTCTCTTCCTGATTGTCAGTGGCAACTTGAAAAGAAAAGGCCTCACTGTGCTTGAACATCGGCCCGCCATTGAGACCGAGGCACGGAATGCCGAGCACGGTGAACTCCACCGTCAGCGGCTGGCCTGCTTTGCCTCCAGGAAAATCACCCGGCGCCTTGTGCACGGCGATGACCTTACTATCGGGAAAGGTCTCGGCGTAAAAACGCGCCGCCGCTTCCGCATCCTTGTCGAACCAGAGACAGATCGTATTTTTCGGCGTCATGTTCGTGTCCTCCGTTCGCTGCCAATCCTGCGCGATGCCAACGGTGAACCCGCGTGCGCAAGCTCGCCACCAGCATCGCCCATCGCCATAGCATGCCACTCAGATGCGCTCCATCTCAACGGCCGCGGGGCATTGCGACACAACGTGATTCGGATCGACATGGCGCGTAGCGCGTTTGCGCCCAATGTACCGATCGTCACGACCGTGCGGTATCGCGAGACCAATTTTACAGGCAGAGGGCCCACGTTTTTAGGCGTTGCGCGCGCTGAGTGTCGCTTGAACGAGACAAAAACGAACGAGTCAGAAAACGAGCAACGAATGAGCCGCGCCGAAGTCAGCGAGGCGTTTGTGCGCGCGCTGCACGATCTCGCGTGCTTGCCGGGCCAAGCCGTCACAACTCACATCCGACTCGAAACGGCGGGTCGGCCTGGTTCGAAGAACATCCGAGTCATCGCACACGCAACGATCGCGCATCGGGCGCGCGTCTAGGCGTGCACGGCATCGCCGCCGTGATCGCTGATTTTGCGCGTCCCAGTCCGCTTCATTGAGCTGACGTTTCGTGGCCGATGCTGCACATTCAAAGCTTCGAGTCGCCCAATCAGAAGGCCGTGAAGCTCGCTTTCTTGATTGATTTTTGATGGTCACCGAGCGCGCCACGGTGCGGCAAAGCCTTCGGCGTCGAGGTGAGCTGGCGCACCTCGGACGCATACCGCAGGGCTTCGCCGAGCCGGTCGTGGTCATGCAAGACGCGAACGCCGGGCGCATGTTCGAGGCTTCGAACGTGTACGAGCTGAATGGCACCGGTCAATATCTGGCGCTCCCTGGCGGCTCGGTCTGCTCACGCAGGCGCCGTAGCCCGAGCTCTAGCCGCGAATACCGAGCGAACGCGCTGGGGCGTTCGTTTAGGCGCGGTTTGCGGTGCGGCTCAGCGCCGCGCTAGCCGTTCGCGCAGATGCTGCCCGCGCGTCAATGCGTCGCTCGGTACGCCCTCCCCGAGCGCGGGCGGGTCCACGCGCATCAATGCGGCGAAGCTCAACGCGGAGCAGGCAGCGAAATCCAGGTCATCCCACGATGCTTCGAACGAATCACCAATGACGAGCCAGCGCCCGCCTGACTTCTCGATCCGAATATCTGCCATCGCTCAGGGTCGCACGATCGCCGTACGCCCGCCACTCGGCGCGCGGCGCATTCGGTCTTGCTGCCGCATAGAAAGCGCACGCCAGCGGCCGAGACAGAGCTGAGCGAGCCGCGTCATTTGGGCCAAAACGGCAGGCTAACCGCGCTCCGGCAATGAGGATCGTCGTGCAATGCGTTCCTGAAAATAGTGCCTGAGATAGACGGCCAACTGCGGATCCAGCGGGTGCTCCAGGGTCTCGACGCCCACGAATTTGTTACTCAACGTGTGGTCGTGCTCGTGCACGTGCAAAATGAAATCGAGCTTTGGCCACGACGGGCCGACCACCAACACGGTTTCAGCATCAGCCAGCGCGATCGCGATTTCGTCGAAGAAGTGCTCGCCGCCCGCGTGAGTGCATGGCTCAGTGGGCCCGCGTTTCAAGTGCAGGAGCGACGCTTGCACGGTTTCGAGGTTGAGTTCAGCTGGGTCGACCGCGAAAATCCTAGCCTCATTGTGATCGATCCAAACAGCGACGTGATGGCGCGTCATTGAGCTTCTCGGCTAGCGTGGCGTTGACGCTGATTCGCTCGCCGCGCTGGCCGGCGTCAGCTTCGACGCCGAGACCAGTTGCCACACGCCGAACAGCGCCAGCACCAGTACGGAGCTGGCTATGGCCGCGATGATCCAGCCGGCCACGACCGCGTGCGAAGTAGGCCTCTGGGCGCGAAGCGGGAGCTCGCTCGCCGCGACACTGCTTTCCTGCGGGCCGCCGAGCGTCACGTCTCTGGAGCCGCTCATGACGCTGACGATCGGGTCGCGGACGACTCGAGCTGCTTGGGCAGGTCGAGGCTGAACACACAGCCTTTCCCAGGCAAATCGCGCACGCGGAGCTCGCCGCCTACGCTCTGCATTGCTTTTACGCAAATCGACAAGCCGAGGCCAAGCCCGCTGCGATCCTGCCCGCGTTGCACGAACGGGCGGAGCAAGCTGTCCTTGCGCCCGAGCGGCAAGCCTCCGCACTCGTCCTCGACCTCGATCTGCACGCGCCCGGAGGCCACGCTCACGCTTAGCACGATGCGCGTGCCCTTGCGGGTAAACTTGCACGCATTCTGAAGCAGATTGGTGAGCGCCGCGGTGAGGATCTGCCGATCGGCCTCGACCACGAGCGCGGGATCGACGGGCTTTACGACCAAGGCCAGACCGCTTGCCTCCGCAAACAGCCGCGCGCCAATCTCGACCTCCTCGATGACGTCTCGCACGTGCACCTGTTCCCGGGCCTGGAGCCCCGCCTCGAGCCGAACTTCCGCGAATGAGCGGTCGAGCAGTGACTGAATTCCGAGCAAGCTACGTTCGAGCATGGCGCCAGTGCTGCCGCCAATCGCGACCGTCCCTTTCTTGACGATAGCGAAGGCGAGCATCGCGGTATTTAGCTGATTTCGCAGTTCGTGCGCGAGGACGCCCAGCCGCTCGGTGCCTTGTTGAGTCAACGCCCGCTCGCGCTGGCGCGAAAACTCGGTCACCGCGCCGGCGATCGCGTCATCCAGACACAAGTTGAGCGTGCGAAATTCATCCGCGGAGATGGCCGCGCCGCGCTCGCCCGCGAGGCCGGTGATAACTTGGCACCAATCGCCGTAGTCGTGCACCACTTGCGCAACGGTCAAGCCACTATGAAACAGATCGTGCCCGTGGTGACCGGCGGTGCGCCGGAGCTCCGAGTGATCGCTCTCGCCGTGCTCGCTCGCCCGACGCAGCGCGATCCGCAATTGGTCCAAGAACACCGGCAGACCGCAGGTCAAGTCCAGGTCCGTCGAGGGTGGCGAGTTTCGAGCCAACACACGCGAGCGCGCGCGAGCCAGAAGTTCGTCGCGGTGTGAGGTCAGAAAGTCACCGAGCATGTCCGGCACGATAGGCCTCGTGCCGGCGAATACAAGCCGCAGCGAGCACTCATTTCAGCGTGCTCGCCCGCAAGATTAGCCACGAAATGCTGCAACCAAAGACGGTATTAGCGCTCGTCATACGCGCCATGTCTCATTCTCCGAAATACGGTGTCGAGCGCGTAGCAACGCACTCACATGCATACACGAACATCGCGGCAGACCAGGTTTGCCAGTCACGCCCGATGGGCTCTCCCGTCTGCGCGCGAATTTGCTCGTTGAAGCCCCACTCGCACTCGTTCTCGTGCCAGGGCTTGACCAACTGCGCGAGCGCGACGAGCTTCTTCTGCGCTAGCTCGTGCCGCCCCGCGGCGACGCAGGCGGCTACATAGAAGCCGCACACGAAGGGCCACACCCCGCCGTTGTGATACTCGCCCGGTTGATTGTACACGGCGTAGCGCGGACGCCAATCGTCGTCCCCCGGCTGCATGTAGGGGAAGAAGCAGGGCGGCAGATCACCGACCAACTCCTTTTGCTCGCGCAGCCCAGCGCAGCGCTTTTCGACGTAGTCGATCAATTGCCCTGCCCGCTCGCGCGAGGCAATGCCGGTCAAGATCGCCAGCGAATTGCCGAGCACGTCGCAGCGATCGTCGTGGTAGAGCTTGAACGACCCTGCGGCATAGTGCGGGCTATTGGGCAGCCGGAGCCCCTCGTGCTGGTGCGGCTCCTTGTACGGCCCGAGGATCTCGAGTCGGTTCATCAGCTCGTTCAGGCGCGCCGCTTCCTCGTTCAGCCCGTACAAACGCAGGTACGCGTGCACCAGCGAATTTACGTACAAGCCGTAGCCGTATACCCAGTGCTCGTCCCGCCAATCGGTGGTGGGCAAGTGCGCGACCATCACGCGGTCATCCGGCGATTGGTAGCTCATCCAGGTGATGGCTTTTTGCGCGGCGGCCTCGAGAAACTTCGGCTCGCGCGTGACTCGACGAAACACCGCCAAGCCGAACAAGAACAGCGGCGTGGTATCGCTCGCGCCGAGGTTCTCCGGATCGTGCGCGAGCGACGGGATGTGCCCGAGCCTGGTTTGGTTGTGAGCCAACGCCGCCAGAGTCTTGCGCATTTGATTTTTGATCAGCGGACTGCCGGCCAGTAGAAACCCCGGCAGCGCGATCATCAAGTCGCGCGTGTACGGCTCGGGGTAGCCCCAGCCGGCCGTGCGCGGCAGATCGGCGTGTGGCCCGACCGCGTTGTGCTCGAGCACGGCGATGGCCGCGACTCTCGCCGCTTCGATGGTCACGTGCGGTCGCGTTGTGCTCATTGGATCCCCAACTTCTCGTGCATGATGTCGACGAAACGTCGCGCCACGACGCGGTAATCATAGCGCTCGACCGCGCGGCGGCGCCCTGCGCCCCCAATTCGTTCACGCTCGCCTGGGTCGTTCATGAGCTTGAGCAAATGAGCGGCAATGTCGGGCACGCTGGCGCGGAAATCCGACGTACGCTGGTACGGGAATACCACGCGATGCCCGGGCTCGAAGCCCTGCGCGGCACCAAGCACCGCTTCGCCGATTTTTATCTCTTCGGCCACGCTGGCCAGCAACGCATTTTCGCCGTGCACCATTGTGTCACGGAAGGCCATCGCGTCGACGGCGATCACCGGCTTGCCACAGGCGTTGGCCTCGACTTGCACCATGCCAAAGCCCTCGATCCGGGACGGCCCCGCATAGATGTCGCAGGCCGCGAGCAAGTAGGGCATGAATTCGCGCGACGTGCGGCACTCCCGGTAAATCACGCGGTCGGCAAGACCAAGACGGTTGGCGAGAGCCAGGTCGAGTGCGGTCTGAGCAGTAGTGCGCGGCTGCGGCCAGACCTTACACACATATTTGTAGGCCGGCGCTTGTGCCTGAATCAGGGCCAGCGCCTGCATCACCTCTTGCCCTCCTTTCGACGCGGCGTCGCCGCCCACCGTCAGGATGAGCAGCTCGTCCTCGGCGACCCCGAGCTGGCGCCGAACCGCGCGCACCTTCGGATCGGAGCGACGGCGCGGCGCGAACGCGTCGGTATCGCAGCCCACCGGCAAAACTTCGATATTGTCAGGATGGACCCCGTCGCGCGCGTACGTTTCCTTCACCCAAGTGGACGTGACGAGGATCAACGGCAGCGCGTTGAGCACCTCGTGGTAGTTCGCGATGTAGCCGTCGGCCACGAGCCACGGAACGGCACGCCGACCGTGGCTTTGTGGGTGCAACACCAACTCCGGGGTATTGCCCCAATAGCCGATCCCGAGCACGACATCCGGCTCGAACCAGCGGTAATACCACTCCTTCTCCAGCGCAGACTCGAGGTGCACCGCGTGCGCGTCGACGCCCAGCTGGCACAAGCCACGAAACAGCAGATCGCCTTGCGTAGCCAGGCCTCCAGGAGACGGCGGGTAGTCGTAGAGCAGCAGGACCTTCACCGTTCCACGCTACGCTCGGGCGCGTGCGCTGTCACTCGGCGCGCTGTGGGAGTTGCGGAATCGATGTTCGACATATCAGGCATGCGCGAAGCGTATGCCAATCGCGCGAAGCAAGTTCCACGCATGCGCAACATGCAATCGTTCGATTCGACGGCAGGCGTCCGAAGCGCCACAGATCGAGCCACGTGACCGAGGCGGAACCACCTACCACGTGCTCACACGTGGCTCACATTCGAATCGTGCAGCCGAGCGGGACCGGTTGTGGCGATTGCGTGCGCACCGGCGACACTTGGCTACAGCTGCGAATGTGCATGGAGTGTGGGCACGTCGGCTGTTGTGATTCATCCAAGAACCAGCATGCCGTCAAACACTTTCGCGCGACCGGTCACCCGATCGCGCGCTCGATCGAACCCGGCGAGGAGTGGGCCTGGTGCTACGTCGATCGACTTTGGTTCGAAAAGCTGATTGGCGCGTGAAATTCGCGGATTTTCGTCAGCCGGCAAGCGGGGAAAAAGCGCGGCGCTGGCAGATGCTAGCGACCCGTTCACGTAACCAGGTGTGCGCGCGATCATCGTTGTGGCTGTTCTGCCAAATCTGCGAATAGCGGTACGGAGGCAGCTCGATCGGCGGCTCGACCACGCGCAAGCGAGCCATCTTCGCCAAGATGTCCGCACCGCTCGCCGACAAGGTGGCGACGTGATCGGTGTGCTCGAGAATGTGCGGCGCGAGCAGGTAGTACGGAACACGCACGGTGACGTGCCGTCGCTTGCCGATCGCCGCGAGCGCGCGATCGATGTGCAGGCCCGGAATCGCGTCCGAGGTGGGGCCGATCTCGAGGTGGGGCAGCTGACCAAAGGTCTCCAGAGTCAGGCTTTCACCGACCTGCTCGTGGCTGGCACGCACCACGCAGGCAGCCGGATCTTCGTAAAGCGACTGTTGATTGATGCCGACCGGCACGTCTTCGAAGATGCCGAGTGCGAGATCGACGCCGCCGGCTAGGATGGATTCTTTCGACGTGCCGACGATGGCACGAAGCTCGACTTCGACATGCGCGGCCTCGCGCCGCAGCGTGCGCAACAATTCCGGGATGACCAGCACGCCGAACAGATCCGAACAGGCGACGACGAACCGGTACGAGGACGTCGCCGCGTCGAAGCTCGGCGTATCTTCGAAGACCTCGGACAGCGCACGGGTGGCGTTCGCCACCACGGCCGCGAGCTTCTCCGCCCGGTCCGTCAAGACGTAGTCGCGCCCGTTCAACACGAGCAACTCGTCTTTGAAATGGTCGCGCAGGCGCGCGAGTGCGTGGCTCACTGCCGGTTGGCCAACGCCCAGCCGGCGAGCCGCGCGCGTGACGCTTTTTTCCCGCAACAACGCGTCGAGCGCGGCGAGCAAGTTCGCGTCGATGCCAGCCAACTTCATGCGCGGACCTTACCATCGATTCCGACGTGCCGGCATGCCGCGCCGTGCGCATCGACCCCTGGCATGGCTGAGATGCGTCTCGTCGATGGGGCGCATTTCTGCACACCGGCGGAAAATGCGTCCTGCCGACTCACGGATCGAATCGACGCAGCCGATGTGCGGCATGCGATCAATCAATTGGTTCGAGGCACGCGGCGCACGTACCCTATTCGGTCGACACGAACGAAAGGTCGAACATGATCGCGATTCGCGAGTTGCTGTGCGCCACCGATATCGAGCGCCCAGCTCACGCGGCGCTCCGCTATGCCATCTTCATGGCCGAGCGCTGCCACGCCTCGCTCCACGTGGTTCACGCTTGGGCTCACCTAGAGCACGAGCACACGACCGAGCCTGGCACGCGCGCTCAGCGCAGCGAGCGCGCACTGAGCGAGCAAGGGTTACACGCCCGGCTGGACGCCGTGGTGCGCGCGGTTTCGCCGACCCCGGGGCGCGCCACGACGCACATCATCGACGGCAAATTGCCAGCAGCCGTCGTGGACTACGCCGAACGGCACAAATCCGATCTGATCTTGCTCGGCTCGACGCTGGGAGCCGAGCCCTATTCCGCGAGCCTCGGCACGCTTGCGCAGCAAGTTGGACACGCGGCGCTCTGTCCCGTGCTCACGGTGCCCCACGATACGGCGCTACCGGACTTACGCGTCCAGCGCATCTTGCTGCCCATCGAACTCGAGCACTCGATGGTCAGCACGACCGAGTGGGCAGCTCATCTGGCACGCCGCTTCGGGGCGATCGTCGAGTTGGTGTGCGCGCCGCCCGGCGCGAACGCGGACAGCGATCGCCTAGAAGGCAAGCGAGGCGCGACCGAAGACACGTTGCGCCTCGCTGGCGTCGCCTTCGAGCAGAGCGCCAGCGCGACCGGCAAGGATCTGACGAGCCGCATTCTCAAGCGCGCCCAGCACGGGGCTTGTGATCTGATCGTGATGGCGACAGGCTCGCGGGATCTGCGTCAGTGTTCTGCGCTCGCCAGCGTGCGCCGCGCGAGCGTGGTGCCCGTTCTCGCGGTACGCCCCGTCGTTGCGGAACGCCGCTCGGGTCGCGACTTCACCCCCGGGGCGTCGTTCAGCTCCGGCCACTCGAGCGCGGGGCGCACGGCTAGCGCATGAGCGCGCGGTACCCGCACAGGCGCCAGAGCTTGGCTTAGAAGTTCACGCACGCCGACGGATTACTGGCAGAGGCGGGAAAGCATGTCCAGCCCATCGGGCAGATGCCGGCGTTCGCTTCGCCTGGCGAACAATTGATGTTCGTGCAGTAGTTGAGCGGTGACGTGGCGCAGAGCGGTGAGTCGCCGCCGCAATCGGCGTCCGTGGTGCAGGCTTTGCGCCAAGTGCTCTCGGTTCCGACCGCGGGCGCGCCGGCGGTCGGTTCAGCTGCGGCGCCCGCTTCACCCCCGGCGTCGACTCCGCCCGAGCCGGAGGAGCCGGCGGTGTCCGGAAAGCAGGCCCCGCCGCGAAACACCTGCCCCGGATCACACGGGTCGCTGTCCCAGCAGCCGGCGAGCGAGCACAGGGCGAGCAGCGACGAAAGTCCAAATTGGCCGAAATTACGAGTCATCATGCGTCCAACTAGCGCGGTCAAGGAGGCACCACTTTTCCATTTTGAATCTTCGCAACCACCTTGAGCGCGGGGGTCACGTCATCGGCGAGCACGTAGCCGATGGCGCCAGGAGTTCGAGCCACTGCGCGCGCTACCGCCTCGGGGCTCGGCAGCTTCTTCGGCGGATGAGTATCACCGCGGATCTTCTTGTCGATCCAATAGCGAGCCACGTATTCCGGTGACAGCCCGAGCACCGCTTGGTCGAAGTCGCGGCGAATTTGGCTGTCTTCCGGCAGGTTGAAGGGAACGATGCCGTTGCCGTTCGCCCACTGCTGCTTGATCACTTGGAAGACCGGGCGGAGTGTATTTCGGTCCAAGCTGCCAGCCGGCACGTCTTTGTTGACCACGACCACGATCGTGTCGCCGCCGGCGCGAGTCGGACAGACCCAGAAGAGCGAGCTCAGTAAGAGCGTCGTGATGAAGGCTAGGCGTTTCATCAGTATGCCAAGACCAATCGAGTGAACAGCGTCGTTTCGTCATTGCGCGACGGATCGGCTGGACCGTTCGCGCGCAGGTTGAAGAAATGCGAGCGCGAGATCTGCATCTTCAATTGCGTGGCGGGCGTGAAATGCACGTTGAGCCCACCCGAATATTGCACGACGGTATCGCCGACGCTGATTGGACCGTGCAAAATTTCGCCGAACAGCAGCGGTTCGAGGCCGGCCCACGGCAACTGGTGGGCGAGCAGCGCATAAGCGGTCGTCGTGTAACTGTCGGGCAGCAGCCCGCCGGGTGAAAAGAGCGGGCTGCTCGGCTCGCGCTTGCCCATATCGTACTTGACTCGGCGGATCATGCCTTCGGTGCGAAAGCGTGTCGGCCCCATATCGAGCGATACGTCCGCACCGAGTGACCACTCCTTGTAGCGGAAGCTCTCGCTATTCTGAAACTTCAGCGGGGACACCTGAGTCAGGGTCACGACCTTGTTGTTGTTGTCCCCCTCGTAGAATGACAGGCCGAATTGCGAGCGGATATCGCAGTCGCAGCGCGCGTAGAGCCGCCCACCGAACGCCTTGTCGTCGTCGAAATCGTACGCGGACAGCTCCTGTCGGCCATTGGTCAGGGTTGCCATGTAGCCGAGCTCCCAGGGCCCGGTGAGCGTGCTACCGAAGACCATGAGCCCGGTTTGCCGGATCGGAAACAGCTTGTCGACGACGAGCTGCGGCAAGAAGGTGGAGATCAGCGTCGGTGAGCCGTGGTCGACGTTCCAGATGCCGAACGGCGTAAAGAAGTAGCCGGCGCGAACATTGAATTCCTGGCGCGGCGTCCAATCGATGTGCGCCCGTTCGATGACCGTGTAGCCGCCCCACATCGGCGCGTTGAGTGAGGCGCCGTTCGGGTCGATTTGCTCGGTGGTCGTGCGCTTGAAGGTTTGACCAAAGCCGCCCACGCTCTCGACATTGCCGAGCGGCGCGTTGGTGAAGCGGATCTCCATCAACCCGCGCCAGTGCTTCACCGGCTGCGCGTCGAGGTACATATTCAGATTGCCGAGCACGAACGTCGATGCGTTCGAATTCAAGAAGTTCGACACGGGAGATTTGGGGTCGGCCCAAGTCCGTTGAAAGCCCATGTCCATGAAGCCGTAGATGCTGAACTTCTGCGGTTCCGTGTCTTCGGGCGTCGGTTCGGCCGCAGCCGACGCCTCCGTTGCCGTGACTTCCTCTTTGGCCTTGAGCGCTTCGAGTTGCCGCTTCTGCTCGGCCAATTCCGCGCGCATTTGGCGGAGCTCTGCGGCCGGGTCGTTCGCGGTCGCGTCCTGAGCCGCCGCGGCCGGCGGTGCGGTCGAAGGAGTGACATCGGGCGCGGCGGGCGCCGCGGTCGTTCCGCCGGGAGGAGCGGCGGCAGCTGGGCCGCTGGCCGCCTGCGCAAGCGCGCGTCGCTCGCACACGGCGAGTGCGATGAGCAGCGCGGCCGAATGGGCCTTTTGAGGGATTCGCATTCGTGTCTGATCGTTCTTGGCTTGGTGTGTGGCTATCAGAACGACTGACGTTCGATGCCCTTTAGTGGGTGCGCGTCCGGCGCGGCGATTTGTCGAATGAACGGGCGCTCCGAACCGGTCGTCCGTTCACGCTCGGAGGCCGTCCGAACAGCGAGCCGCATACTGCACTCAGGCCATCGCCAGGCCGCGCCGGACCGACACGGACGAGCGAGATTCCGCATGAGCCCCGGCCAAGGGCAAGCGGCAAGTGAGCTTCGTGCCGCGACGCGGCTCGCTCTCGATTCGGCAATCTCCGCCGAGATCGCGGCAGGCTTGGCGGATCGCGCTCATCCCCACGCCGCGGCCGGAAGTGTTCGTGACTCCCGCGGTCGTGCTGAGCGCCGGCGCAAACAAGGCCTCCGCGAGCTCGCCCGGCGTACCACCGGGAAGACCGAGCGCTTGCGCCCGCAGCGCCGCCGCAGCCCAATCGACGCCCCGCCCGTCGTCCGAAATCTCGAGCACGATCTCGTGTCCCTGGAGGCGGGCCGCTAGCAGCACCCGGTTACGCTCCGGCTTTCCAGCCGCAGCTCGCTCGGCCTCCGACTCGAGACCATGGTCTGCGACATTCCGAACGACGTGCACGAGGGCGCTCCAAAATGGCGCGAATCGCTCGTCAGGGAGCCGGATCTCTCCGCCTGCCACTTCGATTTGCAGCGGGGCTTTGCCGAGCCTTTCCGCCAGCGCGCCGAGCTGTTGGCTCAGCCGTTCGAAACGGCGAACGATGGGCGCATCGTACAGTGAGAGGAGCAGCCGTTCGCTGCGTGCGCCCCATTCGCCGCTGCGTGCGAGCGCGAGTAGCTCCGCAATTTCCTCTTTACCGACCTCGATGCGATCGCTCCGCTCGCCGATCAGCGGCGTAATGCGCTCGCTGAACGCCTCCCAGGCCGCGCTGAGCTTGGCGCGCGCCTCCAGCGCGCTCAGCGGGGTTCCTTCGAGCAAGGCGTCTTCCAGCCGGTGAGCCGCGCTCGCGACACTCGCCACGTCGAACAACGCGGCGTTGCCCTTCAACGTGTGAATCGCGCGCAGCCGCTCGCTCTCGCTCGCAAATTCGTCACTTTGAATTCGGAGCAGCAACCCTTGCGCTTCCTTGAAAAACTCGACGAACCCTGGCTTGTCCTTCATCAAGCGCGTGAAGGCTTTGAGCAGCTCGGTCTGCATCGCCTCCGACTCGCGCGCCCGAACGTCATGGGTCACGTCCGATACGGTCAAGAGAGCGCCGGTCACGACATCATCTGACAAGAGCGGGTTGTAGTGAATGGCAAAATGCGAGCTACCGAGTTGGATGCGGTTCTGCGCCTGCTCGAGCGTGACTTCGAGAGGCAGAATCCCTTCCGTGAGCTGGACCCAGTCGAGCTCGAGCCGGGTCGCGATTTGGGGCGCGCTTGCCGCAATGTGGCTGAAAAAGGGCACACCCGGCTCGGGCACGCCGAAAAAACGGTCGAATGCGCGCGAGCGCTCGCTGGACATCAGACCTTGCTTGTCGATCGTGACGAGCCCCTGCTCGACGGTATCGAGCACGAAGCGCAGATCTCGATTGCGCTCGGACAGCTCGGCAGTCCGCTCCAGCACCAATTTTTCTAGATTCTGCCGATGCGCTGACAGCTCGCTGTCGCGGTCTTGAATGCCCTGAAGCATCGCGTTGAACGCGTCGGTCAACGCGCCGAGCTCGTCTTCGCTGGTCTTCTCGGCGCGCACCGAAAAGTCTTGGTCCTCCTGAATGCGTCCGGTCACTCTCGACAAGGACAGCACGCTCCGCGAGATGCCGCGGCCGACGGCGAGCGTCAGCAAGATCGAGACGAGCACCACGGCTAGAACCAGCGCTTCGTTCCAGCGGAGCGCGACCTCGGTCGCATGAACTTTGGTGCGCGCGACCGAGCGGGCTTCTCGCGCGAGCTCCGCTTCGAATGTTTCGAACGCATTCGTGGCTTGCTGTTCGGTATCGAACCAGGTGGCCGCGTCGACGCCGAAATTGTCGTCCACGGTCGCCAGGGCCTTCGCGCGCATGGCATCCGCCTGTTTCGCGGCCGGCAGGGTCTGGGTTCGCTCATAAGCGAGGACCTGATTGCGGCTGGCAAAGCCTTTCAAGGAACTCGCGTAAACCTGCTCTTCGGTGACGAGGTTCACGAGCCGCCGGTACAGGCCGGGCGCAAATTCTTGCTTTGCGAACACGTGCGCCAGCAGCGCATGCTGCTCCGATTCGCTTTCTTTGGCTCGCATCGCGGCGACCAAGGACGACAGCGCGCGCAATAGCTCGCCGTCATCGCTCAGCCGGGATAGCGCGGCCGTCGCGTCGGTCAGCTCGTGGCAAACCGAGGCATAATAGGTGAGCACGAAATCGATGCTCGCGTCATTGTGCGCGATCTTCTGCCGCGTTACGCCGAGCCGCTCGATCTCCGCGCGAGCCTGCGCGAGATCATGGCTCAACGCCGGCGGCAAGCGTTTGAGATCGCGATGCGCCAAAAACCCAGCCATCGCCGCCAGCGCACCATCGGTCCTTCGTTCTTGCTCGGTGAGCGCTCGGTTCGCCTGCGCGGCGAGCACTTGCTGTTCTGCACCATCGGCAAGACCGAGCGCCAGCGCGGCGTGGGCTCGCTCCCGCTCGAGTTCGTTCACGGTCGTATTCATCCGCGCCGACAGCTCGGCCAGATCTTCGAACGAACCGATGGCTGCTGCGCTCTCGCCGCGGGTTCGATCTTCACGTGCAATTTCGGCCGACAAAAGCAGGGTGCCGAGCAGCGGAGCGCCCGCCAAGATCGCCAATTTGACGCCGATTTTTCGGAACGAACGGGGCATTCTGATCTTTATTCGGGCAGGCGGTCGAACAGTCTCTATGCGACACATCGCGCGCGCGGCTTCAGGGCTTTGCCGACGATGATCTGCGTTTTCAGCGGAAAAAGCCGCACAAAGGCAACGCTGCGTGGCGATGCCACCACTCCAGCCGTGCTGACGCCTTCTTGCAACAGTCCGCGTGCCGAGGCTCCTCCGCGGCGCGTCGGCTGCTTAATTTTTCTGCGCCCGCCCCGTTATGAAGTGTGGCCACCAGGGAAGCCACTCCTTGAGCTTGCCCGAGCGCCGCCCAGCATGTGGTCCGTCGAGAATTCCGTCGGCAGGTTGATTGAAGCGCAGCTCGTGCCCCTGCTCGGTCCGAGCGAGATGCGCGAGTTCGTGACGGCAGTCGCGGATACCGTCGCGCTGGCCGGACGGCCCATCGTCGGCATTACCGACATGTCGCGCGTGCGGGTCTTCGCTCCCGCGGACGCGGACCTTTTGATCGACGTCATGCGTCGAGACAACCCGCTCGTGGAACGCGCGGCGATCATCATCAACGGAGATGCGCTCTTGGGCATGCAGATCGAGCGGCTGGTTCGCGAAGCCCAATCGCCCTCTCGGCGCGTGTTCTGCTTTGCCGCTCAGGCAGCAAACTGGGTCGCTGAATGCCTCGCGCCCGAGGAGGCCGAACGAGCTCGACGGTTTGCCTCCGGCCTGTGCTGCATTTCGAGAGCTCCCAAAGCCAAAGCCAGACCGAGCATCAGCCCGGCCTGACTTGCCTCCGTTCGCGAGTTCCCAAGCGCGCTATTGCGAGCTTGCCACGGCTCCGCGTGCGACGTTCGCGGGACGCGGAGCCTTGGGCAAAGGCGCTGGGGTCGCCGGCGCTTGAGCCGCAACTTCCAGAAAGTCACGGCCGAGCGGCACGCCGAATTGGTCGGCCACATCGACGCGCAAGACCCAAGGTCCGGGCTTTTTGCTCGGCGGGATCACGGCGTGCAGCAGATTGCCGTCGCGCTCGAAGGTCACGTCCAGCGGTTCGAGCCCGAGCGTGACGCGCGGCACGGCTCGCAAGAACGAAGGGACCCGCACGCCGGTCTTCGACTTCAGTTGAATGTCGATGGTCACCGGATCGCGCGGCCACACGGCGCGTTTCGGCGTCACGCGCACATCGGCATAAATATCTCGAGGTTCGAGGCGCGCGGTCGCAAGCTCGCTCGAACCCGGCAAGCGGAACGCCACCTCGGTCGTCACGGCGCGATAGAGAGTGGCGGTTTGCGCGGCGGGAGAATAATGGCCCGTGCCGACGTACGTCATTTCGAGCCCGCTCGTGTGCGTGAAGCGCACGTGTTGGCCGGGCACGATGAAGATCGCATGCTCGTCGCTATAGCCGCCGGCAGGGAGCACGACGCCGATCACGCGCAGCTCTGCTTCGGGGCTCCACGTGCCCTCCAAGCCGCGCGCGTCGATCGAGCGCAGGCTCAGGCCGTAGCTCCCCGGCGCGACAGGACGGAGGCCACCCTCGAACTCGGGCGTGCCGACGCTGCGTTGATCGAGCACCTTGCCGTCGGACGTGCGGCGCACGCGCAGCTCGTAGCGCGCCGCGCCGTTGACGGCTGCCCAGTGAAACCCACTCAGCGAAAGCTCGGCTTCGGGCGCAAAAAACAGGCGCGATCCGGCGCTCAACTTCGGAAAGGGCAGGCCGGGCTTGGCCGTGGCGCTCGGGTTGTCTCGGCTGAGCGTGGCGACCGAGCCGAGCGGAACCGTTTGCCAATGTTCCGAGAGGAAGGTCCGCACTTCGCCCTCGACGTTGGCGACACTGAACTCGTTGCCGCGCGCCAGGCACACCACATGACCCTTGGTCACGAACGTGTTGAGTTTGCCGAAGCCGACGAGCACGGCGCTCTTGCCCGTGCGCGGCATCTCGATGTCCGCGCGCCCCTCGTGCAGCGCGAAGCTCCAGGTGGTCGTGAGCGAGCCCGGAGCGAGGCCGAGCGCTTGCGAGGTGGGGCTGAGGCGCACGGTGGCGCCCGGTGCCACGCGGATGCGCGCACCACTCGGGAACTCGAACTCGGCACCCGCGGCCGAAGCGGTGAACAGCCCGCTGCGGGTCGTGCCCGCGCCGGCGATCACGCGCGGCCCACTGGCGCTATCCGCCGCTCGCGCGAGCTCCCCAGACGCAGAGATCCCCAAAATCACGGCGAGCAACAGCGCGCGAGATCCGAACCGAGAACGTAAGCATCCCATAACGATCCAGTACGGCCGCCGCGCCCCGAACCTGCGCGAGCCAAGCCGAATTTTCGAGCAGCGATCGGGCCCCAATCCTGCCTGTTACCGAGCTTTCGGAAAAACGCGGCCGTCCTCTGCCGACAACGGACGATATCGACCTACGGGTAGGCGGCCGCGCGCACCCTTTCGGCGTCAGAGCAGCGCGCGCCAAATTTCTGGAGCTGGATTGATGGTCACGCTTCGAGGCGGGTGGCGTCCCAGCCTTCGGCGACGAGTTCCGGCTTGACGAGCGGTGCCACCACCCGTTGCCGCGCTGCGCCGGCCAACCCGCAGCCATACGCAAGGCGGGCCTGGCGACTGTGAAGTGGCACCGCAGGCAAGGACAGAGGCCTGAGCAGAGCCCGAGGCCCGGCGCTGCTCGAGAACCCCGGCGTCGCAAGCGATCAGTTCGCGGACAGCACCGGCCCGCTGAAAGGCCTATGATGCGCGGGATGAACGCCGTTCAGACGGGGAGAGAGAAGCTCAGCTCCCCGGGTTTCAAGGTCGAGTTGAAGTTCGCTCTGCTCCTTTGCCTCGCCTCGTGCAGCTCGACCGAGTCGCCACCCGCCAGCGCAGGTGCAGCGAGTAGCGCAGGGTCGGGCGCCGCGGCATTTGCCGGCAACACGAGTTCGACGGGTGGCACCGTCAACGGCCAGGCCGGCGCAACGGCAAGCGGCGGCAGCGGCGCGGGGCTGGGAGGCACGTCAGGTAGCTCCGGGAACGCGGGCACCGCGAACGTGGGCGGGATGTTTGCGACGGCCGGACAGGGCGGCGGCGGTGGTCAGAGCGGCAGTGCCGCTACCGATCCGGGCAGCACCGGCGACGGCAAAGTCGTCGTCGGGCCGACCTACACGAAGCAGAGCGACCTCATGCCCAAAGGTGCACCCGCCGGCAAGAGCTTCAGCTTCACGATGAGCTCGACAGACAGCCAGATCTACACCGGACTCGACACCACATTGAACACCCCGAGCGCATTCACGCGCCGCGTCGATGTGTACGTCCCGGCGAAGTATCAGGACGGCCAGGCAGCCCCATTCTTGATCATCAACGACGGCCCCGGGGCTCTCGGCAACGTGATGCTGGCGCTAGACAACCTGACTCCGTCGAGCGACCCGTTGCGCCGGCTTCCAGCGTTCGTCGCAATCGCGGTTGCGAACGGCGGAGGCGACAGCATGGGTAGCGAGCGCGGCCTCGAATACGATACGATGTCGGATCGCTTCGCTCGCTTCATCGACAGCGAGGTCGTGCCGGCCGTGCTGAAGAACGCGCAAATCAGGGCCGCCTATCCGCAATTTGCGCTGACCAAGGATGCTGAAGGCCGAGCGGCGCTGGGCTGCAGCTCGGGCGGAGCCGCGGCGCTCACCATGGGTTGGTTTCGTCCCGACCTATTCCGAAGGCTCATCACCTATTCGGGAACGTTCGTCGATCAGCAAGATACGGACGCACCGGAAGAGAAAATGTATCCGCTCGGCGCATGGGAGTACCACTCGAGCATGGCGCTGATCGCGAACACGGCGGTGAAGCCGCTGCGCATCGTGCTCAACGCCAACGAAATGGACAACGGCGCGACGGCTCCGGAGAGCGGACACCACAACTGGGTGATGGCAAACGAGCGAACCGCGGCGGCGCTCGCAGCGAAGGGTTATCACTATCGATACATCGTGGGCGAAAACGCGGGGCATTGTGACGGCAAGGTCCAAGATGCAACGCTCGCCGACTCGTTGGTTTGGGTCTGGCGCGGTTACCAGTGAGCTGACGGAGCGAGCGTACTATCCGTCGCCAATCGCGCCGACGCCGGATCGATCGCAATTGACGATCGATCCCTCTGAGTCCGCCCGCGTCCACTCTCGCCGCTCCGAGCGCCACCACGCTAAAACCCAAGATCTGCAACCGTTTTGCGCCGTCCACTTCGACGCGCTTTGCGCTCCGTGTCCTCCGCGCTCTCTGCGGCTCGGTGGTGAAATCACAGGAGCCGTCTCGGCCGCGCTTCGCTACTGATTGAGCGGGCCGGGCGGAGAAAGGTCCGGGCACTTTCCGGTCATTGAAAGTGAGCCATCACGTTTTGCAGCTCGCTCGAGAACGAGCCATCGCTACGGTGGACCTCCGAGCCCGTATCCCAAAGCACCGGTACCATGCCGCGCGAGTGCGCCGCGTTGGCCACGCTCTGCATCCACAGAATTCTGGAAGCGGGATCGCGCACGTACTTTTCGCCCCGCGTCACGCCGAATTCGCCGATGATGATCGGGATCTTCTTCTTGCTGCTGCAGCTCGCAAGCTTGCTGAAATCGCTGTCGAGCGTGGCGCGTTCGGCGCTGGTGCCCCAAGTGGTGGCCGGCGAGCCCCAAGACGCGACGTCCTCGAGGATCGTGAAGGTGGACGGCGAATAGTAGTGAATCGATAAAAATAGCTTACCCGGCCCAGAAGGATCGGTCGGGATGCTGAACGCATCGACGCAGGTCAGCCCGAGATCGGTATTGAAGCCGGCGATCAGCAGCGCGCGGGTGGCGTCGTAGCCGCCGAGCGCGCGGACCGTGGTCACGAACAGCTGATTGAGCTCGTTCAGCGCCGGATAATCGGGCCCTTGGTTCTGATCGCCGTTGAGATAAAAACGGCCCTCTTCGTTCAGCCCTTC
>Ga0068855_100001706_pt1 | contig 27486 bp, 20 predicted proteins | sample KBSCornC52_FD_66592 | JGI IMG/M metagenome (GOLD analysis project Ga0068855, IMG submission 66592) | Corn rhizosphere microbial communities from Kellogg Biological Station, Michigan, USA - KBS Corn C5-2 | ecosystem: Host-associated > Plants > Roots > Rhizosphere > Soil ... | reverse complement strand
CCGTCAGGATGAGATCCGCGCCGAACAAACCCACTTTGATTTTGGCTTCCTTGAGATCTTGCCAGCGCAAGTCGATGGGATCGAAGCCGCCCAACAACGGCCGCGACAGCGCGATGAACCGCCCACTGGTGGCAGCGACCAAGATGCGGCGGTGAGTCAATGCAAACCATCGAGACTGAATGGCCCACGCCTCCACGCTCTCGCCCGAGATCAAGATCGAGTTGAGTTTGTCCAGTGTTTTGGCAACACCGGTCTCGGAGCTGGTGAGGACGGTGGACATCGTTCTGAATTCGTCTACGAATGGCGGCGAAGAATACTTCCGTGTCGATCACTCAGCAATGCAGATCGAGAGACTGAATGACGCTGCAGTGCAAGCAGGATCAGTCAACCAGTCAACCAGCAAACCAGCCAGATGAGCCAGAGAGTCATTCTGGCTGGTTTGCTGGTTGGCTGTTGACTGTGCCGTTAGCCGCTGTTGCGCAGCGCAGTGGCCACGGCATTGATGGAGAGCTGGATGCCTTCGGCGACGCGTGGATCGTTCTCGCCGCTGCGATGCCGCTTCAACAACTCGACTTGCAGCAAATTGAGCGGCTCGATATAGGGCAACCGCAATCGAATCGATGCATCGAGCACGGGATTCTTTTCCAGCAGGCGACTTTGCTGCGTGATGCCGAGCAAGGCCGCATGTGTCTGCAACCATGCAGCGCGAATGCGTGGAAAAATCGATTGCGCCAATGCCTTATCTTGCACGAGCGTCGCATACCGCTCGGCAATGCTCATGTCGGATTTGGCGAGCACCATTTCGAGATTGTCCAACGTCGTGCGGAAGAACGGCCAAGCCTGCACCATTTCTCGCAGCAATCCCTGATCTTTGTAGGCATCGAGTGCCCGACCTACTCCGTACCAACCCGGCAGCATCACACGTGCCTGGGCCCAGCTGAACACCCAAGGAATTGCGCGCAAATCCTCGATGCGATCCGATTTGGTTCTAGATGCGGGGCGCGAGCCGATCTTGAGACCAGCGATCTCCGCGATGGGCGTCATCTGGCGGAAGAACGTCCGAAAGCCTTCCGTGTCATAGACGAGTTCGCGGTACGTGCGAAATGCTTCTCGCGAAATATCTTCCATCGCTTGCGCAAACCGCACCGCCTCGGCGTTCGAAACGGCGGCACCTTCGAGCGATGCCAACAACGTAGCGGAAGTCATCGCTTCCAGATTGGCGATGGCGCTCTCGCGCGTACCGTACTTGGCTGCAATCACCTCGCCCTGCTCCGTGATGCGGATGCGTCCCTGGACGGTGCCTGACGGCTGGGCGCGAATGGCTTCGAACGACGAACCGCCGCCGCGACCCACTGCACCGCCGCGGCCGTGAAATACCTGCATCGGCGTGCCCGCTTTTTCGAACACTTTGGCGAGCGCGCGCGTGGCTTGGTGAAGACTCCACACCGACGTGAGATAGCCGCCGTCTTTGTTCGAGTCGGAATAGCCCACCATCACTTCTTGATAACCATGCGCAGTCGTCGCGAGCTCGGCTTCCGGCAGCGCGAGCCAAGCGGTCATGATCTCTGGCGCATGCTCGAGATCGCGAATGGTCTCGAAGAGCGGCACCACCATGATGGCGGCGCGCTGCGGCTCGACGCCGCGATAGAGACCGGCTTCTTTGAGCAGAATGTCGACTTCGAGCAAGTCCGAAACACTTTCGGTCTTGGAAATGATGTAGGTCGTCACGGACCGTGGTCCGTACGCCGCATGCGCTTCTGCCGCCGCACGCACGATGGCAAGTTCGCTCAGCGTTTCTTCGGAATATTTCGCGAACGGACTCGCAAGCAATCGTTCGCTCGCGAGCTCACGCCGCAACAACGCGACGCGCGCGTTCTCGTCCAACGAATCGTAATCGGGAGCGACACCGGCAACTCGCAACAGCTCCGCGACGACGCGCCCGTGCACATCCGCGTTTTGGCGCAGATCCAAAGTGGCGAGGTGAAAGCCGAAAGTCTCGACGGCACGAATGAGTCTGCCGAGCGCACCGCCTGTGGCAAGCAGCCCTGCACCACCCTCCCGCAACGAATGTGCGATCTGCACCAAATCCGCGCGGAGCTGTTCCGCATCCTCATAGGGCTCACCATGCACCGATGCGGGACGCGCGGGAACTCGTCCCGTGAATCTCGAATACGTGGCCGCCACACGCGCATAAATGCCGGTCAATGCACGGCGATAAGGTTCGTCGCGGCGCGCCGGATTCGAATCGCCGCTTGCTTCAGCGAGTGCCATCGCTTCGGCACTGGCAGTCGCAAGCTCAGTCGAAATAGACAACTCGGCACCCAACGCATGCAGGTCGTCGAGGTACTTCGCCAACACGGCTTCGGCAGCACGCCGCAACGCGAGGTGCAATGACTCGGCCTTTACGTTGGGATTGCCATCGCGGTCGCCGCCGATCCAACTGCCGAGCCGCAAGAAGCTCTTCGGCCGATGATTCAGGACGCGTTCCCAACGCGCATAGAGCGTTGGCAACGTCGGCAGCAACACGTCACGTAAATAGGCCAGCGCAGTTTCGACTTCGTCCGCCACATACAAACGCTCGCGGCGCAGCGGACGCGTCTGCCACAAGAGCGCGATCTGACGCAGGAGGGCTTGCTCGATCGAATCGCCCTCAGGTGTCTCCGTGCGCGCGAGATCACGTTGCCGCATGAGCGCGGCTATGCGATTGCGATGGTCGATCATGCTCTTGCGCGACACCTCGGTGGGATGCGCGGTCAGCACGGGCGCAATGAGCGCCTTGTCGAAAAGAGAAGACGCCTGCTCGGCGGTGATGCCTTTGGATTCGAGCTGCTTTAGCGCCGCAGCGACATCGACGTGCTTCTCGGCAGTGGCACCCTGACGATCCTCAGCCAAGTTCGCCAACATGGAAAACAACATGAAGCTGCGCACGAACGAGAGCGTGTCGTCCAAACTCAACGACTCGAGTCCGTGGCTCGGCGTGCGGGCGTCCGCTACACCCCGGTGACGATCGACCGACGCCGCCCGAATGGATTCGATGCGCTCAAACAGCGCATCTCCGCCATAGGCGCGAATCACATCGCCCAGCAACTTGCCAAGATAGCGAATGTCGGCGTTCTGTGTAATCGGCGGCAGCGGACTTTGAAGCGGTGCTGACATGGTGAGCAAGAAAATGTCTGACGAGAGCGGATAAGCAAAATCCGCGCCGATGCTGACATTTACGACTCGGCGACACAACACCAGCAAACCAGGGAACCAGTAAACCAGCGAACCAGCCGGAGTAACGTGTGCGTGTACTCTGACTCCGGCTGTTTACTGGTTCCCTGGTTTACTGGTTCACTGCTCCCTGCGCCTTCACCGTTCCATGCCGCTGCAACCTTCCCCACCCGACGCGCGGACCACGCAGTGCTGCTACAAACGATTTGATGGCAACGTAGTACATGAGCTGCCGATAACAAAAACGCTGTAGCGGCAGCCAGGGCAAGAGCGTCCAATCTTCGTCCGACTCAAATAGATAGGCGCTGGCTGCCGTGGCCAGATCGATGATGAGGAACAGCCCGTAGTAGTAAAACGTTTGCACGTCGCCCGGACTCATGCCCGATTGGGGATGCGACGTGTAGGTAGAGATGGCGAAGAAGCCCGTCCACACCATCGCCAAATCCATCACTGGGGACACGAGCGGAAAGAAGATCTGAAACACGAGCACGTTAGGCAATGCAATGAAGCCGAGCGTGCCGCCGCGCGGACGCAGAAGAATGGCACGGTGCTTCCAACAGGCTTGCAGCGTGCCGAACATCCAGCGAAAGCGTTGTTTGACGAACCCGGCGAACGATTGCGGCGCTTCGGTGTAGGCAAGCGCATGCTCTTCATAGGCCACACGATATCCGGCCCGCACGATGCGCATGGTGAGATCTGCATCTTCGGCGAGCGTATCGCTCACGAAACCTCCCGCAGTATCGATCGCTGCGCGTCTCCATGCACCTACGGCGCCGGGAACGACCGTGATGCAATTCAATACTTCGAATGCACGGCGATCGAGATTCTGGCTGGTCACGTATTCGAGCGCTTGCCAGCGCGTAAGCAAGTTGATGCGATTGCCAACCTTGGCATTGCCGGCCACCGCGCCGATGGCAGGATCGTCGAAATGCACGAGCAGGCTCCGGATCGTGTCAGGAGTAAACACAGTATCTGCATCGAGCGCGACTACGATCTCGTGCCGTGCTTCGCGAATGCCGTGATTGAGCGCTTCTGCCTTGCCGGCATTTGCTTGTCTCAACAAACGCACGCGCGGATCTCCTGCAAAGTGCTGTGCAACCACGCTGGCAGTCGCATCCGTCGATCCGTCATCGACGACGATGATTTCGAGCTCCACGCCCTGCGACGTCAACAACGTACTGATCGTCTGCTCGATGAGGCGCTCTTCGTTATAGGCCGGCACGACGACACTCGCCGAACGAATCGCCCGTTGCGCTTCGATCAACGCAGATCCTCGCTTGCGGCGGCCGCGGTACAACGCCAACCCGAGTACGAGTATGAAGCGCAATATCGCAAGCAAAATTCCGGTGAGAAACAGCAACCCCAGCGTAGTGCTGGCGAAATTGAGCAATGCAAATCCGGCGGTCTCTAGCCACAAACGCACATCACCTTTCTCCACCACAGGCGGCATGACGTCCGCGCGCGGCACTTTCAGCAACTGCGAAATCGTAACGAAGCGATAGCCCTGCGCGCGCAGCGCGTGAATGATTTCGGGCAGCGCTTCGATGGTTTGTGTGCGATCGCCGCCGCTATCGTGCAACAGGACGACATTGCCCGATCCTTCTGCAGCTTGCTCGAGGATGCTTTTCACGATTGCATCCGCGCCCGGACGCGCCCAGTCGTTGGGATCGATCTGCATGCCCACGCTGTAGTAGCCCAGACTGCTCGTCAGCACGAGCGGATGCACTTGATCGGGCGTCTCGGGTTCCACGTCTTCGGCATACGGCGGACGGAACAGCAATGAGCGCACGCCGAGTCGGCTTTCCAACAATCGTTGTGTGGCATTGAGCTCCAACACCACACGCCGGTCGCTCACTTCAGCGATGTTGGGATGACTGAACGTGTGATTGCCGAGTTCATGATGCTCGGCGTAGATGCGATCCATGAGTCGCGGATACGCTTCGGCGTTCTCGCCGATCACGAAGAACGTGGCCGGTACGTTCTCGCGCTTCAAGATATCGAGAATTTGCGGCGTATAGCGTGGATCGGGCCCATCGTCGAACGTGAGCGCCACCACGTGACTCGAATCGAAACCCCAGCGGTTGATCACGAAACCGCGCGGCGACACGAGGATCTCATCATCCGTGAGCAGCCCGATGTCCGGATCGAAATTCACCTGCCGCCGTCCCTCGGTCGGCGTGCCTTGGACGCGCAGAATTTCGCCTTTGCCTTCGTAGTCGACGTCATATTCGAAACGCATGGTTTCGAGGGTTTGCGCGACACTTGCATCGAGTTTCGACGGATGACGCAGCACGGTCCAAATACCGGGATCTTCCGAGCCCAATCGCCACAGTGCGAAGCCGCGCGGATTCAAGCCGGCGATGGCGCGCACTTGATTGAATGCCGTCACGCCGTCCAAGAACCACACTTCGTGACGCACGTTCTTTTCATCGAAGTATTCGAATCTCGGATTGCCCGACGCATCGTCCAGTTGCACATCCCCTTCGGATTCGGCCGCAATACGCAGCGCATCTTGGAACGACAACTCCTCGCCCTGCGGCTTGCCGTTCGTCCAGTCGTAGCCATAACTGCCCAAGCCGACCACGATCTTTTCGGACGGCACTTCGCGTATTCGCTCGCGCACGCCATCGGCGAACCACGCCTGCGACGCGATCGGTCCCGCTTCGTTGTCGGCGGCGTTCTCGTCGTACGCCATGAGAATCAAATAATCGTTGTTCGCCGCGAGCGCCTTGAAGTCGAAGTTGGTGTCGTCCATGGGCACCGACTGCGACACTTGCAGTCCTTGAGCGTGAAAGCGTGTATAGAGCTCGTGCATGAAGATCACGAGATCGTGTTGCGACTGCAACGGCACGGCCTCGAAATCGATACTGATCCCCTGCAGGCCGAAGCGATGCACGTACGCTTCGATCATGTCGATGGCACGCTTACGATGCTCAGGCCGCTCGAGCATCGCCTTCAGTACCGCGCTGTCCCATCGATTGTTGTAGAAATTATTGATCAGCGGCACCACGCGCAGATCGGAGCGACGTTTGTGCAAATAACTTTGCACGAAGCGTTGGCGCGCCTCGTCGTCGATGGTTACATCACCATTGTCGCCCGTGAGATGCAGCCACTCCGGAACCAACGTATCCACATCCGCGAGGTTGCGCTTGAGCGAAACCCAACTGTTGTCATCCCAATTGACGAAGAACGCAATGCGCTCGAACTTGCTCGCCGTCGGCGCCATCGTCGTGGGCGGCAACGTTTTTTGTAGATAGTTGCGCAGATCGGAACGCGCTGCTTTGAACTTGGCTTCGCGTACCGACGTCGTGGCGCGAGCGCGTGCAGCGCGATGCGCAAAAGCTGACGTGTTGTCATTGGGCGGCACGAAGCTCGGCAGACCCGGACTGACGATGACGCCCACGATCACCGTTCCCAGCAACACCAGCACCGCGCCGATCAGCAACGCCGCCACGCGCGTGATGTGCCGCCACCTGCGAGCAGAGGGATCGAAAAAAACGGGGCGGGAGGAAGGCACGAGATCAACGCGCGAAGCGCTTACGCACGCGAATGTTCAGCATTTCCACGATGACGGAGAACGCCATCGCGAAGTAAATGTAGCCCTTGGGGATGTGGAAGCCGACGCCTTCGCCGACGAGTGCGACACCGATCAGGATCAGGAACGACAACGCCAGCATCTTGATCGTGGGGTGACGGTCGACGAAGTCCGAGATCGGTCGGGCCAAGAACATCATTACGATGACTGCGACCACGACCGCTGCGATCATGATCTCGACATGTTCCGCAAGGCCCACCGCGGTAATCACGGAATCCAATGAGAACACGATATCGATGATGGCAATCTGCGTGATGACAGCAAAAAAACTCGCGCCGCCGCGAGTCTCACGCTCGTGTTCCTCGCCTTCCAGACTGGAGTGAATCTCCAGCGTGCTCTTCGCCAACAAGAACAAGCCGCCGCCGATCAAAATCAAATCGCGCCCCGAAACACCACGGCCGGCCAATGTGACGAGCGGCTCGGACAGCCCCATCACCCAAGTGATGGACAACAGGAGCGCGATGCGCATAAGCATCGCGAGTGCCAACCCCACGGTCCTGCCCCGCGCGCGTTGCTCCGGCGGCAACCGTGCGACCAAGATGGATAGAAAAATGATGTTGTCGATGCCGAGAACGATCTCGAGCAAGGTCAACGTGCCAAAGGCAATCCAGGATTCGGGGTCGGTGAGGAGGGAGAGCATGAGGGGGCGGCGCTACGGCATCGCATCGATTTCCGACTTGTCCTTTTGTACCGGCATCAGATCACGTGCGTTGATATTTAGTTCCAACGACATGGCACCCGCGACGTAGATCGAGGAATACGTGCCGACGATGATGCCGATGGTGAGCGCCCAGGAGAATCCTTTGAGCGTTTCACCCCCCACCAGCAATAATACGACGACGACGAGCAAGGTTGCGCCGGAGGTAATGACGGTTCGCGACAGCGTTTGGTTGATCGATGCGTCGAGGACCTGCTCGGAGCTCACCTTGCGCATGCTATGGAAATTCTCGCGCACGCGATCGAACACCACCACGGTATCGTTCAACGAATAGCCGATGACCGCGAGCACCGCCGCGAGCACCGAGAGATCGAAAGTGATCTGCGTGGCGGAGAAGAATCCCAAAATGATGATGGGATCGTGCAACGTTGCGACCACCGCGCTCACACCCATCTTCCATTGGAAACGGAACCACGTGTAAATGCCGATGAGAATGAAGGTGAAAAGCACCGCCAAGCCGCCCTGCTCTGTGAGCTCTTGACCTACTTGGGGACCCACGACTTCGGTACGGCGCAATTGCACTTGCGGCTCGACTTTTTGCAACGCTTCCGCAACCGTATGGCTCACCACGTTCACGTCTTGCTGGGCGTGAGGCAGAAGGCGCACGAGTACGTCGCGCGGACTGCCGAAGTTTTGCACTTGTGCGTCGGGATAGCCTGCGGCTTCGAGTGCCGTACGTGTTTTTTCCAGATCGGCTGGGGCGGGATACGCGAACTCGAGCACCACACCGCCGGTGAAGTCGATGCCCAAGTTCAGTCCGCGCATTGCCAACAACACCAGCGCTGCGACGATCGCCAATGCCGACACGCCGTACCACACACGGCGCGTGTGCATGAACGGAAAGCTAGTGACTTTGTGGAAGAATTCCATCGCTGCAGGAACCTCTGATTAACCCCAAACGGCCATGCGACGAGCCCAGGACTGTTCAGGGCTAGGCGCGACGACCGCAGTGTACTTAGCGTACACAAGAGAGGAGCAACAACGCCCTGAACAGTCCTGGGCTCGGCCCATTAAATACATAAATAAACCTTTGTTAGGGTTGCCCTTCGAATCGTCCGCTGCTGCGTTACAGAACTTGCCCATATCGACATATTGGCTGCGTTCTGCGCCTTGCAGCAGACGATTGGAAGGGCAACGCATGGTCGTTTGGGGTTAATCAGAGGTTCCTTAGATCGACAATCGTTCCAGGCGGCGCTTACGCCCCCAGATCGCGTGTACGAGTGCGCGGCTGCCGACAACCGCGGTGAACATCGATGTCACGATGCCGAGCGTCATGACGATGGCGAAGCTGCGGATCGTGCCGGTGCCGAATGCAAACAACACCACGCCGGCGATCAACGTGGTGACGTTGGAGTCCGCGATGGTTGCAAACGCCTTCTCGAAGCCCGCGTTGATAGCGGCCTGCGGCGAATTGCCGAGGCGCAGTTCTTCGCGAATACGTTCATAGATCAGAATGTTCGCGTCCACGGCAATACCCAAGTGAAACACCACGGCGGCGATGCCCGGCAGGGAGAGCGACGCCTGCAACAGCGATAACAAGCCGACGGTAAGGACCAAATTCGATGCGAGAACCGCGTTAGCCACCCAACCGAAGGCGCGATAGTAGATGGCCATGAAAATGAACGTGAGCACGAGGCCGATCAGCATCGCGCGGACACCTTTGTCGATGTTGTCCTGACCAAGGCTCGGACCGACCGTACGCTGCTCGACCATGGACAGCGGCGCGGCCAGCGAACCGGCGCGCAGCAAGAGCGCCAGCTCTTTCGCTTCCGCGGCCTGTAGTCCAGTGATTTGGAAGCTGGTCGAGAACACGCCGCGGATGGTCGCGACGCTGATCACTTCTTCTTCGGTGCAGTCGTTGCCGACGCGCAGGCCGTCGCAGCGTTCACCGGCAGCGAGTTTCTTTTTCTCGATGTAGACCACGGACATCCCATGGCCGAGATTCTGCTGCGTGGTCTTGAGCATTTCCGCTCCGGCGCGCGCATTGAGCTTCACGTTCACGGCAGGCTGGCCTTCAGAGAAACCCGAGGTTGCATCCGTGAGCTGATCGCCCGCGGCGATGACATCGCGTTTGAGCAGAATGGGCGCCCCACCCTCGCGGCGTCGATACAATTTCGAGCTTAGAGGAACGCGCTTGGTGCGCTGTGCTTCGTAGGGATCGTTGGTTTCATCGACCAATCTGAATTCGACGGTAGCGGTCGCACCCAACACGCGTACCGCTTCGTTCGGATCTTGCACGCCAGGCAATTCGACCACGATGCGGTCGACGCCCTGCCGCGCGACGATGGGTTCGGAGACACCCAGTTCGTCGACGCGATTGCGCAGCGTCAAAATATTTTTTTGCACGGCTGCATCTTGGCGCTGCTTGATTTGCTCGGGGGTCAGTCGCACCACGATCGTGGGTCCGTTAGCACCGTTCTCGGATTCGAGCACGGTGGACTGATCGGGCGATTTGAGCGCCGCGACCGCTGCGTCCAGGTCCTTCGCTTCACGCAAATTCACGCGGACGGCGTTTTGCTCGGTGACAACGCTGACGTAAGGAATACGTTTGTCGCGCAGCACCGTGCGGAAATCCCGCTCCATTCCTTCCAGCGCTTGCACCACGGCGCCTTGCACGTCGACTTCGTATACGAAGTGCACGCCGCCGCGCAGATCCAACCCCAGACTCATGGGCTTCAGGCCCAATTTGCGCAAGAACGCCGGCATGCGCGGCGCATAGGCCAAGGCCACCGTGAAGTCGCGGCCCGTTGCTTCGAGAATGGCTTCGCGCGCTCTGAGTTGATTTTCGACCGAGGTCAGCCGCACGACCAGCCGCTCGTCGTGCATATAAGAGGCGTTGACGGCGATGTTCTTGGCTTTCAGAGCATCGAGGACGCGTTGCTCGTCGGCCGAGTTCACCGCATGCCGATCTTCGCGCGCCAGTTGCAACGCAGGATCTTCGCCGAACACGTTGGGCAGCGCGAACAGCACGCCCAAGACGAGCACGATGATGACGAGCCAGTATTTCCAAGTCGCGAACTGATACATGCGACAGCCTTGAGGGATCGATACGTGATCGCTACTGAGGTATTGAATTTCGAGTCGATGGGTGCCGGCGGATACGGCGATCGACAGGCACCCACATTATTAGGGCTCGCGTTCTTAGGCGCTCTTCAGAGTCCCTTTCGGCAATACTTGCGAAATGGTGTGGCGCTGCACTTTGACACGCACGCCGTCGGCAATTTCCACCGTGACGAATTGTTCGCTGAGTTCGGTAATCTTGCCGAGAATCCCGCCGCTCGTGACCACCTCGTTACCGGTCTCCAAGGCTGCGAGCATGGCGCGTTGCTCTTTCGCCCGCTTCGTTTGCGGCCGGATCAGCAACAAGTAGAACACGACGAAGATGAGCACCATGGGCAAAATGCCCGTCAACATGCTCTGCGGTCCGCCGGGGCCTGCCGCTTGTGCGGCAGCAGTGGAGATCAACCCATCCATCCGACTCTTCCTATAGTGAATTGATGACCCCTCGGACAGGAACCGGGGGCCGGAAAAATGAGCGGCGCATTATACACAGGGGCACGCAAGCTGCTCTGGATCGCAGGGGTTTCTGCTGCAAGGAATGCCGCCCCCCACCTAACCCTCCCCCGCTGCGCGGAGGAGGGAATAAGCGAACCGAGCTGTGACGTTTGCTCTCTTAGTCCCCTCCTCCGCGCAGCGGGGGAGGGTTAGGGTGGGGGCACGCGTCGCTTGGCGTAAAACGCTTCGACGAACTCGTCCCACCTACCCGCTTCGATCGCGGCGCGGATGCCGCGCATCAAATCGAGATAGTAGTAGAGGTTGTGAATGGTGTTGAGCCGTGCAGAGAGAATCTCGCCGCAGCGATCGAGGTGTTTGAGATAGGCGCGGCTGTAGTTCATGCACGTATAACAGCCGCACGTCTCGTCGATCGGCCGCGTGTCTTTCTCGTAGGTAGCGTTTCTGATTTTGAGTACGCCGGTGGACGTGAACAGATGACCGTTGCGCGCGTGACGCGTGGGCATGACGCAATCGAACATGTCTATGCCCAATCGAACAGCTTCCACGATGTCCTCGGGCGTGCCGACGCCCATGAGATAACGCGGTCTATCTGCAGGCAGCAACGGTTCCAGTGCCGTGAGCACCCGTTCGCGTTCCTCTTTCGGCTCGCCTACTGCTAGACCGCCGACCGCATAACCATCGAAGCCGATCTGCGTGAGTCCTCGAAGCGACTCCATCCTGAGCGGCATGTGCATACCTCCTTGCACGATGCCGAACAAAGCATGGGGATTTTCCAGACGGTCGAACTCGCTGCGGCTTCTTGCCGCCCAGCGCAACGAGAGCTCCATGGAACGCCGCGCCTCGGCTTCCGTCGCCGGGTAAGGTGTGCATTCATCGAAAATCATCGCGATGTCGGAATCGAGATCGCGTTGCACCTGCATCGAACGTTCCGGCGTCAGCGACACGAGATCGCCGTTCACCGGCGAACGAAAACTCACACCCTCTTCCGTGATCTTGCGCAGCGTGGCCAAGCTGAACACTTGGAACCCTCCCGAATCGGTCAGGATCGGACCTTGCCAGTGCGTGAATCTGTGCAAACCGCGATGCTCGCGAATCACCTCCATTCCGGGGCGCAACATGAGATGGAACGTGTTGCCCAGAATGATTTCGGCACCGAGTCCGGTGAGTTCCTCGGGCGTCATCGCCTTCACCGTGCCATAGGTGCCGACCGGCATGAACGCAGGCGTTTCTACGACGCCGCGAGCGAAGGTCAGACGGCCGCGACGCGCGCGGCCGTGACGGGTGAGAAGAGAGAAAAGCATCAGTAGGGAGGCGCTAGCGCCTTCTCCACAAACATCGCATCGCCATAACTAAAGAATCGGTAGCGCTTCGCCACCGCATGCCGATATGCAGTCATCACGTTCTCGTATCCGCCGAAAGCGCACACCAACATCAGCAGCGTGGACTCGGGCAAATGGAAGTTGGTCAGGAGCGCGTCCACCACATTGAAGCGATAGCCCGGTTGAATGAACAATCGCGTATCGCCTGCGAACGGCGCGAGTAGGCCCAAGTCTGCCGCAGACTCCAAACTTCTCACTACGGTCGTACCCACGGCGATAACGCGTCCGCCGCGTGCACGCGCCGCTGAGACTTTCCGGCACAGCTCGGCGGATACACGCACGAATTCGGCGTGCATGCGATGTTCATCGGGATTGTCGACTCTGACTGGCTGAAAAGTGCCTGCACCCACATGCAGAGTGACAAAGCCCGTATCGACATCCGCGCCCTGCAAACGCGTCAGCATGTCTTGATCGAAGTGCAAACCCGCAGTCGGTGCGGCCACCGCACCCCACTCGCGAGCGAACACAGTCTGATAGCGTTCTTTGTCCTCGCGATCCGGCGTGCGCTCGATATACGGCGGCAGCGGCAACTGCCCCTGTGTTTCGAAGTAGCTGAGGGGATCGCTGTCGAGTTCGAGTTCGAAGAGATCGTCGTGTCGCGCGATGAATCGCGCCACGACACCGCCCGGCAGCGCGATGGGTACATCGGTACGCAGAGCCTTGCTCGATCTCACTTGCGCCAGAATTCTGCTGCCGCCGAGCACACGCTCCAGCAGTATTTCGACCTGCCCGCCGCTTGCCTTGACACCATGAACGCGCGCCGGAATCACGCGCGTGTCGTTGAATACGAGCAAATCTCCCGGACGCATCAGCGCGGGGAAGTCCTGAAAGCGCAGATCGGTCAGCTCGCTGTTCTGGACCTGTAGCAATCTGCTCGATGTGCGAGTCGGTGCCGGCCGCTGCGCAATGAGTTCAGCAGGAAGATCGTAGTGGAAGTCGCGGAGGCGCATGGCGCGCGAAGGTAGCATGGAAGTCCGCAGACCGCGGACTGAACACAACCGCTTCCTCCCACGCCCAACCGCCCCTATACTTGCCGCCCCCGCCGGACCCCAAAGGCACGGCAGTCCCCATCCTCGAGCCGGTATGGCGGAATTGGTAGACGCAGTAGACTCAAAATCTACCGAGAGCAATCTCGTGTCCGTTCGACTCGGACTACCGGCACCACAACACTAGATGCGATGAAGTTCTGTCCCGCCTGCGGTCAATCGGTAACACGCTCGATCCCTCCCGGTGATCACTTACCGCGGCATGTATGTTCGTCTTGCGGCGTCATCCATTACGAGAACCCCAAAGTCATCGTCGGCTGCATCCCCGAGTGGCAAGACAAGATAGTGCTGTGTAAGCGCGCCATCGAGCCGCGGCTCGGCTATTGGACTTTCCCGGCAGGCTTCATGGAAAACGGCGAGACCTTGCAGCAAGCCGCGGCGCGCGAGTCGCTGGAAGAAGCACTGGCCCGCGTGCGAATCGACTCGCTCATGGCCATCGTGCATGTCCTGCATGCGCATCAGGTGCACGTCATGTTTCGCGGGACGTTGCTCGATCCCGAGATAGGCGCCGGCCCCGAGAGCTTGGAAGTCGGGCTCTATGCCGAGCACGAAATCCCGTGGCAAGACATCGCTTTCCGCAGCGTCGAGTTCACATTGCGCCGCTATTTCGAAGACCGGCGCAACGGCGGGACGGGAGTGCATTTTTACGATATCGAGTGATATGGGACTCCACGCTTGCGCTCCTGCCAACGTTTGGCAGAATACGACTCCTTACTTTAGGTGCGATGCGAGCACCTTCATCTAAGACCCGGAGCTGACTGATGACTTTTGTCGTCACCGAAAACTGCATCAAGTGCAAATACATGGACTGCGTGGAAGTGTGTCCGGTCGACTGCTTCCACGAAGGACCGAATTTCCTGGCGATCGATCCCGACGAATGCATCGACTGCACGCTGTGCGAACCCGAATGCCCCGCGGAGGCTATTTTTTCGGAAGAAGAATTGCCCAAGGGACAGGAGCAGTTCCTCGAGCTCAACAAATCGCTGGCGAAGAATTGGCCCGTCATCACGGAACGCAAAGAACCGCCCGCCGATGCGAAAGACTGGGATAAGAAGCCGGATAAGTTGAAGCTGCTGGAGAAGTAGGCGGAAAGTCTGCAGTCGGCAGCTAGAGGGTCGCAGCTAACCGCGAGGATCTGGCTGCGGACTGCAGTCTGCTAACTCGCGTTCGCGATCTATTACTCAGCCTTATCCGCCCCTTCCAAATACGCCAGCATTTTTTGCGGCGGCAAGTAGCCGCCGATGTATTCGCCCTTGTCCGTAATGATCGCGGGCGTGCCGTTCACGCCCAGGTCTTCACCCACCGCGTATTCGCGCGCCACGGGCGTCGTGCCGCAGTTGGCAGACTTGATATCTACACCTTGCTTGGCGCGAGTGATCGCGTCTTTGCGATCCTTGGCGCACCACACGGCTTCGGCTTTGGTCCACGACTCGGTACCCGGACCGGAGCGCGGAAAGGCCACATAGCGCACGCGGATGCCGAGCTTGTTGAATTGCGCGATTTCGCTGTGCAGCTTGCGGCAGTAACCACAATCGACGTCGGTGAATACTGTGATCGTGTGTTTGACGGGAACCGTCGGCGTGAAAACGATCATGTCGTCTTCGCTCACACTGGCAAGCGCTTTGAGTCGTGAGTCGGTACGGCGAGCCTCGGTCAGATTGGTGCGCGATTGCACCTCGAACAAATCGCCGTTGATGAGATAGCGGCCGTCGGCACTGACGTACGCGATGCTGCTTCCCAGCGTGATCTCATACAGCCCCGGAATCGGCGACGTCCGTATGTTCTCGGGTTTTGCACCCGGCACTTTCTTAGCGAGTGTGGCGCGAACTGCAGCCAGAGGATCGGTCTGCTCGGCCGAGTGGGTAACTGCGCTCGTAGCGATGAACAAACCAAGAAGGGCCGCCAATTTTTTCATGTGCACTCCGCCAACCTCGAACTACCGTGCATAACGACAGGTCCGGACATAGACCTGTCATCAGTATGAGAGTTCGTTCAGGAAATCGCTCTGGCTGAAGACTGAAGCCCGAAGACCCTCTTATCCGGCCGTCAACGGCTGCAGGCGTTCATCCTCTCGGATGATGTTGCGAGTGCAATTCCTTCATGCGCTCGCGAGCCACGTGGGTGTAGATCTGCGTGGTCGAGAGATCGCTGTGGCCGAGGAGCATCTGCACGACACGTAAGTCGGCGCCGTGATTGAGCAAGTGCGTGGCGAACGCATGGCGCAGTGTGTGGGGCGAGAGATCCTTGTTGACGCTTGCTTTTTGCGCGTAGCGCTTGATGATGTGCCAAAACGCCTGACGCGTCATGCAATCGCCGCGGCGCGTGGGGAAGAAACAATCGGTTTGACGCTCGAGCAGGATTTCGAGGCGTGCGCCCTGCGAGAATTGCATCAGCCAGGTGACCGCCTCTTCACCGAGGGGAATGAGGCGTTCGCGATTGCCTTTGCCGACGATGCGCAACACGCCCTGATTCAAATTGACCTGGCTCACTTTGAGGTTCACGAGTTCGGAAACCCGCAGTCCCGTGGCATACAGGACTTCGAGCATAGTTCGATCGCGATACCCGAGCGGCTCGGCTGTTTCCGGCGCTGCGAGCAGCGCATCCACTTCTTCCTCGGTCAGTGACTTGGGTAGCGAACGGCCGATCTTCGGCATGGCGATCTGCGCCGTCGGATCTTCTTTGATCTGCGATTCGCGCAACATGTAGCGGTAGAAGCGGCGGAAGCTCGACAATTGTCGGGCCGTGGATCGCGGACGTGCGCCCGCCTGCACCCGCCATTCGATGAAGCCCAGCAGATCCTGACGCTTGGCTTGGGAGATGGTCGTGCCTTTGGTTCGAAGCCAGCGATCGAGCGCGGTCAAATCGGCTCGATAGGCGGAGAGCGTATTGGGCGACAGGCCGCGCTCCATCCAAACGGCATCGAGAAATTGATCGATCGCAGTGACGGACGGATCGGTGACCGTACCGTTACCGCTCCTTGAGTACACTGTCGACTTGGTTGCAATGGTCATGAGGTAATGAACGGGCTACTCAGCCTGCCAAAAGCGCGGCCAGTATGCGTAGGGGGTTTTGGGACCGGCGTGATAGCAATCACAGAACACTTTGGGTATTAACATAAAGAGAACCAGTTCACAGAATAGGCCCATGTCCGTCGCCGTCCGGAACCCTCTGCTTTCGTTCGCCCTGTCATGATTGCCCACTTCAATCGCGGCGTGCGCGCCGTGTACGGGATCTACGCGTGGTCGATGTTCTGCGTTGTCGCGATCGTCGCACTCGTACTGCTGCTCTTCGTTCCGAATTTGCAGGGCCGCCGCTGGATCGCACAGATGAGCGCCCGGCTTGCCCTCGTGCTGACAGGCATTACCCTCCGCATCGACGGACTCGAACGCTTACCGCAGACCCCGTGTGTGCTCGTCGCAAATCACTCGAGCTACGTAGACGGTTTGCTGCTCAAAGCTGCCCTACCGCCGCGCTTTTCTTTCGTCATCAAGAAGGAAATGGTGCGCGTGCCGCTCGCAGGCTTATTGCTGAAGCGCATCGGCTCGAAGTTCGTGGATCGCTTCAACCGGCATTCAGGAGCGTCGGACGCCCGCAAGCTGATCCGCAACGCCGCGGAGGGGCAATCGTTGGTGTTCTTTCCGGAAGGCACATTCACCGGCAAACCCGGCCTGGCGCGCTTCCATCTCGGCGCGTTCGTCACCGCCAAACACGCCCACTTGCCCATAGTGCCCGCCGTCATTCGCGGCGCGCGACGCGTTCTACGGGCCGGTAGCCCTTGGCCCCGGCCGGGCCGCGTCGACATCGAAATTCTGCAGGTCATCGCGGAGAGCACGGAACTTTCCCCGGAGGTGCTGCGGGATCACGCACGCGCACGCATGCTCATGACCTTGGGCGAACCCGATCTTTCGGACTGCGACGGCGTCCGCTCACTCGAGAGCACCGAAAAGAATTGAGCGACGGCGCCTGCGACCCTCTTAAAATGGTCGCCATACAGGGCCGAGAGACGACCTCATGAAATTGATCGAAAGCTTGGCGGAATCCGGTCACGAGCAACTAGCGGTGTTTCAAGATGCCGGCTCGGGACTCAAAGCCATCGTAGCCATTCACAGCACTGTGCTTGGGCCTGCATTGGGCGGCTTGCGGATGTGGCCGTATACCGATGAGGAGCAAGCACTGCGCGACGTGTTGCGCCAATCGAAGAGCATGACTTACAAAGCCGCCGCCGCCGGTTTGAATTTGGGCGGCGGTAAAGCCGTTCTACTCGGCAACCCGGAAACGGATAAGAGCGAAGCGCTGTTTCGTTCGCTCGGTCGCTTCATCGAATCCTTGGGCGGCCGCTTCATCGTTTCGGAGGACATCGGCACCGACGTTCAAGACATGGATCAAATTCTCGAGGAGACCGACCACGTGGTCGGGGTGCATCAGTCCAATGGCGGCAGCGGCGACCCTGCTCCGTTCACTGCGCTCGGCACTTTGCACGGCATTCGCGCCTGTCTGCAACGACGCTTCGGCCACATGGACGTGAGCAAAGTGAGCTTTGCAATCCAAGGCGCAGGCCAAGTCGGCTACAACCTTGCGAAACATCTGCGCAGCGCCGGCGCCAAAGTATTCGTCACCGATATCAACGACGAACGCGTCGAACACGTGGTCGACGAGTGTGGCGCCGAAGCGGTGCCCATGGCGCACATCTACGATGTGGATGCGACCGTTTTTTCACCTTGCGCCATGAGCGCGGTGATCAACGAAGACACATTGCCTAGACTCAAATGCCAGATCGTAGCGGGCGGCGCCAACAATCAACTGGATTCGGATGCGCTCGGCACGGAGCTGGAAAAACGCGGCATTCTTTACGCGCCGGATTACGTCATCAATGCCGGCGGACTGATCAACTCCGCTGCCGAACTCGACGGCTACGATCAGGAACGCGCGCTCCGCGCGGTGGGCCGGATTTATGCGATCATCACGCGCGTGTTTCAAATTGCCGACCACGAAGGCATTCCTTCCTGGATGGCGGCAAAGCGCCTCGCCGAAAATCGTATTGCAGCGTTGGCGCGCGTGAAACAATCCTACGTCGGAACACGTGCGACCTAGGCCCAAGTCCTGCGGTCAGAAGACATCGTGAGTTCTGACCCGCAATCCAATTCGCGAGAGTGAGGCATAGCATGAGCAATATCGTAATCACGGCTGCACGGCGCACTCCTATCGGCGCTTTCCAGGGAGCCTTGACGGCTGCCACTGCGCCGGATCTGGGCGCGGCAGCCATCAAGGCTGCGTTGGCGGACAACGGCTTGAGTCCGGAGAAAATCGATTCGGTGTTTTTGGGCTGCGTCCTCATGGCGGGCATCGGTCAAGCACCCGCGCGCCAAGCAGCGATGCGCGGCGGCATTCCCGTTTCGGTGCCGTCGGTCACGGTGAACAAGATGTGCGGCTCCGCGATGCAAGCGGTGATGATGGCCTGCGATCAAATTCGCGCCGGCTCGGCCGAGATCGTGCTCGCGGGCGGCCTCGAGTCCATGACGAATGCGCCCTATCTCTTGCCCAAAGCTCGACAGGGATATCGCATGGGACATGGCGAGATCTTGGATCACATGATCTACGACGGTCTGCAGAGTCCATTCGATGGCCGGGCCATGGGCTCGTTCGGTGATTCGACCGCGCAAAAATACGGCTTCACTCGTGAAGAACAAGATGCGTTCGCCGCCGAATCCGTACGTCGTGCGATGAGCGCGGTGACGAGCGGCACATTCAAAGCCGAAATCGCGCCGGTGACGGTGAAGACGCGTAAAGGCGAACAAGTCATCGGCGTCGACGAAACGCCGGGCACTTGCGATATCGGCAAGATTCCGACGTTGAAGCCGGCATTCAACAAAGACGGCACCGTGACTGCCGCCAGCTCGTCATCGATTTCCGATGGCGCCGCAGCTATTACGGTGATGAGCGCGACAGCCGCCGAGAAGTTGGGCGCAAAACCGCTTGCACGGATTCTCGCCTACGCGGCGCACGCACACGAACCCGAGTGGTTCACTACCGCACCCGGCGGCGCGATCAAAAAAGTACTGCAAAAAACCGGCTGGAGCGTGAAGGACGTCGATCTCTTCGAAGTGAACGAAGCCTTTGCATGCGTCGCTATGGCGGCGATGCGAGACGTCGGCATTGCGCACGAAAAACTCAATGTGAACGGCGGCGCGTGCGCATTGGGTCATCCGATCGGTGCGACCGGCGCTCGCATTCTCACAACGTTGATCTACGCACTCAAAGCGCGGAACTTACGCCGCGGTATTGCGTCTCTCTGCATCGGCGGCGGCGAAGCCACTGCCATGGCGATCGAGGTGGTTTGACGGCAACGCGCATCGGCCGTTGATGATCGATCATCGACGGCCCGTGCGAAGACGCAACGCCCTTCCTCGAACATCGGCTCAAGACCGTCCTCTCCGGGAGTGTTGGAAGCTGACTTCCGGTCAATGATTTGGAGCACTCGTGAACGGTTATCCTCGTCCATCGAGGCCGCGTCGCATCGGCCTGACATTCGCAGCGCTTGCCTGTCTGGCGATTGCCCCCGGCTGCACGACCCCGAAACCTGCACCGACGCCGCCGCCCGCGCCTAAGAAACCTTCACTGAACGTTCCCGTCACCTATTACAAACTGCCGAACGGCTTGAAGGTGGTGATCTCGGAAGATCACTCCGTACCGGTCGCGACGGTGGGCGTGTATTACAACATCGGTTTTCGCATCGAGCCCAAAGATCGCACCGGGTTCGCGCATTTGTTCGAACACATGATGTTTCAGGGCTCGGCCAATCTCGGCAAGAACGAGTTCTTCAAATTGGTGCAAGGCATGGGTGGGATGCTGAACGGCTCCACGCGATTCGACTACACCAACTATTACGAAGCCTTCCCGTCCAATGCGCTCGAAACGATGTTGTGGGCAGAAGCCGATCGCATGCGCAGTCTCGCGATCACCGAAGCCAATCTCACCAATCAAAAAGGCGTCGTCACCAACGAAGTGAAAGTGAACGTGCTGAATCGCCCCTACGGCGGCTTTCCGTGGCTCGACGTACCGCAATACGCCAACCAGAATTGGTACAACGCGCACAACTTCTACGGCGACTTGGAACAAATAGAAGCGGCGACACTGGATGAAGTGCGCGCTTTCTTCGATGCGTATTACGCGCCGAACAATGCTGCGCTCGTTGTGGTCGGCGATATCAATCCGGCTCAGACCAAACAATGGGTGGAAAAATATTTCGCTGCGATTCCGGCGCGCACCGTGCCGGCGAAACCCGATGTCAGCGAACCTGCGCAAACCAAGGAACGACATGCAGAGCGCACCGATGCGCTCGCGCCGCGGCCGGCGCTCGCGATTGCATATCACACGCCGCCGCGTTGGACGCCGGATTATTTTGCCTTTGGTTTGATCGATGAAATTCTCCTGCAAGGCGAAGACTCGCGGCTGCATCAGGACCTAGTCGAAAAGCGCGGCTTCACCGACAGTGTTTCCGGCGGCATCAACATTCTCGGCAACATGTTCGACTACAGCGGCCCGATGCTGTGGACCGTGAGTTTGATCCATGATCCCGACCGCTCCACGAACGAAATCATGAGTGCGTTCGACGAGAACATCGCGCGGCTGCTCAAAGAGCCGGTGAGCCAAGCCGAACTCGATCGCGCGCGTACCAAGATTCGCTCGGCACTCTACGATATGGTGGGTTCGAGTTCGCGATTCGGTTTAGTGGGTTTGTTGGCGAGCCTCGCGCTGTTCGACGACGCCCCCGATCGCATCAACGACATCGAAACTGAATTTGCGAAAGTCACGCCGGAAAGTGTCATGCGCGCTGCGCAAACCTACTTGCAACCGCAAAATCGTACCGTGCTCGAAGTACGGGGCGGCGCAACCGCGGGAGCCAAGCCATGAAGCTCGTGCTCAAAGTCTTCGCGACAAGCTTGATCTCGTGCGTCGCTATCGGCACGAACGTGAGCGTTGCGCGTGAAACGCCGCCGCCCTCGCAAGCGCCGCAGGCGTTCGTGCTGCCCACTCCCGAAACCTTCACGTTGGAGAACGGACTGCAAGTCACGCTCGTGCCATTCGGCAGTGTGCCGAAAGTGTCGATCGCCGCAGTGGTGCGCACCGGACGCATTGATCAGGGAACGCAGCCCTGGCTGCCCGATCTCGTGGGCGATTTGATGAAGGAAGGCACGCAGTTGCGTTCGTCTGCCGAAGTCGCCGACGCGGCCGCGCGTATGGGAAGCGGCTTGGATATAGACGCGGGCGACGACGACACTTCCGTGAGTCTCGATGTGCTCTCGGACTCGGCTACCGATGCTGTTGCGCTGATCGCCGAAGTGCTCACCAAACCACTGCTGCCCGAAGCCGAGCTGCCGCGTCTCAAACAAGACGCCTTTCGTAACTTGAGCGTGACGCGCTCACAAGCCCAAGCATTGGCGAACATCGCATTCGGTGCGTTGATTTACGGCAATCATCCTTACGCGGGGCAGTTGCCGTCGGAAGCGCAACTGGACGCTTACACCATCGGCGACATACGCACCTTCTACGACAAAAACTTCGGCGCACAGCGAACGCACGTGTATGTCGTTGGCAAATACGAGCGTGCACCGCTCGAACAAGCGATTCGAACAGCGTTCTCGCACTGGAAAACAGGCTCTGCTCCCACTATCGCGCCGCCCACGCCGAATACCAGTAGACAGGTCAAGCTGGTCGATCGACCCGGCGCACGTCAGTCGACCGTACGGTTGGGCCTTCCGGTGATCGACCCGACACAACCCGACTTCATGGCGCTGTCGGTCGCCAACACCTTGCTCGGAGGATCGCTCACCTCGCGCATCACCATGAACTTGCGCGAGGAGAAAGGCTGGACCTATTCGCCTTCGAGTTCGCTCTCCACACATTACCGAAGCGGAACATGGTTCGAAGGCGCGGACATCACCACGCCGGAAACCGGCCCCGCCATCCGCGAAATCTATAAAGAGATCGAACGCCTACAGACGGACGGCGTGAGCGCGCCGGAACTGAAGCACGTCCAAGACTATCGCAATGGACTGTTCGTGCTGGCAAACGGCACTCGCCAGGGTCTGCTCGGCCAGCTCGCATTCATGGACGTACAAGGACTGCCGTTCGACTGGCTCAGTTCGTTCATCCAACGACTGTATGCAGTGACGCCCGCGGAGGTCGCAGAGGCTGCTCGTAAGTATCTCGACGTGAACAGGATGTCGCTGGTCGTCGTGGGCGACCTCAAGACCGTGCAACCGCAACTCGAGTCGGCGCCCGCACACCAAAACAAGTCGCAAACGACGTCGCCGCAGCACCCGAAGAAGCCGCGCCAAAGCAGGTAAAAGGTGCGGGTGCTTGCGCGGACTGCTCTAGTGTTGATGACGGTATTGACGAATCGCGCGAAATCCTTGCGCGCGTTTGTAAGTTGTTTTTTTGCGCTCCCGCGGTGTAACAGTGTTGTTACACCGCGAGGAAACGCTGTTTAGAAGTTATAACGCAGCGTCGCTCCATACGTGCGCGGCGGACCATAGAAAGCCCACGCTAGGCCCAAACCTCCCATCTGATTGTTGATCGAATTCGCGTAGAGCTTGTCGGACAAGTTCCGCACGAACAAACCGAGATCGACATGAGAGTTGAAGATGTTCTTCCAATCGGCCGTCGCGTTGTACACGCTGTAGCCGCCCTGTCTGTTGAAGTGATCGAAAGCTGCACCCTGGCTGGTATCGGAGAATGTCGTCGGCGATCGATAGAAACCGCTGAGCGCAGTCGAGACCGTGCCCACGGTGTCCGGGATGGGCAACGTGTAGATCAAATTCCAACTGACTGTGTCCCTAGGCGTTTGCGCCAACGGGTATCCGCTCAAATCCGCCGTGGGCGTAGTGCCCACTGCGGGAAATTGGAAACGATCGTATGCGGCGACCACGCGAGTCCACGAAGTGCCGAGTTCGAGGCTGTCCGTCAAATAAATCGACCCTTCGAATTCGAGACCGTAGAACGTAGCGGCGCCTGCGTTGAACACCGCGACATACAAGCCGGGGGGATTCGCGTACGCGCCGTTTTCGACACGCTGCATGTCGTTGTACTTTCCGTAGAAACCCGCGAAATTCGTACGCACCGGGCGGCCTGCCAGATCCCAATCCGACTTCATGCCGACTTCGAAGTCCACGACCTTCTCTGGATCGTACGTCTGATACTGCACCTCACGAACGAGATTGTTGAATCCGCCCGCCTGATAGCCGCCGCGGGTCGTGAAGTAGATCCTGGAGCTCGGTCCCACTTTGTCTTCCAACGTGAACGTCCAGCTTGGCGCATTCCATTTCTTCGAGACGGACGCCGAGCACCCGGCCTGATTGAAGTTCGGAAAGAAGCTGATGATGTTGTAGGCATTGGTGCCAGGCACGCAGGTGCCCGCATTGAAATCGCCAGTGTTATGTAGGATGCCGCTACGATATTGGAGATCGATATCTCCTTTGTCCCAGTTGTGACGCCCACCGAAGGTGACAGTGATATCGTCGGTGATGTCGTATGAGATCTGGCTGTAAATCGCAAACGACTCCCGCTTCGTTTCATAAATCTGATTCGAGTCAGACACTATCGGCGTTTGCTCGAAGGTGGCCCCGGCCACGCTCGTGTTCAGAGTTTGATGCGAATAGAAAATGCCGGCAATCAAGCGCAATTTGCTATCGGAAGAATTGAGGTGAGCGGTGAGCTCTTCCGTGACCTGCTTGTTCTTATAAAGCGAACGCCCTTCGACCATCGGAAACTGCGTGCCGTCCCAATCCTCGGACAGATCATCATGGTCGTGCCGATAACCCAAGACGTTCTTGAAGCCGAAGTTATCGTTTACGTCGTACGTGAAGACGTCCGAAGCGCCCCAGTTCGTAAGCTTCTTGAAGGTCACCTTCTGTATCGACACTGTACGAACGTCCAAGCTGCTCTGGACAGCGCTGATGTTGTTGCCCGGATAAAAGAACCCGAGAAGAGGATCGTTGAAACCAATGTCCTTGGACGCCTGCGGTTGACCCTCCTCGTGGTAGTAGTCGCCACTCAACAGGTTGGTCATGTTATCGGTGAGCCGCATCATGAGCGCCAGGCGATACGACTCGTGATCGTCGTCATCCATACGGGTGTTGCCGTTGCTGGGCGTGATATTTTTCACATAGCCGTCACGCCGCACGACTTCTCCTGCGGCGCGCAACTGGAACATGTCGTTGATTGGCAGATTCACCATTCCCTGGAACTGTTTGTAGTTGTAGTTGCCCGCGCCGATTTGCGCGTAGCCCTCGAAGGATTGAGTGGGCTTGTTAGGACGGAAAATGACGGCGCCGCCTGTCGCATTCACGCCGAACAAGGTGCCCTGCGGGCCCTTGAGAACGCTCACGGATTCGAGGTCGTACATCGACTTGGCAATGGCCCATGTATTCATCATCGGCACATCGTCGATATACGTCGCGATACCGCCTGACGTGCCGATATCCTGTTTGGCGGCGCGAATCGCGAATAGCGGCGCACCCCCTTGCGAGCTCGGGAAAATCTGCAGTCCCGGAACGTGCACTGCGAGATCCTGCGTGGTGATGACGGCGCCTTGCGCCAAATCTTTGCTCGAAAGAGCCGCAATCGATACAGGAACTGCCTGTGCCGATTCTTCCGTTTTGCGTGCAGTCACGACCACCTCTTCTAACGCCGCGCCAGCGGCGTTAGCGGAAGAAGCGGCGAAACTCGCGAGAACCATCGCGCTCATTGGCGCGACCAGCCACCGAGAAACCGATATGTGGGTATTTACAGACGTTGAACGAAGCAAGCGCATCGGCATTCGATACGCAGAATCAGAGAGACATGCAGCCACCTTTTATCCCCCGTATTGTTTTGAAGAGACATCGATTAGAAATACTACGGAGAGATCCCGAAGGCCGAACTAGGTTTTATATCTTGCTAGGCTCTCGATATATCAGCACGGGCGACGTACACCTCCTCGGCGACGAGGTACAGCCGCAATGCGCGGCTTCGAGGCTTATATCATTAGCGCGACCGTCTATATCATTCGAGCTATACATCCGCGATTCCAATTGCCGGCCGTTTGGCGCCATGAAACACTGAGCCGCGCGATACAGGGACATTTTTGAGAAAATATTTATGGCCTCCACAGCCACCCGCTCCAACGGTTTCGATCCGGAATCCGTCTTTGCCGAGATCCTCAACCCCGCAAGCGATGGAAAGCGCTATCCGCTCTTCAGTCTGCTACGCGAGCATGCGCCCGTGTTCCAGACAAACCTTCCGGGTTTGCAAGGCTGGTACGTGGTGTCGAACTATGAATACGCGCACCAGCTCACGAACAGTCCCAAAACGCAAAATAACAGCAAGGTGTTGGAGCTCATGAATCTGAGCCCGGATGGGGCCTATTCGAACCAGTCTCGCCGTTGGATGGAGTACAAAGACGATATTGCAGAACATGATCGAATCCGGCGCCTCTTCATGCCGCATTTCACGCCGCGCGCGGTGGAAGCCTTTCGTCCTAAAGTGCGTGAGCTCGTTGCCGAGTTGCTCAACGGCGTTGCGGACCCGCGCAGGGTCGAGATAGTTCGCGAGTTCGCGTTTCCATTGCCGTCGGCGGTGATTGGCTCGCTGCTCGGGATCGAACTCAAGGACTACGACCGCTTTCGCCACTGCATGGAAGCTATTCTCGATGCAACTGCGAACGTCCGTGTGCTCAGCGACGCCGAACGCAAGGAGAGAGACGATTTGGCCGAAGAGTTCCTGGGGATGTTTCGCGACTACATCGCCATGCGGCGGCGCAATCCCAAGGACGACCTGATCTCCAAGTTTGCGTCGGAGGACATCCAGGCAAAAATTTCCGAGGAAGACCTGCTCGCACAATTCGTTTTCATACTCATGGCGGGTTATTCCACGACATCGGACATGATCGGCAACGCCATTGTCGCCCTTGCGCACAATCCCGATCAGCTCAAAAAAATGCTCGACGATCCAAATCGCATCCCCGACGCAATCACCGAGCTCTTGCGCTATGACACTTCGTTGGTGACGAGTACGCGCTTCGTCAATGAACCGATCACGCTCGGCAACACAACCTTGCCCGCAGGCGCATGCGTGATGATCCTATTGGCTGCCGCTCATCATGATCCTGCCGCATTCGAGAATCCGGAAACGCTCGACCTCGATCGCACGTTCGGCAAACGTGTATTTCCGTTCGGCGGCGGTCGCTATGTTTGTCTTGGAATGTCGTTGGCGCGGATCGAACTCGAAGAGGCGTTGCGCGCGTTTTTCAAACGCTACCCGCGCTACCAAGTAGACGAATTGGCATGGCTAGGTTTGTTGGTGAGTCATGGGCCCAAGAAGCTCGTCATCAGTGCGACCGCATGAGGCGATTGTTTTGATCTTCACGTCTGTTCTCTCAGCAGTGCAGCAGCGCCTCACAGGGCTGAGAGGCATCGCTAAACTTGCCGTAGTCGACCCGTGTCCGAATGCCATTTATGAGGACCTCACATGGCGAACAAGCCAAGTACCCATCTCGAAGTCTGGTTCGATATGCGCAACCCGCGCTGGACGGGCCGTCCTACACGAGAGGCTTACGCAGCCGCTCTGGACATCTGCGAATGGGCGGATTCGATAGGGTTTCAAGCGATCACCCTAGGTGAGCACCACGGCACCGAAGACGATTACGTTGCAAGCCCGGTCCAAATGGCCGGCCTCATCGGCGGCCGCACGCGCAAGCTGCAGCTGCGAATGATCATTCTGACTCCGTTCTACAATCCGCTGCGCCTCGCGGAAGATTTGGCCGTACTGAACCTCGCGACAAACGGTCGTGCGATTCCTGTGATGTCCTCCGGATACGTACCGGCGGAATTCGATATGTTCGGAGTGCTGCGCAAAGATAGAGCGGCGGCCTGCGAAGAAGCTGTGGATTTCTGCCGCAAAGCCTGGTCGGGCCAGCCCTTCACCCACAGGGGCATTCACTACAAGGTGGTCACTCCGGTCCCCGATCCGGTGCCGCGAATC
>Ga0068855_100001705_pt1 | contig 27495 bp, 13 predicted proteins | sample KBSCornC52_FD_66592 | JGI IMG/M metagenome (GOLD analysis project Ga0068855, IMG submission 66592) | Corn rhizosphere microbial communities from Kellogg Biological Station, Michigan, USA - KBS Corn C5-2 | ecosystem: Host-associated > Plants > Roots > Rhizosphere > Soil ... | reverse complement strand
GCTCAGCCCGGCATCGCGACGGACGTCGTCAACACGTTCGATATCTATTGGATGCGCGCGAGCATCCGGCCGGACCCGAATGTCGGTGGCAGCTTCACCGTCACGACCCCGGAATCGCCGCTGCCGAGCGGCAATCATGCAATGAAGCTGCGAACCAGCACGCCGGATACCGCGATCGATCCAACGGACCCTGCGTCCATGTTCGATCCGAACTTCGTTTCCAACGAAGACTATCCCACGTGGCCGCAGTACATCAACTCCTACCGCATCTACTATCAGAGCGATAAGGCCCTGGCGGCGCTGCCTGGCCCGAATCTGAACATCTTCGGCTCGACCATCTTCGATATCAACGCACCGTCCCTGCTGAAGTATGATATCGAGAACAACGAGATCATTCATGTGGCGCGCGATTCGTCGCCGAACGTGGGCGGCCGCCAGTTCAATCCGGGTGAAACGCTTCGATTCCGCACCCGAGTAGTCGACTACGAGTCTGGCGTGAACTCGGTCTATCTCCAGATCAAGAACCCGAACAGCGCTCAGCAATCTGCCGACCATATCGAGCACAAAAACTACATTATTGGACCCGGCGCGCTTGACATGACCACGAGCGTGATTAACGCACCCTACGAATGGGACTCGCAGGCGATCAACCCTACGACGTACCAATACCGCAAACAGGGCCGTTCTTCGCAGGCCTATCAGATCCGGCAGGGTCGTCTGCCGGGCAACTGGCCGGGCTTCAACATGTATACGGCCGGTATCGACGACCTCAATGCCATGACTGGGATCGCCAATCCTCCGGATGATGAGCTGCACGACTACAGCGCCTCCGATTTCCGCGATCCTGAGGGCGGTTTCTGGCTTCAGATGTGGGATGACGGTCCGGTTTCTCAAGGCGGCCACGAGCCGGAGGGCGAGGTCAAGGGCGACGACGTCTTTACCGCGACCTGGACCACTCCCGCCGACCAGCCGAGCGACTGGTATTTGGACCTCATCGTCCGCGATAACGCGATCGATCCGTTCAATACTCCGCAGGACATTCGCGGAATCAACTGGAAAATCTACGATAACGTCTGGGGCTTTACCACCGCGCCGTTCATCACCAAGGGCCAGTGGCTCTACGTGAATGACTACGATGCCGGTCAGCGCTTCTTCCAGACCGCTTTCGGCGCATCACCTGGATTCGCCGGTACCACGAGCTTTGGATGGGGTACCGAAAGCTGGAATACGGAGTTCGACACAGCCCTGTTCCCAACGGTGGCGTTCAACAATACCACGCCGCTTCAGCTCCTCAACGTCCTGACGCCGCTCGGACTTAACTCCTATGGCGCTGTCGGGCCCTTCAATAACGATCCGTCGGTTCCGATTGGCGGAGATGGAATACCTGTCACCGGCACCTACGACCAGTGGCGCATCCTCTCTCGCGGTCCGGTGCCAGATTCAGTACTTCAGACATACGGCGCGCACCTTGAGCAGCATCCTCCGGACGTTTTGGCGAATGCTACCGGTCCAACCACCGTATGCGTCGCGGAGAAAGCTGTCATTTGGCACAGCCCCTATGCCGGCCGCAATTTCGTCGGACCCGGGACGATCGTCGACACCGATACGCAAATCCGCCTGACCAGCTTCGTACGCAACGGCGGCCGCCTGTTTATGAACGGCGGGCAGATCGCTTTCGCGCTCACCCTGGGCGGAGGCACGAGCAGTCCATTCCTGAGCCAGGTACTTCATGCGTCTTATGTCAACGACTTTCAGGTGCCGTCTCCTGCAGATAATGCGATGACGCCGGTCGGCGGCCAGGCAGTGCACCCGCTGGTAACTGAAACCTGGTATCCACCTGTGCCACAGTTCTCGCACCAGTATCCATCGACAGGCACGCCGCCAAGAGACTATCCGGCTTCCGGCACGGTCTACCTTGGAACAGTGCCGCCGTCCACCATTCGCGATTGGATGTGCCTCGATAGCGGTACCGGCGACTTCAATATGGTTTCATTCACCGCTCCGCTGGGCGCACAGGATCGCTCGGACGTAGATCTGTTCTATGCGGGAGGCTCGGCTACGTCGCAGTCGGCTCTCATGTGGTTCACCGATGTTACTTCGAATGCGCCCAGTGTATCGAAAGTCGTGTTTGCGCCATTCGGGTTCGAAGGCATCAATCCTGAGTTCTTCACTGGTACCGGCATTTGCGTCCTGAAGAACCGACGGGTCGAGATCCTTCACAACATCGGCGACTATCTCCGGACAGGCAGCATCGTTGGCAACGTTCGAGATACGAACGGCGCAGGACCGCTCAATCATGTCTTCCTGAGGGCAGTGTCCTTGAGTGGCGTGGATAACGGCAAAACGATCTCCACGACCTTCAGCCAGGCGGACGGATCGTACGTGCTTAATGGACTGGCAGCAAACGGCCTGTACGATATCGAAGGGCAAAAAGCCGGGTTTGTCACACACACGCAATTCGCCACGGTCTTCCATGGCGGGGCGAGCACTCGGCTCGACTTCTTCCTGACCGCCGCTCAGCCGGGCAGCATTTCAGGAACTGCCACCCTGGCAGTGGGCGGCGCGCCCGCGGCCGGACTGATCGTGATCGCGCAGAGCATTACCGATCCGTCACTGTCGACGTTTACCGCGACAACGGACGTCAACGGCAAGTACACGATCAAAAATGTTAAGCCCGACATCTATATGGTGTCGATCCCGCCGAACAGCCCTGGCAACCGGACGGCTCTTGGTTACGGCAATACCGTTCCGGCCAGTTACGGATACATCACCTCCACCGTTCCGGAGGGCTGGCCCACAGCGGTTCCTCCGCCGGGAGTGGTTGCGCCGGTAACCGTCGGTACGAATCCTGGCAGCTCGGCGGTTGGCGCCACACCGCCGGGTAGGGACATCACCGGTGTCGACTTCGCGCTGAAGCAGGCGCCGGGCAGCATTAGCGGGATCGTAACGGACAGCACGACCAGCCTCGGCATTCCTGGAGCGACCGTCGTCGCGACTAACACAGCTGGGACGTTCACCGCAACTACAGCGGCGGACGGGACCTACGCACTGCCGAACGTCGATCCCGGCGTCTATGCCGTCACGGCTTCTTCGGCCGGATTCAGCTCGGTCACATTGTCCGGAATCATCGTCGCATCTGGCAAGAACACGCCTAACGTCAACTTCGCGCTGACGCCAATCCCACCGGGCAGCCTTTCGGGTCTGGTTGCCTCTTCCAACGGCACGCCGGTGCCCGGGGCGACTGTTACCGTAAGCAAGCTTGACGGGACCGTGCTCAAGACCACCACAACGGGAGCCGTGCAGACAGAGGGCGGATACACTTTCAACTACCGCTTCTCCAATAACATTCCGGCGGGTGCGAAGGTTATCGTGGATGCTGAGAAATCCGGCTACACGAATAAAACGGGCAAGCTGACGGTGGGGCCGATCAATGCGGGGCCGACAGGACCGGAAACGCAGGGTGTTAACTTCATCCTCGATCCGCTCTTCATCTTCCCGAACAGCCTGACATTGGTTTCCGCTCCCTACGAATACACGACAGACATCGCTACGCTGTTCAATATTCCGGCCGCGGATGTGAACAACAAGCAGTTTGCCTTCATCTGGTGGGACCCCGCCAAGGGCCAGTACGTATCTTTCCCAACACCGCCTGCGGATACGTTCCATCTGGGCGTCGGGTACTTCATGCAGGAGGTCAACAGCCAGTTCGCTCTGGCGCTGACGCAGGCGGGCACGCTTGCGCCGTTGAAGAGTCAGAACGGGACGCCAGCGCAGCCGGACTACCAGCCGTTCCCGATCCACCTGCAGACCGGATGGAATCTCATTGGCGATCCGTTCGTCTACTCCCTGAACTTCCTGACCTGCCAGATCCAGGAGCAGGACGGCTCGATCAAGGATGTCCTATCCGCACAATCCGGCGCAAATCCTGCGATCGGGGCTGCGCTCTGGACGTACGAGAACGGCAACTACCAGGTTGTGTTCACGCTGGATGCCTTCCGAGGTTACTGGATCAGAGCCTTCAGGCCGGTTACTTTGCTGGTGGTCCCGACCTCCCAGCAGGGCCGCGCCGCGAAAGCCCCCGGAGACAACCTGATGGATGGCAACTCGCAGGGCAAGGGCTGGAAGCTCACCCTCCAGGCGCTTGCCGGTGGCACGAAATCGGCTCCGGGCATCATCGGAGTGCACCCGGCCGCGACGGACAGCTACGACAAGTTCAAGCTGGAAGCTCCTCCGGCAGTGGGAACCCGAAGTGTCAACCTGACCTTCGACCACTCCGATTGGGCCGCCAGGGCGGGCAAATACAGCGTGGACGTCCGCTCGATAGGCACGGCTCAGCAGAAATGGACGATGAACCTGGACTCGAACGTCAACGGCGAGCCGGTCACTCTTACCTGGCCCACCATGGCGACCGTGCCGGGCAAGTACGACGTGCTGTTGACCGACGAAGACTCGCATACCACGATCCGACTGCGCAACCAGTCCAGCTACACGGTTCCTGCTCCCGCTGGAAAGGCCGCACCGGTCACGCGACACTTCACGCTCTCGGTCCAACGGGCGCAAAGAGGCACGCTCGCCCTCTCGGACATCACGGCTCGGGTTAACACCGCGCCGGGCGGACGGGGCGCCGTATCTGCTGAGATCGGCTACACACTGACATCCAGCGCAACGGTTCAGGTCAATATCCTGAGACGCGGCCGAAACGTTCGCACCCTGGAAAACGGTGTCACCCGAGCTGCGGGCGTCGGCGAGGCAGTGTGGGACCTGCGCCAATCGGACGGCACGCAAGTTCCAGCGGACCAGTACACGATCGAGGTGGTCGCAACAGACGCCTCGGGACAGAAAGTCCGGCGGATCGTTCCATTCACGCTGCCGCGCTAATCTGCGGCACAAATAGGGCTCATCCTTCAGGGCGGCCGAATCTCGACCGTCCTGGAGGACAAGAAATGGTAATTTAGGTTCTTTCCGTTGAATTGCTCAAATCCTCGGAGGTATTCCCTGCCCCGGCGGGGTATATTCCCGATGTCCCTCTATGCCACAGGACGGTGTGGCATCCGTTGCGCGTTAGAGTGCAGATCCCTGACACGATGTGGGGACCGTCCTTGTAAGACCAATGTTTACTGGGTTACAACCCGCAAGCCGCCCGAATGGGCGCGGGAACATTTAGGGAGGGAAAGACAGAGTGAAACCCAATCGCAGGAGTCCAGTCTTCCGCGCCACAGCATGGTTCTTCGCGCTGGCTCTTATTTTGCCGGTCGCGCTGCAAGGTACGGCATTTGCACAGGCGCAACAGCAGCTGCGCGTCATCGTCGCGGACATCCAGAACGTCAGCCCGAATGGGGGAACGACGCTCGGCATCGAGGCGACGGCGGCCGTATATAATGAGCTTCTCAATACCGGCGCCGGCCGCTATTACGTATTCCAGACGAGTGAAGTGCAGAAAGAGGCGCAAACCCTCGGGATCCGCACGGCAAGCACACCCGGCCAGCCCAATAACTTCTCTCAGCCCGACCTGCTTCGAATCGCGAAGTCGCTCGGCGCAGATGCGGTTGTGCAGGGCAAAGTGACCGCAAGCTCGCTAACCCGCGGCCGACCCGTGCGTATCTCCCTTGATCTTCGGGTCCATGACATGACCACGGACGAGGACATCAATGGCGGAACAGCCCAGGTAGTCGAAACGCCCAGGCCTGGCCAGGTGAGCGATCCGGAAGAGCTTCTTACCAAGGGCGTCGAGGACGTTGCTCAGGATGTCGTACGGCAGATAGCGCAGCGCCAGCTGTTCGTAGCGACCATTCTCAATGTCAACGGCAACGTCGCCATTATGAACATCGGGACGCGAAACAGCCTGCATGTGGGCGATGAGCTGACCGTGTACCGACTCAGCCCGGCTGGCACCATCAAAGTCGGCCGCTTGAAAGCGGCGCGCGTCTATCCGGGCGATGCTGAGGCAGACATCCTTGAGAACGTCGGCGGCATTCAGATCGAGGATCAGGCCCGCATCATTTACCGGCCCACGGTCATTATTCCGTTCAGCGGCGAAGGGCCGACCCGTGTCAGCCCTCAGCACACAAACTTCAGCCTCGGCGCGATCGGCGCAACCCTCACGGTCATCGGACTCGGCGTCATCGTCGCCACGGCGGCTCGCGGCGGCCAGGCTTCGGTCTCCGGAGTCACGGCGGAAGCTGGAACCCAGAACAACTCGCCGATCGTGCGAGTGACGTTCAGCGATAACGTCTTCGGCGCCGCGGGCGTCCAGCAGTACAAGTTGTTCCGCCTGCCGGACTTTCCGTTCGGCACCGTAGGCACGGGTGGAAACGGCAATGGCGGTGGCAATAACGGCGCCGCAGCCGGAGTTCCGATCCAAACCTCGACTCCGACAATTCGTCAATTTACTGACCTCCCATCGCCGAATTTCTACTACAGGAATGGCGCCGGGTTCCTGGTTGGCACCAGCAATGGCGGCCTGAACAGTGGCGGCAACAATAGTGGCAACGGTGGCGGCAATAACCAGAATCAGGGCTGTACTGTCACAACGCCCGGCAACGCAGCGACTCTTGATGTCGGGTTTAATCCTGGTACCTCTTATCGGTATCAGGTCACGGCCGTAATTCTGCGCCAGGGCAATCTCTCGGGCGGCGGAAACAACTCGGGCGGCGGGCTTGGCGGCGGTGGCGGCGGCATTGGCGGCGGCGGCGGTGGTGGCATCGGCGGCGGCAATGGCGGCGGCAACAACGGCGGCAACAACAGCGGCAGCGGCGGTGTCATGTGCATCGAAACCGACCCGGTTCAGTCCGGTCTGGCAACCCCACTGGTTCCCGTCATTCTTACCTTCCCTTCAAACCAGACGGGCTCTATCGACCTGACAATGTTCAACCCGACGTTTGCGAGCCGGAACGGCGCGGATGTCTTCCAGCTGGAGATTTCCACGGACCGGACATTCAAGAACAAGGCTCGGATTCTCCGGATACCGCTTATCTCGACGTCGCCCAACAGCGATGGCGCGACGCAGTCGCTCCCGAATCCGCTCAACTTGACCCAGGTGCCTGAACTTCTCGCCGATCCGACGTTTGCCGCGTTCGTAACGTCTTCGAGCGCCAGCACTCCGGCGACACCGACCATCTTCTGGAGAGTTGGCGCGCGGCATGATGAAGACATGCCTGGGCCCATTCACTGGATCAGCCAGAACTCCAGCGATTCGGATAAGACGTTCCGCTTCGTCTACAGCCAGGCATTCAGTTTCACACCGGCTCCGGTGCCCCCGCCACCGCCCGGCCGGCTAGCAGCCAAGCTGAACACACTGTACAACGGACGAGCGAATGCCCACATTCCGTTGCCCGGTGATACGGCAGCTGGTCGCGCTATTACACAGAAGCGCGTGCTTACGCCGCAGGAGATTCTGACGGGCGCAGGACGAGGGCGCCACTAGGAATCGAATGTGACACGTACGGGACGGTATGCCTTTTCCGACGGGTTCCCCCGGCACAGCCGGGGGGCCTGTTCCCATGACGACCCCCCGGATAGGAGTTAATTATATGAAATTGAACCGAATGCTCCCTCCGATTTACCGTTTTGCTGTGGCAGCAGTTGCGCTGGCTACGGTCGCTGTTTCGTCAGCGCTAGCTCAGGCCCCGAAAACTCCGACGGTCCCGGGCGAAATCATCCTTTATATGCAGCCCGGTGTGCCGAAAGCCGCCGCGATGGCTCTCGCGGCGACAGTCAATCCCGTTAGCGTTACTCCGTTGCTGCTGGCAGATTGCTATGTCCTGGAGCTGCCAGCCGCACGACGAAACGACAAGGATACGTCCACAGCGGTGGCTAGCCTGAAGGCGGATGCGCGAGTGCGATATGCGAACGCATCCAAACTTTATAGAGCTTTTCAAAGTGCCGGAATACCGACTTCCGAACCTAACGATCCACGTTACAAGTCTGGAGAACAGTGGAACCTCAAATTGATCCGCATGCCTCAGGCCTGGGTCCTGCAGAAGGGTTCGGCCGCCGTGAGGCTCGGCTGGATCGATTCCGGTTATGAACCCACGCATGAAGATGCTCAGGGCCAGTTTGATCCGGCAAGCTTCGATTTCGCAGACAATGACAGCGACATTACTGCGGACGGCGTCGGTGGAGAGCCGACCCACGGAATCGGTACGAGTGGTATTGCTATTGCGAATACGGACAATAACCTCGGAATTGCCGGCATCTGCTGGACAGGCATTAAGGCCGTAGCGCTCAAGATTCAGAAGAAAGGCAATGCAAATTTTGATTCACCTGCCATCCTGAATTCGTATGCGTATCTTCTGGCAAACCACACTAAATTGAACATCGTCGCCGTCAACATGAGTTACGGCGCCTCTATTCCAGTTGGCAGTAATCCCAACGACCCGAATGATCCTGACTTCGTCGCGACGAAGATGCTGGCTGATGCCGGTGTGTTAATGATCGCGTCAGCTGGAAACGACGGTGTCGCAGCTGGCGGGATGGGTACGGCAAGTATCCCTGCGCAGTACAGCCACGTCATTTCCGTAGCAGCAATTGACCGTAATGCCAAGCTCGCCCCTTATTCGAGCCCCGGGAGGATCGACATTTCCGCGCCCGGCGGTAATGGTCAGTTTTTGGCCGATGGTATGCACACTGACGCCGACGGTGTCTTAAGCTTGGATGTCAACAATTCCTATGGGTTTCACAATGGCACCTCGGACGCTGCTCCGCATGTCACTGCGGTCGTGGGACTGCTGATGTCCGTTCCGGGCGTTACACCTGCTCTGGCCAAGGATGCGTTACTCTCCCAGGCAAACCACGCAAACCTAGCAGTTGTGCCAGATCCGATATATGGGTTCGGCATCCTCGACGCCTATGCTTCTCTTGCGCGAATTTCGGTTCAGGCGGTTATTCTTTCGCCGGACGGGGTTGACAACAATGGCAAGTCGTCTGATCCTGCAAATGCAACGCCACCGCCCGTTGAAACATTCAAGCCGACTTTGAGTTTTCACATCGGGAATGTGACCTGCGATAACGTAAACGTAGTGCTCGATGCAAGCATACCTTCGCTTGCGAAGACTATCCCGCTCACTCAGCTTATCGCCGGGAATTTACCGCCGGGCATCACCGACTTCAGCATCTCCGGCGCTTGCACGGGCGTTCCGAACCCACAGTATGATTTCTCTTTCCGGATTGCGTTCCCGACCACGGGCTTCTTTCAGCACACGGTCCAGGTTACGGCGACGGACAAAAACAGCGGCCGAACCGCAACGGATACGCGTCTCTTCACCATTACGCCGCACACCATTCCGTCCGGTCTGAGCATGATTTCCATCCCGTACTTTGAGAAACCGGCAGATGCGCCAGCGCCCTTTACCGGACAATTCCGGGATGTCGCACAGCTGCTGGGTACGACGCCCACCGTTTACCGCTATCTCGTGCCGGCCGAGCTGGGCGCACAGACTGGCGCTACGATTGGTCCATACGCCAAGTACACCGCGACTGATCCGAAGGCGAACGTCAACGCTTCGTTCCGGCCGCCGGACGAGGTGCCAATGCTCACTCCGCCGCCGTCGGCCAGCAACGGTTTGCCTCTCGATACTCGGCCGATCGGTCTGGGCTTCTTTATCGATGCGCCCGCAGCGATCCCCGTCGTTACGTTCGGCGAGGCGTTTCCGACCTCCGCAGTCAAAATACCGCTGCACGAGGCCTGGAATCTGATCGGAGATCCATTCCCGTTCGCGGTACCGTTCAATTCTACCGAGATCGAGCTGGGAACGGGCACCCGCGAGCCAATCGGCCAGGCTGTCGACCAGAACCTTATTCTTCCGCACATCTACCGGTTCGTAGGCGGAGATTATCAGTTCTCGACCCTGCCGGACGGTAACCTGTTTGCCTGGGAAGGCCACTGGGTTTACGTCGTGCCAAAGGACCCGGCCAACATCAATCCGAATACGGTGTTGAGTCTCGTCGTGACGCCGACGCCGGCCAACAGCTCAGCCGGCCGTGCCGCGCTGCGCCCCGCGTCCACTGCGGTAACCCGCGTGGCTGGTTCCGGCAGCTGGAAACTGCAGCTTCAGGCCCACGTAGGTGACAAGAGCGACTCAAACAACTTCGTCGGGATGAGCGGAAACGCAACCGATGGCAACGACCGCAACAAAGTGCCGAAACCACCGAAACCGGATGGTACCGTAAATCTCGCGATTGTGCGCTCCAGTTCTCCGAGTACGGTATACTCTCAGGACATTCGCTCGCTCGGTGGGACGAAAGAGTGGAGTATTGTAGTCACCACGGACAAGCCAAATGCAAACGTGACGATCGAGTGGCCGAATTCCAGATCCTTGCCGAAGACCTATAGCCTGACGCTCACGGATAAAGTCAGTGGAAGCACGCTGAATCTGCGGAATACGAGCTCATACCAGTTCAATTCCGGAGCAACACCCGGCACGCGCAGCTTCTCCCTGGTTGCCCGCCCCACGGCGAGTGTCTCAGGCCATCCGGTCTTCAGTAACATCGTGGTAAATCCTGGACGAACGGGTGGCCGCCTGTCCAACGTTTACAGCATCTCTTACAATCTCTCCATACCGGCGAACGTCTCGGTGTCAATTCTGACGCCCGGCGGGCACTCGGTCGCTCAGATCGTAACAAGAGCAGTGAACGCGGGAGACAATTCTGTCTCCTGGAACGGACTGGATAACACGGGGCATCCCGTCGCCTCTGGATCCTATGTCGTACAATTCCAGGCCGCGACGGTCGATGGTCAAACCACTCGGGTAATCCGACCGTTCATTCTAACCGGACGCTAAGACCAGCCATTTGCTCGAATCTTCCGGCACCACACAGCCGGGAGATTCGGTCCGGTTCGGCTCCGGTCGATTACAATGGTCCAGATCTGCTGCCTTCTTCAAACCGGTGGCGGTGTGATTCGACCATAACGTGGTACGTATAACGTCCCCCCGGTTAGACCGTCGCATGGCCTGTGGCCCCGGCAACGGGCTGCGGGTGCGACGGTGTCTCATAGCCTTGGCGCAGAGGTTCCCCCGGCGGCGCCGCAATCTGATTCAAGTCAATAGGGAGGACTTCCTCATGGGGTGGATTTCTTTGACAGCAGCCAAGACAGCCCGGCACTTTCGGATGTTCTTGCTCGTCGCCGGATTGGCGCCTGTCGCATCTATCGCGCATGCTCAAGCCGCCAACATGTACGCGGAAATTCAAAACCAATACCTCGTGCTTGGTATCGGCAACGTTGCCGCTACCGACGGCTCAGTTTTTCTGCAAACAGCGCCTGGAAACCCGACGAATCCCACGCCCGGCATGCCAGTCACCTTGCTTTTCGGCTCGGGTGTCGAAACGACTAACAATGCGACCGTCAGCACTGGGTCGGTTGTGTATGTCCGCGTGGATGGCGGCAAGAGTGCGGGCGGAAACGACTATATCTTTGGCCGCCAGACGGAGGGTACCTGGCTTGCTCCGCCCGCGGTCGCAGGCAATCATATCGTGGCGCGATGGCAGACCGCTTCGCAGGTCGTCAACAACAATACGGTTGATCCACGTATCGAAGTCGATCTGATTGCAAGCTTCGTGCATGATCAGGCTCGATTTCAGTTTTCGATAAAGAATAATAGCCCCGGCCGAACCCACTCGGTCAGTATCGCATTCCTGCAGGATATCGTTGTCGGAAAGGAAGATGAGGAACTCGGCGGGCCAATTCGGCTGCCGAATGGTCCCTACCTGCGGCACGAAACCTTACTGCAGGGCAACCAGGTCCCCTCGTTCTTTGATGTCTTTGCGTTGGGTACGATCGCACCTAGCACCAATATTCCCGGTGGGCCGAGCCTGCGTGGAAACCTCGGTCCAATAAACCGTCAGGTGGCGGGCCAGGCGGAGCCAACACTGCCCACACGCTTCGGGTACGGTGATTTGAACAAGCTGAGCGGCGTCGGGAATCCCATTCCTAATCCGATTTTCACCGGCCGCGATTTCGATTTCGTATGGAATTTCAAGCCTGATCCTTCTGTCGACCTCACGGGTGGCACCGTCGATAACGCCGTTATTGACTACTGGGATGGTCAAGCCGTCGGAGCAGGACAGACGGTTCAGCTCGTTACGTATATCGGTCAGGCATCTTCGACAACAGACTTTAACAAGTTTGTGACGCTCGGTGTGACCGCGCCACTTGCTCTGGGCTATACAACCAACAAAGACAGCAATGGTAACCCCATCGGCGTGACTGCTACTCCCAGCCCATTCGTCATTACTGCAAACGTCCAGAACCAGACGGACCTGACAAATTCGGCATCGATTCCGATTACGTATAGCCCCGTCACGCTCTTCTTGGATCTGCCTAAGGGGTTGATGCTGGCACCAGGCGAAGCTAATCCTAAAACCATACTAAACCTCATGCCAGGACAGGAGGCAGCGGCCGCCTGGCAGGTCGTCCTGGATCCTGCGCATCCAGCGAACGGCAAGCTTGCATATACCGTGACAAGCTCACCTAACGGCGACACAGGCAAGAGCGTCCAGCGAACTGTCGAAGTGCCTGTTCCAGCTGTATTCAATCTTCCAGGTACGAATACAACGCAGGGCCTCTATCGCATGGTGTCGTTCCCGTTGATCTTTGGAAATACGACCCCCTCCGTGATACTCGGACTGAACGCGAACCAGCCGGCGCCGGACTTCGATCTCGTTCGATGGAATCCCATCCAAGGGCATTACGAGCCGGTGAATACGTTCCTTCCAGGCTTTGCTTATTGGCTTCGAAGTCGCTTAACGACCGACAAGACGATTATCGTCGATACGTTGAAATATCCACCGCTCGAGGGCCAGGTGCAGCCGACCGCGGCGCCATATAAGGTCGACTATCCCAAGGGCTGGAACCAGATCGGAACACCGGATATCTACGATGTTCGATTCTCCGAAATCCAGGTATTCGATCCGGCCTCGAAGCAGATCGTAGATGTCGTCACGGCATCAGATCCTCTGCACCAATGGATCCTGCCGGCCGTGTTCTTCTACGACACATCCGACCCCAATCCGCAAAATTGGAAGTACGTGCTTGAGGACAACTTCGGTTTCGACATGGTGCCATACCAGGGTTATTGGATCTTCAACAAGCTGCCCAACCTTGAGTTCTTCTATCCGGGTGTTGACACACTGGGCGCTTCCGTCACAAGATCCGCTCTCGTCGGGGTTGGCCTGACAAAGGCCGGTTCGCGGGCGGCAAGTACGGATTGGTACCTGGCACTACAGGCAAAGGGTAAGATCAGTACGGATTACTCAACCGTGATCGGCGTCACAGGCAAAGCTACAGACGCACTCGACTACTACAAAGTGTCTAAGCCACCGATCCAGGAGAACCAGCTGACACTGGACATCGTACACGACAACTGGTCGGGCGGTGGACGGTTTGCGAAGGACCTTCGCTCTCCGTCTTCTTCCCGCAAGACCTGGGACATGGTGCTGACGTCTTCTCGCCCGAATGAGCCGGTGATTCTTTCATGGCCCGGTCTTGGGGTCAGCGTACCGAGAAGTTATCGTTTGACGCTTATCGATAAAGACAGCAACGCGCGATACGACATGCGATCGACTTCTTCCGTAGCGATCACTACAAACGCGAATAAGACCCGGAACGTCCAGGTTATTGCTGAGCCGACTCGCGGCAGTGGCCCGGCTCTCATAACGAGCTTCGACGTAGCGACACAGCCCGGCGCACCGGGAGGCCGCGCAGTGGCCAGCGTGTCGATCAACTACACGCTGTCGCAGCAGGCCGATACCCAGATCCAGATCCTCAGCAGCAATGGGCGCGTCCTACGGACACTTACCGGACAGCCTCTCGCGGGTTCCGGCGCAAATACTGGCCGAGCCGTCTTCGATATGCGTGACTCGCAGGGCCGGTTAATCTCTACCGGTGTTTACACTGCTGTGCTAAAGGCGCAAGGCGCCGATGGCCAGGTGTCCCGCCAGGTGCGGCCATTCATCCTACCGCGATAACATTAAGGACCGAACAGACGCAGTCGCGTTTGTTCGGTCCTTTAGACAACCTTTCAACCCACCGATGATTCGCCCTTGTCCGGCGCTGCCTGGCTCCGGCCCTGCGAATCGCAATGGAGAGACAACATGACCCACCAGAGTAATGCGTCCACCGCCTCTTCGTTTTCTCGAATAAGCCGAACATGCGCTCGGGCTGTCGGAACCTTTGCTCTGGCAGCCGCGCTTGTTACGTCGGTTGCCGCACTATCGATCGTGCAGGCGAGAGCTCAGTCCACGGGCGGCCAGTCAACGGCGCCGAGGGCGCAGTCTTCAAATACGAGAGTCGTGAAGCCGAGCGGACCGAGCAAGTCCACGTCGCGAATGAAGACCATGACTCCCACGCGCGTGATCGTTGTCTTTCCTACCGATGCCAAGGGCGGCGTCAGCGACCAGGTTTCGGACATTATTACCGAGACCATTCAGGGACGTGTCGCGGCAAGCGGGCGGTACCAGACCGTTTACTTCCTGCGCTCAATTCCTACGGTAGCACGCGCACTCAATGAGGCAACGCTGACCCCGAACGAAGTCTCGCATCCGTTCGACGATGATACCAAGCTCAAGAAATTGATGCCTTACACGGGCTTCGACATGGCCCTGACTACCTCGATCGATAGCTACACCTACGATGCCGCAAAGAATCAAGTGACGATGCTTATCAGCGCGCGCCTGATCGATTTTCGTGGCGAAAAGCCGGTAGTTCGAGCCGCGGCTGAGAATGACAAGAGCTCCGAAAACGCCGGGAACGCCCGAGAAATCGTCCTCGCTTCCCAGGTCGCGAAATCGATCACCGAGAAGCTCATGAACACCCTCCTGGGCCAGGCAGCGCCGATGATGGCGCCCGCCGGCTCTAAGAAATAGAAACCCATCTATACGACCGTACATCCTATGAACCGGAAAGCGTCTATGCGATCCAGCATCCTGACAATCGCTCTCGTTATGTTGTCTTTTGTCGCCTGCCTGCCGCGCTGTTCTGCGGTAGGCGCGGCGACCGTCTATCTGCGCTCGATGCGGCCTGCGCTGCTTGCAGATGGCAAGCAGACAACCGTGATCCGTGCGGATGTACGTGATTCCAGTGGGCGACCGGTTCCGGAGAACACCCTCGTTCACTTCCTGCTTGCCGGCGGCGGATCGCTGTCGTCTTCGCAGGCGCCGACGCACGGCGGCATCGCCTCCGTGACCCTGACGAGCTCGCCGATTGCAGGCCAGACACTCGTCACGGCGACGGTTTCAGGCGGCGTTTCTTCGCCGCTCACCATCCTCTTCACGAATGATCCGGAAGCCACGTTCGAGGGCAACAATTACATGTTGCTCACGGGCTCCAGCTACCTGGCTTACAGCGCGACGGATAAGGCGGTGGAGGCGATCGGAAAGGATGGGGGAGCAAAGCTCGCATTCCGCAACATGGAGATCCACGCGGACCGGCTCCAGCTTCGTTGCGGGGACATGATCGTTCGTGCGCGCGACAACGTGACGCTTAAGCGCGCAGGCAAGACGCTTAAGGCGACCAGACTCTACTACTCAATTCAATCCGGCGACGGATATGCGATCGCAGAGCTGGACGGCCGCCTCCAGCCGGTCCAGATCGCGGGCGAAGTCATGCGGGTAGAGGCGAGCAAAACGCCGATACCCACCTCCTATACTTCGATCCCGGAGCTGCAAGTCAAGCTCAACATAGTAGCCAGAAGCATCACCTACTTCCCTGGAGAAAAGCTTCAATTCCGCCGTCCGAGATTCTTCCAGGATCAAGCGCAGATTCTTTCCCTGCCGTATTACGAACTGGGCCTCTACTCCACGGAGCTGTTTTCAGACCAGTTCATCAGCGTAGGCACAAACGGGCTGGGCCTCGAGCTGCCGTTCTATTACAATCTGTCGCCGAAGGGCGATGGGATCGTCTACCTCAGGCATCAGCAGCCTCTCGGCCGGGGATACTATGCCACGCAGCCCGGCTGGGCGATCGATGTTGTGCAGGGCTACTCCTCGCAGGGGGACCACCGCTACGAGGGCGCATACGGCTTCTCAGACCTGACTCGCGGCGACTGGTCCTTCCGCTTTAACCACAACCAGGAATTCAATTCGAAGACACAGGGGTCCTTTGATCTGGAGTTTCCACGGCACGATAGCATCTTTTCAGCCGCGAACCTTTCTCATCAGCTTAAGGAGTTTCGCATCGGAGCCAACTTCTCGGGGGGGCAGACTTTTACCTCGGACAGAACGACCAGCTCACAGGCGAACTTCTTTGCGGATACTGTGCCTCACACGTTCCTCGGGGCAAAAGGATACCAATACACGTTCGGCACGAACTTTACCACCGGGCAGACACGCACAACGCTCGCGGGGATCACGAACTACAACCAGTCCAGCGAGAACGTCAGCATGCGCATCTTCAGCAAGCCCATCCTGTTGGACAAGCGCACGACGTTCAACAATTCCTTCACCGTGGGCCACACGTGGTCAGATACGGGCGGCACCGGAGTAGCGGCGCTGGCCACGCTCGCGTTGGACCATACACTGCCGGGGCTAGGCGCGATAAACCTCACGTACGACTTCGTAGATCAGCCGCGCAGCGTCTTCACTTCCAGCGGCCATCACCGAGTGAGCGCCACGTACACAATGCAGGGTACAAAGCGCTTCCAGGCCTTCGTGTTTGGCACAGCCTATCTCGATGCGAACGAAGCAAGCATTCTCGCCGACATCTCATATAAGCTGGACAGTCGCTGGCGATTCATCGGGGCGGTAACTCTGCAGCGCTTCGAAGCCGAATCTTATAACGACATCGAGTTCATCGTTGGCCGAAGAATCGGGGCGCGCGAACTTCAGCTCGCCTACTCCACGCTAACCAAGCGCATCAGCTTCGATTTCACCGCCACACGATTCTAGGGCGCCCTCAGTTAACCCTTAATTACGGCACTTCAAATCGCAACAGCCCCACGAAGCCAACCTGGACGTTTCGCCTCGAATGCCGTAATATCCGGTTCATGCTGCAGGGTGAGCCCAATGTCGTCGAGACCGTTCAGCAGACAATGCTTCCGGAACGGATCAATCGTAAACTCCGTTTGAAAGCCCTGCTCGTCGGAAATGGTCTGCGATTGAAGATCCACCGAAAGCTTGTACTGAGCATGATCCTTGGCTCGTGCAAACAGTTGGCCGACCGTCTCGTCGGGCAGAGTCACGGGCAGGATGCCGTTCTTGAAGCAGTTGTTGTAGAAGATATCCGCGAATGATGGCGCTATCAGCACTCGAAATCCATAATCGCCTAGAGCCCATGGCGCATGCTCGCGTGAGGAGCCGCAGCCAAAGTTTTTGCCGACGAGCAGAATCGTCGCGCCGGCCAGCTCGGGTGAGTTCAGCTCGAACTCGGGATTGGGCGTCTTGCCATCGCCCAGGTACCGCCAATCGTAGAACAGAAACTTTCCAAACCCCGTTCTTTCAATCCGCTTGAGAAACTGCTTCGGGATGATCTGGTCGGTATCGACATTTGCACGGTCCAGCGGCGCCACAATGCCGGTTTCGCTTCTAAATGGTGTCATTGTTCGATAGCCCCTTATTTCCAATCACGAATATCTACAAGGTGGCCCGCGATTGCCGCGGCCGCCGCCATCGCAGGACTGACGAGGTGCGTGCGCCCGCCCTTCCCCTGGCGTCCCTCGAAATTGCGATTCGAGGTCGATGCGCAACGCTGTCCCGGTTGCAGAATGTCGGGATTCATCCCGAGGCACATGGAGCAGCCCGCCTCGCGCCAGTCGAATCCAGCCTCTTTGAACACGCGATCGAGCCCTTCCGCTTCTGCGGCGCGTCGCACCTCCGCCGAGCCGGGTACCACCATCGCATGAACGTTCGGGCTGACATGAGAGCCTTTTGCTACTGCCGCGGCGGCCCGCAGGTCCTCGATGCGTCCGTTCGTGCACGAGCCGATGAACACCTTGTCGAGCCTCAAAGACTGAAGCGGCGCTCCAGCAGTCAGGCCCATGTAGTCGAGGGCTCGCTCGACCCCGCGTCGTTCCGTTGAGTCTGCGTAATCCTCCGGAGATGGAACGCTGCTCGTGATCGGAGCCACCATGCCCGGGCTGGTGCCCCAGGAGACGTACGGCGCGATCTCCGAGCCGTCAAGCTCCACCAGAGTGTCATAGACTGCGCCCTGATCGCTGGGCAGCGCGCGCCACGCCTGTTCGGCCAGAGCCCAATCGGCCTCGGCCGGCGCGAACGGACGTCCCTTCACATACTCGATCGTCTTATCATCCGGCGCGATCATGCCGGCACGGGCGCCCGCCTCGATGCTCATGTTACAGACGGTCATGCGGCCCTCCATGGAAAGAGCGCGGATCACTTCACCCGTGTATTCGACCGCGTAACCCGTCGCGCCATCCGTGCCGATCTTACCGATGATTGCAAGAATCACGTCCTTCGCGGTGACTCCGGGGCCGAGCGTGCCATTCACCCGGATCTCCATCGTCTTCGGCCGGTCTTGCGGCAGGCACTGGGTTGCCAGCACGTGCTCGACTTCACTCGTTCCAATCCCGAACGCGAGAGCTCCGAATGCGCCGTGTGTGCTGGTATGGCTATCGCCGCATACAATGGTCAGTCCGGGCTGGGTTAGCCCTAGCTCGGGGCCGATGACATGAACGATGCCCTGGCGCCGATTATGAAGGTCGTAGAGCGTAATTCCGAACTCCTCGCAGTTGTGCGCGAGCGTATCCATCTGCAGTTTTGCAATGGCGTCGGTAATGGGAAGCGTGCGGTCGGTCGTGGGCACATTGTGATCCATTGTCGCGATGGTCAGGTCCGGGCGGCGTACACGGCGGCCACTCATGCGAAGACCCTCGAAAGCCTGCGGGGAGGTTACCTCGTGAACGAGGTGCAGGTCGATGTAGATCAAGGCCGGTTCGCCAGGCTCCTCTCGCACGATGTGCGCATCCCAGATTTTTTGAAACATCGTCCTCGGTGTTGTCGAATCCATCTTGCTAATCCTTGTCTCCTTCATCATACACGTCCATTATTTCAGTATATACTTTTGAGTTCGGATAGTCAAAGTAATAGTATGGATCATTTCCATAGGGAATGCCTATTGATTCAGCATTCGGACTTCATGCTTGTCCGCTGTGACGAGCCGTCATTGACAAAGGTTTGACGCGTAAGTTATACTACCCTCGCCTGCCTGCCGGAATAAGGACGAACGCCCAAGCCATTTTTGCGCCCGCACTCGTTCATTTGTTTTGCGGCGTACAAGCCCGAATGGTGTCGAAAACAGGTGGGAAAGCGTTCGGCCGGAACCGCAAGGAACTCGTGCCGCAAAGAGCAGGAAGATATTCAATGCAGGAGATCCTAAAGGTCCTGGAGCGTGATGCGCAGGCCACGCCGGCCCAGATTGCAGCGCTCACCGGCCTACAGGAAGAGCACATCGCTCGCGCGATTTCCGACTGGGAGCGTGAGGGTGTCATACGGCGATACAAGACGGTAGTGGATTGGGAGAAGCTGGGCGTAGAGCGAGTCTTCGCATTCATCGATGTGCGCGTGAGCCCGGCCCGCGGAGTGGGGTTCGATGATGTTGCGGAGCGAATCTACCGGTACCCGGAAGTCCATTCGGTGTACCTTGTCTCAGGCGCTCAAGACCTGCGTTGTGTCGTCGAAGGTCGCAACATCAAAGAAATCGCGGATTTCGTGGCTCAAAAGCTCTCCACAATCGACCGCGTGAACTCGTGCGCAACGCACTTCCTATTGAAGAAATACAAGGACGACGGTGATATCTTTGCGGAGTCGGAAGAGGATCATCGCCTGATGGTAGCCCCATGACTCCGGTCAAGCCCCTGAACCACGTCATCTCCAACTGTCCCCCATCCGGAATCAGACGCTTCTTCGATATTGCTCAGCAGATGGAGAATGTCATTTCGCTTGGCGTAGGAGAGCCTGATTTTGTCACGCCATGGCGGATCCGAGAGGCAGGCATTTGGGCGCTTGAACATGGTCACACAACCTATACTTCCAATAGTGGGCTGTTGCCGCTGCGCGAGCGGATCTGCCGTAAGCTGGCCACCAGGTACGGCGCCGATTACGATCCTGTGACCGAGTGCCTGGTCACTGTCGGAGTCTCCGAGGGATTGGACTTAAGTCTTCGGGTGCTGCTGAACCCCGGTGACGAGGTGATTGTGCCCGAGCCATGCTACGTCTCTTATATTCCCGGCATTGAATTTGCGGGCGGAGTGGCTGTTCCGGTCAAGACGGACTCTTGTGATGGCTTTCGACTGCACTCCGAGCGCGTCGCGGAGGCCGTGACTCCCAGGACGAAAGCGATACTGCTGGCCTCGCCGGCGAACCCGACGGGAGCGACGCAGTCTCGCGAGGACCTTGCTCGGCTGGTCGACCTCGCCGCATCGAACGATTTCTACCTGATTTCCGATGAGATCTACGATCGGCTCACCTATGTGGGAGAGCACGTGTGTTTAGGGACACTTCCCGGCGCGCGCGAGCGTACAATAGTACTGAATGGGTTTTCTAAGGCCTACGCGATGACAGGCTGGCGCATCGGGTACGCGTGCGCTCCGGAACGGATCGCCACGTTGATGACGCGAGTCCATCAATATACCATGCTGTGCGCGCCGAACATCTCCCAGTTTGCGGCGATCGAGGCCATTGACGGCGCCGAGAACGATGTACACGAGATGGTGCAGGATTACGATCGCCGACGCAGGCTTTTCGTCAACGGCCTCAACCAGATCGGCCTCGACTGCTACGAACCGCGCGGCGCGTTCTATGCTTTCCCGTCGGTTCGCAGGTTTGGCCTCACTTCAGAAGAGTTTGCCGAGCGCTTGCTGATGGAGGAGCGCGTGGCCGTGGTTCCTGGCGGCGCGTTCGGGCCCTCCGGCGAAGGACATATTCGATGTTCCTATGCAACGTCGCTGGCTCAGTTGGAATCTGCGCTGGAACGAATGGACCGGTTTACGAAGCGCCTCGCCGCAGCATGAGGTCTCTCATGCCAGCGCCTCTCCCTCGCTGCCGGAAAGGAGAGCCAAACCTTTCCTTCTCCCGCTTCTCGGGGAGAAAGTGAGGGTAGGGGAGGATGAGGCAGTTGCCTGAGAGGGCGCAGCGCGAGCAATTCGACTTGAGGTGACATGAGAGCGTTTACAACATCACATTTGTGTGCCGGCCTTGTCCTGGTGGGAATGGCATTGACAGGGTCCAGCGCGCGTGCGGACAGGTCGGTCCTAGGGCCAACGGGCGACACACTTGCGCCAGAATCGTATCGAAGCGAGTTTGCGCTCGATCCGCAAAGCAAATCTCAGAACAGGATATGGCTCGATTACTCGACGCCGCAGGGAATCGAGCTCGAAGCAGAGCGTCTTGACCTGACGGGCGAGCGTCGTAAGGGGTATGCGCTGAACATTCAGTACCCAATCACGTATTCTCTTGTGGCGTCCTTACCGGCGATCGCCGTCGGAGTGCGTGATTGCATGGGTACCGGTGACGAACATGGAGCCTTCTATCTCGCGGCAACCAAATCCATTCGATTGTCGGACAGGCAGCATCGTTTTGCAAAAGAGTTCAAAATAGATGTGGGTGTGGGCACGGGCAGGATCGGCGGGCTATTTGTCGGCGCCCAGACGCGGCTGGCCAGCGGACTGTTCCTGCAGGCGGAGGTGTACCAGCGACGGCCCAACATTACCGTTGGTCTTCCGATCACGCGGCACTTCGATGCGAGAGCCTATAGTTTAGACAATCATTTCTATTACGGACTATCGTTCAGCGTTCAGCGGTAACTCGTTATATCTCGGGATGGATACAATGACCTTTCAGGGCGACAACCGAAGAGTAGCGCTCATCAAGAGCCTGGCGACTAACAATCGCTTTTATGCGCTCGTCGAGCCCGACCGCGGAATACGCAACGCGGACGCGATCGCCAGCATTCCGGAAGACCTCCTGCTTGGTATTGCGTATCCCTGTCTGGAAGACGGGTTGAACGATTTTGCGGTGATTCGAACGACTTTCGAGACGCTGGACCTGTTCCCTGAAGACGACCCTATCCGTGACGAGATGATGGAGATCGTCAACGACGCGCGCTCCAATCTCCTGCGAAGGCTCGCAGAGCTGCATGACAAAATTCAGTCCGACACAGCACACTTCCTAGGGACGGACTATTCGGAATTCAAAGACTACAGCGTGTCCATGATTCAAAAAGGCTATCCACGGCGCAACCTGGACAGCATGATGAAGCTGAATGTGTTCTCATCGGTTGCTGAAGCGGAGGGCCACAGCGACGCCAGCGAGCTGCTCTATAACTTCGAATTCAAATATGCAAGCGTAGAAGAAATGCTGCCGCTCGACCCGTCCGCATTTATTGTCGCTCTGTTCGAAGAAGTCATCAATAGCGTTAAGGACGACTCCAACTATCGAGGCAAATATCCTTTTGACAAGCACGTCTTTCAGAAGTTCATAGCCGTCATGTTTGTGAATTATGCAACCACCGATCCTATGTTTTATGGTATAAACAAACGCGACTATGGAGTTTCCGGCGAAAGGGACATGGAGGATACGCCGCTCTACAAAGCGATCGCACGAGAATTGCGCGATATCGAGCAGCGGTTAGCGGTTTCGCGAAATCCATTTAATGCCGCCCCAATTATTGCATTGCCCAATGTCACCCCGGGAGAGCCCGATTTCAGCCTTGCCGCACCCCTTCCCGGCGGAGACTTCACGCAGATCCAGGTGGACTCAGAAGCGAGTCACCTGGGCGGCATCTCTTACGAACAGGCCGGAGCCATGCTCCCGAGCGAGCTGATCAATGAAGAGGTGCTCCTCGGCCCGTTACATTCACTCTGCTCCGCTGCCTCGCTGCTCCGGCGGAAGACCGATCCCGAAACGCAGCGCTTTGCACGTGTCATCCTGGCGGACGCCTCGAAGCTGGTCCAGGAGCTAAAGCGGTTGGGGATTGTCTCACCCGTCGCTAACGATCCCGGACACGTCGACTAGAACGCGTGCATCCACGAATTTTGCTCGTATGTTCGCTCATAATCTGGTGGTATAATGCGCTGTGTGCTTGACATTGCGGATGCAAGCGGATAAAATAGTATCGCTCCGCCCCAGCAATCAGGCACATTGCAGTGCCGAGACTCCTCATTCAGATGTCTCCGTCATAGGCAGGCCGCTGCAAGATGCGCTGTATATGACGGTCGCCTCGAATCCAGGCGACCCGGTTTCTGCAACAGCCATGAGAACGGCGCCACTTGCCCGATGTCCGTCCATTGGGTTGCTCGCTATGGACCCGGTACGAGGATCGTTTTTCGTGCCGTGGTAGTTGGCGTCAGCCGGCCGAACGCCCGAAAGACGACATGTTCGGGCCGCGCGGGCATCTACCGCGTGGCAATCGGCTTATTCTGTTGGACATGTGATCATTTTATGACGGCGGCGCCCGGCAATTCGGGGCCATCGGACGGTGATTATTTGAAGACGCGATTAGAAGCACCTTCTGACATAATCGGTACATCCGCGCTCATCTCCAACGTGCTCACTCGTCGCAAGACGGAGGGTTCGGCCTCCGTTTCATCAGAGGCGGTGCGAAACGGAGTCCGCGCGTCGCAGCACTGGCTTCTGGATCGTCAGGAGGCCGATGGCCACTGGGTCGCCGAGCTCGAAGGCGACACCATCCTCGAGAGCGAATATATCCTTCTTCTGCAATTCCTTGGCAAGCGTGACCCCGAAAAGTACCGCAAACTGGCGGCCTATATTCGAAGCAAGCAGCATCCTGATGGCTATTGGCCCACGTATCCCGGCGGGCCTCCGGATGTAAGCGGCTCCGTAAAGGCTTACTTCGCCTGCAAGCTCGCGGGCCATCGGCACGACGAGCCATTTATGCGCCGTGCGCGCCGATCAATTCTCAAAATGGGCGGGGTGACGCGCTGCAACACCTTTACCAAGCTCTATCTCTCCATCTTCGGCCAGTATGATTGGCACGGAGTGCCGACCATTCCTCCGGAAATGATGCTCCTGCCCAACTGGTTCACTTTCAACATCTACGAGATGTCGTCCTGGTCCCGTGCGATTCTGGTTCCGCTGTCAGTCATCAATGAATCGCGGCCGCACCGCAAAGTCCCTGAAAGCGCTGCGATCGATGAACTGTTCGAGGGCGGCCGAGACCGCAAGCGCATGCGGCTGCAATGGGACGAGAAGTGGCTGTCATGGCGCAATTTCTTCCTGGTTGTCGATAAGGTCCTCAAGCTTTACGATGCCATGCCCTTCAAGCCGTTCCGCAAGCTCGCGCTGAAGCGATCACTCGCCTGGCTGCTGGAGCGCGAAGAGAATAGCGGCGGCCTCGGCGCGATCTTCCCCGCCATGGCACACGCGATCATGGCTTACACCTGCATGGGCCTCTCGGAAGACCATCCCGCAATTCTAAAGGAGCTTGCAGAGCTGCAGGCCTTCGAAATCGAGGAGGGCGACACCCTCCGCCTTCAGCCGTGCGTTTCGCCGATCTGGGATACGGCCATTGTGCTGAACGCCCTGGCGGACAGCGGCTTCCCGGCGGACAGCCCGGAGATGCGCAAAGCCGCCGATTGGCTGATCTCCAAGCAGACGGTGAAGAAGGGCGACTGGGCGGTGAAAGTACCGGATGTCGAGCCGGGCGGATGGTACTTCGAGCTCGAAAACGAGTTCTACCCGGACGTGGACGACACCGTGATGGTGCTGATGGCTCTGTACAAAACCTATTGCCCCGACGGCGAACACTGGACTGACGCTCCGCAGCACGTTCGCGAATCGATGCGCAAAGGCGTCAACTGGGTCTTCGCCATGCAGAACCGGGACGGTGGCTGGGCGAGCTTCGATAAAGATAACAACCAGGAACTCTTCCAGTACGTGCCATACGCCGACCACAATGCGATGCTCGATCCCTCCTCTGCGGATATCACCGCGAGAACTCTCGAGATGTGCTCGTATTTCAGCGTCGGACGCAGCGATCCCAGAATCCGTAAAGCGCTCGACTACCTCTATCGCGAACAAGAGGCCGATGGCTCCTGGTTCGGCCGCTGGGGCGTGAACTACATCTATGGGACCTGGCAAGTATTGCGCGGGCTGGCCTGTATCGGCGAGGACATGCAGTCAGAGCGGATACAGAGGGCAGTCAGGTGGCTCCACTCCGTACAGAACGAAGACGGCGGCTGGGGCGAGACTTGCCAATCTTACGAGCCGGATCATCCAAAGGCGAACGGTCCCAGCACTGCGTCTCAAACGGCGTGGGCGCTTATGGGGCTGTTTAATGCAGGCGACCTGGACAGCCCATTCGTTCAGCGCGGACTCGAGTTCCTCCTGAACAACCAGAACCAGCAGGGCACGTGGCAGGAAGAGTCGTTTACCGGAACAGGCTTTCCGAGGGTATTCTATCTTCGGTACCACTACTATTGCCACTACTTCCCTTTGTGGGCGCTGGCCCAGTATCACAGCTTCACCGAAGGCGAGCCGCCTGTCACGCCGGAACAGGAGCGCGCGGCCGCGGGCCGCTTCGCGAACCTGGAAGTATAACGAGGAGCAGGTTCGCCGCCATCAATCGGGTATAATCTCGATTGGATTGAGGCAATTCTCTCTCACGCCCGCTCGCACCCCTCGCAGTACAGCTTAATCCCTCACCGGGTGTGGTAGGAAGGACCAACCGTAGATGCGTTTTCCAATTGGATTTACAATGGCTCAGGCACGGCATCGCTCGAAAATGGAGCGTAGCGGGCAGACACGCTACCCCACCGTTCTTATGCTCGAGCCTCTCTATACCTGCAACCTGGCGTGCATCGGGTGCTCTGTCGAGCGGCACACGGGCAAATTGAAAGACCGGATGTCGCTTGAGACCTGCTTTAAGGCCGCCGAAGATTCCGGCGCGCCGATCGTCAACATCTGTGGCGGAGAGCCCACGCTCTACCCGGAGCTGAAAGAGCTCGTCGAAGGGCTGATCGAGCGTGGCAAGTACATCCTGATGTGCACTAACGCGATCAAGCTCGCCGAGAAGGTGTTCGACAAGATCGCGCCGAGCCCGAACTTCTTCCTGATGATCCACCTGGACGGTATGCGCGACACCCACGATTATGTGTGCAACAAAAAAGGCGTGTTCGATCACGCGGTCGAGATGATTAAGCAAGCCCGGGCGCGCGGCTACTACACGTTTATCAACACCACCGTCTTTAAGGAAACGCCTGTTTCCGAAGTCGAACAGATGTGCCAGATGGTAGACGAGCTGAAGGCCAACGGCATCCTGATTTCGCCTGGATACGAATATGAGAGCGTCGTCAAGGACGTCTTCTTGTCAAAGGATCAGATCCACGAGAAGTTCCGCGAGATCCGCACATTCTCCGACAAATACAAAGTGAATGCCACCCCGATGTTTCTGGAGTTCGCGGCGGGCCTTCGCGAGCTGCCATGCGCGCCCTGGTCCACGGTAAACTACACGCCGAACGGATGGAAAGCGCCTTGCTATCTGGTGGAGGGCGAAGGCTTCTACGAAAACTGGAGCGACTTCTGGGAGAAGACGAACTGGGAATACTGGGAATCCAGGATCGATTCACGCTGCCAGAACTGTAAGATGCACAGCGGATTTGAGCACAGCGCCGTCACAGAGGCCATGAAGACATTCAAAGGCAAAATGCAGCTTGCCGCATGGTCCATCTCCAAGTAGACGCTGCTCAACGACCGTAATAGAAACCACCCATGGACTTTCCCGACCTTGCGGGCGGCGCTCGGTTTCCTGATCTGCCTTCAGTGTGGCACTCGAATAACGAGGTCTGCGCCGACGCAAGTCCCCGTCCGATGGGCCGGATAGACTGTTTGGGGCAGGCTCCGTCGCTCGTAACAGGCGCAACAGGGTTTGTAGGCTGCCATGTCGCGCGGCTGCTGGCATCCAGGGGCGATCTGGTCCGGGTGCTCGTGCGGAAGAGCAGCAGGCGGGAGAACCTGGCTGGGCTGCCCGCGGAAAGTACTGAAGTCGTGACCGGCGATCTGACCGATCCGGCCTCGCTCAGGGAAGCTATGCGCGGGTGCGCGCGCTTGTACCACGTTGCGGCCGACTATCGCCTGTGGGCAAAGGACCCCGGAGAGCTTTATCGCGCGAATGTAGACGGCACGCGAGCGCTGTTACAGGCTGCGCGAGACGCGGGTGTCGAACGGGTGGTCTATACCAGCACTGTGGGCGCGCTGGGCATACCCGCCGACGGAACGCCTGGCGTGGAAGACAGTCCAGTACGCGAATCCGATATGATCGGCCACTACAAGCGGTCCAAGTTCCTTGCGGAGGCGCAGGCGGCGCGGTTCGCGGCGGATGGTCTGGATCTGGTGATCGTGAACCCCAGCACTCCCGTCGGAGAGCAGGACATCAAGCCCACCCCCACGGGGCAGATCATCGTGGATTATCTGAATCGGCGGCTTCCGGCCTACGTGGACACAGGCCTGAACCTGATCGATGTTCATGATGTTGCCGCGGGCATCCTCCTTGCGGGGGAACACGGCCGATCCGGTGAGCGTTATATACTTGGA
>Ga0068855_100001704_pt1 | contig 27502 bp, 22 predicted proteins | sample KBSCornC52_FD_66592 | JGI IMG/M metagenome (GOLD analysis project Ga0068855, IMG submission 66592) | Corn rhizosphere microbial communities from Kellogg Biological Station, Michigan, USA - KBS Corn C5-2 | ecosystem: Host-associated > Plants > Roots > Rhizosphere > Soil ... | reverse complement strand
GGGGTCGGAGGTGCGCGCCATCGCGATGGACCCGCGCACGTTCTTCAGCCCGTTCCGCCACTCGTTCTTAATCGGCGGCTCGCCGCTCTTCTGATTCATCTCCGGCGTGAAGCCGCCGCCCTGAATCATGAAGTCGGGAATCACCCGGTGGAAGATGGTGCCGTCGTAGAACTTCTTGTCCACGTACTTCAGGAAGTTGTCCGTCGAGATCGGCGCCTTCTCGCGATTCAGCTCGAGCGTGATGTCGCCCAGCGTTGTCGCCATCTTCACATAGACGAGCCCTCCCTCTTTCGGCTTCTGCGCGCCCGCCACAACCGGCGTCATCAGTAACAGCGCCGCCGCCGCAATGAACGCCCGTCGCGTCATTTCACAACCGATTCTCATACAATCTCCTTACTACGTTTCTGAATGCTCGCGCCTGGTGTCTTGGCGTACGGGCGAATAAGTCGCAACCGCACGTTTCGCCGTGTATTGGAACGCACAGCCGCGACTTATTCGCCCCTACCCCTGCACGCTGATGCCGTTGCCCTCAATACAGTGCCAGCTCGGTCTCTTTGTCGAAGAGGTGGCTGCGCGACATGTCGAACAGCACCTCCATCGTGTCGCCGACCTTCGCCTGCGTCTTCGAGTCGAGCTTGGCGATGAGAGTCTCCGTGCCTACGGTCAGGTGCATCTCCACGTCGTCGCCGAGCGGCTCCATGACGTCCACCCCGACCTTAACGGTGTTTCCCGGCGCGGGCTTCACGAGCCCCTCCAGATTCTTGTCGTAGATGTCCTCCGGCCGGATGCCGAAGATGCACTCTTTGCCGATGTATGCCTGCGCTCTGCCGGCCTGCTCCGGCGGCAGCTCGACCTTGAACGCGCCTCCGTCCGCCACGATCTTGTCCCCTTCGGTCGCAATCATCACCGGTAGGAAGTTCATGGCAGGCGAGCCGATGAAGCCCGCGACAAACATGTTCGCCGGCTTGTTGTAGAGCGTGAGCGGGGTGTCGACCTGCTGAACGTCGCCGTGATTCATCACCACGATTCGGTCGCCCATCGTCATCGCCTCGACCTGGTCGTGCGTGACGTAGACGGTCGTGATTCCGAGGCGGCGGTGGAGCTTCTTCAGCTCTGCGCGGGTCTGCACGCGCAGCTTGGCGTCGAGGTTGGAGAGCGGCTCATCCATCAGGAAGACCTTCGGCTCCCGCACGATGGCGCGGCCGAGCGCGACACGCTGCCGCTGCCCGCCGGAGAGCTGCTTCGGCTTCCGCTGGAGGAGCTTCTCCAGCCCGAGTAGCTGGGCTGCGTCCTTCACCCGCTGATCGATCTCGGTCTTCGTGAAGGTCCGCTTGCTGTTGAACGGCCAGACGCCGCTCGTGGGCGTGCGCTTCAGCCGGAGGCCGAAGCTCATGTTATCGTAGACGCTCATGTGAGGATAGAGCGCGTAGTTCTGGAACACCATCGCGATGTCGCGGTCCTTGGGGGACACGTCGTTGACAACGCGATCTCCGATGAGAATCTCGCCTCCGGTGGCCTCCTCAAGCCCGGCAATCATGCGGAGGGCGGTCGTCTTTCCGCAACCGGAAGGGCCGACAAGAACAAGGAACTCTTTGTCTTTGATGTCGAGGTTGACTTTATTGACCGCGATGACCTCTTTGAATTCTTTCGTGAGGTCCTTGAGCGTGACGCTCGCCATAGGTTCGCCTACTCTCGCGTGTGAAGTGCGTGTCGAATGGCATTCGCGCACAATTGCGCAAAGCCTGTGGGGGATAGTTGATTATAAGACAGGCGTCTCGGCGCTGTCAAGAAGACGGGCAGGCTCAGGGACAAATGTCCCCGCCTGAACAGCCGTCCTCGCGGACGATTAACACAATCATGCGCAATCAGGGCCAGAGCTTACAGCGCCGGCAATCTCGCCGGTCCGAAGGACACCTCACAGGAGGGGACATATGTCCCTGAGCCTGCTTCTCTATGCCAATTTCGCCGAATGGTCGGCAACTTCCTCTTGCCGCGCTTTAGCGGGCGGAAGCGGAGAGGACTCGCTTCGACTTCATGTCATAGAGAACGTGCTGCGGATGGTCGCCCTCTGCGATTCGCTTGCCGTCGAGGTAGACCGCGAAGCCCTTGAATCCCGGCGCGACCCTTCCGCCCTTCGCATCCCACGCGATGGTCACGTCGTGCCCGCGATACGACTGCCCGTCGAGGCACCACCAGCTCCACGAATTCTCCGGCACGAGCGGGTCGATCTCCAGGATGTCGTCGTTGCGCGCGACCAGCCCCAGAAGGTCGTGAATCAGCGGGTCCACCCACGTGGAGTGGTTATAATCGCGCTGTGTTGTCTTCCACTCGCCGGTGTCGCCGTTGTAATACTCGCCGGTCCACGGATATCGGATGTCGCCGTTTCGGTACTGGGCGCGCGTAAATGAATCGAAGAGGTCGAAGAGCGATTTGCGGGTGAGGCTGCACGGCGGATAGTGGCGGAGCGTGTTCGCCATGGCGGTCATGACGAGAGAGTTCGCGTGCGGCCACGTCGGCCCGTTCCACATGCAGCCGGAGCCGCCGGGACCCACCGGCCAGCCATTCTGCGCGTAGGCCGGGCAGTCCTTAGCGGCGGAAGCGAGCGGGAACTTCGTCCAGAAGAGGTCGGGATTCAGCGCCGTATCCCACGCCTTCTCATACCCTTTGCCGGCGGGCGGGAGATCGAAATAGAACGGGTAGAGGCCGATGATCTCCTTCGCCGGGTCCTTCACGAAGTCCGAGGCGCGGACGGAGAGGAACCAGCTCGCGCCAGGGTCCCACATCTTCTCCAGCATCGCGTCACGCGTCTCGTCCGCCAGCTTGTCGAATCGCTCAGCGTCGGCGGTCCGCCCGAGGAGCCGATAGACGTTCGCGACGGCACGGGCGTTTCCGTAATTGTAGGCCGTGAGATCGACGCGCCGAAGAGCCGTCTCGAACTTCGGGTCGGTGCCGCTGCCGCCGCCCGTCCGGTAGTCCGCAAACGCGAAAAAGGAGGGCTGCCACTCCATCCCCGTCCACCAGTGGCTGTCCACCGCGAGCAGCGGGCTCCCTCCCCAGCCGTAAACCGTCCGCCATGCCTCGGTGTTGCGGGCCAGCTCATCGGCGATTCGCGAGAGGATCGGCTTGTTTGGGTGGACGAGCTGCGCGTCCCAGGCGCTGGCGGAGATCCAGTCGGTGTACTGGCCGCCCTCCTGCCCCTTCAGGTCCACGTGGCTCGGGTAGATGCCGTCCGGCCGCTCGTTGTCCGCCCAGGTCTGGACGTGCCCCCACGCGTAGCTCGGGTCCCGGAGCCAGCGCGATTCGCGAATCTGGTGGCCCGCGCCGTAGGAGATGACGTTGGCATACCAGTCCGCCGTCCAGCGCCCCTCCGAGAAGGTACGGTACTTCAGCGCGCCGAGCCGCGGGTACATAGCGTTCTTGCGGACGTTGTACCAGCGGTGGTAGTACATCTTCTCGGTCCGCGGGTCGCTGCACCCGAACGAAGCGATGTTGTTGTCGAACCACGCCTGATAGCCCGCCTGGTGGAGCTGCTCCGCGTGTGCAAACGCGAGCTCCGCGCCGACGCGATCCTCCGCGCGGTCCTTCGTGTCGGCCACCGCCGCGGCATAGCGGAACACCTTCGTCTCCCCCGGCTTCAGCGTCCCCTCGAATCGTTCGTCCAGCCGAAGCAGCTTGTTCGTATCGGGCGTGTCCGTGCCGAACCCGGTCAGATGGACCGGGAATCCCTGCACGTCGATCACGGTATCGCGCTTGAATCCGCTCCTGCCGAACGCCGGCCGAAAGTCAACTGAGTAGCTCTGCGGCTGCGCGGATCGATTCGTCACTTCGATCCGCGCGCTCATCACGTCGTTATCCGTGATCCACTTGTCGCCGGAGACCCGCACGTTCGCCGCGGCCCGTACCGGAGTATCTGAATCCGAAAAGTGTGGCTCGAAGCCGTACAGCCCAGTGTATTTGTCCCTGCCCGCGTTCCGGAACGTGATTCTGACCTTATCGGCCCGTGGAGCATCCCCGAAAGTGAGACGCGTAATCACGTTCTTCAATGAGCCTGCGCCAACTTTGGTCTCACTCGATCCGACCAGGTTCCACCGGCCACCCCGCCAACCATCGACAACGAACGACTCCGGCGGCGCGCACCCGCCGCCCGGCTGGTCGTCGTAGAAGTAGAGGTCCAGCCCGGCGAGCTTGCGCGGACGACCGAAATCGACCTCGTACCGGTCCGCGCGCCTGCCGCTCGACCAGCAGGTCCAGCGCTTCTCCGGCTTGAAGGGCTTCGTGAGAGGGTTGTTGGGATCGTCAGTGGTGAAGGTGAAGGAAGCGGCCGCCGTCATCGCCGCGCCGGGAGCGCCGACCATGTGGACGTGGCTCGGGTAGTACTCGGCGCGCTTCACCACATAATTGACGCCGCCCACCTTCACGACCGGGTCGAAGACCTTCAGGTTCGTGAGATAAATGACATTGACCCCGCTCCCAAAGCCCCAGCCCTGCGGACTCGTCGCCCACACGCGGTCACCGCTCGACCCGAACGGAACCTCACGATCATACGGCCGCGCGAGGACCCTGTCGATATCGAAGCGGCTGGCGGCGAAGACGCGGTGCGGGAGCGGCCGCCGAGCCTGCGCGGGAAGGGGAAGCGAGGAGACAGCGAAGGCAAAATGCAGAATGACCAATGCAAAATATCCAATGCCGCGGTTGCCAGACACCTTCGAGCGCCGTGGCAGCGGGCAATTCTGCATTTTGCATTGGTCATTGAACATTTTGCATTTCCTTCAAGCGGGCAGCTCTTCGCCGACGATGCGGCGGTAGGCCTCGCGGTACTTCGCGCTGGTATTGCGGATTACGTCGGCGGGGAGCGCGGGCGCGGGAGGCTCGCGGTTCCAGCCGGACTGCGTGAGCCAGTCGCGCAGGTACTGCTTGTCGAATGAATCCTGCGGCCTGCCCGGTTCATAGGCCGCCGCCGCCCAATAGCGCGATGAATCCGGCGTGAGCGCCTCGTCCACGAGGGTGAGAACTCCGTTGTGGAGGCCGAACTCGAACTTCGTGTCCGCGAGGATGATGCCGTGGCGGGCGCATCGCTCCGTGGCACGGTGGAAGATGTTGAGGCTCGCGTGTCGCATGGCACGCGCGTCGTCGCTGCTTACGAGACTCTCCATCTCCGCAAAGCTGATGTTCTCGTCGTGGCCGCTCGTCGCCTTGGTTGCCGGCGTGAATATCGGCTCCGGCAGCTTGTCGGATTCGCGCAGTCCGGCCGACAGCTCGATTCCGTGGAGGGTCGCGCCACGCTCCGGTCCTCCTGCTTCAACGTACTCCTTCCAGAGTGAGCCGGAGATATATCCCCTCACGACGCACTCCACCGGGAAGACGTTCGCCTTCAGCACGAGCATGGACCGCCCGTGAAGCTGCCTGCCCAGCTCCTGGCTTATGGTGATGCCGTGCTCCGCGAGCTGGTTGCTGATAAACGGCCAGTCCGACGTGATGTAGTGATTCGCGAGAAACGGGCGGAGGTGGAGAAACCAGAAGCGCGACAGGGCCGTGAGGACGCGCCCCTTGTCGGGAATCGGGTCCGGCATGATCACATCGTACGCCGAGATCCGGTCGGTGGTGACGATGAGAAGCGTCCTGCCGAGGTCGTACATGTCCCGGACCTTGCCGCGCGACGCGAGCTTCAGTCCGGGGATTTCGCTGTTCATCAGTGGTTCGTTCATAGCGGTCACCTGTATTTCATTCAGCGGACCCGCGCCGCTGCTCTCGTCAATCGCGAAGGCCCTTCTCTCGAAGCAGCGAATCGATCCACGCCGCGTCTTCACCGGTAAACGGCGGGTCCGGGTCCTTGCGATAGTCGATCTGTTGCGGAAATCGGCCGGCATCGTAGTTTCGGTCGAACGGAGTCTGGAGATCGAGGACCACGTCCGGCACGCCCGGCTCAAGCGGAATCGCGATTCGCGGCATCCTGTCGCGGACAGACCATGCCCAGACGTCGAACCCCGATTCGTATTCCGCGCGGTGCAGGCTGACCAGATAATGCCAACCGGGCCGCTTCTTCCGAATCTCTTCGTGGTCGGCGGCCGCAGTATGACGGCCGGCCCGCAGGAGGTCTATTTCGATGAAATGGGCCTGACTGTGGAGCGCTTCACGCTGCTTCGCGCGATATTCTTCGTGGCCGCTCCCAGGAGCCTTATTTGTCGGACTGAGAAGCTCGACTACGGTAACGACACGCCGATCACTATCGGCCGTGATAATCTCGATGTAGGATTCGCCGGGCACTTCATCGAGAAGGCTCGCGATATGGAGATACGAATCTGGCGTGGCAAGCGTAGCTGTACCCCCCCGGCCCTTCGCAGTGTCAACCGAGCGAATTACGGTCAGGTCCGGGTATATCTTCCGGTCGCCAGGAATAACGCACAGTCGCTCATTGATCGTCGCGACGTAACCCGACGGCAATGAACTATTGAGCATATCCCGCATATACGGGATCATGCTCTCGTGGACGTTGCGCCAGTGACGCGGCGATTCCAGATAAGGGTCCATCCCAGGGAACGGTCCAGGCATCGCGCTCACCTCCTCTCCTACTGAATCCTTACAGTCGAGACTTGCCCCCTGTTTCGCGATGGAACGTGAACGCCGCGCGGCATGAACAGGTCGCAATAGCCGGTCTTGATAGTGTTGAGGTCGCGCGTGGTGACCGGACAGCTTGTGCCTACGATGTGGACCGCGTACATCAGGTCGCCCGAATCCGGGCTGTGACCGTTGATGCCGAGCGCGTGGCCGAACTCATGGGCGGCAACGCACTGGATATCGGATTCCGCGAGATTCCTCACTCCCACCGTCATATCCGCGGACTGCATCTGCTGGCCCGTGAAGTGGAGCTCGGTCAGGCCGTTCGAGGTCGTCGGGTCGAACTTCACCGTTATATCCGCGTTCGGGGCGGACGAGACCTCCTGAAACGTGATGGTCGAGCTGGTCGCCGTTACCCACTGGTTGAAGCCGGCGAGCGCGGAGTTCTTGCGGTTGGCGGTGAGGTTCGCGTCCGGGATGAAGAAGACGCGGACCGGGAAAGAGGGCCACGTGAGCAGGCTCGTGACGCTCGCCGCGTAGTTCGGCGTGAAGGTCGCGAGCGAACAGTTGGTGATGACGCTCGACGAGCCGCCGCCGCTGCCGCAGCCGGCGCCCCAGACGAGGAGGCAGAAAAGCGCCAGCAGGTACGCGGGCCGGGTATGGACCATAAAGGTATCCGATCTGTGCGTGAATTCACAGGATCATTCGGCCGGCGAGACGGGAATCCCTCCGCCGCTAACAGGCATACGGAGAGAAAGCGCGTCCGTTCCCTGCAAGCAAGCCAACTGCCCCATACAGCTGTGCAATCCATTTGGAGGAGGAATCCAGAATCACGCGCGCGAATACGCCTGCAATAGAGAGCGCGCCGCCGCAACGAAGCCGGCGGCCGCCGGACGGCCAGCACCCCCCTTGCCGCTGCTTCCGGGCCGAAAGACCGGCCCGCCACTCCACAATGAGGAGAGATCAATTGAGTACGCAGGCTACCCACCATACCGACCACACCGGTCAATCGTATGACCGCAGCAAACTCTTCTGGGCCAGCGTGCTGGCGCTCGTAACGGCGGGCTTCGCGTTCTCCATCCGCGGCGCCATCATCTCTGACCTTCAAAAGGCATTCTTCGATCCGTTCGATGCCGCCAATGCCACGGCTCTCGTCGGCGGCGCAACCGGTTCGGCCTTCCTCGGGTTCGCACTCTCGATATTCGTCGGCAGCCCACTTTGCGACTATCTCGGGATGGGCCGGCTGCTGGCCCTATCGGCGATCCTGCTGGCGGTAGGCACTGTCGCCACCATCCTGGTTCCTCCGTCCGCCGGCGTCTACTGGACGCTCTGGGCGACATTCTTCATCACCGGTCTCGGCCACGGGATGGTCGAGGCTGTTATCAACCCGCTGATCGCCACGATCTACCCCGAAGACAAGACGCACCGGCTCAACGTCCTGCACGCCTGGTGGCCAGGCGGCCTGATCATGGGCGGCCTCATCGCATTCTTCATGGGTGCGTCAAACATCAGCTGGAAGATTCAGCTCGCAATGGTCCTTATCCCGGCGGCCATCACCCTGTTCCTCACCATCGGACTGAAGTTCCCGCCCACCGAGCGCGTGGCGGCCGGAGTGTCGAGCGGCGACATGATGAAGGCGGCGTTCAATCCCCTCTTCCTCGTGCTGCTCTTCTGCATGCTCTTCACCGCTTCGTCCGAGCTCGCGCCCGGCCAGTGGGTGAACTCCATGCTAACCCGCCTCGTCGGCTTCCAGGGCATCCTGCTCCTGGTCTACGTGAGCGGGCTCATGTTTGTGATGCGTCACTTTGCGGGGAGCCTGGCGCACCGCCTCTCGCCCATCGGCCTCATGTGGGTCTCGTGCCTTCTCGCCGCGATCGGCCTCTACATGCTCGGCAGCGCGACGAGCCCGGTGACCGGCCTGGTCGCAGCAACCGTGTGGGGCGTGGGTGTCTGTTACATGTGGCCGACGATGCTCGGAATCACCTCCGAGCGGTTCCCGCGGGGCGGAGCGCTCTCCCTCGGTCTCATGGGCTGCTTTGGAAATATCGCTATCTACTTCATGCTCCCCTACCTCGGCAGTGTATTCGACAAGGCGAAGCAGGCGGCGGCCGTCACCGCGGGAACGACCTTCGACGCGATCAAGAACCTCCCGGACACTGACCCCGTCATGAAACCCATCCTATCGGAGGCGTCCAAGGTCGCGTTCCACACCGTTGCGCTCTTCCCGGCCGGCCTGCTGGTCGTGTTCGGCCTGTGGTGGCTCTGGGACAAGTCCCGCGGCGGCTACAAGGCCGAGCGCCTCGACCAGCTCGAGCACATCGATTCCGCGCCGACGCCGGTCAACGTGTAAGTTTCCTCCTCGCAGCGCAATCCTCGCTCGCAGGCGGGCCGGCCTCCAGCCCCGGAGACCGGCCCGCCGCCTTGAGGGTCAATGACGAGAGTGCTCGAATGAACATCCTGCTTACCGGTTTCGGCCACTTCGCGGACGTGGCGGCCAACCCATCGGAGCGAATCGCGCGGCACTTCGGGTCCATCGGATTCGCCGGTCACGAGCTTACGTGTCGCGTGCTCCCCGTCTCCTTCCGCCGCGCCGACGAAGATATCCGCCGGTTGCTCAAAGAGTTGAAACCAGACGTCGCGCTGCTGACCGGAGTGGCCGAAAAGGCGACACGATTCCGCCTCGAATCACTCGCCGCGAACGAAGACCGGGCTCGCGTGCCAGAATACGACGGCGATTCTCCGCAAAACTGTGCCGTTGTTCACGCCGGCCCGGAATCGCTCTCTTCACACTTCGACCTGGACTCCATCGTCACGCGACTCGCCGCGGAAGGGTTCCCCGTCGACATATCCACCAACGCGGGCCGCTACGTCTGCAACCACACCTACTACGCCGCCCTCCACGAGATCGCCTCGACCGGCCTCGCGACGCGCTGCCTCTTCCTCCACGTCCCGCCAGACGCACTCACGTTCGGGCCCGACGATGACGCACCGCGAACCCCACTCGCAATTCACGTGCAGGTTGTGGAGCGAATCCTGGCGGAACTGCACGCCTGAACCCCGATTTCGCGGATTTCACGCAGTTACGGCTGCCCACGAAGTCAGCGCGAATCACAGGCAGTCGCATACTCGGCCTTCTTCGAACTCCTTAGCCTGCTAAACTACGTAACCCTTCGGCCGCCTGCTCCTTCTAACGAATCGAATTGATTGGAGGACGCGAAGATGAAGGGACACTTGGTTGTTCTCGTTGCGCTGGTGTGGTGCTCTCGAACTGTGTTGGCTGACGGCGGATTCGTGCCGCGGCCGCAACACGGCGTAGTGGAGCCCGGACAGAACGCGGTCATCTATTGGGCGAACGGGGAAGAGCAACTTACGCTCGCGGTGCGGTTCTCAGGCTCCGCAAGCGAGTTCGCCTGGTTGGTTCCCACACCATCGACTCCGCGTGTCGAGTCCGCATCTGTTCAGCTCATTTACGATCTCTCGCTGCTCACCACGCTCCGGAATAAGCAATCCACCGACGGACGGGCAGGGGGATTCGGCGGTGGCGGCTCCGGACGACCGGAGCCGATAGAGGTCCTCGACCGCAAGGCGATTGGCCCACTGGAAACAACAATTCTGAAAGCGCATGACGAGAAAGCGCTGATGGACTGGCTCGACAAGAACGGGTACGAAGTTGCCCCGACGGTGGAAGCGGTTCTCCACGACTACATACTTCGGGGATGGACCTTTACGGCCATGCGAGTCAACACTGGCGGCGGCTCCGGCCCAAAACCAGCACCCGCGACTGCAGCGCAGTCCGCCGAAACCCGGGATGGATCGATTCAGCCCGTTCGGTTGACATTCCGAACAAATTCTCCCGTCTACCCACTCAGGATATCGTCCATCAACGGCGGCGAATCCCAAATTGTTCTCTACATTATCACGCTGCGCCCCGTGAGTACTGCCGGTCTCAAGCTTGGATACCGGCAATCACACACTGCAGTCGAGCTTGCCAGGGCGAGCAGCCTGATTCCGCGCACAGAAGAGCCAATGTGGGTCACGAAGGTTACGAAAACAATGCCCGCCTCAGCGATGACACGAGATCTGTACTTTCCCACCCTGGCAGGCTATTAGGCGGCCGAGCTGAAGCCGCGAATGTTCGGCCGCGGCGACGTGGTCTATCAGGTCAAAACGAAAGCGACGAGGAAGAGAGGCTGGCCGACTTCAATTGGTGACGAACGGAGCAGCCCCCGCCGAGGCTCGGCGGGGGCTGCTCGGTTCTTCGCCAACGCAGGTCTATTCGCGCATGGTGTCGGGATCGATGCCGTAGCTCGCGCACCAGTCGCGATAGGCGAAGGGCGATATCTCGCTGGGCTTGATCTCGCTGCGGCCGCCCCAGAACACGTTCGTGTAGAGCACAGGGATGCCTTCCGCTTCGAGGTGGGCGTCCATCGCCGCCTTGTGCGCGAGGACGAGCTGCTTGTCGGTGCCGTGCGCCACGCCCATGATGTTCACGCCCTTGAACTCCGGGCCGCCCTCGCGCCAGTAGGCGTGCGTCATGATGTGGAACCGGCCCACTTCCTTTCCAGCCTCCAGCTCGCGTCCGGCCGGGACCGCCCAGTGGAAGAGGGCGTTGAACTTCGTCACGCGCTCGCCGGTCGCCAGCGGCTTGAAATGCTCGAGGAAGGTAGAGAACCGGCCGATGACGTTGCGGCGGCTCAGCTCATCGGCGACCGCGAAGAAGGTCTCCAGATCGACACCGGCCTCCGCGGCGCGGCCTGACCAAATGTCCTTGCCGATCTCCTCCATAGCGAACTCGCGCTTCAGCGCGGTCAGCACTTGCCACTCCAGGTCGCTAAGCTCGACAATCTCGGTACGCGTCACTTCCGCCTGCTCCTCCGTCCTGCTGCCGGGCTCCATCCCGCGCCGCCGTACGTGGCCCACGCCGAGAGTGAAGAGGCATTTGGCCGGAAGGAGGATGAAGTCCTGCGCTCCGGTTTGCGTGCAGAGGAAGCGCGCGTGCTTCTCGAGCGAGTAGCCCTGCGGCACCTTCAGCGTCGTCCAGAGGCGGTATTTCGCGCCAGCCGTCTCGTTGTCGGTGGAGCGTATGACCACGTGCCCCGAGAACGGGTCCTTTTCGAACATCCACTCGAACGCGGACTGGAGCTTCTCCTCCGGCACGCGCCACGCAATGAGGGCGCCCTCCGCCAGATTCGTGGCGAGCAGCGTCTGCCGCACACGCCGGATGGTTCCACCGCGCACCATCGCCTGAATCCGCTCGATGACCACGTCCTCCGCGACGCCCGACTGCCGGCTGATCTCCCCGATCGGGTCGCGCTGGAACCCCTTGAGCTTGTCTTCGGAGACGGCGAGAATGCGGGAATTGATGGGGTCGTCAATGCGGACGGGAATCGCCTGCTCGGTGGTGGCGGTGGACATGTCGGAACCTGCCTTTTCTTCGGTGGACGCGCCTGTTTCGGGACGCTAAGATATCTCATTGTACCGCCGTCCGCGACCTGCGTCCATTCTTATCGCCGTTATGCATTCGATTCCGCCGTTGCGCGGATAGAATATTTTAGGTTGACATACGTTTCCACTCGTGGTATGATCTCGCACCATGCGAAACGTCGAAGTCTCGGAGATTCAGTGTAAGACCATCCTGAACCGGTCGAAGATGGAGTTCAGCGATTACACGCTGAACGCCTATCAGGGCTGCGTCTTCGGCTGCTCGTACTGCTACGTTCCGGTCATGCGCGCCCGCCGCGGCCAGATCGACGAGACGAGGTGGGGCGGCTGGGTGCAGGTGAAGGTGAACGCGCCCGACGTCCTCCGCCGCCAGATGCTGCGCGTGGAGCCGCATGAGCGAATCTCAATCGGGACGGCGACCGATTCGTGGCAGCCGCTGGAGAAGAGATACGAGATATCGCGTCGCATCCTTCAGGAGCTGGCCCACTACCCGAATCCGGTCCACGTGCTCACCCGCTCGCCGCTGCTCATCCGGGACATCGACGTCCTGACGCGAATCGAGAACCTGAAGGTCGGCGTCTCCCTCCCCAGCTTCGACGAGGACGTCCGCCGCGTCTTCGAGCCCGACGCCCCCGCATTCGCGGGCCGCGTCAACCTGGTCAGACGTCTTGTCGATGCCGGTCTCCACGTCAGCCTCTTCTTCTGTCCGATTCTCTACGGCGTGATGGACAACACCGAGTCGATTCGCGACTATGCCCGGCGCGCATCCGAGCTGGGCGTGCGGCGAATCATCTGGGACACGCTCAACTACACGGAGATGCTCTGGAAGCCGCACCTCGGCCTCCTACAGGAGTATCGAAAGCTGAAGCACGCGCCTTTGCGGCCCTCCCTCACGCGCGCCGAGCTCAAACGGGAGATGCAGCGCTGGTCGCGCGAGTATGGCTTGGTCGTATAGCCGCAACATGAAATTGGCTTCATTTCGTCCGGCAGGACGATTGGCCGCAGGCCCACCAGCGAGGTCAATTCCATTGCCTCGTTCAAAGGCACGGGCAAATGGCTTCGTTTCGCAAAAACACTGATTCGCGAGTCTGGTCGGCCCTTCGAACACATCCGTTCCGCAGGATTCCATCGCGTTCCCACCGAAGAAATAGTTCGTTTCCTGCCCGTGAGGAGTCGGGATTCTCGCCATGATTCGAGAAAGGCTTCGTCCATGTCGTCCCTGCCCGTTCGGTTCCCGATAACCGCTGCCAGCCTGTCATATCTTCTCGCGCTCTCAGTCACTGTGTCGGCGTGTCGCGCGGACCAGACTTATTATCCACCGCCGGACAGCAAGGGCGGATGGCGGACGCTGACAGACGCGGGCTCGATTCGCAAGCTCGCGGGAATGGACCTGTCACGCCTCGACCGGGCGTGGGACTTCACGCAGCGGTGCAGCCAGAACGCGGGTCTTCTTGTCGTCCGACATGGCTACCTCGTCTATGAGAAATATTGCGGGCGCGCGCAGCGGGACGTGAACCCGGACATGGCATCGACCGGCAAGGCTTACACCTCCATCGCCTGCGGGATCATGCTCCACGAGTACAGGGACAGGATTCCGAACGGCCTCGACCAGAAGGTCTTCACCGAGCAGTACCTCCCCGAAGCGTTCCCGCTCGACGACCCGCGTAAGGCCGACATCACCCTCGGCCAGCTCCTCAGCATGTCCGCAGGCTATCACGGCGAGGGAGGCAGCCCTGGCGTCGTGAACGGGCAGGTCGTGCCACTCCAGCCGGTACCCGGACAGGACATCCACAACCTCGATCAGTCGTCGATTCGGACCCCGCTCTGGACGAATCCGGGCGGAGGCTACTCCTACTCCTCGCCCTCGCCGCACGTCGCCTCGATGGTCCTGCGCCGTATCACAGGCATGGACCTGAAGGACTACATCGACGAGAAGCTCGCGAAACCGATGGGCTGGGGTCCGTGGGGCTACTGCCTCCACCGCGGCGATTTCGTGATGCCGCACGCCAACGGCGCGGGCTCCATCGCCGTGCACGCCACGGATGCCCTCCGCTTCGGCTACTGCCTCCTCCACAACGGCCGCTGGGCAAATAAGCAGCTCGTGCCCGCGGACTATGTGGCGCTCTGCAACAAGCCCTCGCCGTACAATCCGCACACGCCCTTCACCCTCCAGTTCGAGAACAATTCGGACGGCCACGTCGCCGGCGCGCCGCGCGACGCCTACTACAAATCCGGCGCGGGCGGCTTCGGAATCTTCGTCGTTCCGTCGCTCGACCTCGTCATCTACAAGATGGGCGGACCGAACGGCCAGTACGACCCGACTCTCACCGGCCTCCCGCAGCCCGCGCCAACCGATACTTCCCGCGACAACTGGAAACCCATCCCGCGGACGCCCTTCAACGACGGCTCGATGGGCGGCGACGATGGACTGCGCCGCGTTCTCGAAATGGTCGCCGCAGCCGTAATCCCCTGACCGCGCGACCCGGAGGTATAAATGGACCGAGCGGAGATGCTGGAGCTCTGGAACGACATGTGGAAGGAGGGCAACTGGGTTCCCTCCTGGCCGGACAGTCTCAACGGGCTGACCGCCGAACAGGCGGCATGGTCTCCCGGACCCGGGGCGCACTCGATCTGGCGGGAGGCCGTACACGTGACTTTCTGGCGCCGGGCTACCCTGACGTTGATGTCAGGCGGATCCTCTCCTTCCGCCGAAGAGGTTGAGCGCTTTGAGTTCGCGCAGCCGGAGCACGCGGATGAGTCTGCGTGGGCGGCCGCCGTCGACGGGCTTCGGCAAACGCAGGCCGACATCGCCGCCGCGATCGAGAGCGATACCGACGTCACCCGCGTGCCGTACCACCTCATCCATGACGCCTACCACCTCGGCCGAATCACGCAGATTCGTGCGATGCAGGGGACCGCGCCGAAGTTTTGACCGGACTATCGTTACACAGGGAGCAGAGACATGATTCGCGGAATGCACGCCATGTTCTACTCGTCGGACGCCGACGCGCTTCGACGATTCCTGAAGGAGAAGCTCGATCTGCCGGCAACGGACGTCGGTGGCGGATGGCTCATATTCGATGCGCCGGAAGCGGACCTGGGCGTGCATCCGACCGAGAACCAGCCGCCGTCCGGCACGGCGGACATCTCCTTCTATTGCGACGACATCGAATCGACCGTCCGGGATCTCAAGATTCGCGGAGTGGAATTCACCGGGCCGGTCGAGGACCACGGATATGGCCTCGTGACGCAATTCAGGGTCCCGGGCGGGTTCAGCATTCAGCTCTATCAGCCGAAGTATTCGAAATGAATCGAGATGCCGTCTCCATCGAAATAACTCCCGAGCGGCCCGACACTGCCGCGGCTTCCGAGCTCATCGCGGAGTTGCAGGACCACCTCGGCGCGCAATATCCACCCGAGAGCCAGCACGGCTACACCGTCGACAAGCTCATTCGCGAGGGCGTCGCGTTCTTTGTGATTCGCTGCGACGGCGCGCCGGCCGGGTGCGGAGGTATCCAGCTCGTCGGCTCCGATTACGGCGAGCTCAAGCGGATGTATGTGCGTCCCGCCTTCCGAGGACTGGGCCTCGGCAAACGAATGGTCGACCACCTGGCCGCCCACGCACGTGCGAACGGGGTTCGCCTGCTTCGCCTCGAGACCGGCATTCATCAGCGTGAAGCAATCGGGCTGTACGAACGTATGGGCTTCGTCCCCATCGGCCCGTTCGGCCCCTATACGGACGATCCACTCAGCGTCTTCTTCGAAAAGCCCCTCTCCTGATCGCCGACCTCCTGCTCTGCGTTGCCGCATGCGAAATACCCGCGAATATCGCGGAAGTGGCACACTTCATGCACTTGCATTGAGTTGACCGGGAGGACCCGGCCGACCGTGACGAAGGAAGGAGATCGACCCATGCAATGGAGCAGTTTCAGGAACGTTTACTGGCGCAGGGCGGCTTTGTGGAGCGCCGTTCTGCTGTTGTCTACAGGAATGAGGGCGGCACGGGCGCAGGTTACGCTGGGACAGATTGACACGTTTGAAGACGGAACAACGCAGGGATGGACGGTTGGGGCAGGCGGGGCTCCAGGGCCCGTCAACATCGCCACTGGCGGGCCGGCCGGCGCGGGTGACAACTTCCTCGAGGTCTCGTCGACCGGACGTCCCGGTCCGGGCGGCCGGCTCGTCACGATCAACTCCTCCCAGTGGGCCGGCAATTACCTTGCGGCGGGAGTGAACGAGATCACTCTGGACGCCAATAATCTGGGCGCCACGGACCTCTCGATACGGCTCCTGTTCGCGGATCCGATGGGCGGACCGCCCGCCGATGTCGCCGTGACGTCGCAGGCGCTCCTCCTCCCCGCGGGAAGCGGCTGGGTTCACGCATCGTTTCTGATCGATCCAGCGGACCTCGTCGCGGTGCTGGGCAGCGCCTCCGCGGCGCTGGCGAATGCAACGGAGATGCGAATATTTCACAACCCCGCTCCCGACTTCCCCGGCCCGCCGGTCGGCATCCCGGATATCGCCGCGACCCTCGGTGTCGACAACATCACCGCGGCAGCCGTGCCCGAGCCTGGCGCATTTGCCCTCCTCGGCGGCCTGGCCGTTCCTGGCGTGACTCTGCTCCTCCGTCGCCGCAGGCAGGGCTGAGGTTTCGCGCATGACGAAGCCCGCCGCGCGACGGATCGCGGCGGGCTTTAGAATGTCGAATCGAATTCCCGGCCTTGACACGGAACCAACTTCGCCGGTGGCAAGTCTTGCATCTGGCGGTATCGGATTACGAAGCGTGCCGCCAGGAGTGCACGATGCAACATCCGAAGCTTCTCGCGCTTGGCGCCCTCGGGGTTCTGGTCGCGGCAGCCGTCCTGCTGCTGGCGCGCAACGGCTTGGATGTCGTCACCGTGAGCGCCGATTCCACGACCGGCCCGGCAATCACACCGGCCGTGCCATCAGCCGCGAAGGAGCGAAAGCCGCTGGCGTATTATGTGAAGGATCTGAGACCAACGGTGTTTCGGGCGCCAGGCAGGGACGAAGCGATATCCGCGCCCCTTCCTTCCAGTGGAGCGGCCGGACAGTCGTCGGGAACTTCCGCCGCGCGGATGAATGCCGCCTCCAACGCCGATTCGCCGCGGTACATTCTGACGGGCGTCGCCACGCTGCATGGCCGCAAGACCGCGTTGATCGAGAACACCGTGACCCGCCAGGGATCGTTCGTCCACATCGGCGACCTGTTTCAGGGCGGTAAGGTCGTGGGGATCGATTCCCGTGGAGTAACTCTCCGGAGGCAGGGCGAAAGGCGCCACATCGACCGATTCGAGGGCTATCGGCTGACCCCGCTGAATGCCAGCGCGCCCTACCTGACCGCTCCGACACAGCCAGCGACGACCGCTCCAGCGCCGGCAACGCCTTCGGTTGTGGTCCAGATCGTCGCGCCATCATCGGGTTATACAGCCGAATCCTGGATGCCGCCACCGGTCGCAGCCCAGCCTGTCCAGGTGGTACCGCAACCCGTTCCGGTGCCAGTGGCCGTGCCAGACAGCATCGTCCCGCCCACCAGTTATCCCGGTTTCATCCCTGTGAATCCCGAGCAGCGCGACGGCTGGATGATATACTCGCCACGATAGTACACTTTGGCGAAATTCCCTGGCAAGCCATCGATCAAACGGGCGACTCAAGTCGCTTCAAGGAGTGCACGAAGTGTCCCTTCGGACACCAAAGGCTCAGGGTGCAGACATGGAGTCGGCGCAGGCCGACTTTGTACACTTGTTGCAGCGGTTTCAACCGCCCGTCCGATAGCGACAAGCGCATTGCTGTACTCGTTGAAGTATCGGTCGAAGTCCTGCCGCGACTCCCATTCACCGATCACGCGCCAGCCTCCAGCTTCACGCGACCCCGCATTTTTGGCGAGCGCGCCGCGAGGCGGCGCCGAATTCGGAATATCCTTTCCTGGCCCCGGATTACCGCGTCGTGCTACTCCTCACTCGCACTCGGCATGGTCTGCCCGATGCGATTGTGTCCTCGAATTCCATCGACGGTGAAGCAGGAGCATGGCTGCGCGCGTCGAACGTTGAAGCGTAACGGCAAATGAATTACAGCACACCGAGGGAGGCGAAATGCAAACCGGTCGCATTCGTGTCGCGGCAACACTCTCTATTCTGCTCATGGCGAGTATCTGTGTCTGGACGCATGCTCAGCGGGCGCCAAAGAGTGCAGCCGACTACTGGCCCTTCCGCGAAGGGAATACCTGGACCATGGATACCACGGTCGGTGAGAAGAAGCTGACACAGATCATCACCGTAGCCAAAGTCACGAAGACGGGCGGCCGGACGCGCGCGGAAGTGGATTACAAGACCGACGGCCGCTCGATCCAGATCGAGATCTACGAGGTGGACGCTAGCTCGATTCGGCGCGTGGCGGCGGGTCCAAACGCCTCGGCCAAACTCACGCCGCCGCTTCCGGTGGTTCAGTTTCCGATGACCGCCGGAAAGAAGTGGAGTTGGAAGGGCGAGGTCGCGACCGGCGGAGCGCCGCTCAAAGGCACGGCCCAACTGACGGCGAGCGGCATGGAGACGGTCAAGACGGGCGCGGGCACGTTTTCGGCCATGCGCGTCCACCTGGAGCTCGAGCTGGCGGCAGGTCCGCAGACGATCAAAGTGCCGAATGACTACTGGTTCGCCCCCGGCATCGGGCTGGTCAGACAGAAGGCGACGGTTGGCCAACAGACGATCGAGGGCGTGCTGACCTCCTACAAGCTCGCCAAATGATTCGCGCCCCAGCTTTAGCCGTAAGTGTTGAGGGTGAGCGATACCGGAACATCTTCATTCGTATGGCTGCGATGGCGGCATGGGGATATGTAGCGTGACGGGTGCTCAGGAGTGGATGGTTGCGGTCGGCAGCGACGCAACATCGGCGATATTTCAGCGTGCCGAAGGAGCGCTCTCCGATTGCGTGCTGGTGCTGGGTCACGGGGCGAGCACCAGCCGCGGCCATGTCACCATGGAGCGGCTGGCCGCCACGTTTCTCGATCAGGGGCTCTCCGTCGTCCGCTTCAACTTCCTCTACGCCGAGAAGAAGAAGGGGCCACCGGACCGCATGCCTCGTCTTATGGAATGCTTCAGCGCGGTAGTGGAGGAGGCGCGCGTACAGGCATCTCCCCGTAAGCTATTCATCGGCGGCCACTCCATGGGCGGACGGGCCGCGTCGATGATGGCGGCCGCGGGATTCCCGTGCGACGGCCTCCTGCTCCTCTCGTATCCCCTCCATCCCGCCGGCCAGCCCGATAAACTCCGTGACGCGCACCTTCCAGACATTCGCGTGCCAACCCTCTGCATAAACGGGACGCGCGACGAGCTCTGTCAGCGAGAGCTGATGGAGACCATTGCCGCGAAGCTGCCGAACACGTTCACAATGCACTGGGTCGAGGCGGCCGACCACGGCTATCACGTACAAAAGCGATCGGGGCGAACGGAAGATGAAGTCTTCGCCGAGATCGGAAGAACAGCGCGCGCGTGGAGGGCTTGAGCCGCCAACAGGCGGATCGCGCGCCTCGAAGCTGCTTTACTCTGTCGAGGGACGGATTACCCGGCTGCCGCTGGTTGAGGAAGATGATCGTGCTCCTGGCCCGGTGCAGGAATCTTGCGAATCCAATCTAATCTATGGCACAGACGGCCTCAAAGCGCCGCACATGGCGGACACCCGTTCGGCTGGCAGGAAGGAGGACGACCGAAACTATTCAAGGCTCTACCCACGTCGATAGAATGAAAACATGCCGGTTTGTGTGCGCTCCATACTGCCCCGCCGCGGTATTGCCGGAGCGCTAAAATCGGAGGGACCGATCCCTGTTGACGGGAATCCGAGGCGAACCTCGAAGTTCAGCAGATATTACGGAGAAAACACATGCCCTCATCCCTGCCCCGGCGCCCTCTGGCGTCCGGCTCGAATCGCCGCCCGGCGGCACTCATCCTGTTCCTGTCTCTGTCCGCTCTGTCCATAGCGACTGTCCGAAGCGCCCATGCCCAGATTCCACCGGACGCGGTCGAGCCCACCGGCGGACGATGGTCCACGGTAGTCGTCTCGTCCGGCAACGCCATCAAGCTGGCGCCGCCGCCGGTGGCAAATTCAACAGCCGCAAATCAGGAGCTCGCGGAGCTGCGCGCCATGCAGGCCAGCCGGACGGCCGCGATCCTCGCATCCATCGATTACTGGAATGCGGGAGCATGCCTGCGCTGGAACGAAATCGCTCGGCAGCTCGTAGTTCGCCGCGGCACCAATCCGCCGCAGGCTTCCCGCGTCTACGCATTGCTGAGCGTTGCCCAGTATGACGCGCTGGTCGTTGCGTGGAACAACAAGTTCACCTTCAACCGCGTTGCCCCCCCATATGCCGATCATCGCATCCAGCCGCTCGCATCCACCCCTCGCGCCCAGGTCTATCCGTCGGAGCACGCCGTGGTTGCGGGCGCATCCGCCGCGGTTCTCTCGGATCTCTATCCCGCCGATGCTGCATTCCTGGCGGACCTTGCGAACCAGGATGAGGTCTCGCGTCTCTGGGCCGGCGTGAACTACCGAAGCGATATAACCGCGGGCGACGGACTGGGCCGCGCGATCGCGGCGACGGTGCTGGAACGCGCGGCAACGGACGGCGCGGGCAATGACGTAAAGCTGACGGTGCCGCCTGGCACAAGCCCGGGCGGATGGTATGGAACCAACCCGCTGCTGCCGCTCTGGGGAAGCGTCAAACCCTGGCTCATGTCAGCCGGCTCGGCGTTTCGCCCCGCCGCGCCACCGGCGCCCGGCTCCGCGGAGTTTCTCCAGGGGCTTGCGGAGGTTCGCCAAATCTCGGACACGCGCACGCCCGAGCAGCTCCAGATCGCGATCTTCTGGGCCGATGGGGCCGGAACCGTGACACCACCCGGCCACTGGAACCAGATAGCCGCGGACCTTCTCGCCACCACGCATTGGAGCGAGGTGCGAATCTCGCGCGCTCTTTCTCTGATGAACATGGCCATGATGGACGCGGGAATCTGCTGCTGGGACGCGAAGTATACCTACTGGCTGATCCGCCCTTCGCAGGCCGATCCGCTGATTACCACGCCCGTCGGACTACCGAATTTCCCGTCGTTCACTTCGGGGCATTCGAGCTTTTCCGGCGCCGCCGCCAGCGTACTGGGGTATCTGCTGCCGCACGAGGCTAATTCGCTTCAGGCAATGGCGGAACAGGCTGCCATATCGCGACTCTACGGTGGAATCCACTATCGGTTCGACAGCGAAGTGGGCCTGGAGAATGGCCGCGGTATCGCCGCGCTCGCAATCGCGCGGGCAAAGTCGGACGGCGCTCCCGGGCTTTAAGCAGCGGGCAGCAGCCGTCGCCACTTGCATGTCCGGCCGGGATGGACCCGGCCGGACGTCGCAACCATTGAATTCATTGGTCCGTTCGGCGCCAGGCGTTGGCATCGAGCGCGCGACCAATGCAGGATTGGCGATTCGTGGATACGATAAGCGCGACAATCTCGTCAGCCCCGGTAGACGCTCCCTTAGTCAGGGTCACCGTAGTGATTTGCACGCGGGACCGCGGCGATTCAATCACGGCTACGCTCACGTCGATTTGGAGATGCAGTGACCTGCCGGATGAGATCGTTATCGTCGATCAGAGCGAAGGAAGCGAGACGCGGGAAGCCCTGGCGGAGCTGGAGCCCTCTCCGGTTCCGCTCCGATACATCGCCGACGACACGGTTGGGCTGTCCGCTGCCCGCAACACCGGCATACGCGCGGCGGCTGGCGACGTCCTTATCTTCGTCGATGATGACTGCGTTGTGGACGCCTCGTGGATCGACGCGAATCGGCGCGTGTTCGAGGACCACCCCGAAGTGCAGATGGTTGCCGGCTCCGTTGTTCCTCCCGATGGATTCGACTGGTCGAATGGCTATGTTCCGAACCTTGCCATGACCGACGGCAACAGCCAGCGCCATCCGTATGTTATGGGAGCCAACTTAGCAATCAGAGTGCGGACCGCCGAGCAGGTAGGGCCATTCGATGAGGCGCTCGGCGCGGGCTCTCCTGGAAAGAGCGGGGAGGACCTGGACTATCTGATGCGGGTTTACAAGTTGTTCGGCCACTCGTCTGTCTACGGCATTTCGCGGCCGCTTGTCGTTCACGAGGGTGGCGGCAGATTTGGCGACGCGAGATACCGAATTGTCGAATCCTATGGGTTTGGCGAAGGCGCTCTGCTCGGCAAGCTGGTGCGAACCCGAGATTCACAGGCGGTATCGTTTGCCCGATTGATTTTCTCGGGCTACTGGCGCAATTTCGTGGCGTGGGCGGTCCATCGCTCCAACCCGCCGGGCTTTCGCAGGGTCCGTCACGCGGCACGAGGTCTCTTCTACGGGTTGAAAGCAGCCAGACCCGTCACGACAGAAACGACGAGGGAATGACCGCTTCGACGACCGGGCTACCGTTTCAGATACTGATATTGGACAACGTCGTGAGTAACGCGGGCGACGCGGCGATCGCCATTGCGATGAAGCGGTCTCTGGAGGCGACCTTTGGAACCGGCGCCATCGTCCGCCACTGCTTCTGCGGCCCGACCAGCGAGCCGGGAATCTTCAGGGATTACTATCCCGAACTCTCCTTCACCCGGACCCTGTGGCATTGTGAATCGGACTGGTCTCTCCGTAAGTGGAACATTGTTGGGAGGCTGAAGCGCAAGTCAGCCGCAATTCGGTTTCCATTGCAGGCTCGTCTTCGCCGCCGCGGGCTGCCGTTGAGCGTGCTCTTCGCCCATGAGCGCGCGCTCTTTCGCCTGTTCGAGGAGAGCAGCCTCGTCGTGGTGACCGGCGGCGCCCCGCTATGCACGTCGTGGACCCCGCGCTATCTGAGACCATTGAGGACTGCCCAGTACCGGGCCGCCCTGCTGCTCGGGAAACCCCTGGTCTTCTACTCACAGTCGTTCGGCCCGTTTTCGCCGGATGACGATCTGCCAGGGCTTCTTCGGCCGGTGATGGAGCAGGCGAACGCGATTCTCTGCCGCGATTCAGAATCGGTACGGGTGGTTCGCGAAGTGATCGGCGTTTCGTCGGACAATGTCCACGAGACGATCGACGAGGCGCTCACGATCGAGCCGCGCCCGCCAACCCGTGAGCCGGCGCCGCCACGGAAGCTGCCGGTTCGAATCGGCGTCTGCGTCCATCAGTGGAACTGGCTGGGGCAGGCCGACCCGCAGCGATGTCAGCGCGAATTCGAGAGCCGCATTGCGGCCGTCTGCGAACAGCTCATGGACGACGCTTCGGTCGAGCTGGTCTTGCTTACTACGCACCAGACGGGTTCGGACGACGTCCATTCCGACCTGGATGTTTCCGTTCGCGTGGTTTCCATGATTCCGGAACGCCTCCAGCCGCGCGTTCAGGTGGTAAGCAGTTTCGTCCATCCGTGCGAGTTCGCGCACTTCATGGGACAGTGTGACGTGGTACTTTCGAGCCGCTTGCACGGAGCCGTGCTGAGCCTGGTCGGCGGCGCTCCCGCCATCGCGCTCGAATACGAGCCAAAGACTCGCGGGCTGATGCGGCGGCTCGGTCTGGAAGACTGGGTCCTGTCAATGGCCGATTCGACTTCGGCCGATATAACCTGCGCAATCCGAAAGATTTTGGACGACCGGCGCGACGCGGATCAGAGGAGGCAGGCGGGAGTCGCGGAGGGCAGGCGGGTCGCCGCGCGGAGTGGCGATATCGTCCGTCGAGCCACGGAACCGAGAGCCACTGGAGAGTAGCGGGATTGTTGCGCGGCCGGCGCCTGCCGCACCATGGCTCGATATGCGCCGGTACGATTGGCGGCTCGAATCAAGCCGGTCAGGATTAATGGATTTGGGGAACAATGATGTTTCCCAGCCAGTTTCACACGTGCGGGTGGCGCAGCGCCATCGACGAGCGCCAAGGTCGGCCGGCACATCACAAGCTCGTGAATCCTCGTTATCGCACTTTTTTTCGGCAATTCGGGAACGATCGCCGGCCCGCTTCGTAAGAAGTTGTTGATTTGGAATGCCATCCTTGACATTGCAAAGCCCGCTCGCTGAACTAAAGCTGGCCACGGTCGTTAGCGCATTACGGACACGCTAAAGGAAAAAATAAGAAGTCGTGACGCGCTGTTGATGTGACCTTAAGAAGCCAGCGATCATAATGGGTAAACACGTGCGCTAAAAACCCGGTAATATTGCTGGGTTCGCCTCCACTCCGGGCCACAGTCGACCCGGCGGCGGTACGCTGCGATGCGCGCACCGCAAACTCAATGACGAAGGAAAGGAGCCTCCGGGCGAGAGGAGAATCGCCCAAATTACTCCAGTCCGGCCAATCCTCTATACTGTCACCTAAACGCCGATACAGGAGATGTACACCATGAAGTGTCTTGCGACATTGGCCGCCATCGCGTCTGTCGTTGCACTCACCGCATTCAGCTCGGTGAACGCGGCAGCCGCGGTTATCAGCGGAAACGTCATAAACGACGTGAATTTCAACGGCGTTGTCGACGCGGGAGATTATGCTCGCGACAACGTTACGGTCAACCTCTACGACAGCAGCCACACCCTCATTCAGAGCAAGCAGAACAGCAGCTTCACAGGCTATTCCTTCACCGTCTCGACAACCGGAACGTATTTCGTGCAGGTCGTGCCCCTGAACATGACCATGCCAACGAACGCGATTCCCGGCGGTGCGTTCGCCACCAGGGTGGACAATGCGACGCTCCAGGTCAACGTAACCGACACCGGAGCGACGTACGGTGGCAACCTCCTCCTTATCAGCACGATGGGCCACGTGATCATCTGTGGCAACGTGATCAACGACCTCAACTGCAACGGTAACCTCGACGCTGGAGAGCCGCTCATAGGGGGCATCAAGGTCAGCCTGTACGACTCGACCGGAACGACGCTCCTCACGTCCACCGTCTCCAAAACGACAGCGCCCGGATTCGACTTCATGGTTTCGCCGGGAACCTATGTGCTGAAGGCGGAGCCGGATGCGCCAGGCTTCGTCACCGCCGCGTCCTCGAGCACGGGTTCGTCGGTTACCGTCAACCAGCTCAATCATTCCATCACGATACACGCGACGAATCTCGATCTCTACAGTGTTCAGACGTTCCTGGTCTGCCAGCAGGGAGTTCCGCCCGAGGGGCGACTGGGGCTGGTGAAGTTCTACGACGTCAATGGGAACGGGGTGATGGACCCCGAGGATACTCCTCTCGGGGGGGTTCGCTTCGTGGTCCAGATTCTCGATGCCGGCGGCAATGTGACGAGCTCCGAGACCCTTACGACGGACGCGTTCGGTTCGGCGGTCTCGTCTGTACTCGCGCTGGGCGCAAACTTCCGAATCTGCGAAGTCATTCCGAGCACCGGAACGGCGAGCGCGTTCTGGATGCAGACCCTGCCCAACGCGTCGACGCCCGGCACGGCGCTCTACAACGGGCAGTACTGCTATGTTGGCACTGTCGGCGCAAATGACGTGTTCGGGTTCTCCTTCGGCGACGTGTGCGCAAGCGTCGGATCGACGAACGCGAAGACAAAGGGCTTCTGGCACAACAGGAACGGGCAGGCGCTGATCACGTCGGATGACCTCGCCGCTCTTCGCGCCCTGAACCTGGTCAACGCCGACGGGACTCCGTTCGACCCGACGGACAAGACACAGCTCATCAACTACCTGACCAACGACAGCAACGCGAGCAACATGGCCAACCAGTTGTCCGCGCAGCTCGCCGCGATGACGCTGAACATCCGGCATGGATTCGTCCCATCCACTGCCATCATCGACTGCGGGCCAGGTCTCGGCACCGATACCATTGGGCACATTGTGCAGCTTGCCGATCAGGCACTGGCTGCAGATGGCAACACCCTGCCGGGCGATCCAAACCGCGATCTGCAGGCAATGCTGGAGTCCTGCATCGATAACGGAAACAACAACATCGGGTTCCTGGGCGGCGGCAACGGCGGCTTCCTGCCGACACCGTGTCCGGTCATCTACCCGTAGGTCAGGGCGACCGCGCCTGAAAGCGGAACGGTCACGCCTGGCCATACAATGAGCGCCCCGGGAGCACGGATGCTCCCGGGGCGCTCATTGTCATTGCCTGGATGTCGTCATCACCCTGGAACTATCATCGACGCTATGGTCCGGGTACAACCTCGATGGCCGCCACGATCGCATTGCCCACGGAAGATTGGAACGACACGCTGATCGTACCGTTCGTCACGCTGACAGGAAACGACTTGACGACGGCATTATTCTGCCCGGCCGCCGCGAAGATGTCGAATTTCGCGAGAACCGTCGACCCATTCAGCGAGACGTTGAAGACGCGCTGGCCGGCGCCGCTCGCGTAGCACTCCGCGAAATGGAGCTTCACGGTATACGAGCCGTTCGACACCGGCACCGAATACCCGAAGGACGTCCCCGCGTGTACGGTGAGGTAGAGCGCGCCGTCAGCTGTATTCAGGATGTTGCGTGTTGAATAAGAGGAGCTGAAGCCGCCGCTAAAGTCGCAATCCGCGAGGAACTGCCCTGCCGTACAGGAGAGAGCGCTCCCGCCGCCGTTGATTCGAGCGGTGGTCCCCGAAGCGGTCGTGTTGCTGACCGTCACCGTAATCTGTGCGCTGGCCGTGTTGCCCGCGGCGTCGGAAGCGGTCGCCTTGATCGTATGGGAACCGTTGGTGAGCGTGGTCGTGTTCAGCGGGAAGCTCCAGGGCGCGGCGGTCAGCGACGAAGTCTGCGCGCCATCCACAAGGAGCTTGACAGAGGTTACTCCCACGTTGTCCGTCGCGGACGCCACCACCTGAATCGATCCGGATACCGTGGCAAGATTCGCTGGAGACGTGATGCTGACGGTCGGCGGCGTAGTATCCGCGGCGCTTCCGGTGGTCAATGCCAGCGCGACCGCGCGAGCGGCATTCAAACGGCCGCACCCATATGTCGTATCCCATCCGAGCAGACCGAGATCGTCGGCGGACGTGCGCAGGATATCGTGCACCTGCTGACCCGTAAGCGCCGGATTGGCGGAGATGACAAGCGCGGCTACTCCCGCGACGAGCGGCGCGGACGCAGACGTGCCGGCAAAGGAGCCGTAGGAGTTCTGCCGGATCGTGGTGCGGTTGACCGCGCCCGGAGCGACGAGGTCGATGTTCGTTCCGGTGTTAGACCACGAATAGAGCAGATCGGTGGCGTCGACGGCGCCCACCGTCAACATGTACGGGTTCAGCGGTGTCGATGTGAACAGGCCATCATTGCCGGCGCTGGTCGTGATCACCCCGCCCTTCGCCACGAAGTATTGCGCCGCGGCGTCGAGCGTGGAACTCCGAACCAGTTTGAAGCTGATATTGGCGACCCGCGCGCCGTGGTCGGCCGCCCACGTCAGCGCGGAGGCGATGGTGGACGTGTAGCCCGTGCCAGCCGTGTCGGTCACGCGCAGGGGCATGAGCTTGCAGTTCCACGCGGGCGCGGCGACCCCGATTCCATTGTTGGTACACGCTCCGGCCGTTCCCGCC
>Ga0068855_100001703_pt1 | contig 27502 bp, 29 predicted proteins | sample KBSCornC52_FD_66592 | JGI IMG/M metagenome (GOLD analysis project Ga0068855, IMG submission 66592) | Corn rhizosphere microbial communities from Kellogg Biological Station, Michigan, USA - KBS Corn C5-2 | ecosystem: Host-associated > Plants > Roots > Rhizosphere > Soil ... | reverse complement strand
GCTCGCCTCGGAGGACCCGAAGCGCTTCTACCCGGAGATGGGCACGCTCTACCTCGCGCGCATCGGCGAGCTCGTGAGCCACGCGCTGTGGCGGTTCGTGACCGTCCGTGAGCGGGCCGGCTAGGGCGATCGAGGCGAAGCCGCGTAGCGCGCTCGAGCGCTACCTCGAGAGCCTGCGCACCGGCCGCCGGCTCGCCGCGCACACGCTGGCCGCGTACGGCCGCGACGGCCGGCTCCTCGAATCGCTCGCGGGCGGCCGCGCGTTGGCCGACCTCACCGGCCACGACATCCGCCGCTTCGTCTCCACGCTGCATGGGAAGGGGCTCTCCCCGCGGTCGCTCGCCCGCGTGCTCTCCGCGTGGCGCGGGTTCTTCGGCTGGCTCTTGCGTCACAAGGAGGCGGATGCGAATCCCTGCGCGGGCGTGCGGCCGCCGAAGGCGCCCCGGCGGCTTCCGGACGCGCTCTCCCCGGACGAGGCCGTGCGCCTGGTCTCGGTCGAGGACCGCTCGCCGCTGGGCCTGCGCGACCGCGCGCTCTTCGAGCTCGCGTACTCCTCGGGCCTGCGCGTCTCGGAGCTCACGGGCCTCGACCTCGCCGCCCTCGACCGCGCGACGGGCGAAGTGCGCGTGACCGGCAAGGGCTCCAAGACCCGCATCGTGCCGGTCGGGCGTCACGCGCTCGACGCGATCGCGGCGTGGCTCCCCGTGCGCTCGGAGATCGCGAAGCCCGGGGAGCGCGCGCTCTTCGTCGGGCGCTCCGGGGCGCGCATGGTTCCGCGCGAAGTGCAGCGGCGGATCAAGCGCCAGGCGACGATCGCCGGCATCGCCGCGGACGTCCACCCGCACATGCTCCGCCACTCGTTCGCCTCCCACGTGCTCCAGTCCTCGGGCGACCTGCGCGCCGTGCAGGAGATGCTGGGCCACGCGAGCATCGCCTCGACCCAGGTCTACACGCACCTCGACTTCCAGCACCTCGCGAAGGTCTACGACGCGGCCCATCCGCGCGCCCGGCGCCGGAAGGGCTGAGTTCCATGGCGGAGAGCCCCGTCACGCCGGTGACGGTCCTCACGGGCTTCCTCGGGAGCGGGAAGACCACGCTTCTCAACCGTCTCCTCGCCGACCCGCGCTTCGGCGATACCGCGGTGCTCGTGAACGAGTGGGGCGAGATCGCGATCGACCACGCGCTCGTCCGCGCCTCGAGCGAGAACGTGGTGACGCTTTCCAGCGGCTGCATCTGCTGCCGCGTCGCCGGCGAGCTCCTGGGCACGCTGCGGGAGCTCCACTTCCAGCGCGCGGCGGGCGCCGTGCCGCCGTTCCGCCGCGTGGTGATCGAGACCACGGGGCTCGCCGATCCCGCCCCGCTCCTCGCGACGCTGATCGAGATGCCGGCCGTCGCGGCGCGCTATTCGCTCGCCGGGGTCGTCACGACCGTGGACGCCGAGCACGGGATGGCCACCCTCGACGTGCATGCGGAGGCGGTGAAGCAGGCCGCGATGGCGGACCGCCTCGTGGTGACGAAGGTCGATCGCGCGGGGGCGGAGCGCGTGGCGGAGCTGGAGGCGCGGTTGGCCGCGCTCAACCCGGGCGCGCGCGTGCTCCGGAGCGGCGCCACGGCACCGGACCCGGCGGAGCTCCTCGAGACCGGCCTCTATCGGGGGCAGGGGCGGCTCGCGGATGCGGCCGGCTGGCTCAACGCCGGGGCGTACCGGCTCGCCGGGGAGCCGGGACGCGCGCGCCACGACCCGCGGATCTCCTCCTTCGTGTGGACGGCGCAGGAACCCCTGGCGTGGGATGATTTCGAAACGGCACTGGAGACGCTGGTGGGCCTCCTGGGGGCGCGCATCCTGCGCCTGAAGGGGCTCGTGAACGTGGCGGGCGAGCCCGGCCCGCGGGCGGTGCACGGGGTGCAGCACACCCTGTATCCTGCCGCGCGGCTCCCCGGGTGGCCGGATGCGGACCGGCGCACGCGCCTGGTGTTCATCGGCCGGGACCTTGAAGAATCCGCCGTCGACCCGATCTTGCAACCTTTCCGCCGCTCCGATTCCGCCCCAGACCCGAGGTAAAGCATGGCCGCCGCCGCCCCCGAGAACAAGGACCTCATCCCCGTCACCATCCTCACCGGCTTCCTGGGCGCCGGGAAGACCACGCTCTTGAACCGCATCCTCACCGAGCAGCACGGCGAGAAGATCGCGGTGATCGAGAACGAGTTCGGCGAGACGGGCGTCGACAACGACATCCTGGTGGACGACCGGCAGGAGCAGATCGTCGAGATGAACAACGGATGCGTGTGCTGCACCGTGCGAGGCGATCTCGTGCGGATCCTGGGCGACCTCGGTGCCAGGCGCAAGCGCGGGGAGCTCAAGTTCGACCGCGTGATCATCGAGACCACGGGGCTCGCGAACCCGGGCCCCGTCGCGCAGACCTTCTTCATGGACGAGAAGATCCACGACCAGTACCTCCTGGACGCGGTGGTGACGGTCGTGGACGCCAAGCACGGGCACAAGCAGCTGGACGAGCACGACGAGGCGCGCCGCCAGGTGGGCTTCGCGGACCGCATCCTCCTCTCCAAGACCGACCTCGTGGCCGAGGAAGAGGCCCGCGGGCTCATGCAGCGCCTGCGCCGGATGAACCCGCGCGCGCAGCAGAAGAAGGTCCACTTCGGCGAGGCGGATATCAAGGAGATCCTGGACATCCGCGGCTTCAACCTGAACGCGGTCCTCGAGCTCGAGCCGGAGTTCCTCGAAAGCGACCACCACGAGCACAACGAGGAAGTCACCTCGTTCGTGTGGAAGGACCGCCGGCCGCTCCACATGGAGAAGATCGAGACGTTCCTCTCGCTCATGGTCCAGAACTACGGCGAGGACCTCCTGCGCTACAAGGGCATCCTCAACATCCAGGGCGAGCCGCGCCGCATGATCTTCCAGGGCGTGCACATGCTGATGGGCGGGACGCCCGGGAAGCCCTGGGGGCCGGGAGAGGCGCGCGAGAGCGTGATGGTCTTCATCGGCCGGAAGCTCCCGCGGCGGCTTTTCGAGGAAGGCCTCGCCTACTGCGTGGCCTGACGGGGCCGCCCGCGCGCCACGGCGGGGGTTATACTTTCCCGGTCCTCGGCGAAGGCGATTCCAGACCGCCGGCCGAGATCCGGAACCCCGACGGCGCACCATGGCGACACCCGCAACCGGCACCTCTCCGTCCAGCAACATCCGCCCGCAGGCACCGCGGACGCCCGGGCGGCTGGGCTCGGAGGAATTCCACTCGGCGCCGCTCCCCGGCCCGCAGGAAGCGGCCGTGCTCTATTCCGCGAACCAGGCCGCCGCCGCGGCGAGCCTCCTCAAGGCCGAGATCAAGGACGCGGCCGGGCGCAACAACAAGCAGGCCTGGCTCATGCTCTTCGACCTGCACCAGGCCGCGCAGAACCGCGCCGAGTTCGATTCGCTCTCCATGCTCTTCACCGTCAAGTTCGAGCAGTCGCCGCCCGCGTGGGCGGAAGGCGGCGACTCGGCCGCGGATCCGCGCCGCGCGCAGCCGAGCCGCGAGCGGAAGGACCTCTTCACGTTGAAGCCCAACGCGGAGGGCGAGGTCGCGCCGGAGATCGACAAGTTCCTCGCGTTCGCGCAGACCCACGGCAGCGTCCGGCTGGACGTGGCCAAGCTCACGGGCCTCTCCGGCGAGGAGGCCCAGCTCCTCGCCTCCGCCCTGGCGAAGCTCCGCAAGGAGCGCATGCCGATGTGGTTCAACCACCTCGAGTCGCTCGAGAAGGTGCTGCGCGCCGCCTTCAACGAGAAAGCGCAGGACGAGCAGAAGCCCTACTGGACGCTCCTCTTCGAGCTCCTGATCCTGCAGGGGAAGCCCCAGGAATTCGAGGACCTCGGGCTCGAGTACGCGGTCGCCTTCGAGGTCTCGCCGCCCAACTTCGAGGCCTACGTGAACCCCGTGTCCGCCGCGAAGCCGTCGGACGAGAAGTCCGCCCCGCCGTCCGCGGCCGCCCCGGACGAGGCCGGATTCGCGTTGAAGGGCGTGCTCTCCACGGCGAGCGCCAACCAGATCGCGGAGCTGAACGCCTACGCCGCGAGCCGCTCGGAGGTGGCGGTCGACATGTCCAAGGTCCTGCGTGTGGACTTCGCGTACACGGGCGCCTTCTGCGAGACGGTGAAGGCCCTCCAGGCCGCGGGCAAGCGCGTGATCCTCGCGGGGCTGAACGAGCTGAACGCCGCCCTCCTCGAGGCGCTCGGCATCAACCGCTACGCCATCCTCGTCCGCCGGAAGTCCAGCTGAAATCCCCGGCTTGAAAAAGGGATTTTCGCCGCAAGGTTCGCCTGGCGGACTGCTATAGCCCCTCCATGACCCCCGATTCCCCGCAATTCCACGGCACGACCATCCTTTCCGTTCGCCGCGGCGAGCGGGTCTCCATGGGCGGCGACGGCCAGGTCACCCTCGGGAACATCGTCGTGAAGGCGACCGCCCGGAAGGTCCGCCGCCTCTACCAGGACCGGATCCTCGCAGGCTTCGCGGGCGCCACGGCGGACGCGTTCACGCTCTTCGAGCGTTTCGAGGCGAAGCTCGAGAAGCACCAGGGAAACCTGCTCCGTTCCGCGGTCGAGCTCGCCAAGGACTGGCGCACGGACCGGATGCTCCGCCGGCTGGAGGCGATGCTCGCGATCGCGGACCGGCAGAGCTCGCTCATCATCACCGGCAACGGCGACGTGCTCGAGCCCGAGCACGGGCTCCTCGCGATCGGGAGCGGCGGCGGCTACGCGCAGGCCGCGGCGCTGGCGCTCCTCGCGAGCTCGGAGCTCGAGCCCGCGGAGATCGTGAAGCGCTCGCTCGCCATCGCGGGCGAGCTCTGCATCTACACCAACCAGAACCACGTGATCGAGACGCTGTGAACGCCCCGGCCCCCGAGACCGCGCCGCACCCGCCCGAGCCCGCGTCGGTCATGACGCCGCAGGAGATCGTCCACGAGCTCGACAAGTACATCGTGGGCCAGGGCGACGCCAAGCGCGCGGTCGCGATCGCGCTCCGGAACCGCTGGCGCCGCGCGCAGGTGGCCGAGCCGCTGCGCGCCGAGATCACGCCCAAGAACATCCTCATGATCGGCCCCACCGGCGTGGGGAAGACCGAGATCGCGCGCCGCCTCGCGCGCCTCGCGAACGCGCCCTTCATCAAGGTCGAGGCGACCAAGTTCACGGAGGTGGGCTATGTCGGCCGCGACGTGGACTCGATCATCCGCGACCTGGTCGAGATCGCTGTGAAGGGCACGCGCGAGCAGGAGATGAACAAGGTGCGCACGCGCGCGCAGGACGTGGCGGAGGAGCGGGTGCTCGACGCGCTCCTCCCGGGCGTGGCGGCGGACGCCTCCGACCCCGGCTCCACGCGCCAGCGCTTCCGGAAGATGCTGCGCGAGGGAAAGCTCGACGAGAAGGAGATCGAGGTCGACATCGCGCAGCCCGCGGCCGGCATGGAGATCCTCGCCCCGCCCGGCATGGAGGAGCTCACCCAGCAGATCCAGGGGATGTTCCAGAACATGGGCGGCACCCGCAAGAAGCGGCGCTCCCTCGCGATCCGCGAGGCGCTGCGGCTCCTCACGGACGAGGAGGCGGCGCGGCTCGTGAACGAGGAGGAGATCCGCTTCAAGGCCGTGCGCTCGGCGGAGCAGGACGGCATCGTCTTCATCGACGAGATCGACAAGATCGCGAGCCGCGGCGAGATGCAGGGCGCGGACGTCTCGCGCCAGGGCGTGCAGCGCGACCTCCTGCCGCTCGTCGAGGGCACCTCGGTCACGACGAAGTACGGCATGGTGCGCACGGACCACATCCTCTTCATCGCGAGCGGCGCGTTCCACCTCGCGAAGCCCTCGGACCTGGTGCCGGAGCTGCAGGGGCGCCTGCCGATCCGCGTGGAGCTCTCGAGCCTCTCGGTCGAGGACTTCGAGCGCATCCTCACGGCGACGGACGCGTGCCTCACGCGCCAGTACCAGGCGCTCCTCGCGACGGAGGGAGTGGAGCTCGAGTACACGCCGGAGGGCGTGCGCCGGCTGGCGGAGATCGCGTTCGCGGTGAACGAGCGCACGGAGAACATCGGTGCGCGCCGACTGTACACGGTGATGGAGAAGCTCCTCGAGGACGTCTCGTTCGACGCGGGAAGGAACGCGCGGAAGGTCGTGATCGACGCCCCCTACGTGGACACGCGCCTCGCGGGCCTCGCGGGAAGCGAGGACCTCGCGCGCTACGTGCTCTAGCCGCCCCCGGCCCGCGCCCGCGCCTCGTGGAGCGCGGCCAGGCGCTGCATCGACTCGTAGGCGTTGTCGGCCGCCTTCACCGCGGTCTCGAGATCGTGCGGGTCGGCGCTTCCCTGCGCGATCCGCCCGGCCGCGGCGAGGAGGAACTCCGCCTGGTTCTGCGCGAGCTGGAGCTCCGCCGGCGCCTCGGCCGAGCCCGCCGCGGCCTCGCGGAGCGCGCCCATGCTCGCCTCGAACCCGGATCTCGCGAGCGCGAGGTCCTTCGGCCACGCGGCGCCCGCGATCCCCCAGCGCTTCCAGGCGAGCAGCCGGGCGATGCGCTGCGCGAGCGCGGCGGCTTCCTCGGCGCGCGCCGCGAGCGGCCCGGTCCCCAGCGGATCGTCCGCGAGCAGGCGCGAGAGCCGGGTCGCCTGCCACGTGATCTCCTCCGCCCGCTCGGCGAGCTTCCGGGCGTTCTCGCGGCTCGCCGGCTTCTGCGCCCACGTCCGGTAGTCCGCGGCGAGGAGCGCCAGCAACGCCGCGGCCTCGTGCAGGTCCGCCGGCGCGGCGGGCACGCCGATCGCGCGGACGCTCGCATCGAACTCCCGCAACGCCGCGGCGGCCGCGCGCCGCCCCCGCCGCCCGCGCGCCTCGAGGAGGCCCAGGCCTTCCTGCGCCTGGAGCTCGAGGATGCGTTCCGCGAACGCCGCCGCGCGGAGCGCTTCGGCGGGCCCCGGCTCGGCGCGGATCGCGGCGACGGCGGACTCGGCGATGCCTGCTGCCGCCGCGAGCGCGGCGAGCGCCCGCGCAAGCCTCACGCGGGGGCCTCGCCGGGCGTGAAGCCGGCGATGATGCCCTCTGCGCCCAGCCGGGCGAGAAGAGGGCCGCCGTCGGCGAATCCCTCGATCGCCTCCCCGAGCGAGGCTCCGGCGGCCAGCGCGCGGACGAATTCCCAGGCGTGCGGCTCCATCCGCCGCACGCGCACCCCGGAGGCATCGCGCCACACGCACACGCGGTCGGCGCCTTCCGTGCGATCGGGCGTGCCGTCGCGCTCCGGCTGGTTCGCCTCCCGGAGCGCGGCGACGGGATGCCCGCATGCGAGGAGCCGCACCGACGGATGGAGCAGGAAGCGGATCGCGTGCTGGCGCCCGGGCGGCACGCGCGCGAGCGCGAGCGCGTCGAGCGGCGGCGCGTCCGCGGCGTGGAGCGCCTCGTGGCACGCCCACTCCAGGCGCGCGACGTCCGCGAGATAGGGCAGCGCCCGCGCGAAGGGATCGTCCGCGACGAAGGCCGCGAGCGCTTCGCCGTACAGGTGCAGGTCGCCCGAGCGCGACGGATGGGCCTCGCCGTAGCGCAGCGCGAGCGCGCGGAAGAAGGCATCGCCCACGAGCCGGCGAACGACCGGGTACGTGGCGGCGAGCGCGTCGTGCCGCGCCGAGCGGACGTTCCCCCGGTGGATCGCGATGGCGCCCGCCTCCTCGCCCGCGAGGCCGGCCATGAACTCGCGCTGCAGCCGGGCGAGCGCGCTCACGCGGGAGCCTCCGCTCGCTCGCGGGATGCCTCGAGGATCGCTTCCGCCTGCGCCGCCTCCGCGAGGAGCTCTTGCAGCGGCGGAATGCACGCGTCGCGCTCGATCAGCGCGGGGCGCGGCCCGATGCGCGCGACCGCCTCGCGAAAGAGCGCCCACACTTCGGGCGCGACCGGCGCCGCATGGGTATCGACGAGGCCGCGCTCGCCGCGCTCGTGACCCGCGAGGTGGTACTCGGCCACGAGCGCGGGATCGACGGATGCCAGCCACGCCCGCGCGTCGAAGCCCAGGTTCGCGGCGTTCACGTGGATATTGTTCACGTCGAGGAGGAGCGCGCATCCCGCGCGGCGCACGACCGCGTCGACGAACTCCCATTCCGCGAGCGCGGGCTCGCCCAGCTCGAGGTAGCAGGAGACGTTCTCCACGAGGATCCGGCGCTTGAGCCGGTCCTGCACCCGCGCGATGCGGCCGGCCGCGTGGTCCACGGCCTCGCGCGTCCTCGGAAGCGGCAGGAGGTCGTTCGCATGGATCCCGCCGAAGGAGGACCACGAGAGGTGCTCCGAGACCAACGCCGGCTCGAAGCGGCGCACCAGCGCCGCCAGGCGCAGCAGGTGCCGCTCGTCCAGCGGATCGGCCGAGCCCAGCGAGAGACCCACGCCGTGGAAGCTCAACGCATAGTCGGCGCGCAGGCCCTCCAGCACGGCGAGCGCCGGGCCGCCGTCGCCGAAGAAGTTCTCGCTGTGGACCTCGAGGAACGCGAGCGGGGGCCTTGTCCGCGCGACCTCGCCGTAGTGCGGCGCGCGCAGGCCAATGCCCGCGCCGGCCGCGAGCGCGCTCGCGCCCACGGTCCTACTTGCGCGCGCCCTTGCCGCCGGGGGCGAGGCTTCCGCCGGCCTTCTCGCAGGTGCCTTTCGGCACGTACTTCCAATCGGCGGGGTCGTTGTCCGACATGGCCTTGCCGGCGCACGAGTGGCGCGCGGTGCCGCAGTCGTTCTGGCCCGCCTTCGCGACGCCGTAGCACTTCTCCGTCGGCGCGGCCTTCTCCGCGGCACTCGCCTGGGCGGCGAGGGTGGCCGCGACGAGCCCGGCCAGGGCGGATCCGATCAGCAGGCGCGACGATTTCATGGCGGCTCCTTCGAGGTTTTCGGGTGCCGGTGAATCTTATCACCGGCCCCGGCGCCGGCTTGAATCGGCGCGGCGGGACCCCACCTCCCCCTTATCGAACTTCGGAGAAACCCATGAACATCCTGCTGCGCCGCGAACCGCTTCCGGGCATCGATGCCCTTCTCGAACCTTTCCTGCGCCCGTCGCGCGCCGGCGCCGAGCGCCCGGCGGCTCCGCGGCCGATCCGCGTGGACGTGCGGGAGACCGCGGACGCCTACGTGGTCCAGGCCGAGCTTCCCGGCGTGAAGAAGGAGGGGATCCGCATCGAGGTGGAAGGCGGCGAGGTGGTCCTCGCCGCCGAGACCCGCCGCGAGGAGCCCGCCCAGGACGCCGGCCCATGGCTGCACGTCGAACGCCGCTTCGGGAAGCTGGAGCGCCGCTTCTCGCTCCCGCAGGAGCTCGACGGCGCGCGGGCGGACGCCCGCTTCGAGGACGGCGTCCTCACCCTCACGCTCCCGAAGAAGGCGCCCACGGCCTCCCGCAGGATCGAGGTCCGCTGAGCGAGCCCGCGGGCAGCGGCCGAGGGCTCCGGGGATCGCCTCCCCGGGGCCCTTTTTGTTTCGCGGGTCGGCCACTACAATAGCGCCTCCCTTCCCGCCGCCGCTCCCCCCATGCCGCCGAAGCTTTCCTCCGCTCAGAAGGCCGAGGTCCTCGTCGAGGCCTTGCCGTACATCCAGCGCTTCTACGACCGCACCATCGTCGTGAAGTACGGCGGCAACGCCATGACGGACGTGGCGCTGCAGGAGGACTTCGCCGAGGACGTGGTGCTCCTGAAGCTGATCGGCATGAACCCCGTCGTGGTCCACGGCGCGGGCCCGCAGATCGGGCAGCTCCTCCAGAAGCTCGGCAAGCAGAGCGAGTTCATCCAGGGCATGCGGGTCACGGACGAGGAGACGCTCGACGTGGTCGAGATGGTCCTGGGCGGCCTCATCAACCAGGAGATCGTGACGCTCATCAACAAGGCGGGCGGCAAGGCCGTGGGCCTCACGGGCAAGGACGGGCACTTCATCCACGCCCGGAAGCTCAAGGTCGCGAGCAAGGAAGACAAGAAGAAGAAGATCGACGTGGGCCTCGTGGGCGAGATCGTGCGGATCGACCCGGAGATCATCCAGCTCCTCGACCAGCGCGACTTCATCCCGGTCATCGCCCCGCTGGGCGTGGACGAGAAGGGCGTCTCCTACAACATCAACGCGGACATCGCGGCGGGCAAGCTCGCGATCACGCTCCAGGCCGAGAAGCTGATCCTCCTCACGAACACCACGGGCGTCCTCGACAAGGAAGGGAAGGTCGTCACGGGCTTGAACGCGCAGAAGGTGAACGAGATGATCGACGACGGCACGATCACCGGCGGCATGCTCCCGAAGGTCGAGTGCGCGCTCGACGCCGTGAAGAACGGCGTGAAGAGCGCGCACATCATCGACGGGCGCGTGTCGCACGCGCTCCTCCTCGAGGTGCTCACGAGCGAGGGCGTGGGCACGTTGATCCGCGGCGCGGCGGCCAACCGGACGGTCCACCGCTAACCCCCAAAAAGGGGTCAGATACCTTTTTCTGTCCGCGGAAAAAGGTATCTGACCCCTTTTCGTCAGGCGCGGGTGAGCTTCGCGGAGAGCGCCACGTGGTCCGAGAGGCGCGACCACTGCGCGCCGGTCAGGCGCTGCGCGCTTTCCACCGCGAGGTCGCGCACGTAGATCCGGTCGAGCGAGAGCATCGGGAGCTTCGCGGGATAGCTCTTCGCGAGCCGCCCCTCCGAATGCTCGAACACCTCGACCAACCCCAGCTCCGCGGCGAGGTATTCGCTCGCCTTCTTCTGCCAGTCGTTGAAGTCGCCCGCCACCACGAGCGGCCCCTTCTTCGGCACCGCCGCCCGGATCCTGTCGCAGAGCCACTCGAGCTGGTAGCGCCGGCTCCGGCCCCAGAGGCCCAGGTGCACGTTGATGCAGTGCAGGCGATCCTTCCAGCCGGCCACCTCGACCTCGCAGTGGAGGAGGCCGCGGCTCTCGATCGGATGGTGCGAGATGTCGACGTTCTCCCACGACGGGATCGGGTGGCGGCTCACGACGGCGTTCCCGTGGTGGCCGTCCTGGTAGACCGCGTTCATGCCGTAGACGCTGTGCCGGCCGTCGTGGCACAGGAACTCGTGCTGCGAGACCTCCGGCCAGGTCACGTGGCGGCGCGCGCTCCTCTCGTTCCGGCCCTGCACCTCCTGGAGGAAGGCCACGTCCGCGTCGAGCGAGCACAGCCGGTCGCGGATCTCGTGCAGCACCAGGCGCCGGTTGAACTGCGAGAGCCCCTTGTGGATGTTGTAGGTGACGACGGTGAGCGGCCGGGCGGGCATGTCAGGCAAGCCTTTCGGGAAGCATCAGGATGGCCTTCCGGTTGCTCCAGGAGAACACGCGCTCGGCCGCCTCGCGCCACGGCAGCCACTGCGCCGCCAGGTGCTCGCGCGACTCCACGCGCACCGGCACCCGCGTCGGCACGCGCAGCCCGAACACGTGCTCGGTGTTGTGCGTGACGCCGGGCGCGTACCGGCCGCGCCACACGGGATAGATTTCGAAGACGTTCTGCAAGTTCCAGTCCGAGAGCTCGTACCGGCCGGCATCGAGGCCGGTCTCCTCGGCCACCTCGCGGGCCGCGGTCTGCGCCAGCGTCTCGCCGGCGTCCTGGCTCCCGGTCACGGACTGCCAGAAGCCCGGGTGGTCGGCGCGCTCGAGGAGGAGGACGTCCAGCTCCGGCGTGTAGATCACCACCAGCGTGGAGACGGGGATCTTGTGCGTCATGGGGCGCGCATGCGCGCCGCGACCGGGCCGTCCGCCGAGAACCAGGCGTGCGGCATGTCGCGGGTGCGATGCGCGGCGACCGGGTTCCCGGACGCGTCCACCGCGACGAAGCCCACGTCGGCGTCGAAGTCGCGGCCCAGGCGGTCGAGCACGTCCGCCACCGCCTTCGCGAGCGGAGCGCCCCGCTCCACGGCCTCGGCGATCGAGCGCGCGGCGAGCGCGCGCATCACGTACTCGCCCGTCCCGGTGGCGGAAGCCGCGGCATACGCGGACGCGTAATTGCCGGCGCCCGCGATGGGGGAATCGCCCACGCGTCCCACGAGCTTCATGGTGACCCCGCCGGTGGAGGTCGCCGCCGCGAGGACCCCGTTCGCGTCGACGGCCGCGGCGCCGACCGTGCCGCCGGCGTACTCCGGGTGCGCCTTCAGGAAGCGGCGCATGCGAAGGCTGTGCTTCCCGAGCACCTCGTCCAGGTGCGCCTTCTTGTCCGCCCAGTCGGCGCGGCGCGCCGGCGTGACCGGATCGTGGTCGCCGAAGCCCATCGTCCGCGCGAAGCGAAGCGCCCCCTCGCCCGCGAGCATCACGTGGTCCGTCTCCTCCATGACCTTCCGCGCGACGAGCACGGGATTGGCGACGCGCTGGAGCGCGCAGACCGCGCCCACGCGCGATTCGCGCGACTCCATCACGCTCGCGTCCAGCTCGCAGAAGCCGTCGAAGTTGAGCACGGCGCCCGTGCCCGCGTTGAAGATGGGATTGTCCTCGAGCGACACCACGGTCGCGCACACCGCATCGAGCGCCGTGCCGCCGGCGAGGAGGATCGAGCGGCCGGCTTCGACGGCGCCGGCGAGGCCCGAGACGGCGTCGTGTTCGGAGCCGGGGCGCCAGTTGCCGGCGCCGCCATGGGCGATGAGTGCGAGGGGCATGGTCCGCGATCGCGGTAGCCGGGACGCGTCAGGCCGGAGCGTTCCGCAGCCGGATGTGGAGGTCGCGAAGCTGCCGTTCCGTGACCGGCGTGGGTGCCTCGACCATCAGGTCCTGCCCGCGCTGCGTCTTCGGGAACGCGATCACGTCGCGGATCTGGTCGACGCCCGAGAGGAGCGCCACGGTGCGGTCGAGCCCGAACGCGATCCCGCCGTGGGGCGGCGCGCCGTAGGAGAGCGCGTCCAGCAGGAAGCCGAACTTCGCGCGCTGCTCCTCCTCGCCGATCCCCAGCACGCGGAACTGCTTCGCCTGCACCTCCGCGCGGTGGATCCGCACGGAGCCCCCGCCGATCTCCCAGCCGTTCAACGCGATGTCGTACGCCTTCGCGAGGACGCGCCCGGGGTCCGTCTCCATGAGCTCGACATGCTCGTCCTTCGGGCTCGTGAACGGGTGGTGCGCGGCGCCCCAGCGCTTCGCGTCCTCGTCGTACTCGTAGGCGGGGAAGTCCACCACCCAGCACGGCCGCCATCCTTCCTCCGCGTGGCCCTTCTCGTGGCCGATCTTGCTGCGGAGCGCGCCCAGCGCGTCGTTCACGACCTTGCGGCGATCGGCCCCGAAGAAGATCACGTCGCCCGCCCGCGCGCCCGTGCGCTCGAGGATGGCGGCGAGGATTTCCGGCGAGAGGAACTTCACGATCGGGGACTGGAGCCCCTCCTCGTTGGGCTTCGAAGGGTCGTTCACGCGGATGTAGGCGAGGCCCTTCGCGCCGTAGATCGCGACGAAGGGTGCCAGGTCGTCCAGCTCCTTCCGCGTGAACTGCTCGTTGCCCCCGGGCACGCGCAGCGCCGCCACGCGGCCGTCCTTGAGCGCCGCCGCGGCCTTGAACACCTTGAAGCCCGCGTCCTTCACGAGGTCGGTCAACTCCGTGAGCTCGAGCTTCACCCGCAGGTCCGGCTTGTCGCTTCCGTAGCGCGAAGTCGCCTCGGCGTAGGTGAGCCGCGGGAAGGGGCCCAGGTCCACGTCGAGGACGCGCTGGAAGACGTGGCGGACCAGTCCCTCCATCAGGTCCTGGATCTCGCGCTCGGAGAGGAACGAGGTCTCGATGTCGATCTGCGTGAACTCCGGCTGGCGGTCCGCCCGCAGGTCCTCGTCGCGGAAGCACTTCACGATCTGGTAGTAGCGGTCGAAGCCCGCGACCATGAGGAGCTGCTTGAAGAGCTGCGGCGACTGCGGGAGCGCGTAGAAATGGCCGTCGTGGATGCGCGAGGGCACGAGGAACTCGCGCGCGCCCTCCGGCGTCGACTTGTAGAGCACGGGCGTCTCGACGTCGATGAAGCCGTTCCCGTCCAGGTACTCGCGCACCGCCCGCGCCGTGGCGTGCCGCATCTTGAGCGCGCGCTGCATCGGCTCGCGGCGAAGGTCCAGGTAGCGGTACTTGAGCCGCACCTCCTCCGAGATCCGCTCGTCGTCCATCATGAAGGGCGGCGTCGCGGCGGGGTTCAGGATCTCCACCTCGTGCGCGAGCACCTCGATCGCGCCGCTCTTCAGGCTCGCGTTCACCGTGCCCTCCGGGCGCGGGCGCACGACGCCCTTCACGCGGAGCACGTATTCGTTGCGCGCCCGGTCCGCGACCGCGAAGGTCTCCGGCCGATCCGGGTCCGCCACGACCTGCACCAGGCCCTCCCGGTCGCGCAGGTCGACGAAGATCACGCCGCCGTGGTCGCGCCGGCGATGGACCCAGCCGAAGAGGGTCACGGCCTGCCCGAGGTAACGGGTGTCGATGTTGCCGCAGTAGTCGGTTCGCATGCTTGCGTCACTCCCGCGAAGGCGGGAATCCATTGGCTGGGTTAGGTTCTCGGCGACGCGAGCGGATGGGAGTCGGTCCCGGACGGGGTGCTCCCGGCCCGGGACGGCCGGGGAGAGGGCTCGGCCACGCCCATGGAGATGATGTACTTGAGCGCGTCGTCCACGGTCATCTCGAGCGGGATCGTGTCCGCGCGCGGCACCACGAGGAAGAAGCCGGACGTGATGTTGGGCGTGGTGGGAATGAAGACGGAGATCTGGTCGCGGCCGACGAGGTCCGCGACCTCGTGCTCCGGCGTGCCGGTGACGAGCGCCACCGTCCACGCGCCGGCGTGGGGATAGCGGATGAGCACCGCGCGGCGGAAGGCCTTGCCTTCCGGCGAGAAGAGCGTGTCGCTGATCTGCTTCACGCCGCCGTAGATCGAGCGGACGATCGGGATGCGGGAGAGCATCCGGTCGCCCATGCGCAGGAGCTTCCGGCCGAAGAAGTTCGCCGCGAGCGCGCCCGTCGCGAGCACGATCGCGACGGTGAGGATGATGCCCAGGCCCGGGACGTGGAATCCGAAGAGCGCCTCGCTCCGGTAGCGCTCGGGCAGCAGGAGGAGCGACTGGTCCATCGCATCCACGAGGAGCTTCAGGACCCAGAGCGTGATGCCGAGCGGGATCCAGACCAGGAGCCCGGCCACGAAATAGCGGCGCAGCGTGATCATGCGGCCTGCGCCTCGCGCGGCCGCGTCATGGCGTGCGATCGGGCGAAAGCGTCAATGGCAGGAGCACCCGCCGCCGCCGCACCCGCCGCCCGAGGACGCCTTCTTCTCGCCCTCCGCGGGCTTCGCCTCCGGCTTCGCCGCCTCGGACGCCTTCGCGGAAGGCTTGCCGGCGGTGTTCTTGAAGTCGGTCGCGTACCACCCGCTTCCCTTCAGCTGGAAGCCGGCCGCGGTGACCATCTTCGAGAAGCTGGGCTTGCCGCACTGGGTGCAGACCGTCATCGGCGCGTCGCCCACCTTCTGCAGGAATTCCTGCTGGTGGCCGCAACTGCCGCAGCGGTATTCGTAGATCGGCATCTTCTCTCCCGAACTCAAAATCGCATTTTAACAGAAGGACTTGCGCATCTTGTGCATTGCATCATCAAATCTGGTTGCGTCCCGCCCCCGTTTCAAGAGGGCCCGGAGCGCCGGCGCCGGTTCGCGACCACGCCGCCGCCCGCCAGCGCCGCGGCCATCGCCCAGAAGACCGGCAGCATCCCCAGCGCCTCGCCCAGGCCGCCGAAGGCGAGCGGCAGGAAGGTGCTGCTCGTGGCGAGCACCACGGAGCGCACGCCCACGGCTTCCCCGCCGCGCCCGGCCGGGGCGGTCGCGTAGATGAGCGACATGATCGAGGGCTGCGTCGCGCCCAGGCCCAGGCCCAGGAGGAAGGCGATCGCCGCGAGGAGCGGGACGGTGCGCACCGTGGGGAAGATCGCGTAGGCGATGCAGGCGATCGAGAAGGTCGCCGTGATGAGCGTCCACTCGCGCAGGTGACGGGAGAGCCACGGGAGGGCCAGGCGCACGGTGAAGGTGGCCGCGGCGAAGGACGCGAGGATGAGGCCGATCGTCGACGCGGTGAGGTGGATCGCGGTGCCGTACACCGGCACGGCGAACATGAAGAGGTCCCACGCGCTCGCGAGCATGCCGGTCACCACGAAGACGCGGCGAAGCTCCGGGTTCGCGAGGAGCGCGCGCGTGCCCCCCGGGGTCGAAGCGTGAGGCGCGTGCGGCGTATGGCGGAATCGCCCGCGGCACGCGGCGAGGAGCACGAAGGCCGCGAACGCGAAGAGCGAAAGCCCCGCGAAGGTCGCGCGATGGCCCGCGAGGTCGATCGCGAATCCCGCGACGAAGGGGCCCAGGAAGTTCGAGATCGAGAATCCGAGGGAGAGCCAGCCGAAGTTGTCGCGGCGCTCCGCCTCGGTGCTCCCCTCGCCCACGGTGTGCTGGATGGAGATGTGGAAGAGCATGAAGCCCACGCCCGCCCCGGCCGCGGCGACGAAAAGGAACGGAAACGCGGGAAAGGCGCCCGGCACGACGACGGAGAGCCCCAGCAGCGCCACGGCGGCGATGATGGGGTAGCGCACGCCGATCCGGTCCACGAGGCGCCCCGCGGGGACGGCGAGCACCATGGGAAGCGCCGCCACGAGCGAGACGAGGATGCCGACCGTGAGGGGCGTCGCACCCATCGCGAGCGCCGTGAGGGAGATCGCGAGCCGGCCGCCGGTGAACGAAGCGTGCGCGAGGACCGTCGAGACGACGATGAGCGCGATGGGCAAGGCGCGTCCCGCGCCGCGGCTAGGACGGGCGCCGGGACTCGAGCGCGGCGATGCGGGCCTCGATCGGCGGGTGGCTCGAGAAGAGGCCGAGGAAAGGGTTCCCTCCTTCGGCGATCCCGTGCGCCTGGAACGCCTGCGGAAGCGCCCCCTGCTCGAGGCCCCCGAGGCGGCGCAGCGCCGCCACCATCGCGCGCGGGCTCCCGAGGAGCTGCGCGGAGCCCGCGTCCGCGCGGAACTCGCGCTGGCGCGAGAACCACGCGACGATGATCGAGGCGACCACGCCGAAGAGGATCTCGCACGCGATCACGGTCACGTAGTAGCCCATGCCCAGGCCGCGCTCCGTGCGGAAGACGGCGCGGTCGACCACGTAGCCCACGACGCGGGAGAGGAAGACCACGAACGTGTTCACGACGCCCTGGATCAACGTGAGCGTCACCATGTCGCCGTTGGCGACGTGGGAGAGCTCGTGCCCCAGCACCGCCTCCACCTCGTCGCGCGTCATGGATTCGAGGAGGCCGGTCGAGACGGCCACGAGCGAGGAATCCCGGAAGGCGCCCGTGGCGAACGCGTTCGGCGCGCCCTCGTAGATCGCGACCTCCGGCATCTTCACGCCGGCGCGGTCCGCGAGCCGGCCGATCGTGTCGAGGAGCCACTGCTCGTCCGGCGTGGCGCCCGGGCCGATCCTGCGGGCGCCGGTGCTCCAGAGCGCCATCGGCTTGCTCATGAGGAGCGAGATGAAGGAGCCCGCGAAGCCCACGATCACCGAGAAGACGGCGAGCATCCCGACGTTGAGGCCGCTGCCCGCGAGGTAACGGTTCACGCCCAGGATCGAGAGCGTGATCGAGAGCACCAGCCCCACGGCGAGGTTGGTGGCGAGGAAGAGGACGATGCGTTTCATGGGGGCGGGGAAAGGCGCCGTCGGAATCCCGACAGCACGATTCTACCGTCAACCGCCGCCGCTAGAACGTCTGGCGCTGGACGGTCTTCACGCCGCTCACGCCGTTCACGGTGTAGCTGATCGTCGCGTCGTTGGGCCCGGTGAAGTCGACCTTCACGGTGCCGGCGGCGGCGGGAACCACCGAGGCCGGATTGAACGTCGGCCCGAAGGGCGGGCCGGTCGTGCTGAAGAGCTGTCCCGAGCACGAGTTGCCGGTGACCGTGCAGCTCGGTCCCACGTACCACATCGGCTTCCCTGCATCGTCGTAGACGAACCACGCGAGGAACATGATGTCGTAGCGCTGCGTAACGGCCATCCCCCAGCCGGACTCGTTCTGGTTGAACCAGAGGTCGGTGAAGTCGACCGCCGGCGCGCTCGTCGAGCCGAAGAGCTGCCGCGTGATCGCCACGGTGCGCGACTGTCCCGCGACCGTGTAGCTCATGGACGCGTTGTTCGCGTCGGTGAAGCGCACCTGGATCGTGCCGGCCGTGGTCGCGTGAACCTTGCTTGCGTCGAACGGCACGCCCACGAACGCCGGCCCGGTCACCTCGAAGAGATCGCCGTTGCAGGTTCCCGCCGTCGCCGTCGCTCCGGGAGCCATCGTGCAGCTGCTCGAGACGTACCACTTCGGCTTGCCCGTGCCGTCGTAGGTGAACCAGGCAGCGAAGACGATGCCGTGGCGCTGCGAGAAGTAGATGCCCCAGCCCTGCTCGCTGGGGCTCGACCAGAGCCCGCTCAGCGCCTCGGGCGATTTCGCGACGGCCGACGTGTTGAGCGTCGTCCCGCAGCTCACGGCGCCCGGCACCGTGACCGCGCCCTGGTAGACGCCGCCGTTCAGCATGCTCCCCGCATCCTGGCCGTATCCCGCGAAGACCGTGGCACCCGCCACGCCCGGCGTGGGGGCGTTGTTGAGGAGCGAGAGCGATTGGCCCTGGCCACCCAGGACCGTCGTGAGCGCGGGCGAAAGCGTCGAGGCCGAGGCCGGCGAGAGCTGCCCTGCCGGGTTCACGGAGGCCAGCACGCACGGATCGCCGCCGTCCAGGCTGCGCGCGGGCGCGCCGCCCGCCTGCGCGCGCTTGGGCGCCCCCACGAGGCTCGCCGGCGCGTGCGCGAAGACGAAGACCCCTTCCTGCTTGCCCACGTCCTCCGGCCGCGGCTGGAACTGCGCCGTCACCGTCGCGGTGGTGGCCGTGATGTTCGAGAACACCTGCATCGGGAAGACCGGCTGGGGAATCGTGACCGTCGCGACGAACCCGCCCGTCAGCGTGAAAGGGATGCCCTCGTCGTCCTTGCCCTGGACCGTGAGCGTGCCGATCGTGCCGTCCCACGACCCTGTGTACGTCGCGAAAATCGCCTTGGCGGCCGAGCGCGGAACCGGAGTGCACGTGCCGTCGGCGTTATCCTGTTCCCCCACCATGTCTTCGATGGTGATGCTGCCCTGGAGCGCGCCGGCCCGGGTGAGGTCGAGCCCCGTGACGGCGATGCCGCCGCCGTGGGCGATCGTATTGGAGCAACCCCTGTCCTGGATGACGGCCCCGAAGGTCCCGACGCAGGTCGGGATGCCGTTGCAGGTGAACCCCACCTGGATCTGCGAGCCGTCCGCGCTTGTGCCGCTCACCGAGCCGGTCACCTGCCCGGCCGTCGTGGATTGTCCCCACGCGAGGCTGGCACCCAAGGACGCGGCGGCCGCCATGGCCGTGGCGCGCGCGAACCGCGCGATGCGAGATGCGGGAAGAAAAAGCATGCGCCTCCCAGTCGGCTTTGCCCGGGCGCTCTGGCGGCGCTTCCGTGGCAGGCCTATTTTTCCACCAATCGGCCCCCCGGTCCACAAACGGGGGGTCAGCGCGGATCGATGCCGATCTGCTGCAGGTACGCCGCGATGGGGGGCGTGATCGCCCCGCGCGAGCGCGCCTTCGCGACCCACGCCTGCGCCTCGGCCGTCTTGCCGTCCGCCGCGAGCGAGATCGCGGCGCCCACCATCCAGCGGCCCTCGCCGGGCCTGAGCTTGAGCGCCGCGAGGTAGGACGCCGCGGCGTCGTGGTGCAAGGCGAGGCGCTGCTCCGCATTGCCGCGCAGCGCCCAGGCGTCCGCATCGTCGCCCAGCGTGCGCTCGAGGCGCTTCAGGAGATCGAGCGCCGCCTGCGCCCGGTTGCCCGCCATCTCGAGCCGCGCGAGCTCGCGCGCGAGCTCTCCGGTCGCGCTCGCATTCCGCTCGGCCTCCGCGGCGGCGAGCGCGTCGCGCAGCGTCGCCAGGGCGGCGTCCCGCGAGCCATCCGCCCAAAGCGTGCGCCCCGCGGCGACGGTCTCGTCGGCGGCGACCTGCCGCAGCGGCGGGTGGGCGGGGACCGCCATCGCGACGGGGGACCTCGCGGCCGCCGGCGCGGGCGTGGGACGCGGCGGCGCGGCGCCCTGCCGCGGCGGTTCGGCGCGCGCGGCCGCCGCAGGCTCCGGCGCCGCGGCCTGATCGGAGAGCAGCTCCGCGAGCTTGAGCGAGCGCAGCTCGATCGCCGGCTCCTCGGGCGCCGGGACCGCCGCCGCAGGCGCGGCCGGAACGGCCGGCACGGGCGAGGCTGCGGCCGCGGGAACGGGCACGGATACCGGTGCGCGCGCGGTCTTCTTCGGGACCGGATCCGCCTCGTCGCGCAATGCCATCCACGCGGCCGCGAGGGCGGCGATGCCGGCGATCCCGAGAGCGATCCGGAGCGCGCCCGGGCGTGACGCGCGAGGCGCCGCCGGGACGCTGCGGATGTCCGGGTACACGCGGTTGGGCTCCGCCCCGCGCGCGGCGAGGCGGTGGTCGATGTCCAGCAGCATGCGGTTCACGACGCTCATGGGCGTCCCCGTCCCGGGCCCGCGAGCATCCATCCGAGCCAGCGCGGACGCGCGGGGCGGCCGATCCCCGGCGTGTCTTCGGAGGCCATCGCCACGTGGCGGCCGGCGACGGTCGCGGCGCCCTCGCCGAAGGCCAGCATCATCGCCTTGTGCGCGATCACGTTGATGAGGCGCGGCACGCCGCCGCTGCGGCGCGAGAGCTCCGCGAGCGCCCGGTCCTCGAAGACCCGCGTGTCGCCGCCGCCCGCCACGGCGAGCCGGTGGCGCACGTACTCGCCGACGTCGGCCTCGCCCAGCGGCTCGATCCGCTCCGAGAAGGAGATGCGCTGCAGGAGCTGGCGCAGGTGCGGCTGTGCCAGCCGCGCGTCGAGCTCGGGCTGGCCGAAGAGGACGATCTGCAGGAGCTTCCGCTTCTCGGTCTCGATGTTCGACACGAGCCGCAGGAGCTCCACGGTGCGGTCCGGGATGGCCTGCGCCTCGTCGATCACGAGCACCACCCGGCGTCCCGCGCGGGCGCGCTCGAGGAGCCCGCGCTCGAGCTCCTTCACGATGCGATGGCTGGTGGCCGCGGGGTCCACGCGGATGGCGAGCTCCTCGCACACGGCGAGCAGCATCGTGCGCGCGTCGAGCGAGGGGTTCGGGATGTAGGCGGTCTCGCAATCCTTCGCGAGCGCCGCGAGGAGCCGGCGGCAGAGGAGCGTCTTCCCGCAGCCCACCTCGGCCACGATCTTCACGAAGCCCTCGCCCGAGCGAAGCGCCACGAGGAGCGTGTTGAGCGCCGCCTGCGCGCTCGGGTGCGCGAAGAAGTACGCCGTGTCCGGCGTGAGCGAGAAGGGGGGCTCGCGCAGCCGGAAGTGGGGGTGGTACATCGATTACTTCGCGGTGCCGGGGGCGGCCGCGGCCGTCCCGTCGATCGTGATCACGTTGCGGGGCCTGCTGTACTGGTCCATGCGCGCCGCCGCCTCCCGCGCCTGCGCTCGCCAGTCCTCGGCGGAACGGATGATCGTGGGCTTGATCAGCACGACGATCTCGCGCTTGGTCCCCGCCTCCTGCTGGTTGCCCAGCAGGTTGGAGAGGACCGGCACCTTGCCGGTGCCCGGGAGCCCCGAGCGCGTGTCCGACGACTGCACCTGCATGAGCCCGCCGATCGCGACGATGTAGCCGTCCGTCACGCGCACGACGGTGTCGGTCTCGTTGGTGCTGTTCGCCGGCAGCGGCAGGCGCACCGAGCCGATGGAGCCGCCCAGGTCCACCTGCTTCACCACCTCCGTGACGGACGTGATGGACGGATGGATGTGGAGCGTGATGGTGTCGCCCTCGTCCACCTGGGGCATCACGTCCAGCGCGATGCCGGAGAAGAACGACGAGAGCTGGATCGTGGGAAGCGTCGTGACCGCGCCCGCGACGGATGCGCCCGCGGTCACCGTCCCGCCCTGCACGCCCGTCACGAAGAGCTCGTCCGTGCCGACCTTGAGCACCGCCTTCTGGTTGTTCAGCGCCGCCACGCGCGGGCTGGAGAGGATCTGCGTGTTGCCCTGCGTCTCGAGGAAGCTCAGCACGCCCTCGAAGCTGCGCGTGCCGAATACGAGGCCGAAGAGGCCCGCGCCCCGCGCCGGGAAGTCGACGGCGTCCTGCAGGAGCCCGCGCTGCGGGTCCGGGAGCAGCGGCAGGTTGGCGGGCGAGCCCGGCGGGAGCGGGAAGGTGGGCGGGTTCACGAGCTGGTTCGCACCGGAGCCGCTCAGCACGCCGCCCGCGCCGCGCCCGCGCAGGATCGACCAGTCGACGCCGCTCTGGAAAGCGTCGCGCAGCTGCACCTCGACGATCTTCGCCTCGAGCATCACCTGGCGCTCGACCGAGATCTTCGCGGCCTTGAGGTAGGCGTCCACCTGACGCAGCTCCTCCGGCATGGCGCGGACGGCGATGACGCCGGATTGCGGGCTCACGACGACGTTGCGGCCCGCGCCGGTGCCCACGATCCCGCGGAGCGCGTCGGCGAGCTCGGTCCAGAGGTCCGTGTGCGAGGTGGTCTCGAGGTGGCTGTTCTCGAACGCCTGCTGCGCCAGGGGCTGTCCGGGGACGGGAAGCGTCGTGGGCACGGGCCCGGCGACGCCGGTCACCGAGGACGCGCCGGAGTTGACGCGGATCTCGCTACGGCCCTCGCGTCGCATGTTGAGGTAGTTCACGCTGAAGATGCGCGTCTGGAGCGTGGGCGGGTAGACGGTGATCCGCCGCCCGTCGATCTTGAAGTCGTAGCCGTAGACGTCGCGGATCGCCTCCAGCGCCTCGCGCACGGTCACCCCGCGCAGCGTCACGGACATCGTCCCCTTCACGTCCGGGTGCATCAGCATGCTGTAGCGCGTGTCCGACACCATCGCGAGGAAGACGTCGCGCGCCTGCGCGTTGTTCACGACGAGGTCGAAGCGCGATTCGGCGGGCGCGGCCTCCGTGGGCGGGGCCTGCAGCGCGTCGCTGATCTGCGGAGGGACGATCACCGGCGCCCTCGGCGCGGGAGCGGACGCGGCCTCGTGCACCGCCTCGGTCACCGAGGGCGCCGTGGCGCACGCGGAGACCGCGAGGAGCATGGGGACGGCGAACGCGGCGGCCGAGCGGCGCGGAGGGGGATTCGGTTTCGTGGCGGTCATTTTGTGCGCTCCCGGTCGTTCTTCTCGACTCCGGCGAAGACGCTGAGCTTCCGCACGCCCTGCCCGGTGCGAACCCAGACTCCGGAGTCCTCGATGCGCTCGATGCGCGCACCCTGCACGCTGTCGCCGACGGCGTAGCGGCGTCCCTGCCACATCAGGTAACGGCGGCCATCGACGGTGACGAGATGATCGGCGCGCAATCCGTCGGCGGGATCGCGCTCGGCGTGCGGCTGCGCTCCGTAGGCGGGCGGAGGAAGCGTCGGATCGCGCCGCGCCGCGGGCTGCGCGCCCGCGGCCGCGCACGCCGCGAGCCCCGCCGCCGCGAGGATGGCCGCCCCCGCGCGCCGCGCGCCGGGGCGGCTCATCGCGGATCCCGCGGCGTCGCGATGCGCACCGACACTTGCACGGGCGTCGTCTCCGCGGTCAATCGCAGCGCGCTCCAGCGGGCCTGGGGCAGGGCCGCTTCGAGCGCCGCGAGGTACTCCATCAGGTCAAGATAGTCGCCCCCGAGGGTGATGTCCACTCCGCGTCCCGAGGCGGGCGCGCCCGCCGCGGCCGCTTCCGCCGTGCTCACGCGCAGCAGCGCCACCTTGCGCGTTCCCGCGAGCGAGCGCGTGAGGACCGCGTTGAGCGCGGCCTCGTCGGTGGCGGACGCCGAGATCGACGCGATCGCGCGATCCGCCGCCTCGATCTCCGACTGCGCCGCGGCGATCTGCCCCTCCAGCTCCGCCATCCGCGCGCGCCGGCTTCCCGCGAGCGAGCGCTCGAGCTTCACCCTCTGCGCTTCCATCGCCTTCGAGCTCGTGTCGATCTCGCGCGCGCGCTGCGCCTGCAGCCGGGTGAGAGGGGCGATGAAGAGCTGGTTCGTGACGGCTCCCAGCAGGATCACGATGGTCGCGAAGAGGAGCAGGCGCTCGCGGCGCTTCATCGCGTTCACGCGCGCGACGAGCCTCTCCCAGTGCGCGATCACGGCTTCGCCCCTTCGTCGGCGAACGGCGCCTCGAGCGCGGCCGAGAGCTGCACGCCGTAGACCGGCACCGATCGCGGCGATCCCGCCGGCGGGTCGATGCGATCGAGGCGGAGCGTCGGCGCCGGCCGCTCGGCGAGGAAGTGCGACGCCCGCAACCGCTCGAGCCAGGCATCGACCGCCGCCGGATCGAGCGCCTTCGCGCGGATGTCCACGTGGCTCCCGGCCACGCGAAGCTCCAGGAGCCACGCGCTCGGCGGGATGGTGTCCGCGATGCTCCGAAGGACCGCGCTCGGGCCGGCGTCCGGCCGCGCCATTCCGCGCTCGAGCGCGTCGCGCGCGGCGCGGCGCGCCTCGAGGAGCGCCGTGCGGGCGCGCAACGCCTGCTCGAGCCCGGCCACCTGCTGCGCCGTGGGACCGATTTCCTGCGCGCGCGGCCGGGCCGCCTCCCGCGCCATCTCCTGGCGAAGCGATCCGATCTGGGTCCGCGCCCACCACGCGACCACGCCCAGCGCGAGCGCCGCGATGAGCACCCAGGCGAGCAGCTGGCGGACCGTGAAGGCGTGCCGCGGCGGCAGGAGCGACGGGTCGTAGAGGTTGACCTGCTGCGGGCCGGCGAACGCGACCGTGCTCATCGCGCCTCCCGGGGCCGCAGCAGCGCCCCCAGCAATGGCAGGTAGGCGGGATCTTCCCAGGGCGGCGCCTTCCGTCCCGCCTCGGCGCGGAAGACGCCGGAGAGCGCGAGCGGGCGGGTATCGACGCCGGCCGCGGGCGCGATGCGATCGACGATCGCCGCGGTGTGCGCGCCCGCGTGGACGCGCAGCGTGTCGAGCGGCAGCTGCACGTAGGTGTTGTCCCAGAGGTCGAGGCTGCGCTGGAGCTGGGTGAGCGAGCGCGACGCCGCCTCGGCCGCGTGGCCCTGCGCCATCATGAGCGGCTCGTCTTCCTCGGCCGGAAGGGCCAGGCGGTCGACGTTGAACTCGAAGCGGCGGAAGAAGCGCAGCTCCCCGCGCACCGCGATGATCATCGAGGCATGGCCCGCGTGCGCGATGAGCGCCCCGGCGACCTCGAGCTCGGAGGACTCCGCGAGGAGCGCCGCGTCGAGGAGGTTCCGCTCCGCGGTCTCCGCCACGTCGATCACCGAGACCGCGAGCCCCAGGCTCTCGCCGTCCTTCATGCGCGAGCGCAGGAGGTCGTTGTGCGCCGCGACGACGATCACCTTGCCCGGGCCCTCGCCGCCGGCCGCGACGTTGAGCACGTCGATCGTGTAGTCGAGGGGCGAACCCTCGACGAATTCCGTGGCCCGCCAGCGGACCGCTCCGCGGACCTCCTCCGGAAGCACGTTGGGAGCCTCGAGCTGCAGGATCTGGTAGTCGCCGGGATCGAGCATGAGGATCGCCTCGGCCGCCCGGGGAAGCAGGGCCTTCGCGCGCTTGAGGAACGACTCGCGCGTCTGCGAGCCTCGTGCCTCGAGGCCCCAGGCGGCGAGCGTCGCGCCGCGGTGGCCCGCGTCGCGCGCGAAGACGTACCGGAGCGAGCTCTCCCCCAGGGCGACCGCGAGGACGCCGCCCTTCGCGCGTCCCCGCCACGGCCATTCCGGCAGCAATCCCATCAGGGAATTCCCCTCACTGGAAGATCTCCCGCCATATGCGGCTCGCGGCGTCGTTCAGGGTACCCGACTTGAAGGCGTTTACGGTGACCGGGAGCGGGATATCCGTGAAGAGCCCGTTCGCGTCGGTCACCCGCACCGTGAAGGAGCCGGCCCCGGCCGCGGCGGGCGTCGCGCCGAAGACGATGGCGAAATCCCCCCCGAAGCCCAGCGGCATCTGGCCCGCGAGGTTGGGCGCGGTGAACGTGACGGGGCCCGCGCCGGCCGCGGTCCACGTCTCGATCGAGCTGCCCGCGGCGATGTCGACCAGCGAATACGTGTCCGACGACGCGGTCCACCCCGCCGGCGGCGTGATCGCAACGCTCGTCACGGCGGCGCAGCCGTTGTTGGCGATGCTCACGGTCACCTCGACGTTCGAGCTCCCGGCATTCACCACGGTGGGGTTCAGCGACGCCGGGAAGTCGCCACGGGTCACGCTCGCGGAGTTGGCGGTGGGCGTGGCGACCGCGGGAGAGCCCGCGGTGTTGCCCGTCCCGGAAGCCGACCCGCTGAACGTGAAAGGATTGGTCGCCCCGGTCGCGTTCACCTGGTAGGTCCAGGTCACGTCGGTCGTCGGCGGCGAAACCGGCACGCTCGCGATCGGCGCCGCGGGAGACGGCCCCGAGACGTAGGTGACGGGTGCGCCCGCGAGGGGCGTCAGCACGGGCGTCACGTTGAGGATGCTGTACGGGAACCCGTCCGTGATCGACATCGTGACCGTGATGTTCGAGCCCGCGTACTGGCAGGCGAGCGAGGAGGCGATCGCCGCGGTCATTCGCCCGACCGAAAGCGTGCTCGAGGTGGCGAGCCGCGAGGTGATCGAGCCGCTGTTCCGCGCGATCGCCGTGAAGGCGATGGTGCCGGTGTCGGAGGCGGCTGTGCTGTACGTGAAGGTGATGCTGCCGCTCGCACCCGAGACGAGGTTCAGCGGGCTCCCGGCGGTCCCGGTGAGGGACTGGGTGACCGTGCCCGTCTTCACGACGGTGGGCGGGTTGGGGCTCGCCGTGATGCCGTTCTGCGTCCCGGTGGTGAGGTTCGTGACCGTCATCACCAGCCGGAAGCTCGTGCCGGCGGCGAGCGCCGTGATCGGGTTGCCGGCGAGGTCGGTCAGCTGGAACGTGACGCCGTACGAGCGCAGCGTCCAGCCCCCGGGATTGCTCACCGTCGCCGTTCCGAGCGAGGTGAAGGGCGGGCCGGTTGACGTCGTCGTGAAGGAGCTGCGGATGTCGCGCAGCGTCTCGCTCACGTCCTGGGTGGTGCTGCGCATCGTGATGGAGAGCGTGAACGTGGCCGATCCGCCGGAGGGGATCGCATTGGCCCACGAAGTCGCCTGGAACGTGACGGAGGTCGTGGTGAAGGCGGTGCGGCTCCAGCCCGCCGGCGCCGCCGTGCCGCCCGCGAAGACGGAGCCCGAGCTGATCCGGAAGCGCACGAGGTAGATGCGCTCGAGCGCGTTCCCGCCGGAGGCCGTGCTGGTGACCACGAAGCTCACGGACTGCGTGCTGCGCATGTCGAACTCGGTCCCGATCGCCGGAATCTGGGCGACGGTGAAGGTGCGCGCCGCCCAGGCGCTCCCAACGGGACCCAGCGCGGCGGCCGCGGCGAGGAGGCCGAGGAAGCGTGCGACGCGGGCGATGGGCACCGGGCGTCACCGCTCGATCGTGCGGCGCGCGTAGCGCACGTCGGGAGCGACCGTGCCCGTCGAGGACATCTCGGCCTGGTAGCTCGCCGAATCCCCGCCCACCAGCACCGGCGTCACGGGCTG
>Ga0068855_100001699_pt1 | contig 27535 bp, 12 predicted proteins | sample KBSCornC52_FD_66592 | JGI IMG/M metagenome (GOLD analysis project Ga0068855, IMG submission 66592) | Corn rhizosphere microbial communities from Kellogg Biological Station, Michigan, USA - KBS Corn C5-2 | ecosystem: Host-associated > Plants > Roots > Rhizosphere > Soil ... | reverse complement strand
CGCAGGGCGCCGATGTGCAGCAGCGGCCGTTCAATCCGCGGCACACATAGGCCGCGAACGCGCTCGCGCCGTCAGCCGCGGCGCGTGAGCCGCATGCGTACGGAATCGAGTTCGGCGGGCAGCCGGCGCGAGCGCGCACGGCGCCGCGTCAGCGCAACGAAGCCGAGCCGCTCGTACAGCGCGCGGGCGCGCTCGTTGCCGGTCAGCACGTCGAGCATGATGTCGTGACTGCCGTCGTCCGGCAGCGCGCCCGTATCGAGCGCATCGCGAAACAACGCGGTAAAGACGCCCGTGCTGCGCTGGCACTCGTCGGTCGCGCAATGCGCGACGAGGATCTGCGAATGCTTCGGCGCCGGAATCTCCGTCTCGAGCACCAGTCCGCGCAGCACTTGGCCGATCGTGCGACGCACGCCGAAGAAGCGCGCCAGGGCCCACACGACGTGAACGTCGTCGAACCTCGTCCGGCGTCCGTCATGGATCGCCATCACGGCAAGCACGGCGCCGTCGGCGCCGACCGCGACGCGGTGCCGGCGCCACGAAAACCGGCCGTGACGCGACCGGAACGCCTGCTGCAGGAATGCGATGCAGCGTGCGTCGCTTTCCCCGAGGAAGAAGCCGAATTCGCCGACGCCCGACGCGAACACGAGCGGCGCGCATGCCGCCGCATCGTCCGCGCATGCCGCGCGAAACGGCGTCGACGCACCGGCTTGCGGCACGCCGAACGACGACGCGAGCGCCGCGGCCGGCATCATGCCGCGCGCCCCGCCAGGCGGGCCAGCACGGCGACCGTCCGGCTGATCTGCTCCGGCTCGTGCGTCGAGCAGATGAAGAAACGCAGGCGCGCGGCCTTCTCCTCGACGGCCGGATAGAAGATCGGCTGCACGTTGATCCCTTCGTCGAACATCGCGTTCGCCCATTGCGCAGCCTTCAGCGAACTACCGGTGATCACCGGCACGACCGCATACCCGGCGCTCGTGCCGGTGTTCAACCCGGCGGCGCGCGCCTCGGTCAGGAACTGCCGGCCGCGCGCCTGCAGTTGCGCAACCCGCTGCGGCTCAGCCTGCAGGCGTTCGAGCGCGGCCAGCGACGCCTCGGCGAGCGTCGGCGCGAGCCCGACGCTATAGAGAAAGCCCGGCGCCAGATGACGCAGCATGTCCACGAGCGGCTGACAGCCGGCGATGAAACCGCCGCAGCCGGCCAGCGTCTTGCTCATCGTGCCCATCCACATGTCGACCTGGTCGGGCGCGACCGCGCAATGTTCGCGGATGCCCTTGCCCGTCGCGCCGAGCACGCCGAGCGAATGCGCTTCGTCGACCATCAGGAACGCGCCGTGACGCGTCTTCACGTCGACGAAGCGCTCCAGGTCCGGGAAGTCGCCATCCATGCTGTACAGCCCTTCGATCGCGATCAGCACGTGCCGGTATTCACGGCGCACGCGCGACAGCAGTTCATCGAGCGCCTGCCAGTCGTTGTGCGCGAAACTCAGCCGCTTCGCGCCGCTCAGCTGCGCACCCTGCACGATGCTGTTGTGCGCGAGCGCATCGTGGACGATCAGATCGCCGGGGCCGAACAGCGCGCCGATCACGGTCACGTTGGTCGCGTGGCCGCTCACGAACGCGACGCAATCGTCGGTCTCGTAGAACGCGGCCAGTGCGCGCTCGAGGTCGCGTTGCACCGGGCGCTCGCCCGCGACCATCCGGCTCGCGGACGCCGACGTGCCATAGCGGTCGATCGCGGCCTTCGCACGTTCGGATACAGTCGGATCACCCGCGAGACCGAGGTAGTTGTAGTTCGCGAAGTTCAGGTATTCCCGGCCGCCGATCCGCGTCGTCGCGCCGGCCACGCCATCGTGCACGCGGAAGAACGGCGAGTCGACGCGCAGCTTTTCGCCCATCTCGCGCATGATCCTGACCTGCTGATACTGCGGCATCGATTCGAAACGGCTGCGCGCCGATGCGGCCTGTGCCGACGGCGTATCCGGCACGCCGGGGGCCGTGGCGGCTTCGGTCGCGCGCTCCAGTTGCCGTTTCAGGGCTTTCGCCGCCAGTTGCTGGCGAAGGTGTTCTCCGAGTGCCATTCCTGCCTTCGCTTTATCTCAAAAATGGCGCGATATTACGCCGGGTATTTTTAAAAGGACGTGGATCACGCGTCGGAAGACTCGGTCCACCGCCATGCATCGGTATCGGTGAGCAACGCATCGATCAACCGGAAATTCATCTCGTGGCTCGGGCGCAATGCACTGACGCGCGCGAGCAGCGGCGCACCGGCCAGCGCGAGATCGCCGACCAGATCGAGCACGCGATGCCGGACGAACTCCTCCGGCAGCCGCATTCCGCCCAGCACGCGATTGCCGACGATCGACGCCGTGCATGACGGTCGCGCGCCGCGCAGGATCGGCACCCCCCGCACATACCCGGCGATGATCGCCGGCACGGCCCATTTCACGCGCCCGTACGAACGCGACGGCGCGATTTCGGTTGCAAACGTGTCCGGCGTCAGCACGCCATCCCAGTGCATGTCGCCGAAGCCGCGCAAATCGTTGCGCACGCTCAGTTCGTAGCGCGAGGCCGGCTCGATCCGCATTTCGCGCCGCTGGTCGCCGGTGCCGTCCGCGATCACGACAGGCCGAAGCACCCGAATGAAGCGCTTCGGTGCGTCGAGCGCGATACGGCCGCAGGCACGGATCGCGTCGACCCACGGCGCCGCGCTGCCGTCGAGAATCGGCACTTCCTCCGCATCGAGCTCGACGACGGCATGATCGATTTCGCATGCCAGCAGCGACGCGAGCAGATGCTCGATCGTGCGGACGCCGACCCCATCGGCGTTGCGCAGCATCGTGCAAAGCGGCTGGGCGCGGCGCAGGGCGGGATCGACGTCGAGCACGCCGAGCTCCCGTCCGTTGCGCATTCTTCGAAACACGATCCCGCTCCGGCCGCCCACCGGCGTCATCGGCTGGATCCGCACCTGCACGTGCCGACCGGTATGCAAACCATGTCCCGACAGTGCCAGCGGCTGCGCAAGCGTGCCCTCGCTCGCCTGCCAGCCCGGCGGCAGCTTGATTCGGGCAATCTCCGCGTCGACCGGCACGCCTTCACTTCCTGGCTCGTTCAATTCGAACCCCGCTCGAGCCGGGCCCGCGCTTCATCACCGAGCGCATGCCGCGCGACCAGCGCTTCCGCCAGTTCGTCCGCCGCTGTGGCTTGTTCTTCGCCGTTCTGCGTATCGAGCAACTCGACGATGCGCTCGGCCAGCGTATGCACCGTCGCGCCTTCCGCGATCGCCATGATCGACAGCTTGACGCCGAACGTCTCCTCGACGGCCATGCCGAGCTCCATGCCCATCAGCGAATCCATCCCGAGATCGAGCACCGACCGGCCTGCGTCGACCCGCTCCGGCGACATGTGCAGAATCCGCGCGATCTGGCCGCGCAGTGCCGTCTCGACGAGCGCAACAGCGTCGGCAGACGGCAACCCGCGCACCTGCTCCAGCAACACGCGATCCTCGCTCGACGTCTCGGCCGCGCCTCCCGCCTGCAACGCCGCGTAACGCCGCGCGTGCGCGGCCGGCATGCCGCGCGAGACGGCGCCCCAGTCCAGACGCACGACGGCTTCGCCGGCGCCCCCTTGCGCCAGCGCGCGTTCGAGCGCGGCCATCGCCTCCTCCGACGTGATCGACGCACCGCCGATACGCGACTGCAACGCCTCGCGCGTGCCGGCGTTGCGCGCGAGGAAACCGACGTCCTCGATCGGCCCCCACGCCATGAACAGGGCCGGCTGGCCGGCCGCGCGACGATGCGCGACCAGCGCCTCGAGGAATCCGTTGGCGGCGACATACGCGCCCTGCCCCGGATTGCCGAGATAGGTCGTCGCCGACGAATACACGACGAAGAAATCGAGCGCACAACGCTGCGTCGCGCGATGCAGGTTCCATGCGCCCGCCACCTTCGGTTCGAGCACGGCCGTGAAGCGCGCGTCGTCGACGTTGCGCAGCAGCCCGTCGTCGATCCGCATCGCCGAATGCAGCACACCCTTGAGCGGCGTCCCGCGACGCTCGATCTCGTCGACGAGGCCGTCGAGCGCCGCGCCGTCGGTCACGTCGCATCGCGCGACCGACACGTCCGCGCCGAGCGCGTCGCGCCAGCGACCGGCTTGCGCCAGCATCTCGGCGCCCAGTGCGCCGCCGCGGCTCGCAAGCGTCAAATGCCGCGCGCCGCGCTCGATCATCCAGCGTGCGGTCGCGAATCCCAGCCCGCCGGTGCCGCCGACGATCAGGTACGCCGCATCCGGGTCGAGCCGCGGCGTCGGCAACGCGGCACCCCGCGTCGGTACCGGCGTGCCGGACGGATAGGTGACGAGCACCTTGCCGATCTGGCGCGCCTGCTGCATGTAGCGGAACGCCTCCTCCGCACGCGCGGCCGGGAACGCGCGGTACGGCAACGGATGCAGCACGCCGTCCGAGAACAGGCCCATCACTTCCTCGAACAGCCGTGCCGTCAGCGACGGCAGCACCCCCATCAGCTGATCGGCGTCGATGCCGAAATAGCTGATGTTGTTGCGGAACGGCCGCAGGCCGATCTGGCTGTTCTCGTAGAAATCGCGTTTGCCGAGTTCGAGGAAGCGGCCGAACGGGCGCAGCGTATCGATGCTGCGCACCATCGCTTCGCCGGCGAGCGAGTTGAGCACGATGTCGACGCCTTCGCCGTTCGTGCGCGCGAGGATCTCGTCCGCGAACGCGAGGCTGCGCGAATCGAACACGCGCTCGACACCGAGCAGGCGAATGAACTCGCGCTTCTCGTCGCTGCCGGCAGTGGCGAAGACTTCCGCGCCCAGATGCCGCGCGATCTGGATCGCCGCGATGCCGACCCCGCCCGCACCGCCGTGCACGAGAACGCGCTCGCCGCGCCGCAGCCGCGCCAGTTCGCACAGGGCGTAGTACGCGGTGAAGAACGTCGTCGGGACGGTGGCGGCTTCCTCGAACGACATCGAGTCGGGCTTGCGGGCGATCGCGGTCGCGCGCGTGACCACGCGCGTCGCGAACGATGCCGGCGCGAAACCCAGCACCGCGTCGCCCGGTGCGAAGCCGTCGACGTCCGGGCCGACCCGGGCGATTCTGCCCGACATTTCCATGCCGATCGTCGCGCCCGCGAAGCCCGTCTCGACGGCCTCGTCCGACAGCAGCCCCATCGCGTACATCACGTCGCGGAAATTGAGCCCCGTCGCCATCGGCTCGATCTCGACTTCTCCGGCGGCGAGATCGCGTGCCGGCATCGCGAACCATTCGAGGTTGCGCAGCGAACCCGGCATGTCGAATGCGAGCCGTGCGCCCGGATGGTCCGATGCGCTCGGCAGCGCACGCTCACGCCCGGCCGCCTGCGCGGCCGGCAGCATGCGTGGCACGTAGCGGCCCTGCGGCGCAAGCAGCACTTCTTCCTCGCCATCGTCGCCAAGCAGCGCCATCGCAAGCTGCAGCGCCGGTTGTTCGACGGCCTGATCGATGTCGATCAGACGAATCGGCAGCGTCGGATACTCGTTCGCCATCACACGGCCGAGACCCCACAACGTTCCCTGTTCGGGATGTGACGATGCACCGGTCGCGAACGGCGCACCGCCGCGCGTCACCACGCACAGTCGGCCGCGCTCCGTGGCGCCGGCCGCATCGAGGTCGCGCACGAGCGATGCCAGCGCGAGCGCGCCGCCTTGCTGCGCGCGCATCACGGCCGCACCGTCGGCCGTGTCCAGCGACGCGAGCGGCGCAACGAACACGACATGCGCCGGATGCTCGGCCGGCTGGCGCGCCGACCATGCCGCGGCATCACGCACCGACGCCGACTCGACGCGGCAACCAAGCCGCTCGAGTTCGCCCGCCACGGCGATGCCGAACGCGTCGTCATCGTCCTGCACGATCAGCCAGTGCGCGCCGTCGCTCCCGGCCATGCGACGCACTCGATCGTCGGCTGACGTTTGCGCGTCGGCAGCCGGCTTGCGCGCGACGACGAACGTCGGCACGCCTTCGAGATCGAGGCCTTGCTCGGTATCGCGCACCACCTCGACCAGCCCGGCGCGTTCGCACATCGACACGATCACGGCGGGCGTCAGCGCGCCATATGCGCTGGCGGCAACTTCGCCGCCGGCCGCGCCGAACACGATGTCGGAGAAGCGGCTGCGTCGCGCATCGGCGATGACGACGAGCCCGCCCGGCGCGAGCCGTTCGGCGATCGCCGTCAGCGCGGCGAGCGGGTCCGGGTGATCGCCCAGCATCCGGTTGACGATCACGACGTCGAACGGCGTCGTATCGCCGCATTGCGAGAACAGCGGCGCGTCGGTCGCAAACGCCAGCGTCCGCACCTGGGCGTGCGCTTCCGCATCGAACCCGGCAAGCTGCTGCGTACCCGCCAGCATGTATTCGCAGCGACCGGCCGGCACGTCCACGTCGAGCGGTTGCAGCACGTCGCCGTTCGCGGTACCGAGCTCCAGTACACGCAAGCGGCGTGCATCCGGCCACGCCGCGACAGCCTGCGTCACGCAGGCGGCGAGCAGCGCGCGCGCATGCGACCACGTCGGCGATGCGTCGAAGAACTGTTCGACCAGACTGCGGCCGGTCGACGACAGCAGCGTGCCCGCGGGCGACGTGTCGCGCAGCACGCGCGGCAGCGCCGCGCCGACGTGCGCCAGCAACGTCAGTTCGGCGACATGGGCCGGCGATGCCGCCAGCACGTCGCGCCACAGCGCGTCACGCGCGGGCATCGCCGCGCAGGCTTCGTCATCGCGAACCAGACGATCGCCTTCGAAGCGGGCCAGCCCGTCCTCGACAACGATCTCCGTCAGTCGCGCGACCAGTCGCGAGTCCGTGTGCGCCGGGCGTGCCGGCTGCGCGAATGCGCCAAGCGCATCCAGCGCATCGAGCGCGTGCAGACCGGCAAGCACGTCGAGCAGCGGCAGCGTTTCGGTCAGATGCTGCGTGCGGCGCGCGAGGTCCTCACGTGCCGCGACATGCGCGTTCGCACGCTCGACGAGCACACCCGGCGGCGGCAGCGCGTCGGCCGTGTAACCGGCCGGCAGCGGCCGCGCTTCGAGCACATAGGCGAAGCGCGCGGGCGCGCCGTGACGGCGCCCGGCGAGATCGACGCGACGGAAGCGGCACGCGCCGAGGCGCGCGACGATCCTGCCGTGCGCGTCGATGAATTCGAACGACGCGACGATCGAATGCGGGCTGCGACGATGAATGCGCGCCAGCACGCAGCGGATCGCTTCGCCGCTCAGGTAATCCACACGGCCGAACTGGACCGGAACGAATGCCGCATGCGCATCGTCCGGCGCGGCGCCGGCCTGCCCCAGCACGGCGAACAGCGGATGGAAGCCGCTGTCCATCAGCGCGGGATGCAGCAGATAGTCCGACCGCGCACGCGCGTCGGCAAGAACCGATGGCACTTCGAGCTCGGCCAGCGCGTCGTCGCCCGACACGCGCAGCGAGCGCACCCATCGGAACGCCGGTCCGTAGCGCAGACCGATCGCCGTCGTGCACGCATACAGCGCGTCACCGGACAGTGCCGGACGTGACTGCAGGTGCGCGATGACGGAAGCGTCCGGCGTGATGTCCGTGTCGAGCGTATTGCCGCTTTCGAGCAGGCGCCCCGTCACGTTCAGGTTCCACGGGCCGTCCGTCATCCGGTCGCGCGTCTCGATCATGAACGACGCGGTGCGCACGTCGATCGCGAACCGGAACAGCTTCGCATGCTGCGGCTGGAACACGACCGGCATGCGGATCTCCACGTTCTCGACGGCCACATCCGGTGTGCCGAAGAACGCGCGCGCCGCCGCGAGCGCCATTTCGACATAACCGGCGCCCGGGAACGCGACGCCACCGTCGACGACGTGATCGGCGAGCATCGGCACGCGCTGCGGATCGAGCTGGTTCTCCCAGGCGAACGCATGCTCGTGCAGGCGATAGCCGAGCAGCGGATGATCGACGCGCCGGTTCACGAGCCCGTAGCCCTCGACGCTCGGCACGAGCCAGTAACGCTCGCGCTGCCACGGATAGGTCGGCAGCGCGGCATGCGGCGCGTCGGGAACGAAGCGGTCGAGATCGACGCGCGCGCCCTGCGCGACCGCCGACAGGACCGAATGGGCGAGCATCTCCGCGCTATCGTGCTGACGCTTGAGTGTCGGCACGACGACGCCCGGCGCGTTGCGCGCGGCCAGCGTCTGTTTCACATACGTGCGCAGGATCGCGTGCGGCGCAATCTCGACGAACACGCGCACGCGATCGTCTGCCAGGCGCGCAATTGCTTCGCCGAAACGCACCGGCTCGCGAATGTTGCGCCACCAGTAACCCGCATCGAGCGCGGTACCCGGCAGCGTGTCGCCGGTCACCGTCGACACGAATCGCGTATGGGTATCGCGCGGCGCGAGATCGGCCAGCCCGTCGCGCACGACCGGTTCGATCGCATCCATGCGGCGGCTGTGGAACGCATAATCGAGCTCGAGGAGCTGGTAGAAATGGCCCGCGCCCGTCAATGCCGCACCGATCGCCTCGAGCGCGGCCTGCGAGCCCGCGAGCGTCACCGCGTCGGGGCTGTTGGTGCCCGCGATTTCAATGGCAGCGGCAAGATCGAGACGCGCGATCCAGTCGCGCGCCGCGGCTTCGCCGATGCCGGCCGCCGCCATCCTGCCCGCGCCACGCGTCAGGCCCTGGGCACCGCTGCGAATCCGGATCACGCGCACGGCCTCGGCGAGCGTGAGCGCGCCCGACGCCCAGGCCGCGGCGATCTCGCCGACACTGTGGCCGACCGCCGCATCGAAGCGGATGCCGCGCGCGGTCAGCACACGCGTGATGCCGACCTGCATCGCGAACAACAGTGGCTGCGCGTTCTCGGTCGCGGCGAGCCATTCGGCGTCGACGCCTTCGCACATGACCTCGACGAGCGATGCGTTGCCGTCCGCACGCCAAAGCACGTCGACTTCGTCGAGTGCCGCGCGAAACACGGCATCCTCGGCATAGAGCCGCTTGCCCATCCCGGCCCATTGACAGCCGTTGCCTGCGTAGACGAACGCGACCGGCGCGTCGTCTTCAACGACCTGCCCTTGCACGGCACACGCCGGCAAGCCGTGCTCCGATGGCTCGGCGAGTGCCGCGAGCGCCGCCAGCCCTTGCGCCCGATCGGCCGGCGCGACGACCGCGCGATGCTCGAGCCACTGGCGACGCCGTGCGGCGGCGGCTGCGAGGGCGGCCCAGTCGGCGCCCGACTGCAGGTGTGCGAGATGACGTGCGGCGACGGCTGCCAGCGCGGCCGGCGAGCGTGCGGCCAGCACAAGCGGTGGCAGCGGCGCATCGATCGTCGCACCCGCCTGCGCGGCCGGCGCCGGCGCCGCCGCTTCGGTGATGACGACATGTGCATTCGTGCCACCGAAGCCGAACGAGTTGATGCCGATCGTCAGCGGTGCGTCGCCGCGCTCGAGCGGCGTGAACCGATCGACCACGCGCAAGCGGCCGCCTTCGAAATCGATGCCGGGATTGGGCGTGTCGAAATGCAGCGAGCGCGGCACCGCGCGGTGCTTCAGGCACAACACGGCCTTCAGCAGGCCGGCAATGCCCGATGCCGTTTCGAGGTGCCCGATATTGGTCTTGACCGAGCCGATCAGCAGCGGATCGGACTCGGGCCGGCCGCCCGATACCGCGTCGATCAACGCACGCGCCTCGATCGGATCGCCGACCGCGGTGCCCGTGCCATGCGCCTCGAGATAGGCGAGCGTGCGCGGGTCGACGCCGGCGCGTCGATAGACGGCGCGCAGCAGGTCGGCCTGCGTCGCCGCCGCCGGCACGTTGATGCCGCCGTGCGAATGACCATCCGAATTCACGCCCGATCCGGCGATGACCGCGTGGATCGTGTCGCCATCGGCCAGCGCCTGGTCAAGCGGCTTGAGCAGCACGAATGCGCCGCCTTCGGCCCGCACGTAGCCGTCGCCGGTCGCATCGAACGCGCGGCAACGGCCGCGCGGCGACAGCATCGACGCCTTCGAGAAACTGACGAAACCGAACGGATGCAGCAGCAGATTGACTCCGCCGGCAAGCGCCATCGCGGTCTCGCCGGACTGCAGCGCGCGGACCGCCTGATGGAGCGCGACGAGCGACGACGAGCATGCAGTATCGACCGACAGGCTCGGGCCGCGCAGGTCGAACAGGTAGGACACACGGTTCGACGCGATGCTGAGCGTGTTGCCGGTTGCCGAATACGGATCGATCGTGTTCATGTCGTCCATATTGCGGTTGCCGTAATCCATGCCCGCCACGCCGACGAACACGCCGCAGTCGCGTCCGCGCACCGTCGCAGGACGCACGCCGGCGTCTTCGAACGCCTCCCATGCGAGTTCGAGCAACAGCCGCTGCTGCGGATCCATTTGCGCCGCCTCGCGCGGCGAGATGCCGAAGAATTCGGCGTCGAAGCCCGCGACGTCGTCGACGACGCCCGCCGCGAACGTGTAGCTCTTTCCCGGCTCCCGTTTGGACGGATGCTGGTAGAACGCCGTACCGAAACGGTCCGGCGGAATGGCGGTCACGGCATCACGTTCGTCGCGCAGCAGTTGCCAGAAGTCGTCGGGACTCTCGACGCCACCGGGGAACCGACACGCCATCCCGATGATCGCTATTTGCTTGTTCATGCTCTTTCTGATTTGGCCAGCGCATTGCGATCACACGCACGCGGCTCGTTCGAATGGGTGACGGCCGACAGCAGTATTCGGCCCAGTTCTTCTGCCCGGATATCCTGTGCGCAGGCGTTGGCGCTCGCATCATTCTTCCAGACGAAATAATCGCTGCGATCGGGCAGCACACCGAGCTTGTCGAACACGCGCCGCATCGCCGGCACGTGGTCTCCGTAGAAGCAGACGATCGTCTCGCGGTCGCTTTGCTTCAGATGATCGAGCAGTCGGGCGATCATCCGGTTGGCGTTATCGAGGTGGCGCAGGTATGCGGTCAGTTCGTGCCACGCGTCGTCTTCGCCGAGCGAATGGTAGCGAGCCGATTCACCGGCGGCCACCGTCTCCAGATGAAGCGGTCCGTGGTTCTCCATCGTCATCGCGAAGACGAACACGGGTTGCGCCCGCGGTGCGTCCAGCACGTCGATGATCGCGTCGGCGACGGCCGCGTCCGCGACGTACGGCCCGACGCACGCACGACCGTCGAAGCTGCGAATGTCCATGAATGCGTCGAAGTGCATCAGCGGAAACACGCGATCGCGCCCGAAGAAATCCGCGTGATACGGATGCACCGCAAGCGTCCTGTAGCCGCCGCGCCTGAACCACCCGGCAAGCGACGGACACATCTTGCGCAGAAACGCATACGGATAGAAGCGCGCGTATCCAAGTTGATGGGCGGGAATGCCCGTGAGAACCGCGAACTCCGTGCGCATCGTATTCGCGCCCCATGCGGGAACGGTCAGCTTGCCGTGCGCGACCGCTTCGCGCCGGGCTTGATCGAACGCCGACAGCAACGACGGCGCGATCGCGGAGGTCGCGCGCCGGATATCGAAGAACGACTCGCTCTGAATCACGACGACGTCGGGCGTGCGCGACGGCGAGCCGGACGAGAACCAGCTCGCACGGGCCGCGGCGTCGAACGTCTTCAACGTTGCGGGCCGCAGACCATTGAGCAAATAGGCGACGAACACCGCGAAGAAACCATGTCGCTGCTGGTCCACCGCCGCATCGAGCGTCAATGGCAAGCGTGCGGCCAGCAACGCCCCAATCGGTAGACAGGCGAGCGCGACGGCCGTGGCGACCACGCGCGCAGGCGCCACTGCATGGTCAAGCAGGCAGCCCGCGACGAGCAGCACGACGCCGGCCGCGATCGCGACGACCTTGCCGCCGCTCAGGAACGGCAGATAGAGCCGCGGATGGGCAAACAACTGGCTGAACAGGCTGAGATCGGTAAAGACGAAGGGTTCGCGCAGCGATTCGGACTTCGCGTTGCTGATCGCGGCCAGCAGCGCCACGAGCGCCGCCGCGACGCCAGCGGAAAACACCGGCCGCGACGTGGCGATCAGCACGCAAGCGCCAACGAACGACACGGCCACCACATGCAGAAGCACGGCGCGCAAGGGCCTGCGCAATGGCGCACGCGGCACCGCGACGGCATCCAGGCCGAACGACGCGGCCAATGCCATCGCGTGGACGAGTACCAGCGTGCCGGACATGCTAGCGCCCCTCGCGCGGCAAGTACGACAGCTTGCCGAGAATCGCATCGGCGAGCAGCGCCGGCAACAGCGTCAGCAAACGCATCCCGAAGGCAAGCGCGCCAGGAAACGCAATTTCCGCTCGTCCCGCGTGCAGCCTGCGACGGATATGCCGCGCAGCGCGATCGGCCGACCACATGAACGGCTTGTCACCGGGGAATACGTCGCTCATCGCGGTCTTCACGAATCCGGGCAGCACGATCGACATCCGGATGCCGTCGCGTGCGAGTACCGGCCGCACCGAATCGCCATAGGCCTTGATCGCCGCCTTGCTCGCGCAATATGCGGGCGAAATCGCCATCCCGCGCAACGCCGCGAGCGAGCTGACCATCGCAACGTGACCACGGCGGCGCGCACGCATGCGGGTGATCACCGGCAGCACCGCATGCAGCGCACCGTACAGATTCGTATCGACCACCACCGCTGTGCGCTCGAGCTCCTCCCAGTCGTCGGCGTGCGCCAGCGTGCTCGCCACGCCCGCGTTCGCGATCAGCAAATCGATCGGATGCGTGTCGTCGAACGCGTTCAGCCACGTGCACATCGCTTCGGCGTCGCACACGTCGACGCGACCGCATTCAACCGCCGCACCACGCGCGCGGCAGGCAGCGGCGACGTCGTCGAGGCGCGCTGCATCGCGGCCAATCACCCCGACAACGACGCCGGGCGCGGCATAGGCGAGCGCCAGCGCACGCCCGAGTCCGGCGGTCGCGCCGGTGATCACGACATGACGCGGTTCATGCGAACGCATGCTCGATCTCCACCCGGGTTGCTTCCAGTCGTCGCACCGCACCCGCCACGGCCATCTCGATGCCGGTATCCGTATAGAAGTCGCCGTTGATCTGCGTGTGATGAATCACATAATCCAGAAAGGCATGGAACAAGCCTTCGTCGGGCCGCTCGGCATGCGCCCAGAAACTGTCGAGCCCGCCTTGCCACGTCAGCCCCGGCATGTCGTAGATCGCCACGCCCAGTGCTATCAGCGGGCAATGGTGGTACAGCGCCGACATCCCGGTCGTACTGTTGACCAGCACCACGCCACGCGCATGATCGAGCAGCGTCGGCAGGTGGCCGGCGTCGATGAACGACACGCGATCGGCCACCCGGAGTTCGTGCGCAAGCTGCCGGACGTGCCCGCGATAATCGAACACGCCCGTGTCCAGCGGATGATTCTTGACCAGCAGGTCGTGTCCGTCGGGCGCGTGCTGCGCGAATGATTGCAGTACGACGTCGATCGATGCGCGCACGCTGCCGAATGGCGAATGGTGGACGATTTGCGCGTCCGCATTGACCTGGAGCGGAAACAGATAATAGGGCCGCCGGCCAAGCAGCCCCTGCGTCACGCGCGCGGACTCGCGATCGAATATCGGTTGTTTCAACGCGCGGGTCGCCAGTCCCGCATATTCGACAAAACCGTTGCGCGGACGATGGCTGCGGTAATTCGGAAAACGGGACCGATACAGCGTATTGGCCGCACGATAGCGCATGTCGTGATAGGCACGCACGGCCAGTCGATATCCGGTGGCGTGCCCGAGATCGCGCGGGGGCGTTACGCCGCGCCGCTCCAGATACCAAGCCGGATCGCGCGGCAGCAACGAGCGGCCATTCACGCCATCGCGCTCGAGCGTCAGCCAATGCGGACGCACGTATCCCTCCTCGAATACATGCACGGCAACACCGTGATCGCGGGCGGCAGGATGCACGGGCCGGTGAATGGCCCGGCAGTCGCCGAACAGGATCACATCCGTCACGTCGCCGGTTCGAAGCGTTGTCGCATACCACGCGGCAAGCTCGTCCGGATGCGCGGTGTAATCGCTCGCAGCGCCGGTGCCGGAATAGACCAGGTCTCCTCCACAGAAATTAATCCTGCGAACGCGATGGCCGCGACTGCGCAACGCCTCGGCCAATCGGCTAAAGAACGGCGATGCCGTGCCCTGCAGAACCAGAAAAGAGCGTCGCATTATTAATATGATTTATCATTTTTCAATATTTTTACGCATGCGCACGAAATGAACGCCGAATGCGCCGGCAGTTTAAATCACCGCCCTGCCCCGATTTTTCCCCGGATTTATAGGTGAACGATTGTATCGTTTTACGAGATAACCATACAACCTTGGTCGCCTGAAAAACGCCAACGCGGATTTGCGTTATCCAGCGCCGTCGGCACCGTTTCCCGATGGCCGCCGGCTAAAGCTTCGCGAGCCAGCGCTGCAGCGACATGTAAAGCTTCTTGCGCGCCGAAATCCGATATTCCGAGTAAGTCGTCAACACCCACATCTTGACTTTCCCGGACTGTTGCTCAATCCGATTTCGCTTCAGCTTGCCCTGCCCCGCCGACTGTCGCTGCGCGTGCAGCAATCCGATGGCGTGTTGCGCGTCGATCGCGGCACGGGATACCGGATGGACATAACGCGGATAGCGCAGCAGCGTCCCGGCAATCAGCTCGTCGAGCGTCAGCCGGCGACTGCGCCGCGACCAGACTGGATGGATATCGGACCCGTCGCCAGCGATCGGCATGTGCCCGGCGCCTGGCGACACGCTCGCGAAGACGTCGTGCGTCAGCCCCCAGCCTGCATAGAACGGCGCACCGTAGCAGACGACCCGCTTGCCGCGCAGCAGCGCCTCGAAACCGGTCAACGACGTCATCGTATGCACTTCGTCGACCTGCTCGACGCATGCGATCACGTCGGATTCAGGCGCCACGGCATCGGCGAGCCGGCGCGCTTCGTGCGGCGCAACCGCACCCGCGCGATTGCCGCTGACGACGTCGGGATGCGGCTTGAAGACGATGAACGCGTCGGGATGGGCGGCCCGCACCGTCGACAGCAAACCGAGATTCGTGGAGATCCACGGTGAGCCAGTCCGGATCGATGCATCGTCTTCGACCTGCCCCGGCACCAGAATCACTTTCGCGGGGCGGGGCGACGGCAGCACGACGCCACCGTTGCCGACGTTGTACTTGCCAATGCGTGCATCGACCAGTGCCGCGCGCACGGTGCGCGCCTCGGCGAGCTCCGCGTCGTCGAAGCCGCCTCGCTCGAGGATCGCCTCCAGCCGGGACGGCGTGCGCGGATCGAAATAGATGCCGAGATCGTCGATCACGAGCGAAAGCGGTGCGATCAGGTTCGAGCCCAGCCCGACGGACCGGATGAACCCGTCCTCCATGCGAAGCACGGGCAAGCCCAGTTCCTGCGCGACCGCAGCGACATCGGGACGGCGGCCCCCCCAGAGCACGACGCGCCGCGACGCGTCTGGCGGCAGACGCCGCAGCGCCGCCGGCGAGTCGACGAAACGCACGCGCGCACCGCCGTGCCGTAGAAACGGTGCGACCACGCTGCGCTTCCACAGGCTCAGCCCGACGCATACGAGTTCGCCGCTCGCCACTTCGTTCAGCCGGCGCTGCTTCGCGAGATGGGCGATCACACCGAAGATCGTGCCGCGACTGCCGTTTTGCGGATCGATGTAGCGGCAATAGCGCAGATACGCTGCATCGAACAACTGGTGCACCGTCGCGCTGCCGCGACGAGCGGCGACGGTCGGCGCGTGCGCATGGCGATCGTCGGTGAGCCCCCAGCCGGCGTACCACGGCAAGCCGAATGTCACGACCGGCTTGCCGCACAGCAGCGCCTCGAAGCCCATTTGCGACGAAACGGCGTAGACCTTGCCGACCCGCTTCAACAGCGAAGGCGGACTGACATCGGCGGGCAGCAGGCGCACGCGCGGATCGCCCGATGCAGCGTCGACGAGATAGCCGGCTTTCTTGCCGCACATCACGTCGGGATGCGTCTTGATCCACACCGGCTTGCCGGGGTTTTCGGCAAGCGCGGCGGCAAGCATCGCGCGAAACGATGACGCGTCGGCGCCGCCCAGGCGGACAGCGACGTCGCCGCTCGTCTGGTCGATGACCAGGACCGCGTCGTCACGCCAGTCGTCGGGGGGGACGAAATCGGGCGCATGATTGTATTTCGACAGGCCGTGGCGAACGATCAGCGACATTGCGTGGCCGGCCTTGATCCGCGATTCATCGGCATGGTCACCCTGCAGCGTCGCGGCGTCCTTCACGAGCATCTCGAGGCGGGATGGTCGGCTGGCGTCGTAGTAGATGCCCAGATCGTCGATGACGATCGACAACGCGGCATCGCCGAGAACGCCGAGGGAGACCGAGCGGAGGAAGCCGTCTTCGATGCGCAGCACGTCCACGCCGGCGCGCAGCGCCCACGCCTGCGCGCGCTGGCCGCTTTCGCGAAGGCCCCAGCCGAGAATGCCGGAGATACCGGATCGCTGCCATGGAAAGCCGCACGAAACAACGCCGTCGAGCCAAGGGGTGGTGCCACACCATGTCCACAGGCCAACGCTCTGAATGGGAACGATCCAGCGCGGCGGGCGGCTCATGATTCCCCCCCGCCGGGCGTCCCATCGTGCCCGACCGAACCTTCGGCACCCGCCCGCGGCATCGCAAGCAGCACCTTTAACTGTTGGACGAGGCAACGTGCATACGGTCGACGCGCATAGTGATGATCGTACCGACGGGGATGCCGCCAGGACCGCTTTACCAGGCCATCCGCCCCGAGAGCATGCGAACTTGAATCGAGGTATGGAATACCGTGCGCGCGGCAATATCCTTCGATACGGCCATTGAATTCCCGCGCGAGTTCTGTCCGCTCCCACTGTGTTGCCGATACCTGTTGACGGACCGCGGCCGTCTCGTCGCGCGGCGCGGCCTGGTTCGCCAGCGTCGGCAGCGGCGCGCTGAGCACGGCGAGGCGGTGGGCCGCAGCCACTTCGGCGATGAAGTCACAATAGTTGCGAACCGCCTCGTCAAGCAATACAGGGATCGGACACGACCGGAATTCCACCAGTTTCCACAGCGAATAGGCGGTATCGACTTCACCGAGATTGACCAGAACCCAATCATGTCTCGACGACTGAAGCCGGTTCGTGAAACGTAGCAATGCGGACGTAGTCGAATGGCGGTTGTCGATGCCGATCGCGGTCGCGCCCGGGACGTATTCGATGTCGAACCGCACGTTCGGCAGCCGCAATGCGAACCACGCGTGCTCGAATACACGAACGTGAGAATCCCCAAGGACCAGTACGCGCTGCAGCGGTCGCTCACATACAAGCGCCACGCATCGTCGCCACACGCGCAACAGCACCCGATCGCGCACGCGTTGCATGATCGCGCTCACTGCCCCAACACCTCTGCAATCTGGCGGAGGCGATGCTGCCATGTATGGTGCTTCGCCACATACTCCGCACCGGCTCGTGCGCGCTCGAGATCACGGTTGGACGGGCCACCGCGCAGCCGTGCAAATAGCTCGCTCGCCTCGTCGCCGCTGTGCACGACATGACAGAAGTCCGCGAACATCGCATCGACCGATCGCGCCGGCGTGGTGACGGCAATTCCGCCACAACCGAGAATTTCGACCAGACGCCGCGAGAACATCGTCGGCGAGTCCTCGACGGTATTCACGTTCAGGGACACGACATAGTCGCGGTACATTTGGGCCGTTTGTTCGTGCCGGACCGCATGCTGTACATCCAGGCCGTCGAGCGCCGGAAAGCGATAATGCGACGCCTTGCGGCTCGAATTGCGGTCGACGACGGTCAGGCCCAAACCACTCCCGCATGCCGCACCGAACAACGCGTCCTGCCACACACGGCGACGCAGGTGGTTCTCGCTGCTGTAGCTGCCAACGAAATTCGCCCGCCGGAATTTGAAGTCGAAGCCGGTGAACCCGTGCGTCCTCGGCTGGATCGCGAACATCAGGGTGTGCACCGACGCCTGCTCGCCCATCACCGCCTTGTAGCGCGGCACGGCATTGGCATCCACCGTAAACACATGATCGAACAGCTTCGCACTTTCCACGAAACGATCGAAGTGAACCGAGTCCTCCTTGTTCCAGAACACCGTCGGAATACCGCGATCCTTCGCGGCTTCGACGAGCCGAATCAACGCGTGATTCGTTCGTTCCGGGTGTTCCGGATACGCGGCGATCTTGTACTTCCATCGGTCGCGGGCGCCTGACCAGGCCGACTCGACCAGCAAATAGTCCGGGCGCGACAATGCCAGCCGCCAGCGAAATCCGCGGGGGCCCAGCGAAATGACTCGACTATCGAAAACCAGGCTCGACGATGTCAGTCCGTCCGCGACCAGAGCGATGGTCGGATGCTTTCTGATGCTCAATTCCACTCCCGACAATCGACGCACGGCGCGACGCCGCGCGCCACCGAAGCGCTTCGATGCCGCATTACGCCACCTTCTCCAGCACAAGCACGCCGTCGAGCAGATCCGCCGCATTTTCCTCGATAGTCAAATAGGCGAGTGCACGCAGATTTCCGCCACGAAACCCGACCGAGAATCCGTCGTCCGGGATCGGGTTGCCTTTGAAACGTTTGGCCAAATATTGCGCGACGTCCGGATGGCTGTCTTTGGTGGCACGGCTCGGAAACGGCACCAGAAAACATGAGCCCACCGGATGGGCTTCCGTGCTTTCCACCAATCCGACAGAACAGAACCGCGCAAAGTCGGCCTCGGCCGGATACTTCACGTCGACCCACGGTCTGCCGAGGAGCGAATCAAGCTTCGCGGCCAACGATTCCCGCCGCACCGCTTCCCGCACAAAGTCCCACTTCTTCATCTTGAAACGCGGCTTCTGGTTCTCACGCGGGACAGCCGGAGCCGGGTCCGGGTCCAGATGGCCCTCGCGCTCCGCGTCGATACAGGCAATCGCATCCAGCGCGCTGTCGTACGCGATGAAGCGCTGTGACCGGAATCCGACGCTGCGCTTGAAAAGGTTGATCCCCATCCCGTCATCCACGACGTACAGATAGTTGATCGATTTGACCCACGAATACTTCTCGATCAATTCCTTCACGATGTGAAATACGTTCAGGTTCATTACCCCGTTCTTCACGTGCTCCTTGTGACACAGGATGTGATTGATCTGGGCGAACTCGCCAAACATGAAGAGCGTCACGTACGAAACCAGGCGCCCTTCGTGCACGATCCCGAAGAATCGTTCCGTGTGATATTCGCACCCGGCGGCGCTCGGGTTCAGCACATAAATCGGCGGGTTCGAATAGTAGTACTCGGGAATCGGCCGCCCCTGGCGCATCGGATCCGACGTGCGAATCTCGTAGATGTCCTGCTCGAAACCTGCGGGGCCACCTTCATGGAACCGGTATCCGAGGCGATTCGCCTTTTGAATCATGTTCCGGGACTTGTCACCGATCGACCGCAGGTAGGCCTCGACCGTATCGGGAATCCTCAGAAACGCAGGGCTCGCCTTCTGGAGGCTCGCAGGCATCAATTCCCCGCTCACGGCCTCGACAAAAACGGGCTCCCGACCGAAACGATCGACATCGTGCCTCGACGCGAACGCATCCATCGACCTGAACCATTTGTCGCAATGGACAATGCATTCCGGGCCGCAATAGTGCCGTTTAAGCAGCAGGTTCGCGCGAATCGCCGGCTCGCGCGTGATGTTGACCGACTGGCTGCCGTCCTTGCGTTTCGCGATCAGCACCGGGCTATCGAGTACGGCGCCGCCGGCATCCACGCTGACGTCCGAGAGGACGACGGGACCATCGAAGTTCCAGGTCAGCACCTTGAGCGACGTGATCCGGCTATCGATTGCGATCTCCGTCGTCAGCCGCTCTTCGCACATGTCGCTCTTGAGATAACGAAAGTAGCCGACCCACGACTTCATGTACCCCATCGCATGCATGTCGGCATCGACGAGATTTTCGCCGGCGACGACGAGCAACAAGTTGCGGTTGCCCGATAAATCGCCGTTGACGGTCGCGCTCAGACGGATGCGTGTCGCTGCCGTCGCGCGTACCGAAACCTCGAGACCTTGCATCCCTTTCTGCAATGTCACGCGGTCGCTGTACCACGCGGTCACCGGCGTTGCGTCTTCATGGCGAAACCGGCTTCCGGCCAGTCGCAGCTTGTCCCGGACATACCTTACGATACCCACGCTGCTCCCCTGCTCGTCAGAAGTTTCCGCGATAGCCGCTCCGGTCCGCGCCACATATCGATCGAGACCATCAAGCAAGTGGGTGTAATACCCGGCCACATAGTGAAATGGGCTCTTTCCCCATTGATGGTCGATTGCGCCGACGAGCAAGGTCGAGTCGAAATGCAGGAATTGCTCATCGGCGAGATCCTCTCGCATCCGCGCATATTGCCGGGCCAGGAACGCATTCGCCTGCGCGACGTCGTCGCGCGAGTATGCCGGCGAGAAATCGGTGCCGTCCGAGCAGGCCGAGCCCCAGTACACCTCGTTCACGATCAGCGCGTCGAGCCGCCCCTGCGCGCTCAACGCCGCGACGAGTTGGCGCCAACCCGCCTCCCATCGGTCGAAGAATGCATCCGTGAATGGCTTGATCACCGTGCCGCGACGCGCCCGCGCATCGAATCCCGACGACAGCAGCTCACCCGATACGGTGCAGGACGCGCCACGGTCATCAACGAACACGCTGAATCGTTCGTCGATCAGGTCCATCAGCAACAAATCGAATCCGCCCGCGGCGAGTACCGCCACCAACCTGTGCTCGACGTCCGATTGAACCATCCTGCGCTGAAACGCTGACGCGATCGCGTCAAAGTCGACGTTCTCCACCACACCCGAAGAGAATGCAGTCGCCAGCGAACTGCGCGCAAGATAGCCCGCAAGCTCGTAGTGGTCGGCTTGCGGAAATCGGTCGGTAAAAGCGTCCCGGCTCACGCAACTTCCATGAATCAGAAGCTTCGGTTTACTGCGCGCCATCCATTTTTCCTCGTGCTTGTTTTTAGTTGTCGTCACGCAATCGCGCAGCGCCCGTCCCAAAGAATGGGTCCGTACGCCCTGCGAAGTTCACCGCGGCCGGTGAGCAATCGCTCAATCCGCCCCCCTCGAGGCGAATGATCGTCGAATACGTCCTTTCCCCGTCTCTCGAGCGAAGATCGACGCCGGTGGCCGGCGTGACCCTGCCGAACTCGAAGGCCGTCCAGCCGCGAATCTTGTCGTCACGCTGGCCCTTGTATATATCGGCATCTGAACCCCGATGGATGAGGGTGCCGGCAAATTTTTCCGCGGTCAGATGGAGGCACCCGTCGCCGCTCGCCGCTTCAACGCCCGGGCCCAGGAGGAAGCGTTGCACCACATCGGCAGTTTCGGGTGCGTCGAACGTGTCCACCACGACGACTTCGTCCGATCGGCCCACAAACACATAACGGTTGAGCATCGCGCCGCATCCGGGCACCGAATAGGCACAAGCGATCCGGACACCATCATCCGATTCTTCAAAGCGCTCGATGCAACCCGAGACGGGGCCGAACCTCGACTGGACCTCATGCCGCGGCAAGCCATCGAGCAGGGCCGGAACGATAGCACTATGGCCAGTAGTCGACGTAATGCAGCGTGAATAAGGATCGCTCTGATCGTACGAATAGCTGCCGGCGTCGACGATGACGTCAACGCCGTTGTACTGCAGATAGACCGACGAATCGTCCATCTGCTTGTGCCATTCCGTGCGCCCGCCGCACACCAACGAAAAGTAGAGGCCGTCGCGCTTCACCACGGCGAATCCCGATTCGAAGAAGCAAAACGCCCCGTCTCGCGACGGCAGCCCGAGATCGTAGCGCGGCGAGTCGCCTATCGGCGGAATTTTACCGTCGGGAAGCACGCACAGTTCAAGCGCATGGGACGCGCTTCCAATCAATGCGTCGATTTTGTCGCGCAGGTCATCGGCGATCCGGAGGTTCGCGAGTACGGTGCGGAGCTTGCGGTATAGCGACAGATTGAAATTGTGATAGCCGATCGTGTTCTCGTTGCACAGACCGTCCTTGTCGAACGACTGCGCGGCAAGCGACAGAATCCGGTCCTCCGCGATCTTCAGATAACCGCTGCCTTCACCATCGGCCAGTAACGCGCATACGTAGATGAGCGATGTCGCGCCCATCAGCTTGTGGTTTCCGACGCCCAGATTCCGGTCGTCGGCAAGCCATTCTGCCCAGCGGTGAATTTCGCGCAGTAGACGCACCCGCAGCGCCGTCGACGCGCCAACGTCGTCGAGCATCTGATGGCAGGTCAGCAGCACCTTCAGCCGCTCGCTTGCCGAGTGGTCCGCGGACGGAATACGACCAATCGCAAGCCGATTCTCGGCAATGGCCGTGAAATCCATGAAGTTGGAGATCAGGTCGATTGCCAGCTTGCGTGCGTCAGCGTCCTTGCGTTGTGCCCAGGTTGCGAGCAGCCGACCAATATAGGCGAGCGAGTAATACCACATCCGGTCGGCGTTCAGCGCGAACGTGTGGTTCCACGGGAACCGTGCACCGACCTTGACGTCGATGCGCGTGGCCCCTGTCATGAACGACATTTGAGCAGTGCCGGCCGTCAGCCAATCCTCGGCAAGTGGCTGGTAGTCATCCACCAGACGCACGCGCTCCAGTCTTGATGGACGCACTGCCGTCGCTGCCAGGAATTCGGCTTCGGCCTTGACTTGAACGTCCGTCGTCCCGGCGGTCTCCAGCGAGGTGCCGGGCGCCTCGGTCACCTTCTCGAGCACCAGGATGCCGTTACAGAACTGTTCCGCCCAGTCCGTGATTTCAAAGAACGCGAGCGCACGCAACTCGCCCCCCTTGAAGCCGGCCTGAAAACCGTCACTTCCGACCGGCACCCCTTTGAAACGTCGATTGAGATAGTCGGCGACACCGTGACCGGTCTGCGCGTCGGCCCGAGCCGGGAACGGAACAGCGATGATCGTCCCCGCGGGCTGGACCACAACAGACCTCATCAATCCCTTGCCGATGTACTCGACAAATCGTTCCGGGATCGGCTTCGGCATCTCGATGACGGCACGCCCGATTCTGTCGGCGACATGTGCAAGCGCTCCCTCTGCCCCGATCGATTCGCGAATGAACGTCCACTGCGACAACCGGAGTCTTTCCTTTCCTTTGCTTGCGTGCTGTCCGCTCGGCATGTCGCCTGCATCCATGGACACCGATTGCGCACGGGTGCCGGCAAATGTCGCCGGCGCACCGTCATACGTCAGCAAGCTGCGGGGAACAAACCCGACGCTGCGCCGAAATCTGTCGATACCGCTATCGTGGCCGGCGATGTACATGTAGTTCACCGCCCTCACATGAGGATGGCGCGTGATCAACTCATCGACCATGTGCAGCACGTTGAGATTCATCACGCCATGCGTCGCATGTTCCTTGTGGCAAAGAATATGATTGACCTGCGCCAACTCGCCGAACAGAAGCACGGTGATATAGGACACCAACCGATCACCGAGAAAAATGCCGACAAACTTCTCGGTATGTAGCTCGCAACCCGCCGGATTCGCAGCGACTACGTATTGCGGCGGGTTGGTATGGAAATACTCCGGGATCGGGCGCCCCTGGCGCATCGGATCGGAAGTCCTGATTTCATGGATGTCCTGGCCCAGCGTCTCGGGTGCGAGGCGCCTGAATTCGTAGCCCAGCTTCCGGGCTTTCCGGATCATGTTTCGCGACTTGTCACCGATCGACTTCAGATACGCGTCGAGCGACGCCGGGATGTCGAGCAAGGCGGGTTGAGCACGCTGCAGCGAAGCGGGAACCAGTTCCCCCGTGCCTGTTTCGACATACACATCGTCTCGGCCGAACGCATCACTTCCGGCCCGGATCGCGAACTCGTCCATCGACTCGAACCAGCGATTGCAATGTGCGACGCAATGGAATCCACAGCTCGCCTTGCGAGTCAGGAAATTGGCCGAAAGCGGCTGGCTGCCGTCCGCGGTCAGCGGATGCCACTTCTTCACGATCCTGCGCGATGGGACGGAAAACACCGGAACGGCGTCTTCACTTGTCAGTACGACGTCCTCGAGCACAACAGGCGTCGTCATGTTCCATGGCCGAATCTGAAATCCGGTCACCTCGGGAATCACATCGAAGTCGAACGCGAGCTTTCCGTCTTTGATGGACGGAAGCAGATAGCGATAGAACCCGGACGACGTCTTGACGAAGCCGATTTCCGCCGCCTTTGCTTCGGTCAGATATTCGCCGGTGATCACCAAAAGCATGTTGCCCTTTTCGGGCAGCGTCCATCCGACCAACGCGGACAGACGAACCGCGCTCTTGCGCTCAACGGTCAACATACCGCTCAGCACCTCACGCCCACGATTCAGGACAACTCGATCGACCCATGCTTCATTCATGGCGGCACCACACCTTGCTCATTGTTCTCAGGCCCGTGGCCCCTCTTCATTGACATGCGAGTCGTGCGACACGCCGACATGCTTCGTCGTTCGGCCCGGCGCCACGCTGACTGATTCGATCGCGTCCGGCCCCGACTGCGCGAGCCGGACCAGGAACGCATTGATCGCCTCTTTCGGCGGCGGTTCGTGTCCTTGCGCAAGACTGCCGAGATGCAGGAAGAATCGATCTTCCAGCCATCCCCAGAATTCGGTTCCACGAACGCGAGGCAAACTCGAATTCGACAGAAACGGCTTCAGGTGATAATCGGTATGCCAGTCGGTAAAGTTCTGCAAATAGACCACGTGATTCCCGTCGCTCGGATAGACCCGCCACACATCGGCCACGGCCACTTTCTCGAGCCTTTCGCGAAGCGTCGCGAGATCCTCCGTGCCAAAGCAAATGCGGCCGAAATTCCGTACGGCCGTTTCCTCGAACGCCAGGATGGACGTCTGTGGATTCCATACGAACGCGGTTGAATCGGCAAACTTCGTCGACAGATACAGCGCTGCGAAGCCGCCCCCGGATCCTCCCCAGAAAACCAGCCTCTGCGGAGCAAGAACCGAACGGACCTTCTCCGTGATCAATTCATACAGGTACTGCAGCGGCGTGGTCGAAGTGCCGACGTGCCAGGCAAGCGTCAAATCGGGATCCAGCAGCAACGCCGGATCGGAGAAGATCAGGACGGAACTGTTCACGTCGCTCATCATCGACACGCCGCTGAACACGGGCAGCTTGAACACATCCGATCGCGGCGCATTGCCGTGAAGGAAGCAAAATAGCGCCGGGCTGCGCCGGTCGACGAGCAGGAACTCGATCAACAGATCGTTGACCGGGATGATGTGCGCCGAATTGGGCAGCACCGTCGCGGACAGAAACTCGCTGATGCTGGCCCACACTTTCGGTGGATATCGCGCGGCATCGCGCGCAGTTGCGTACCGTGCCGCCAGTTGCTCGGCGGAAGGACTCGTGACGGCGACGAAGGAGTGAAGACGTACGAAGTCGTCCGCCCCCCACGTGACGATCTTGAAGCGGACGGCACCCGCAAACGGCGTAGCCTGGGAAAACTCCCAGTCGACTGACACACGTCCCGCGCGCGTCGGCACGTATCGATACCACCAACCGTGATGGGAACGTACAAGTCCCAGTCGCTCGAGCTCATTCGGCGGTTCGCTGAATTCGACCTGAACCAACGCGCAATTGGTCGCGATGTGCGGCCCGCAGATCAGATCCATACAGACCGAAAAGCGCTGCACGTCCGTGATGTCGAGCGAAAACTGCACGCCTGCGCCGGACAGCTGAATGCCATCGGTCGAGTGATAGCAGTTCGAAGTATCGTTCATAAACCGAGACAGTAAATCTGGGAAAAGCAGCGCGGCGGCCGGTGACAACACCGATCAATTCGTGAAGAACGGATCGGATTTGTTCGCAAACGCGCGCGCCCTGTCGGAACCGCCTTGCGGATCCGTGCCGTTCAACACGACGATCGACGAGAATTCCCCGGCAACCGGTCCTCCGCTCAGATCGATACCCGTGGTGGGCGAGATTTCACCGAAATCGTACGTACTCCAGCCCCGCACTTTTCCATCCTGTTCACCGCGATAGAAATCGGCATGCCGCGACGAATGAATGATCGCCCCTTCAAACGTTTCGCCCTGCAGGCGGATGATCCCTTGCTCCGCGTGCGCCGAAACGTCCGGCGCAAGAAGAAAGCGCTGCACGGCAGCCGCGGGATCCGGCGACTTGACCATGTCCACAATGACGACCTCGCCCAGCCAGTGGACGAACACGAATCTCCGGAAGCTGGTCCAGCACCCGGGAACGGAGTAAGCGCATTCGATGCGCACGCCGTCGTCGCTTTCCTCGAATCGTTTGATGCTGCCCGACACCGGCCCGTACTTCGCGATCAGTTCGTATCTCGGCAGGCCGTCGAACTGGGTAAGAAACACACCACTATGGCCAGCTGACGAGGTGATGCAACGAGTATGCGGATTCCGCTGATCGTACGAGTAGCTGCCGCCATCGACAAACACGTCCTCCCCCTTGTACTGAAGATAAATCGCCGTGTCGTCCATGTGCTTGTGCCAGTTCGTCCGGCCGCCGCAGATCAACGACATATAGAAGTCGTCACGCTTGACGACCGCGAACCCGGATTCGAAGAAACAGAACGACTTGTTGACGGAGGTGACGCGCGAGTCATAGCGAGGCGAGTCGCCAATGGGCGGGATCATGCCGTTCGGGAAAATGGCGAGCCGCAGCGCACGCATTGCGTTGTCGAGCACGGGTTCGATGTCGGCGCGCATCGATGCCGCGATCCCCAGTTTTCCGAGCGCCTCATGAATCTTCGTGTACAACGACAGGTTGAAGTTGTGGTAACCGATCGTGTTCTCGTTACACAGCCCGTCCTTGTCGAAAGACGCGCCCAGCAGTGAACGCACGCGGCGCAGGGCCGTTTCGAGATAAACCGCACCGGCCTCGTTCGTCAGAAGCGAGTACGTCAACATGAGGGACATGCAGCCCATTAGCTGATGATTGCCGACACCGAGATTGGCCTCCTCGGTCAGCCACTCCGCGCAGTAATGCATTTCGTCGAGCAATCGCGGCAACAGAGCGACGCCTCGGATATCCTTCGATTCCCTGACGATCTGATGCAGCGTCAGCATTACCTTCAATCGTTCGGCCGTGGCGTGATCGGCGGACGCAATGCCGTTGACGCCGGTACGATGCTCGGCAACGGCGACGTAGTCGAGATAGTCGGACGTCAATGACAACGCCAGATCCAGCGACGCGGCATCTTTGGACTTATGGTACGTCGCCAGCAATCGTCCGATATAAATCAGCGAGTAGTACCACATGCGTACCGAGTTGTTCGGCAGCTCCGAGTTCCATGCGAACTTCTTGTTCAGTTCGACATCGACAGTCGCCGTCGAATACGGAAACGACATCTTCGCGATGTTCCCGAGCCGCCATCCGTCGGCCAACGGCTGATACTCGTCGGCAAGGCAGACTCGGTCAAGGGACGCCCCCTCCATCGGAACAGACGCCATGAAACGATCTCGCGTCAGGAATGTTCCCTGCGGCTTGTT
>Ga0068855_100001698_pt1 | contig 27544 bp, 20 predicted proteins | sample KBSCornC52_FD_66592 | JGI IMG/M metagenome (GOLD analysis project Ga0068855, IMG submission 66592) | Corn rhizosphere microbial communities from Kellogg Biological Station, Michigan, USA - KBS Corn C5-2 | ecosystem: Host-associated > Plants > Roots > Rhizosphere > Soil ... | reverse complement strand
AACCTCTTTAACCAAGCAAGTATTTCTTGGTCAGTTGTGACTTCAGCTGGTTCTTCTGCAAGTATTGCTTCTGGAAGCGGTAGTTACTCCATTGTAGATAGTTTAAACCTTTTATCAGGCGGCACTGCAACGTTTACAGTATCTGGTCATGTACTTTCATCAGCAACAGGTGACTTAGTAAACACTGCAAACATTGCAGCTCCTGCAGGTACAACTGATCCTACCGCTGGAAACAACATGGCAACAGATACGGATACCGCTAATCCTTTGTACGATCTCTCAATTTTAAAAACCGTGGCAGATTTCTCAAGTAACGCATCACAAGAAATTGTCACTTATACAATTACAGTGAACAATTCAGGTCCAAGCATTGCATCGAACTTCAATGTAACAGATGCTTTTCTACCTGCAGATTTATTATCGGCAAATATCGCAACATTGACACTTGTTTCAGAAACACAGGGCAGCTTTAATACTACCAGTGGAGCTTGGTCAGGTCTCACTTTAGACAGCGGCAGCACTGCAACATTGATATTTAAAGCCACAATAAATGCTGATCCTGCTGGAAGCCATGATAATTTAGGAGATATACGCAATACCGTCACCATTACTAACGCAACGAATGATACAAATGCGGCCAACAATACTAGTACGGCTAACATATTTCATGAATGCGTATGGATGCCTGATGCTGCTAATGTACCTTCAACCGATCCTGTACAAAATCAATTGCTAGGTAATTTTGTTAATGGGTATGGATTAAATATAGAATCCAATATTACTCCAAGCATAAATACCCAAATTGCATCAGGCGAATTGAGTGTCAAAGTATTAACACTTCCAACAGAAGGTACCATTGGATACATGGTTGGAAATACGTTTACAATAGTACATGTTGGAGACACGCTAAGTAATTCAGTATTTAACAGCTTGCTATATAAACCTGCTGCTGATGGATCAGCATCTGATTCTGATTTTGGCCAATTTAAATATGGGCTGTATGATAGCGGCAACCATCAAACAGCATTGGGTATAGTAGATTTAAATACAGTTCCACCTGTACAACCTTTTGACTTTGAAAGCGTTACCATTGGAGATCGCAGCCATCCATTAACATCAGGACAAGATATATCAACAACAATTACAATTACTCAAGCCGAAATAAATAATATTACTGATTTTTCTAATGGAAATATCACATTACATACTGATTTTCAAAAAGCACCTTTCGATCAACCTATTCCTTCAGGAGAACAAACAGATGCATTAAACCATTTACACAGTGAAGTTTCAGTGACGCTTAAAGTTGAGGGTGTAGATTTTAATATAGTTAGTCAAACAAGCAATGATCCTTGGACAATTGATTCTAATGCAGGAATAGATAATGGAATATGGCAGTTAACAGTCGATTTCAATAATATTACAGAAGTAAATAACCCATCTATCAGCCTCTCAACATTTTTGGCTACATCAGGTAATACACCTAATGCGGGCGATACATGGACAATCACTTATGATGATCATGATGGGGGATCTTATCAGGCACGATTTATTGAAACTCAATTTGCATTTAACGTCAATGCACGTCCTGATGTAGTCATTGAGGGTTGCCTCAATCAACCTAATGTTCTATATGGCGGAACAGGCAATGATAAAATTATTGGCGGCTATTTTAATGACCTTATTGAAGGCCGACAAGGTAGCGATACTCTTAGCGGAAATGGCGGCAACGATACTTATCTTTTCCATGGAGTAAGCACTAATGGCGGTGATATCAATTTATCACATTTGGATACCACTCATATTACCGACTTTACTAATGCCAATCCTGCTTCAGACACCAATGGAGATGTACTAGAGCTTGATCAAGTATTTACTGACCTTGCAAACTTTGGCTCAGGTAATAACCTGACAAATATCAGTACGTTAGATAAATATATTTCTATTAATGGCTCCGGCTCGGGCTCCAGCGCTCAAACAAATATTAATATCAGCAGTACAGCAAACGGCGCCGTTGTTCACACCTTCCATTTAGATGGTGTTAATTTGGGCACAGGGGATGCTGCGATAAGCAATATGATTAACCAACAAACATTGGTTGTTCATGCGTAATCGGTAAAATATACTAATAAATAAATATTTTTTGATATAATAAAAACGATATAATTTTTTTGATGGGAGTGAAAAATGGAATCGGACAACATACAATTAAATTATGATGAAGAAGAAACAGACAACCTTCAGACCGTCACGGGTGATGGTCTGCAAGAAGTCAATCTTGGCATCATAGACGTCGCCGATCAGGGTCTTAATAGTTTAACTCTCCACCCTGGTGATGTTCTTGGAATGTCTGATTTAGTTGTCGGCGACGTAGAAACTCTCGACAGCACCTTAAATGCCGCTTTATCAGCAACCGGTATTGATACAACAAGCAAAGTAGCATTCGTACATGGTGATGAAGATAGCCGTGTTAATTTAGCGAATGATGAAACACACCAATGGTCAACGCAACCTGTCGCTGAAGTTACTACCTCCTCTGGTAACGCTTACAGTGTCTATACGAGTGAGGGTGCAATTGCATTAGTAGACGTTAACTTAACCGTCATACATTCATGACACTTATTTTTTACGGTTTCGCGTATTTTTAACTGTTTTCATCTGTTGCTTATAATATTTGTTTGCGTAACACATGAGTAAATTATGCATGTTTACAAGGAAGAACCTGCAATGAAGCATACTGCAATCATAGAAAACACATACCGTTTTCAAATCGTAAAAAATTTCTTTTCAGCTTTGAAAAACCCTTCAAAAAATATTTTAAAAATACTTATACTTAGTGTAGTTTATATTATATTTGCCAAAATTGGCCAAAAACTTGTATTAAATCAAGTAACACCTATTTGGCCTCCTTCAGGTATTGCATTGGCCACTTTGTTGTTATGGAATTACCGTGTATGGCCAGGGGTTTTTTTAGGATCATTTGCTGTAAATTACGTTGAACTTGAGTATCTTAGTTCTGCTTCTATACTTTATACAACATTAATCGCAGCCGGTTCTACTCTAGCTGTTTTATCTGGATGTTATCTCATTCGAAAAATTACCTCTCCTTATAAATTATTATTTTCTGTAAAAATGCTTTTTATTTTCTTTTTTATTTTAGGACCGTTAAGCTGTTTAATATCTGCCACTTTGGGAACGACTGCACTGTTATTAGCATCTACTATTAAGCTGCATGCTTATGGATCTGTGTGGCTGACTTGGTGGTTAGGAGATACATTAGGAATGTTGATTTTCACACCCTTGATATTAGCTTTTTACTATAAACCTTTTATAGAGTGGAACAAAAAAAAATTAGCGGAAGCTATAATATTAATTATTCCTATTTTTATCATTACCATTATTTTCACTCGTTATGGATATGCAGTATATTATATCGCACTGCTTGGTATTGTTATTGCCTGTTTTCGTTTTGGCATAACAGGCATGATGCTCGTTGTCGTTTTGGTATCAACTATCGAAATTTACTCTATAATGACAAGCAAAATTGCTATTGAAGGACAAACACTTAATACTTCATTACTGTTATTACAAATGCTTATTGGAGTCATCACGTTAACAGGTTTAATATTATGTGCTGTACTGGAAAATCAAAAAAATCAATTAAGAAAAGTGAGCGAAGCGATGAACCAAGCGGAAACTGCCAACCAAGTGAAATCAGAATTTCTTGCCAACATGAGCCATGAATTAAGAACCCCCTTAAATGCAATTATTGGTTACAGTGAAATTCTAGAAGAAGATTCAAATGAACAAGGTTTAAAAAACTACAATATAAAGCTAAAAAAAGTTATAAGCGCATCTAAACATTTATTAAATTTAATTAACGATGTTTTAGATTTATCGAAAATAGAAGCAGGTAAAATGACTCTTTTATTAGAAGAAATTGAAATAAAAGAATTTCTAATACAACTAAAAAATATAGCCGCTCCTTTGATGGAAAAAAACCACAACGACTTCAAACTCATTTTTTTACCGGGTGTTAATAGTATTTATACAGATTCTGTAAAACTTCGACAATCTTTATTAAATTTATTAAGCAATGCCGCAAAGTTCACACACAACGGTCATATTATATTAGAAGTAAAACCATTTTTTATTGAATCTCAAGAATGGATTGATTTTTCCATTAAAGATACGGGAATTGGTATTTCACAAGAAACAATACATAAATTATTTAAACCTTTTGTACAAGCTGATAGCAGTACAACACGAAAGTATGGCGGAACAGGATTAGGGTTATATTTGACAAAACAATTTTGCGAAATGCTAGGTGGATGGATTGAAGTTAAGAGCAAAGAAGGTCGTGGCACTAAATTTAGTTTGATTTTACCGTTAAAAAACGGCAATGTTTCTGACGTTAAAAACACTCAAGATAAAAATATCATTGCATGATTTAGCCAATTCGTAATTCATGTTACGCATCGTTTAGTTAAAAGGAAAACAATCGAAAAATGAAAACGAACCCACCTCCCTATGATCGTAAAATAGAGGGATATATTTTACGATCATAGGGACATGGGTTAGTCTGAACGAGCACTTCTATTTCTTCTGGTTTCTATACCGATATATCCATTACGCTTAATACTAATTGGACAATATGGTCTGTTGTCATTCCAACATCAGAATAAACCTCTTTCGCAGGAGCGGATTCACCAAATCTGTCAATTCCTAATACTTTACCCTTTGTACCCACCATTCTATGCCAAGAAAGACTCGCCCCCGCCTCTATTGCAATTCTATGCGTAATATTTTCGGGCAATATTTTTTCAATGTAAGCTTTATCTTGAGATAAAAATATTTCGACACATGGCATAGACACGACTCTGACATTTTTCTGATGTTTTTCTTCTAATATTTTAACTGATGACATAGCAAGAGAAACTTCTGAACCTGTTGCAATTAAAATCACATCGGGATCTTTATCTGTTTTAGTTTGATACAACATGTATCCACCTTTTTTAATTTCTTTATATTTATTATGTATAGACATATGATCTTGTGGTAATAAATTTTGACGCGACAATAACAAACAACTAGGTGATAATTTTGTTTCTAAAGCACTTTGCCATGCAGCAAAAGTTTCCATGAGATCGCATGGCCGCCACACATGCAAATTAGGTGTTGCTCTTAGCATAGTGATATGTTCAATGGGTTGATGGGTTGGGCCATCTTCACCTAATCCAATGGAATCATGTGTGTAAACATAAATGACTTGAATATTCATGAGCGCAGCTAATCTCACTGCATTTCGCGCATAATCACAAAATGTTAAAAATGTTCCGCCAAATGGAATATATCCACCGTGTAATGCGATTCCGCACATAATAGCGGACATTCCAAATTCTCTTACCCCATAATAAATATATTGTTGGCTATTTTTTGAGAGTGTTAAATTTGAATGCGTTAGATCTGCTGATCCACCCAATAATTCCGGTAAAAAAGCCGAAAAACTATTAATACAGTTTTGCGATGCTTTTCGAGTGGCGAGATTTTCAGTAGATTTTGAAAACTCAGCGATAATTTCTTCGAGCTTATTTTCATAATTTTCGGGCATTTTTTTATCCACTCTTCGCATTAATTCTTTTGCTAAATCAGGATAAGCTGATTGATATTGTTCAAATAATTTTTGCCAGTCTGACTCCAACCTTTGGCCTTTGTGTTTTGCATTTTCTCTCCACGTTGAAAGAATTTCCTCTGGAATTTCAAATGCTCCATAATGCCAATTGAGCTTTTGTTTTGATAATTTAATTTCTTCTTCCCCAAGTGGAGAACCATGCGCATCACAGGAACCCGCTTTGTTCGGCGATCCGTATCCAATCGTGGTTTTACAGCAAATTAATACGGGTTTTTCCTTGATTTGTTGTGCTTGCTTTATCGCTTCAAGAATTTGTTCTGGATTATGGCCGTCAATATTGTCAATCACATGCCAATGATAAGCTCTAAATCTTTCAGGAGTATTGTCTGTAAACCAGTCTTTGACGTTTCCGTCGATGGAAATGTGATTATCATCATAGAATGCGATTAATTTATTGAGTTTCCAAGTGCCCGCTAATGAACAAGCTTCATGGGAAATACCTTCCATTAAACATCCATCGCCCAAAAAAACATACGTGTAATGATCAACGACATGAAATTCTCTATTAAACTCTTTAGCTAATAATTTTTCGCAAAAGGCCATACCAACAGCATGCGCCAATCCCTGTCCTAAAGGCCCTGTAGTCGTTTCCACTCCAGGTGTAATGCCAAATTCTGGGTGCCCTGGTGTTTTAGAATGAAGCTGTCTGAAATTTTTTAAATCATCTAAAGTAACATCATAGCCTGTTAAATATAACAAAGCATATTGCAACATGGAACCATGCCCGTTAGATAATATAAATCTATCCCTGTTGAAAAAATGAGGATTGGATGGATTATGATGGTAAAAATCATTCCATAACACTTCTGCAATATCAGCCATTCCCATGGGCATTCCAGGGTGGCCGGAATTGGCTTTTTGGACAGCATCCATCGCTAAAGCGCGTATACTATTGGCAAGTTCTTTTCGAGTCGGCATAGATGCAATTCCTCTAATCTTGAGATAAAAAATCGGTCAGTACTTTTTCACAAACTCCTTGTTTTTTCCATTCACAAGGTGAACAAATATGATGAAATTTTTCAATAGTCATATTTTTTTTAATCAGAGCTTTGGCCTCTTTCCAAGTTAATGACTGTTGCGATAACTGTAAAGCTGATTGATGTTGTTGATCAAGCATTTCAATTTTAGCTTGTTGAGCACAATTTAAACCTTCTTTATGCGGGCATGGTGAACAAATATCATCTGTATGGTGTACCACTTCAATTTGTGTGTTGTCTGTCAGTGCATTAACAATATTCTGATAATTATTCACAAACGCAAAAGAATACCCCTTACCTTGGAATGACAATGTACACATAAAGTGATGGGGGCGAAATTTAATGGGGAAAGAAATCGTCATTCAGTAGTTGATCCAGAGAATAAATCGGTTTTTTGGGAAAATCTTCAAGAGTTAGGCGTGTTTCTTCTGCCGCAGTGAACAATCCGTCTTCATATGCATCCAGCATTTGCGACTCAAGTTCATGTTTTAAACTAGGACTTTCTTGTAATAGTTTTTTGACTTTTAATCGTTGATGAGCAATGGTTAACTTCCAACTCTTAGAACGCTTTTTGGGTTGAAATTCTCCTTTTAGTAAATGTGCAATTAAAATCACCAAGCGATGTACTAATTGGCGTTTCTCGCTCTTTCCCATATCCTCGATTTCTTCTGCTATATGTTGAACATCGACTTTTGAGAATTGCTTTTTTCTCAAAAGATCGGCATTTCTTATTGTCCAAGCATAGAAATCAATTTCATAACTGGTTTTATTATTGATATCATTTTGTTTAGACATGGTCATAACTGCAATTTACCCTTTTTTCCAAAATCTTGGCGCAATTAATACGAGTAATGCAACTTTGAAAAATTCCGTTACCACAAATGGCTTTACACCAAACAACCAAGCTTTTTCAGCATTCATTAAAATGGATAGTCCAAAAAATCCCATGCCAAATATGATCACCGTACCTAAAACTGCAGCTGTTTTAAAAAACCCTTTTTGCGCTAAATAACCACTTATCCATGCAGCTGGAATAAAACCCATCAAATACCCTGCCGTTGGGCCAAAAAACACATGTAACCCTGCGCTTAACCCTTCAAAAACAGGGGCTCCCATGGCACCTGCAACTAAATAGGTGATAACAGAATAGACGCCCAATCTTGCGCCTAAAAGCATTCCTAAGGCTAATACAGTAACACTTTGAAAGGTCAAAGGAATAGGTTGTAAAGGAATACTAATTTGAGATGCAATGGCTAATACCAAAGCCCCCGCCAAAATGCTGATAATATCTCGTCCAAGCGTTTGATTTTTTGACCATAAAATACTTCTTAATGCTAAATCTTGAGACATCATATTTCTCCTTTCAGTATTGAAAAAAACACAGCACATCATACCACTTATAAATTAGAACAAACGACCTAGCGTTGATTTGTTTCTGTTTTATTGATCGTTTCAAACATTCTATTCCAACGAACTTTATAGTTAATTTTATCCCAACTAAACCAAATCATGAAAGCTTTTCCAATAAGGTTACCTTCCGGAACAAAACCCCAATAACGGCTATCCAAACTGTTATCTCTGTTGTCACCCATCGCAAAATATTCACCCTGCGGGACAGTGACTGTAAAATCCTGTGCAGGATCTTCCGGGTTTTTGTAAATATCGTGTTTGACACCGTTGATAATTTCTTGGGCTTTATCAACGGTTACAGGACTGCCATTTTCGTCAATAAAGGTTTCCCGCCCTAAATATTTTTGCGGCTGCTCTACCCCATTAATGTAAAGCACTTTATTTTGATAGGCTACTTTGTCTCCACCTACACCCACAACTCGTTTAATTAAATTTTTATCTGGCTCGACAGGAAACTTAAAAACAGCGATATCACCTACTTTGGGTTCACTGATACGAAAGATTTTTGTATGTGATACGGGCAGCCTTAATCCATACTCAAATTTATTGGTAGCAATAAAATCGCCAGGAATTAAAGAAGGCTCAAGAGAACCTGTAGGAATTCTAAATGGCTCCATTAAAAATGACCGTAGTAATAAAACAATTAACAGCACAGGGAAAAACGAATGAGAATATTCGATAATTTTAGGCATGGTCCCCAAACGACGCTTTGCCATGAAAATGATATCGTATAGCGAAATTACACCCGTGATTAATACTAATAACACTAAAAATAATTCAAAATCAAACTGCACGTTTTATCTCCTCAGATTTAGGCCAATGCAGTCTACGGGAGAGCAAAAAAATTAGCAATCATGCAAATATTGTAGAAGAGAATAATAAAGACAAAAAACAAGGGATTCGATGAGCAGCTTAGCTTAAACTCTTCCAACTAAATACTCGCCCGTTTGTTTTTATCTGTGACAATAGCACCTTTTTCATCTTCGCCAAGTAAGTCATTATTATAAGCCTCGGGTTCACTTTGATAACCAGCAGCCATGTACTCGTCATCACTATTTTTATTTGAAGTTTTTTGCAAATCTTTCATTTTATTTGGAGCATATTTTAGCAAGGAAAAAACTGCATGCTCGTAAAAATGTCGGGTGAAACTGCTTCTCAGAGGAGAGGGGTTCATGCTATTTGCAGACTTCATTGCAATTTTTAGTATTTTAATGAGCTTTTCTTCAGGAGTAACTTTATTGGAGTTATCATTTATGATATCTAAAATATCACCCACACCGCTTGGAACCCCCCAAAGATTTATCGCATTAAATTTATCAGAATTATCTGATATATAGTTTTTAATAGCACTTATTGCTGTTTTTGCGTCAATTTTTAAATATTTAAATAATAAATCACGGCTGTAAAATCCTGATGTAAATGGGCTTCTTCCACCAGTGATTTCAATATTCAACGCGCGCATGTTAATTTTTATTAATTCTACAAAGGCCTCGCGGCTAGATAGTGTAAATTGCCGAACACATGACATGGTTTCCATCATTTGATTAACATATGTAGGAAAATCTTTATATGTTAAAGTGTTGTAATTTTTATTATTTGGCAACACTTTATTTGAAGATTTAAAAAAAGTACTGGAGACCTTCCAGCTTTTGTTTTTTGCATCGTTTAAGATCTGTTCTTGTAGAGCACGGAATATATTTCTATAATTTTTTTCTTCTTCGAGTGGTACTTTCATTTCAGGATTTAACTCGAGAAGCTCAATTAACTGACGAGATAAATCAGAATACCCATAAGGGGGGGTTGATTTATTTTTTTCATACAAATTAGCGGCTATGGCTAACCTTAAATCCCATGCTTGTTGAAATGTCAAAGAATTAATAGCAACGGAAATTAAATGATAGCTTTTCAAATCATTTCTATAACAACTAACCAGTTCTAATAAATGATGAATTGTATAATTCATGGAGAATAGCTCAGCTAAAGCAGCTTCAATGTTATTTTCTTTTATAGAAACAATATTATCAAAATCATTGTCCATATTATTATCTTCATCTAATTGGGGCGATAGTCTCTCACTAATAGACGTACTTTGCAGACTAAGAACTGTATTTTTCTTTGATTCTGGATGTTCATATTGACGCGCTATTTCATCAATAAAAACACGTGGAATTAGCTCTTGATTTTCAGGATGGATGTTACGATATTCGGCGATAAGATTTACAATCCCTGGCATTAAATTTTTGTTGGTACTTTTAAAACTCGCTGTTAATAAGCTCAAAACTGTCATGACTCGGTTTATATTAGGGAGGGATATACGTGTTGCAAATGTATAAGCACAATTAATAAAATTTCTTTTTTCTAAGGATAAAGGATCGTTTTGACTCCATGTTAATTGTGAAAGAGTATCGAGTTTCTCTTCTTCTGTTTTATTTGAAATTGTCTCCTTATTGAAGACAAAGGTATAAATGCGGTAAACGATGGCGGCATTAATCCGAATCAAGCTGCTGTTCAATTTTGGTGTTAAGCTTTTTTGATTATTTGCAAAATCTATTAATTTATTAAAAATCTTGAAGCAGAAATAAGGATCGATGTCGTTTTTAAGAAAATTTAAATATTGAGGATTCAATGCAACAAGGTTAATCAGATCTCTTAATTGAGAAACTGGCGTATACTTTGTAGTAATCTTTTTTTTGAGTATATTAACAACAGGATGCGATAATAATTTGTACTGATTGCAATAGTAAGAAAAATCATCGTGAATTTGATCGCCTTTATCACCCGTGTAAAACTTAAAACGATGATTACCATTAAGCACCTGAAGTGATTCTTGATCGAACAATAAATTATCAATTTCAGATTGTGTTCCATTTCCGAACGAGTCAATATTTTTTCCTTTTGCAGCATCTCCGGAGACCCTTTTGTAGTGAATATGACAAATAAAATTTAGAATATTATTACTGTTTATTAGTGTCGATTGTGTCCAACTTTCACGAGTGAAATGCTCTAATTCACCGATGGCTGAAAGGTTATTATATGTTTGCGGATGCTTTCCATACAACGCAATAAAACGCACAAAATATTTGCTTGAAAGTATTTTATCGGCGTCTGGTGCAACAGAAATTATTCGTTTCAATATCTTTCTAAGATTGTTTTTATCATGTTTATTCCGAACTAATGCGAAAAGGTTTTTACAGTCATTTTTTGCAAGCCTATCCTCTATTTTTTTCTTAGCAGTAATTGCTTCTATTTGAACAGTAATATCATTTCGAATTGATAAAAAATTAGTTTTATATTGTTTATCTATGGTTGTTGCAATATTAGAATCGGACCACACTATTTTTAATTGCTTCAGTTCCTCAATATCTTCACATCCTACAAAGGCGTTTACATTTTCAAGCGGTTCGATTTTTTTGACAAACTCTTTAATAGCTGCATGATGCAGTTCTGGTGTATTTAATTCACCTTCTCTAAATTTTGTTAAATATTCATCGGTTTCAGCATAAGGTTTATCTTCATTTATAGGTTGAATATCTTCACTTTCCTCTTGAAAGTTATCGTCGTTATTTTCAACTATTAAAACAATATCATCTTGTTTCTTGGGTTTATTAGGATTAGGTATAGTAAGTGGTTGTGTTTTAGTTAATTTATCTTTTTCGATTACAACTGGCGGGGATTTTGAATCCTCTGATTTCTGCGCTTGTGGTTTTGCATTATTAGAACTATCATCTGTTTTAATACCGGCATCTTTGGCGTTGTTTAAAATATCTTCCAAAATATTTATTACTTCTGAAGTCACTTTTTTACCATGAGTACTATTAGATAGATCTGCTGTAATTTGTGCTTGTATATTTTTCGGTTGCGCTTCAGTCTTGGGCCTAGTAAAAAACTCTGAATTGTTTATTTCTATATGCGATTCTTCCGCATTATGGGCATCAGTGTCTGTATTTTCATCTTCAGAAGAATCATTTGACGGTAACGATGGATTTGAAAAAGTAGTTGCAGTGCTATGAGTGATAGCTGTAGTTGAGGTTGTTAATGTCGTGTAATACTGCAAGTTGGAGTTGTCACTTTCTTGAATAGATGGCGTTAAACTGCTTAATTGGCTGGATGAAGAAGAATTAACAATCGGCTGTGAGTAGTATTCATATTTTAGCGTGATTCCCGTCGTTAATTGTTTAAACTTTATAAGCGCTTCAATTTCAGCGTCTTTTTCTTTTGCGGTAATAAGAAGTTCATAATCATTTTTACCAGTTAACGAACTTAATTGATCCAGGGTTTTATAATATAAATCATCAATTAAATCACCCGTTACCCCTGCCGAAATACCCGAGTTCGCCACCTCATCGTTGTGCAAATCAAAACATATTTTCACCGTTTTTGCTAGTTCAAACATCCCCAAATACGGAGCTTTAAATAGTTGGCTTTTGGTGAGATTTCCAAAAAAAGCTGAATGCATGAATTGTTTATTTAAATTGACATAAGTTTCATTATCGAATTTGTTACTGGTCGTCAATTCTTTAATAAAAGTGATACAGCCCTCAATGAATTTTTTATTAGCGTTTGCATCTTGCAGTTTTTTTTCTAATAGCGGGATAAAGTCATGGGTTTTAAAATACTCTTTTAATATATTGACATAAATTTTAGTTTCTTGTTCCAGTAATGCATTTTTGTTTTCTCCCTTATATTTATTTAATTTTTCCAATAGCATATATTGTTCATACAAGCTTTGATAAGAGTCGTCAAAATAATTATCAACCGTTTTTTGGGTAATTATTTTATCCATCGTATCCCTGACACGAGAAATTAATCTATTCATGAGATCTTTCTTAAATTTATTATTAGAGCCTGAGTTTACATAGGTATTTGCTTGATCAACAAATTCCTTTAAATAATCAAAGTTTGGCGCCTGAATTTTTGAAAACCAATACGATAATTTTACAAGCTTAATTGTATTATCCTCAGAATTAATTTTTTCTTCATTTACTTTGGTGACTAATCCAAATAATAAAATAATGCTGTGATATCCGGCCGGACGCAAAGATAATCTGTAGTCTTGGTTTATAAATTCAAAATACCCTTTGTTATTTTTGTTGTTATCAACACTCATACAACTTACCGGCAAGGATAAGACTGCATTTTCACTGTCATCGCTTGGATCAGTGATTTGAATACAGTAGTCGGTCAGTTCTTTGAGGAGTTTTTGTTTAGCAGCTATCTCAAAAGGTTTTTCTGAAATTGATTCTATACTATCAAATCTCACCTCTATTTGTTCCCTAAGCGCAGAACCAGTAGCAACTGGTTTTTCATTCGTCACATAATCATAAAATTTAATATTTCCTTTTATTTGAGAAATGGCGCTTGCAATGGTCTTTCTGGGTGTTGTTCTAAATAGCGCCGTCGATTTATCAGGATCAAGGTTTGAAATATATATTTCAAAATTATCGTGAAAATCTTGAGCAAACTGCATCATTATTGCAGCTAACTCTCTGCTGACATTGTCCTTGATGGCAATAGACCAAGAGTTGTTACCTTGATTTAAAATATTGAATAAATGAGCAAAATAAAACCTGCCGTTAAATATTCCCTGGGTAAGCGGCCCCATTTGATTGGCTGCAACTTTCAGAGCCGCTTCAAAAGCATCTATAGCTGTATCGGTAACAGTATTAACAACACTGGCCGCTATATCCGTAAAAGTTTTTGTGAGACCGCCAAAAAAATCTTTACTTTGATTGGCTGCGGCATCTCCTGCTTCTTTTTTCTTTTTAATTTCATCTCTTTTTTGTCGATGTGCTGCGAGTATTTCATCGTGCTTGCTCACCGCAATAGCAGGATCTAAAAAACAGTTTAGTACACTGCTTGCAGCTTCTATTTGTGAAATAACGTCTTGATCCTGAGTTTTTGTAAGCAATGCAGCCACTTGACTGATACGTTCTTTGATTCTGTTTTTACCATTTTCAGATAATTCAACGCTCATTAATTTGGCTCCAGTTTTTAGATGGCTATAAGAAGATTATAGCCTCAAAAGCTTAAAGCTTTATTAACTGTGTCACAGCATATGATTTGAAACGCTGCACATGACAAAAAAGCATAATAGTAAAATCCCATGTGCCCCCCCATCTGGTACTACCTTACGCATCCACTTCCCCCTCAACATGTTGAGGGGGAAGATTCAGACAGGATCTTAGACAATCGCAAGAAGCGGATTCGTTTTTGCGTTTTTAGAAGTACTTCACTAAAACTGCTATTTTTTATCGGTTTTTTCCGACTTAATATTCAACACAGCTAAAAAAGCTTCTTGAGGAATTTCAACATTGGCGACACGTTTCATTCGTTTTTTACCTTCTTTTTGTTTTTCTAATAACTTTTTCTTACGCGTAATATCGCCGCCATAACATTTGGCTAATACATCTTTTCTTAAGGCTTTAACTGTTTCACGAGCAATCACCTTTGCACCAATGGCCGCTTGAATAGCAATATCCACCATTTGACGTGGAATAATACCTCTTAATTTTTCAACCAGTTGTCTTCCGCGAAAAGGTGCTTGTTCTCGATGCGTAATCAACGCTAATGCATCGACTTTATCGCCATTAATCAATATATCCAACTGCACCAAATCAGCCGATTGAAAACGAATAAAATGATAATCCAAAGAAGCATACCCGCGGCTTGCCGACTTTAATTTATCAAAAAAATCCAACACCACTTCACTCATGGGCATGTCATAGCTTAATGAAATTTGTCTTCCCACGTATAACATTTTGGTTTGTACGCCCCGCTTTTCAATACATAAACTGATAATGTTTCCAATGTAATCTTTGGGTACCAAAATGTTTGCCTGAACAATTGGTTCTTTCATTTCAGCAATATTTGCAGGTGGCGGCAACTTGGAAGGGTTATCAATATGTAATGTTTCGCCTTGTGTGGTAATAATTTCATAAACTACCGTTGGTGCTGTGGTTATTAAATTTAATTGATATTCTCTTTCCAATCTTTCTTGTACAATTTCCATGTGAAGTAAGCCTAAAAATCCACATCGAAATCCAAATCCCAAAGCATCTGAACTTTCAGGTTCATAAAATAAAGAAGAATCATTTAGTTTTAATTTTGCTAACGCATCGCGGAACAATTCAAAATCTTCCGTATTGACAGGAAATAAACCCGCATAGACTTGAGGTTGAGCTGTTTTAAATCCAGGAAGCGGCTCTTGTGCTGATTGATTAGCAAGAGTGAGTGTATCTCCAACGGGCGCTCCATTAATTTCTTTGATGCCCGCAATGACATATCCCACTTCGCCTGCCGTTAAAATATCGGTATCGACTTTTTTGGGTGTAAAAATTCCAACCCTATCGACAAGGTGAGTTTTGCCTGTAGACATGACAAGTATTTTTTCATTTTTTTTCAAAGCCCCTTGTTTAACTCTCACCAGCGAAACCACACCTAAATAGCTATCAAACCAAGAATCTATGATTAGCGCTTGTAACGGTGCATCTCTATCGCCTGTAGGTGGTGGAATCACTTCAATAATTTTTTCCAATAATTCTGTTATTCCCAATCCTGTTTTTGCGCTCACTTTGAGTGCATGGTGCGCATCGATTCCAATAATGTCTTCTATCTCTTCAATCACCCGTTCAGGTTCTGCTTGAGGTAAATCGATTTTATTTAATACGGGGAAAACTTCTAACCCTTGTTCAATCGCGGTATAACAAACTGCCACCGTTTGAGCTTCTACACCTTGACCTGCATCCACCACTAACAATGCGCCTTCGCAAGCATAAAGCGAGCGCGACACTTCGTAGGAAAAATCCACGTGACCCGGTGTATCGATAAAATTTAGTTGGTACACTTCTTTGTTTTTTGCAGTGTAAGATAATGTCACACTTTGTGCTTTAATTGTAATTCCACGTTCTCGCTCAAGGTCCATAGAGTCCAACACTTGCTCCTGCATTTCCCTTTCACTCAAACCGCCGCAAACTTGGATTAATCGATCGGATAATGTGGATTTTCCATGATCGATATGTGCAATAATTGAAAAATTTCGAATATGTGACAATGGAGTGGTTATACTCATCTTTATTCTATTACTCCCATTCTATTGTAGCAGGTGGTTTACTGGTAACATCATAAACAACACGAGAAATATTTTTAACTTCATTTGTAATTCTTCTTGCAACGTGTTGTAAAAATGCATGGGGTAAATCCGAAGCTTTTGCCGTCATAAAATCTACACTTTCCACAGCCCTCAATGCAATAATAGGCGCGTACAACCTTGCATCTCCTGTCACACCAACGGAATTGACAGGAAGATATACACAAAATGCTTGAGATACACGATGATAATAATTTTCTTTATACAATTCTTGCATAAAAATATAATCAGCTTTTCGTAAAGTTTCTAATGCTGCCTCTGTCACTTCACCCAAAATTCTAACAGCAAGGCCTGGGCCAGGAAACGGATGCCGATACACTTCCTCATGCTGTAATCCCAAGTGGATTCCAATTCTTCTTACTTCATCTTTGAAACATTCTCTCAAAGGCTCAATCAAGGGCAGCGCTAATTTTTCAGGCAATCCTCCCACATTGTGATGAGACTTAATGACTTTAGAATGATGGCCTTGATGAGAGGATTCTATGACATCACTATAGATTGTTCCTTGCGCTAAAAATTTTACATTTGAAATTTTATGTGCTTCATTGATAAAAACATCAATAAATAATTCGCCTATTTTTTTTCGTTTCAATTCTGGATCTGAAATGTTTTTAAGTGCCGATAAAAATTTTTGTTTTGCATCTACAGCAATAATATTTAATTGTAATTTTTTACTCAGATTATTTAATAAATAATCTGCCTCTTGTAACCTTTGTAGTCCATGATCGACGTAAATACAGACGAGATTATTCTGAAACACTTTTTGTAATAACACAGCAGCGACTAGAGAATCAACCCCGCCTGATAACCCTAATAACACTTTAGATTTTTGATCAACGCCTTGATATTTTTGTTTTAAACCAGTAATTATTTTTTCTACAACATTATCTGAAGTCCAGTTGGGTTTACATTCACAAATAGAAAATAAAAAATTTGTCAAAATTTCCCTTCCTGCTTTGGTGTGAGTCACCTCTGGATGAAACTGAACACCATAGAATTTTTTTTGAAGGTTAGCCATAGCGGCAATTGGAGAGTTATGTGTTTTTCCAATGCAGATAAAACCATCAGGCAGAGTTGCCACTTGATCACCGTGGCTCATCCAAACATGATAAGTAGTTTGATTTAATAATAAATTATTTTCTACAACATCAAGATCTGCATGTCCAAACTCACTATGAGCATCTGCAATGACATTCCCACCTAACTGTTTAGCCATCGATTGCATACCATAACATATTCCTAAAATTGGACACCCCAATTGAAATACACATTCTGGCGCACGCGGAGTATTAATGGTTGTAACAGTTTCAGGCCCACCTGATAATATGATACCAGCGGGATTAAAAGACTTAATGGTTTCATCAGATGCATTACAGCTTATGATTTCACAATATACGCCTATTTCTCTCACACACCGCGCAATTAATTGAGTATATTGAGAACCAAAATCTAAAATCAAAATATTTTTATTTATATTGGAATCCACAGTTACTCCTCGGAATAATTAGGTGGTTCTTTAATCATATCAACATCGTGTACATGGCTTTCTTTTGCACCTGCTTGGGTCACTTGTACCCATTTTGCTTTTTCTTGCAACTCATCCAAGCTTGAACAACCAAGATAACCCATTCCAGATCTCACACCACCCATTAATTGAAAGACAATCCCTGAAAGAAAACCTTTATAAGGCACACGGCCTTCTATCCCTTCAGGAACGAGCTTATCCATATTGCCTTGCATATCTTGAAAATATCGTTCACTTGAACCCTTTTCCATGGCAGCAAGGGAACCCATACCTCGATATGACTTATACGTCTTACCTTTATATAAATCAATTTCACCTGGCGATTCTTCCGTTCCAGCAAACAAACTACCAATCATGACGGTATTAGCTCCAGCAGCTAAAGCCTTACAAATATCACCTGAATATCGAATGCCGCCATCAGCAATCACTGGAATATTTTTTTTCTTAGCAACACTTGAAACATTTTGTATGGCTGTAATCTGAGGAACACCCACCCCACTAATAATGCGTGTGGTACAAATTGAGCCCGGCCCAATTCCAACTTTAAGCGCATTCGCACCTGCATCTATTAAAGCAATAGCTGCTTCAGCCGTTGCAATATTGCCAGCAATGATGTCCATGTTGGAATAGCGATTTCTTATCCATTTCACGCGATCAATCACTGACTGCGAATGTCCATGTGCAGTGTCCACAACAAGAGCATCAACACCCGCCTCTACCAAAGCATCGATTCTTTCATCGTTTGCCTTATTTACTCCAACCGCAGCACCCACTCGCAAGTGACCCAATGTATCCTTACATGCTAAAGGTTTTGTTTTTGCTTTTTGAATATCCTTAACAGTGATTAACCCTTTTAATTGAAATTTTTTATTAATAACCAAAATTTTTTCTATACGGTGTTTGTGTAATAATTGAGTGACTTCATCGTGAGGCGCCCCTTCTTGAACAGTAATTAGCTTTTCTTTTGGCGTCATAACGTTAGCAACTGTTTGAGATAAGTTATTCTCAAATCTAACATCACGACTCGTGATGATACCGACTAAAAACCCATCCTCGTCAACAACGGGAACACCCGAAATATTATGCGATTCTGTTATCGTTAATAATTCTTTAACCGAAATGGCAGGGTTGACGGTAATAGGGTTTGTCACAATACCGCTTTCATACCGCTTAACTTTTTGTACCTCGTGCACTTGTTGTTTAATCGTCATATTTTTATGAATAATGCCCATACCCCCCTCTTGGGCCAAAGCAATCGCCAATCTACTTTCAGTGACTGTATCCATAGCGGCTGATAATAGGGGAATATTAAGGCAGATGTTTTTCGTTAAACGAGACCCCAGATTGACCTGCGCCGGTAACACAGCTGAATATTGAGGAACTAGCAATACGTCATCAAAAGTAAGCGCTTTTTCGATTAGTTTCATTGTACCCATCTTTTTCAAAAAATTAATTATAACGGATTATTAGGGCGTATCCCAAATCATTTCTTTGGCTGCAAAATGAGCAAATTGGGCAAAAATTTGCGTAATTTTTGCCCAATATACCTCATATTCTACTTAAATTTTCAAAAATTTTTTCTTGAACACATCATTTTTAACTTTAAATAAATAATTACCGATACGCCCTAGGAAATTGAGCACTAAAAATGTTAAAATTACACTAATAAATAGGGAGTCATGTTATGGAAAATGGAAAATCACATATTTTAATCGTGGACGATGATGCTTTAACCTGTATGCTGCTTTCAGATATCCTCACCCATGCAGGATTTAAGACCACTACGATTACTAACGGGCTTGATGCACTCGCATTCATAAGAAACGATCCAAACACCATTGATGTTATTATTCTTGACAGAATTATGCCTGAGCTGACAGGAATAGAAGTTTTACACAAGCTATGTGCTATTCCCATTGCGAGAAATATTCCCGTTATCATGCTAACTAGCCGCGCGGAAAGTTCTCATGTTGAAACCGCTTTTATGTTGGGTGTATTTGAGTTCCTCTATAAACCCATCAATGAAACAGCGTTAGTTCAAGCTGTAAATGATGCCATGACAGAAAAATCATCGCATATTTATGAATGACCACAACGGTAATCATAATAAGATAAAAGCATTAATAAAATCCTTAAAAGAAGAGTATAAAATTTCAACCAAAGTGTTAAACGTGTTAGAAAAAATTCCACGCGATATTTTTGTTCCTGAAGAATATCAATATGCTGCATATGAAAATCATCCTCTTCCCATTGGATACAATCAAACCATTTCACAACCTTATATTGTTGCTAAAATGACTGAATTGTTAATCACTTCCGATAACCATTCATCAGATGCACCACTGAATTCCATTCTGGAAATCGGAACAGGTTCAGGATATCAAGCCGCAATACTGTCTCTGTTTTATAAAGAGGTTTACACCATTGAACGAATTCTTCCACTAAAAGAACGCGCTGAACGATGTTTTAAAAAATTACATTTAAAAAATATTCATGCATATTACAATGACGGAACGTTAGGGTTGCCCCAAAACGCACCATTTGATGCTATTATCTTAACTGCTGCAACACCAGAAATACCAAAAATACTACTGAAACAATTATCTGACCAAGGCGGAAAGCTATTACTTCCCATTGGTGAACATGGTCAATCACAACGATTGCAATTAATCACAAAGAAGAGTAAAAAGTACACTTCTGAATTTTATGACTGGGTGACATTTGTTCCCTTGTTAAAAGGAACAGATTAGGCTAGAGCTTTTATTGAGAATCATTCAATGACAAACTTAAATTATTTAGATTTTGAACAACCTATTGCTGAAATTGATAACAAAATTGAAGCACTTCGTATGGCAACATCCGAAGGCGGTGTAAATATAAATGATGAAATCAAAGCACTAAAAGAAAAAAATCTAAAACTGACGAAAAAAATTTTTTCAGACTTAACAGATTGGAAGATCGCTAAATTAGCAAGACATCCATTAAGACCTTTTGCACCCGATTATATTGAACGTATATTTACAGAATTTGATGAATTTCATGGCGATAGACATTTTGCGGATGATGCCGCCATTATTGGAGGCACTGCAAGATTCAACAATATGCCAGTGATGGTTATAGGTCATCAAAAAGGTCGTTCAACCAAAGAAAATTTGCGTTGCAATTTTGGAATGCCCCGTCCTGAAGGTTACAGAAAAGCATTGCGCCTCATGAAATTAGCAGAAAAATTTTCTCTTCCCATTATTACTTTCATTAATACTCCGGGTGCATATCCTGGAATTGATGCCGAAGAGAGAAACCAAAGTGAAGCCATTGCAAGAAATTTATATGAAATGAGCCAACTTCGTGTTCCAATAATTAGTGTCGTCATTGGTGAAGGCGGCTCGGGCGGTGCACTTGCAATTGGTGTTGCTGATAGAATCATTATGCTCGAATATAGTATTTACTCCGTAATCTCACCTGAAGGATGCGCATCAATTTTATGGAAAAGCGCGGAAAAAGCAGAGCTTGCTGCACAGGCTATGGGTGTTACAGCACATCGATTAAAAGAACTTGGGCTGATACATGAAGTCATTGCAGAACCCTTAGGCGGTGCTCATCGTGATATTGAACTGATGGCAAAAGATTTAAAATATGTCATTGAAAGACATCTTGCTTCACTAAAAAGACTATCCATCAATGAATTGTTAGCACAACGTTACGACTATTATCTCTCTATCGGTTCCTAATTTCGTATGAAAAATAAAATTTATCATCCCTCACTTTGGGTGGGATTAAGCGGAGGGATGGATTCTGTTGTTTTATTACACTTTGTAAAACACTTTCTTGAACGAATGAAATCTAAATATTTATTATTGGAAAACTATCAACTTAAAGCTATTCATATTAATCATCGAATTCTTCCTGAAGCCAACGATTTTGAGCAGTATTGTCGAAAAATTTGTAAAAAATTAAATGTAAAACTTCACATTGTAAGAACTACTGTTCAAAAAAAATCAGGTGAAAGTTTAGAAGCATTAGCGCGTGAAGCAAGATATCAACTGATAGAAAAAAAATTAAAAGAAAACGATATTTTTTTGACCGGACATCATTTGGATGATCAAGCTGAGACTTTTTTGCTTCAATTGTTACGCGGTGCTGGATTAAAAGGCGCATCTGCAATGCCCGCTGTAGCAAAATTTGGAAAGGGATATTTAATGCGCCCTTTACTTTCTTTTTCTCGCGACACAATCAAAACGTATGCAAATAATTATAGCCTTGATTACATTCACGATCCTTCCAATATGGATGAAAATTATGACAGGAATTATATACGTCATACTTTGATGCTATTATTTAAGCAAAAATGGCCGAAAGTCTCTCAAATTTTTTCTCGATTTTCAAATCATTGCGCCAAACAAGAGCAACTTTTACAAGAGTTTGCAATGCAAGACTATAAAAAGTGCAAAGGCATGTTTCCAAATTCGCTTCTACTCTCAACGTTAAATGAATTTTCTTTAGCACGTCAAAAAAATGTATTGCGATATTGGATAAACGAATATTATGCTCATCAAAACTTTCCTTTATCTGAAAAAACATTAGATCAAATTTTATTGACATTCTTCACTCCCAAAGATAAATGCCCTACCGTTAAAGCCACTATTAAAATCAATTCTACTCTTATCAATATCGAATTTAGACGATTCAAAGAGTGTATTTATCTTCTTTCCTCCACGGAATTGTCGTCAAGATCACCCTTACTAACAACCGAAGAAAAATACTGGTGTCAAAAAAATATTCGCGATTTTAAAAAAAACGAAAATCTCTTTGCTGTACATTTCAGACAAAATGGCGAAAAAATATGGTCTGCCAACTCATCTCACCATAAAAGGCTTAAGAATCTTTTTCAAGAATGGGGTGTTCCCACCTGGCAAAGAAACCGAATACCCTTAATTTATTTTCGTCAAAAGCTCATTGCTGTGGTAGGATATGCTGTTTTTGAGAATTGACTATTACTGAAAATCTAGATATGCCACAGCCAAAAGATTTAATGATTGATATCGAGGGCAAAACATTAACGCCTGAAGATAAAGAGCTCATCCAACATCCCTTTGTTGGAGGGGTTGTCTTATTTGAACGAAATTATGAAAATATTTCTCAGCTGCAAGAATTAACCTCTGAAATACATTCGTTAAGCGACGATAATTTTATTATTGCAGTAGATCACGAAGGCGGCCGAGTTCAACGCTTTCGAAAAGGGTTTACTGAACTTCCTGCCATGAGTGAGTTGGGTCTTTTATATGATTTGACACCTGGGCTTGCTACAGAAAAGGCAGAATTTATAGGGCAAACTATAGGAAAAGAGTTAAAATTTGTCGGTGTTGATTATGTGTTTGGCCCCGTTTTAGATATTAACATGGGCGAAAGCGATGTCATTGGTGACAGAAGTTTTCATTCAGATCCCAAAATCATTAGCATGTTAACAGCGACATTACTGCAAGGAATTCAAAGTGCAGGCCTAAAAGCTGTGGGCAAACATTTTCCAGGTCATGGTTATGTTAAAGCAGATTCTCACACTGACCTACCCGTCGATTCCCGCACTATCCAAGAAATATCCTGTTGTGATTTATTACCATTTCAATTTTTGATTAACATCGGGCTAGATGGAATCATGCCTGCACATATTGTTTATGAAAAATGTGATAGCCAACCTGCAACTTATTCCACCTATTGGCTGCAAAAAATACTGCGCGGTCAATTAAATTTTCGTGGGAAAATTTTTAGCGATGATTTAAGCATGAAAGGCGCAGCGGTGGCAGGCGACATGAAAACACGGATTGCCAAAGCACGAGAAGCGGGCTGTGATATGGCATTAATATGCAACGATCGTCCCGTTATTAAAAAACTACTACTTGGCTAAATAAAATGTCTATACCCACACAAATTCAAGCAGTTTATAAACGTTCCTCATGTTTGCATACCAAACATGAAATTGAAAACCAACTCGACAGATTAGCAGAAGAAATTCGAAAAAAAATAGCCGATAAAAATCCTCTACTGTTATGCGTTATGATAGGCGGACTTGTATTAGGCGGCAATTTATTACCACGTTTGGATTTCCCCTTAGAAGTAGACTATATTCACGCCACACGTTATCGAGGGCAAACTTCCGGTCACAATGATTTAATCTGGAAAGCAATACCTACAGCAGATTTAAACAATAGAACGATACTCATCATAGAAGATATTTTAGACCAAGGTGTAACATTACAAGAGATCATTAATTATTGTTATGCTCAAGGTGCCAAGGAAGTATTAAGTGTAGTGTTATTAGATAAACGAGAATGCCGCATTAATGGCGGCCTGCCCACTGCAGATTTTACAGGTATTGTCATTCCAAATGCATACGTTTTTGGTTATGGTTTAGACTATAAAAATTATTTACGCAATGCGCCAGGTATTTATATGGTTGCTGCACAAGATCAATAAACTTACTATAACCCGAGTTTTGTTCAAGAGTGCATTCTTAACTTGGTTTTATAACCTAATATACCAAGCGAGGTTAAATCTTCTGCATAAGGTGAGCATGGCAATCGCACTTGGAAAATCAAGGGTATTGGACTCTCAAAAATACTGTCACCCCGGAAAATTTTTGTTCACTGTTTTTAAAAAGAAAGATAAGCGTCCACAAAAATTTATCCGGGGCCCAGAAAAAACATTCTGTAGGAATCAGGTGAGAAATATTCCAACTTGTAAACTAGGTCCTGAATAAATTTTCCTGAAAGCTCATCTTTCTTTTCATGATTAATTGAGGAAAATTTTTCAGGATGACAGAATTAAGATTTTTACCGAACTGTAGTGACAATATTCCGGGACAGGCAACGCGTGGTAAATCTCAAACCCTTGATTTTCCAAGTGCGATTGCCATGATAAGGTGAGTGATTCAAAGGAAATTTGACATTTCTTTTGTACTCTTGTAACATTACATAATTGTTTAATTTTTTTTACGAGGAAAACTCATGAAAAACACCGCGATTCAATTATTTCAAATATTGGCTGTATTTTTATCGGCAATAATAATAGCAAGCTGCTCGCAACATCCTAAAACTGTGACAATTGGCATCATAGAACCTTTGGAACACAAAGCCATGAATGAAATTGTCGAAGGATTTTCCCAAACACTCAAAAAAGAATATAAGCAATCTGTCATACTGGATATTGAAAACGCCCAAAACGATCCAAATCTTAAGCACGCCATCATTCAAAAAATGATTGACCAACATGTTACTATAATAGCGCCTATTGGAGTCGATGCAACTGAAATGACTTTAAGCATGACAAGAAATACCTCAATACCAGTAGTAAGCTTGGCATCCGATTTAACTGACGAGGATAGACAAAAATTAAACCCTTGCCACGCAGCAGTTGTCCACGATGAAATTAATCCCGAAACTATTATTCATTTTATTCATCAAGTTTATCCATCGCTAACAAAGCTTACATTGATTCACAGCTCAGCCAATAAAGTTTTTCCAGAAGTCAATGAAGCAATTGCAGCAGGGCGGCTAGAAGGTATTACTATCCAAGCTATCATGGTATCCTCCTTACCCGAACTCACAACTGCCGCTACAGCCATACCCTCACAAACTCAAGGGTTATTTGTACTTAAAGACAGTCTCATTGTCAGTGGTATTGGCACGCTTTCACATGTTGCCCAACAAAAACATATTCCATTAATCACCTCGGACCAAGGATCCGTTGAAGATGGCGCTGGATTTGCCTTAGGCGTGCCTGAAAAGCAAATTGGTGTGGAAGGTGCAAAATTATCTGCAGCCATATTGAAAGGAACTCCTGCCTGCGATTTGCCTATAGCACAAATGAAAAATTTAACCGTCTTCATGAATCAAAAAGCATTGTCAGATTCTCAACAAAATATTGAGGCAGTTGAAGCTGCAGCGAAAAAATTAAATTATTCAATTGAATATACAAATAAAACAGGTTAAAAATTACTGATGGAAATTCTACTATACTCTGTAATGACACAATTGGTTATGTTTATGCCTTTAGCATTGGGTGTGAGTATCAGTTACACTGTTTTACGTGCGACTGATATGACATTAGACGGTAGCTTTGTACTAGGCGCAGGTGTTTTTGCAAAACTAACTACACTTGGAATTCCACCATTTTTATCAGCGTTAATTGCATTGATATCAGGAGCCATGGCAGGCATCATGGTGAGCTTAATTCAAAGGGGTGGAAAAATTGATCCTCTGCTTGCTGGAATTATTGCCGCATTTATATTAGTGAGCATCAATCTCATTGTCATGGGCAAGCCCAATATTAGTTTATTATCTTCAAATACTCTGCTTTCTTTTGCATTTAATAAAAGCGATTTATATGGATATACGATCACAGGGCTATATTGCATTACGATTTGCTTTATTGCAGCAATATTATTGAATTCAAAATTTGGGTTGGTATTGCGAGGATTAGGCGACAATCCATCATTATTAAAAAGGCTTGGAAAACCTGTAGAATTTTATCGTTCACTTGGCTTTGCTTTCACCAACGCATTATCTGCAGCTTCTGGAATTCTTACTTCACAGGTAGTAGGTTATGCCGATACAAGTATGGGATTAGGCATGACGCTAACCGGAATTGGAGCCATCATTCTAGGCCAACAGGTTTTAAAACTTTTTACAAACACTTCTTCCATACGTATCTTAGGAGAATTATCAGCGTGTTTAATAGGCAGCAGTATTTATTTTGCTGCTATGAATATTTTATTACGGATGAATGTTAATCCAGTTTATCTTAAAATGATTCTAGGTTTTGTATTAATTATTTTTCTTCGCGCAGCATTGCGGCCCGCCAAAAATGAGAATCCAACATGAAAAACAACCTCCTTTCTCTCCAAAATGTTTCCTTACAATTTAATAGTAAAGATAAAAAAATTTTATCGCACATTAATCTTGATATATCTCCAAAAGATTTTTGCGTACTATTAGGAAGCAATGGATCAGGAAAATCATCTTTATTAAAAGTAATTGAAGGCCGATATAGCATTTCAAGCGGTAAACTCATGTTCAACCATAAACTACTCTCCGATTACTCTTCAATAGAATTATCCTCAAACATAAAATCATTAACACAAAATACACATGAATCTTTGTTTACTTCTCTGAGCTTATTTGAAAATTATTTAATTTTCAGTCATCAAAAAAATAATAAAAAATCCTTATTAGATTACCAACATTACATATCACCATTTAATGTAAGATTAGGCGCAAAAGCGAATGAATTAGTGTCAAATTTGTCTGGTGGAGAAAAACAATCTTTAGCATTGGGATTACTATTTATAAATCCGCCAAAATTATTATTATTAGATGAACACACTTCAGCTTTAGATCCGAAATCTGCCCATAGAATAATGGAATTAACAAAGACCATGGTAGTTAAAAACAATATTACATGCATCATGACGACACATGACTTAGACGAAGCACGATTATACGCAACAGATATTGTTGCATTAAAAGAAGGAAAAATTCACCATCAATTCAAAAACAGAGCTGACTTATCTACAAAAGAATTATTGGAAAGTTGTTTTTAACTCGCTCACCTTACGCAGGATTTGTAACATTTAATTTTTCTGCATAAGGTGAGTGAATAACTCATGTTACGCATCGTTTAGTTAAAAGGAAAACAATCGAAAGACGAAAACGAACCCACCTCCGTGTGATCGTAAAAGACATCCATGTCTTTTACGGTTTTCTTTTTTTCGATTGTTTTCCTTTTTTATAAAGAGATAGTTA
>Ga0068855_100001696_pt1 | contig 27546 bp, 28 predicted proteins | sample KBSCornC52_FD_66592 | JGI IMG/M metagenome (GOLD analysis project Ga0068855, IMG submission 66592) | Corn rhizosphere microbial communities from Kellogg Biological Station, Michigan, USA - KBS Corn C5-2 | ecosystem: Host-associated > Plants > Roots > Rhizosphere > Soil ... | reverse complement strand
CGCGAAACCAAGCTTAAAATTGCCAAGGGCAAACATGTCCGTGAAATTGCTGGCCAAGGTTTGTCAGCTCAGTTTGGCGGTAAACATGTGCTGGTTGGACGCCTCAGCTTTATGGAGAGCGAATCAGTTAGTTTGCCGAAAGGCTTTAAGTCCGACAAAATCCAACAAACGGCTGCTTACGTTGCCATCAACGGCGAGCTCGCGGGCGTCATTACTTTTGCCGACGAAGTGCGCCCAGAAACTAAATCAACCCTCGCACACCTGAAAAAGTTAGGCGTCAAGCATCTTTTGATGGTCACCGGTGACAGCCAAGCCACCGCCACCAAAATTGCCAAACAGCTCGATATAGACGATGTTAAGGCCGAAGCTTTGCCGGCTGATAAATTGTTAGCCATTGAGAAACTTGAGCACCGACCTGTCGTCTTCATTGGCGACGGCGTTAATGACGCCCCTGTTTTGACAGCAGCCGAAGTTGGCATTGCATTGGGTGCCCGTGGCTCAACTGCTGCCAGCGAATCGGCTGACATGGTTATCTTGCAGGACAGCCTGTCGCAAGTCGGTCAGGCCCTCAGCATTGCTAAATACACCTTTAAGATTGCTCGTCAAAGCATTCTGGTCGGCATCGCGCTGAGCTTTGTGCTGATGATTGTGTTTGCCACTGGTAAGTTCCGCCCAATTTACGGCGCCGCTTTGCAAGAAGTGGTGGATGTTGTGGTGATCTTTAACGCGCTACGCGCCTTGGCTTTTAAGCCCAAAGACGCTAACTAGTTCGAATCAAAAAGGCCACGAGCATCGGCACAAGTAGGTTGTCGCTGCCACGGACGCCAACATTCTCGATGAAGGTTGCTAGCACACTAATTAAGGTAACCCGTGGCAAGCTTAAATCGTAGGCGCTAAAGTGCGACAACCCCAGGAGTATGACGACTGAAAAAATAAAGAAAGTCAGGCTACCTGCAACGCTTTTGGTGTGACCAAAGACTTTGTAGCGGTTGTTCTTGCCCAGGCGAATACCGACAACGGCGGCGAACCCATCAGCTAAACTCATTTGTAGCAGCGACGCTGCAAAGACCCATTTATTGTTTGTGGCAAAGGTTAGGGCACCCGCCACGGCGGCAAAGAATAACTCACCCCAGGTTGGCCGTTGAACGCTGTGGATAGCAGTGAAGACTTTTAGATATTTGGACGCCGCCACCGCCACCAAGAACGATGCGCTGAGGAAACGAATATTATTCCAGCTCATAAAAAACGGCCAGAAGGCTGTGAACGAACCAACCGTAATGTGGACAAACTTGCGGCTAAACTCACTCTCCAGGCCGCGTGCCCGGTACCACAACTCCGAACAGATCAATATTACGCCGACAGCCAGAATAGTAAGTATTACGGGTATCACTCTAAGTATTGTACGCTCAATGGCTCAGGTTGGCGCTGGGTAATCATTTGGGTAGCCACACGGCCGGCTGTAATACCGATACTGGCGAGCATCATCATATCTTCAACGTAGCTGGCTTTTCGGAAGTCGGCACTATCGGACACAGCCCTGATCCAGTAGGACTGTTCGAGGTTGCGCGCCCGGCCGTGCGAAGCTAAGTTATAGGTCGAGATTAGACCAGGCCCATTTGTAAAGTAGGCGTGCTGCCACTCGTCAAAAATAACGCGCGGCAGGATGGCTCCCATGTGATCCATCTCGTCCTGCACAATGGCACGCGGACCAAACAACTTAAGCTTGCCAGTAAGCACTGACCAGAACTGCGGGGTTTCGTCAGCGGTAGTTGCACTTAAGATTTTACCCAGCGGCGTGCGGCGATCATCATGTGACCCAAGGCTTGGCCCATGTGCGGCATTTTCGTCCATAGTGCGGATTTTTATGATCTCAAGTTTCTCATTATCTTTACCTACTCGCTCTTGCCTAAAGAGAGGTTTGGGCCCATCGAGCATACGACTCAGTGCCAAGCCACCAGCTAGAATTGGCAGTGCCAGGGGCATGGTTGCCGAAGCAATGACTATTTCGTTGCGGCGCCGGGCACGGCTCGTTACCCAGGCTTCGCCCACACGACGCCGACTCCTCTTTGTTGATTCGGGTTCTCTCTGATGCGGGATTTTAGCAGCCTGGACAGCAGCTACTACTCGACGCATTTGTCGAGGTACTTCAATAGTCTGATTTTCGTTAGAGGCAGGCGAAGGCATAATATCTCACATTACTGTCAATTTAGCTACTATTTTGACACTAAATTAGAGTATTTGCAAGATGTATGGTCGGGGTGGCGGGATTTGAACCCATAATATGCCAGTGGCATGTTATGTAGACACGAGTGAAACGTCGTACTGATCATGGTCGGGATGAGCAGATTCGAACTGCTGACCTCCGCGTCCCGAACGCGGCGCGCTACCAAGCTGCGCTACACCCCGAAATTATTAACCGACCGACTTTTGCAGCGTTTTAAGTTGCTTGAGCAAATCATCTTCGCTATCAGCCACGTATTCCAGCGGCGTGCTAATGAGCGGGTTGAACTGAGCATCGCGGAAAGTCGCTCGCTCGTCGGTGTGCAGGCCAAGCAAATGCTTTTCTTTAGTGCCTGCAATCTTTGCCATGTAGGCAATGCCTAGCTCAACAGCAGCGCCTTCGTCGGGCACGCGACCATCAAGCACATAGATAAAAATGTCGGCACCAATAATTTGGTCGCGGTCCAGCTCAAACATAATTGCTCGGCGGTCTTCGCGCGGCAGCTCGCTGTACTCGGGGTTCTTGGCTTCGGTGCCATCGCGTTGTGGCAAAAAGACTTCAAAACCGTTGCGCTCCAGCGCATTGGCTAGCTTTTCGTTGAACTCTCGCTCGGCTGTACTAAATAGTGGCGCTGCAATATATATCTGCATAATCTAATAATAACAGATTACTTTACTCGTGAGCCTGCACTATTGCTCTTGGCTGTTTGTCTAATAACAGGCCGAGCACTTGGCGTGCGCAACTCAGCGCACATATCTTGTCTTCAAGATAATGACGATGGCCAAACGGCATACATTCAGGCATACCTTTTTCATTAATGTTTGTAACCTGTGGGAATCCGGCATACTTTTCAGCAAAGTGGGTAGCTTGATGTAGTCTCCCCAAGCCATCAACCCGGAAAAATGCCGCTGTACATACCTTAAACTCATTCGGGTCACTAAGGTTAATTGCATTAACCATGTACTGTGCATCGTTAAAGCTCCCCAGCATGTAGTCATACGCCAAGCACTGCAGGTTGCCATTTACACCAACTATTAATTCATTTGTAAGTATTCTGAAGGCCGGGATATCATGACCTTCTATTTCTCTCGCACCGACTTGTCTGAATGCGTGGAGCAGAGCGTCTACCTGACCATCGGCCACCGCCACCGAGCCAGCTTCTTCGTCGTTAATATCAAAAACAGCCCAACCTTGACCTTCGCTAAGCGCACCACAAGCGGCCAGCTTGCCCGATGCTTGAACTCTAAAATCGGTACAAGCCTGCTCATATTCAGCCTGCAGCGCTTCGGCGCTCTTTAGCGCTTCGCTATGCACTTCGTCATCGGGCAGATAATCGTGCGCATCGTAGGGTAAACCGTCACGGTATGACATGTTACCTCAATATATAAACTAATATTAACTATGTTGCAACTAGCGCCAGCTGCTCAGCCACATGCGAGATTGTAGACCATTGTCGCTGAGTTTGAGGCCGTAGGTGAGTGGCGCAAAGAACAAGAAGAACGCAATGATGCCAATCAGTAGACCAGTAAAAACTTCACGCTTGTACTTAAGGCGATCAAGCAAGTACGCCGCAACCAAAATACTAAACAGCAATGCCATAAAGTAGTGGTACAAAAACATCACGCGGTGGATAAACAGGAATGGCAGCCAGCTGGCAAAAAAGCCGATCAGCAGTAGGCGGTTATTGTACGTCCACATCTTGCGGTACGCCACAACTAGACAGGTTAGCACAAGCACCGCTAAAGCGCCGCCCCACCAAATTAACGGGTTGCCCAGCAAATAGACATATTGATTACTGTCGTAGTAGTAATAAACGTCTCGGTGCATGAGCGGCCACGAGTACCACGGGCTGCTGTATGGATGAGTAGCAGTTAAATTATCTTCAACGCTGTTCATGACTTTGTTAAGTTCGACAAACTTTTGCCAAGTATTGAGGCCCTTTATATTCGGATCATTGGCCGTGCGGCTGCCTTCTAAGTTATGCACAAACTGGTCGGACATAAAGGCATCGCCCTGCCCAGTTTTAGTCATCAGCGCAAAGTGGATGGCAAAGGTCGCAAAGTAAATTGCAAACGGAATAATAAGAAAACTGACAATGCCGAGCAGCAGTCGTTTGGCCGTGTATTTATGGATCAGCTCACCCACGTAGTGCACCCCAATCAGGCAAATAAAGACGACAGCGATCCATTTAATCGAAAATGACAGTGCAGCCAAAGCACCACTAGCTAGCAGCCAACTTGGATGTTTTTTGCGTCGGTAATATAAGTAGCAAAGCAACCCCGAAAAACCAAACAGCAACATAAACGGATCAATTAATACAAACCGGCCATGCGTCACGAGGGCGTTATCAAAATCGACGCATAACCCAGCAAAACCAGCTGCCCAGCGACTCATGCCTAGCCGAAGTGCAATGCCAACTATGACCAGCGCCAGGCCAATGCTAGCCAAGGCTGGCAGTAATCTTAGCCGTGCAAAATCTGGCTGCACTCCTTTGTACGGCGTGGATTCAAACTGCGCCTTGAGCGGCACCCCACCGGGCAATGTCGAAGCTGCCAGCAACATTTTGCCGAGCGGTGGGTGCGGGTCAAAGTAATACTGGTGACTAAAATAGTCCTGAGCATAGGTGCCAAAATAGACTTCGTCAAAGACCGTGGTTTGCTGGCGGCTGTAGTAGGCAAAGTGGGTGGCGATGCCGGCCACTAATACTACGGCGAAGGTCAGGATAGTGGCATGGCGGCGAGCCCACGTTTTCATACTGTCTAGTATACAAGTTTCTGTTAAGTTCTAGTTGGTTTTGCGGTCACAATATACCCGCCACTCTGATGCGCCCACAACTTAGCGTAAATTCCGTTCTTCTTTTTGAGCAGCTCTTTGTGCGTGCCGACTTCGGCGACCCTGCCCTTGTGCATGACAACGATCCGGTCCATCCGCTGGATAGTGCTGAGGCGATGTGCAATCACCAGCGCAGTGCGGCCTTTCATTAAACGCCAGAGAGCTTTTTGGACATATTGCTCGCTGCGACTGTCGAGGGCGCTGGTGGCTTCGTCGAGCAGCAAGATTGGTGCGTCTTTTAGTAAAGCGCGGGCAATGGCGACGCGTTGGCGTTGGCCGCCAGACAACTTCACACCTTTCTCGCCGACCAGTGTGTCGTAGCCTTTGTTCAACTCTTTGACGAATTCATCAACGTACGCCGCCTTGCCAGCTTGATGTACGGCGACTTTGCTCGCACTTGGCTTACCGTAGGCAATATTCTCGGCAATGCTTCGATGAAACAATAGTGGCTCCTGAGGCACATAGGCAAGCTTGTTGCGAAGGTCTTTTTGCGTTACATCACGGATATCAATACCGCCAATTTTTATACTGCCACCCGTGACGTCAATAAAACGCAGCAACAATTTGGTTAGTGTCGTTTTGCCGCTGCCCGAGTAGCCGACCAGGCCTACTTTTTCACCCTGGGCAATTTCTAAATTAAATTTCTTGATTGCCTGCACACCGTTTGGTGCATCGCTGTAGTGATAGCTGACGTTTTCAAGACTGAGTGTTAGGTCGGCGCGGCGCGGAAACTTACGTGGTTTTTCCGGGTCCAGTATGGTCGGCTTTATCAGCATAGTTTTGACCGCTTGGTGCGCACTACTCATGGCCGACTCGTATTGTTTAATGAGGTCGGCAATGTCCTGGGTCGCCATAACCAACCGAATGACATACAGTTGCACCAAGACAACAATCGCGATCGAGATCTTACTTTGTTGATACAAATGAGCCGTTAAAATTAACAGCAAAAATGTGGCGCCAGCGGCCAAAAACATGCGGCCAATATCAACCGGTACCGAATATATCCACGACTTGTACTGCGTGTCTGCCAACTTTTTAAGCGAACGGTTCAGCCTGGCTTTTTCATAATCTTCAGCTGCAAAACTTTTAACTGTCGCAGCGTGGCCAAGTGCATCGCCAATCACGCCAGCCATTTCACTACCAACTTCGCCGAGCAAACGACGAAACCGAATCCGAAACCTGACACTACCAATAGTAAACGCCATGACTATAGCCATGGCGCCAAGTGTGACAGCGGCCAACGCCAGCGAATGATACGCGATAATTGCGATGCTCGATACCACGACAATAACTTGCTTTGTAACACCGTTAAATAAAATCTGATCGTAATCATCGAGTACTTCGCGCAGCCGAGCTGCCTGCGTGCCAAGCGCACCTAAATAGGTGTTATTCAGGAACTCGTAATCTTTGTCGAGATAGTCGGCAAAGACGCGCCGCTGCACATAAATCAGTCCACTTTTGGCGCCGATAATAATTGCTACACCGCCGATTGCCCACAGCACGCAATACGCCAACGCCAGGAACAATACGTTGAGCGCGTAGTGATTGACAACACTAAAATGACGCGTAATGATTGCTTGCAAACAGTATGCAACTTCGAACGGAATCAGAACGTTATAAATAAGTAGTGCCAGCGGCCTTGTTAGCAGCCAAATCAAAAGGCTCGGCTTGTTGGTAAACCAAGCCTGATGAAACAGCCGATGAGTAGCCCGCGACACCTCCTTATCGCGCGCCGTAAAGGTGTACGCCATATGGGCTAGAGTATAGCACCGCTCCTAGCTGCAACCACAAGAGGTATAACTAATCTTTACACTTAATAGATAATGTTATATCATATTGTCAATATGAAGCGCGGTTTATTCAAAACCCTAGTGCTATGTTTGGCTCTAGAACTACCTAGCCTGTTCGGTGTGTGGCAAGCCACTGCATCTGCAGCCACCCTGCCCGTCGATTGCCCGACGACACCGATTGTGGCGCACAACGTTATGCCGAATTCGGATGCCGCACCTTTGCCAGTAAATGGCCCAACAAAACTAAATCTGCCCACGCCAACTGACGATAACTCTAAGATGCTTAAGGCAGCTTTACAAAGCTCTGTTAAATACATGGTGGCAACCTGGTGGCGCGCATGTTACGGTCAGCAAACCGGCCCCGTCACCTTAGGCGGCATTGATGAAATGCATGTACGTACGCCCGCCTCTGCCGCATTTGGCATTGCAGCAGCAATTAAGACCGGCGCGTACGACCCTGCACAAACCGGCGTGCCAACTGCAACCGCACTCCAAATTGCTAAAAACCTGGCGCTTGGCGTTGCGATTCACCACATCAGTAACGACCCAAATGGTTGGGGCTATGGGAAAACAATCGAGACAAACTATTGGGCCGCAACTGCTGGAGAAGCAGCCTGGTTTTTGTGGCCCGAACTAACCTCCCAAGAACAGCAGGCAGTAGCTCGAATGGTGGCCAGTCAAGCCGACTACCAGCTTAACAAACCGACTGCGACAAGAGTAGGCTACTATACCGATGCCGCCGGACATGTGATATCACCGGGCAACACTCAGGCCGAAGAAGACGCCTGGGATGCAAACGTACTCCAGCTGGCAACAGTGATGCTTAGTCAAGATCCTCGTGTGCCTAAATGGAATCGACTGAATGTCGAGCTAGAGGTAGCCTCAACCTCGCGACCAGCCGACCTTACTAATACGACACTCAACCTTAACGGTCAGACGCCATCTCAATGGTTAAATGGTACTAACATTCTGGCTAACGGCACCCTGATTAACCATGGCATTATTCACCCCGACTATATGGCCGCCATCGATCAACTTAACGCCAACAACTCGCTGGTGGATGGTTTATCTGGCCACTACGCTCCAACAGCATCAACCTTCAATGCAGCCGCATTATATTCTGGCCTCACGAGCGTAAACTTTAGCTCACCTCCGTACGCGAAGCCGGGTGGCACTATTTACGCCAAAACAGGTGGCATTTATTACCCGCAAGGTGACGACTGGGGGCCGCGCCGCTTTGCTCACTTTGCTGCAGTTGATGTTATTGCTAACAGCATTGGATATGGTCGGATTTACAATGCAGCTGGGCACGCGGCACCACACTTATACTACGTACTTGTTCAACAAAGCAGATTCAGTGATGGTCGCTCATACACAGGCAGCTACAAAGATGCTGGCGCCGAAGACAAATACTACGGCCGCGAACAATGGGTGTTGAGCAGCTTAGCGCAAGCCTGGGTCATCAATTACCTTGGGGCCAACCACGACTTGCTGTATATAAATTCGTCAGTTATATCTCCGGGCAGCTCATACTAGACAAAATGAAAAGAACATCGCGGTGGATGCTCTTTTACTTGGTCGGGGTGAGACGATACAAATTGAACCGCACCCTGAGGAAGTACCTGGCCTCTGACCTGCCGGTTCGCACGCGAACGAGCGTTCACCTACGCAAGCAACAGCGGATCGAGCGGCGGCTGGGGCCTGACGTAACCGCACAGCTGGTTGCCGAGTACACCAACGGGCAGTCGGCAGCTGCCCTTGCTCGTCGGTACAAGATCAGCAAGACGGCTGTGCTTGCGCTTGTTGCCAAGACCGGCGTGATCCGCCACCGCAACGTCATGACCATCGAGATGATTGCCACTGCTCGCCGACAGCGCGAGCAAGGTCTGCTCTACCGCGAGATCGGTGAGCGGCTTGGCGTTCATAAGGAGACAGTCAGACGAGCGCTGTCCTGACTGCTTACTGCTGCTTCAAAAAGTCGGGTAGTTGCTCCAAGACCTCAGGCCATACGGCCGGAGCGGATGGCACTAGCTCACTACGTCGCTTTGTGATGGCACCGAGGACTTCATGTCTCGGCCACCACTCAACTTTTTCAACTTCACCTTCTTGGATGACAACCCGCTCGATGGTTTCTTTCGGTGCCGAGGCAACCCAAACGTCGAACTCACGCATATCACCATCTGGATGCGAAAAGGAGATCTGCTTAAAGAACCTCGCGGAGTAGTCCGATGGTTTTAGCCCGAGCTCTTCTTCAACTTCACGAGCGAGTGTTTCGTCATACGTTTCACCGGGTTCCATTTTTCCAGTTACTGATGGACCCCATACACCAGGATCTTGCCGCTTCGTTAATGACCGCTGGGCCATTAAAAGAGTGTCCCGGGCTGGATCATACAACCATAACACCGCTACATTAATTGTCTTCATATTAATCGGTCTTAGGTGTCACTAGGTCGCCGAGCTTGGTGACCAGTTCCTGGACCTCGGCGCTATCACGCGCAGTCTGTTCGACAATAGGTAAGTCCAGGCCCTCGTCTGCAGCTTGCGCATCTGAATGGTCACTGCCGACGATGTTGCCCTGGACGCGGCGTAAGAAGTCTTCGTCCCACTCTGGCGTAACAGTGTCTATAGATGGGACATACACTGTCCGGCTCAGTCGCATCTTCCACGGCATGTTCAGATAATGCGGGTCCATGCCCTGTAATTGGTCCTGGGCGGTAGTATTGACGACTAGCCCATTTTGTCCTTCACCTGACTTCCTTTTGAACATCATAGTACCTCTCGCAATTTATGAGGCCAATTATCTACCGCCGGCTGGCCATTTGCAACTCATTGATCATTACGCCATTTGGCAAACATGAAGATAAGCTCGGCGTAGCGCCGTGCATCAAAGTCTGGCTTCACAACGGAACGAGCTGTTATCCGCGAGTCTTTGTTCCGCTGGACGGTGCGCTTGCCTGGTGCCGGTGGCTGATCCGCCACGTAGTTCTTGGCGTGCTGCTCTAGCTTGGCCAGGGCACGGCCGGCTTGCTGCGGCAGGCTTGGTCGCTCGGCAGTTACGAGCTTTCTATGCTTGGTGAGCTCGACTGCTAATAGCTGCTTACTGAGCTGGAAGTAGTCATGCAGGTAGTACTGCTCAGTGGATGACAGGTAGCTAAAGAGCTGCTGGTGGTTCTGCCAGTAGACATGTAGTTTGTAGTGCAGCTTAAGGTAGTTGTGACGGGTGAGACGCGGCATGGGGAAATACTCTTTTGAATATTACCCCCCCCCCGGAATTTCAAGAGGCTCGACTTGATATGCCATCGATTCTGTATGTAGTTACTGTAAAATGTCCCCAGGAGAACGGATACTTGGCTGTAACAAACTACATTGAATTGAAGAAGGTGCTCGAGGCTCAGGACTACGACAGTGTTTTGGGCACCGAAGAATCCAATTGGATTGACTTCAAAGAGAAGGCCTATCAGACCCAACCTTCCGAATCCGACATGAGCCTCACTACTGGCGCCAAGTTTGAACTGGCCAAAGACGTGGCTGCATTAGCTAACGATCAAGGCGGGTCAATTGTTCTGGGGTTTAAAGAGACTAAGGACCCGACCAGAGGCGTGTCCACGGCAAGTTCGGCACCACTAATACGTAGTGCCGCCTTTGATGCAAGCCACTATAAGGACGTTATCCAGAACAATATCTACCCCTCGCCTCGAAACGTCACCATCAAGTGGTACGGCTCGCAAAACCCGAGCAGAGGCGTCCTTGTTATACATGTGCCAAAGAGTAGGGACTCCAACCACATTGTCCGGCACCTGACTGACGAGTCAGGCAACAAGGTCGAGGGGATGGGCATCCCAACCCGAAACGACGACCGCATCCAATGGATGTCCGCCGAGGAGCTACACGGTAAGATATCAGGCACCGGATCGCTTAAACGGCCCGATAGTTCCGAAGCATCGTCTGCGTCTCAAGACAATGCACGTGCCAACGCTAAGTCGGCAATTGAATCGTTGATTCAGACACAGGATTGGGCCGACTTGCCGACGATCACCCTGCAGGTAGTCCCACTAAGAGGGCCTGATCAACTTTCTGATTTCTACGATCAAGTTCAACAGGCTATTCAACGACCAGAACCGATTAGACAGATGGGTTTTGGCCTGGGTTCCCTGGGAGGAAGACCGACGGTCGTAGAGGGAGCTTTTGTATTGAGCGGCGTACGTGACAGCATCGCACGACTTGAGCCCAATGGCCTTTTCACAATAACGTTACATATTACGCCAAACTTTGTTGGGTGGGCAGTCAATCGTGATCGGGACTCGAGTTCATCCGTGCTCATCAACGCAACAGTGCTTATTGAGTTCACTCTGGAATTATGCCGTTTTGCACACAAGACTCTCGCTAGCCATGGCTTGCAACAATGGTCTTACCATGTGGAATGTCGAAATTTGAAGAAGTCCAGCGTAATGCTACACGAAGGAGCTCCCGGTCGTTGGTTCAACGAGGATGAGGTATTGGCGTCGTCCGACTCGTGGGCAAAGACCATAGACAACCCCAATGATGCGGAAAGTGATGCCTTTAGAATCTTAACTAGTATCTACGCACTTTGGGGACTACCCGAAAGTGGTATCCCCTATACAAAGGATAAGAGGGTGTCCATCGCCGCACTCAAGGAACTCAACAAAAACCCGTTTTAGTCATCCTAACCACTGTCGGTACATATAACAGAGGTGGTCGTTGTAATAAATAAGCGTACCGGACTGACCGGATTTGAACCACGATTAACAGAGGTCAGGATGAAGCCGGTACATGTATCGAGCAAATCCAAATGTACCGGTAGAACCAAAAACGACCCCTGGTAAGGAGGCCGAAATTCTCATAAAAGATGATCATGGTCGGGGAGACAGGATTTGAACCTGCGACCTCTCGGTCCCAAACCGAGCGCGCTACCAAACTGCGCCACTCCCCGGCAAATGTTTAGGTGTAACGAGTTGCAATTATAGCAACTTTACTTCTTTCACGCTAGCACTAACTGACAATGCGGCGAATTTGCTCAACGCTCGTGGCTAGGCCGGTGCTGTCGTCACTCGTAATATACACGGCACAAAATTGTTTGCGCCCAGTAGTTTCTAGCTGGTTGCGATTTTGTTTGCCGTCGCGCCAACGCTCAATGATTGTACTTAGCGTCACACCCAAACTAGAGTCGAGCGAGCCGCACATACCGACATCAGTGATGTGCGCTGTGCCTTTTGGCAACACATCGGCGTCGGCTGTCGGCACGTGCCAGTGATCGCCAATTACCGCTGTTACACGACCGTCTAAATAGTGGCCGATAACGACTTTTTCGCTGCTGTAATCCCCGTGAAAATTAACGACCGTGGCTACTTTTTTGGTTGTCTTTTCACTTTCCAATATGTTGTCGATAACATGTAGCGGATTATCAATTTCCTTGTCGGCATCACGACCGACGACTTTGCCAAGCAGACTGACAACCAGCACTTTGCCTTTGGCTGTAGCAATATACTTATAACCTAAGCCCGGCGTGCCTTCCGGATAATTAGCTGGCCTTACAATTGGCTGCGCCGGATCGTTCAGGCTGCTGATAATTTCGTCGCGGTGCAAACTCCAGTTACCGCCCGTACAAAAATCGACGCCAGCCTTTTTTAGCCGGGCAAAATCTTCCGCCGTAATTCCCCGCCCTTCACTGGTATTTTCAGACTGCGCAATTACCAAATCAATCGGCTTATCTTTGCGTAGTTGTGGCAGCATTTGCTCGACCATTTGCAGGCCAAGTTCGCCCATGACGTCGCCGATGTAGAGGATGTTCATAGTTTAAGTTTACTCGATCTAGAACTGTTCTGGAACCAGAACCTGGCTTCTTTGATTTTCGCCATCAGTGCATTGTAGTACGTCAATAAGGTGCGCAGCCACGCCCCTGAGCCCATCGACATAAGAAAAAACGTCTAATGGCTTGTCAGATACTAACCACAGTTGTACAGGTAAACTATATCCGGATCCCTCATATAACTTAGCTTGGTTATTAGCAACGTGTATGTACGGCCCGCTGTTGGGTGCGATCTCCCAGCCTTGCTGCCTTGGCGGCTGTGCATAGTTGAATGACACTCTCTTTGCGATTACACCAGTACTCATATAAATTAAGTAATCGTGCATATCTAAGCGGTAGCGAGTCAAGTCGGTCGGGTCCCGCCCGTCTTCATTGACGACGACCCTGATAACTTTATCTTTTGACTCCTCGCCAAGAGTTGTCGGGGCTATTACTACCAACCGACGCACGCGCATGTCTTCCCTCGTAGCATCAATTTCATGATATGAGCCAGGATGGCCTTGCTTGTCGCGTAGAGTAGCTAGCCTTTCAAGGTGTGGCTGTATTGCCCTGAAGTTAGTATCAACAAGTTTATCCGTTGTGTCCTGCAACGCACGGATATAGTCAACTTCTGCAGTCTTTAGCTCACGCGGATTATCTTCTAACAGCTCCACCCTGTCATAAAATGACATTCGGTCGCGCATACTATGCCTTACTTAGCGAACTCAATCGCCCGCGTTTCGCGGATGACATTAACTTTGATGGTACCTGGATATTGCATGCTCGACTCAATCTTTGTGGCAATGTCGCGCGCTAGTTTAATGGCTGTCAGGTCATCAACTTGCTGTGGACGGACAAAGACACGGACTTCGCGGCCGGCGCTAATCGCATACGACTTTTCGATGCCTGGGAAACTGTTAGCAACATTCTCGAGATCCTTCATGCGCTCGCCAAAGTTTTCGGCACTGATGTTGCGGGCGCCAGGGCGAGAGGCGCTGATGGCATCAACTACGCGGATTATCAATGCTTCGGTACTAGTGGCCTCGACATCATCGTGATGTTGCTCTGCAGCCAAAGCGACCTCTTCGGGTGCACCGTATTTGCGCAGCATTTCGCCGCTGATGTGGTGGTGTTTACCTTCCATCTTGTGCGTCAAAGCTTTGCCTAAATCGTGCACTAATGCTGCGTACTTGGCGGTCTTTACGTTGGCGCCAACTTCTTCTGCAATCATGCCGGCAATGTGTGCCATCTCGGTACTGTGCTTAAGGACATTTTGGCCGTAACTGGTGCGGTATTTCAGCTCGCCAAGCAGCTGCAAAATTTCTTTCGGAATGCCAATGATACCGACTTCGCGAGCGGCGTCTTCGCCGGCCCGCATGACATCTTTTTCGACGTTCTTTTGAGCTTTCTCAACAACTTCTTCGATGCGACCCGGGTGAATGCGGCCGTCTTTCATGAGCAGTTCCATCGTTTGACGAGCCACTTCACGGCGAATTGGGTCAAAGCTACTCAGCACGACGTAACCAGGCGTGTCATCAACCATGATGTCGACGCCCGTGGCACGCTGCAAAGCTTGAATGTTGCGGCCTTCTTTACCAATGATGCGACCCTTCATTTCGTCGTCGCTCAACTTCAAGCTAGTGACAGTGCGCTCAGCCGTAACTTCGCTGGCCATGCGTTCCATGGCTGTGGTGATAATTAAACCAGCTTGTTCTTCGGCTAAATCTCGCGCTTCATTTTGCAACTTAGATACTAGGCCCGTTAAGTCGTTGCGGATGTCCTTTTCGGTCATCTGCAGCAGCTTTTCGGCAGCTTCGGCTTTACTGAGCTTAGCGACTTTTTCGAGTTTTTCTTGCTGACGGCCACGAATTTCGCGGATCTCGTCTTTGAGTTTTTCGACTTCAACTTCTGATTTTCTTAAAGACTCGTTGCGTTTGTCCAGCTCATCCAGCTTTTTGTCGAGGTTTTCCTCACGCTTAATCAGCCGGCTTTCTAGATCTTTTAGTTCGTTGCGCCGTTGGCTTTCTTCTTTGCGGGCTTCTTCGGCCACTCGTGCTGCCTCGGCTTTAGCAGCCTCAATTTGCTTATCGGCTTCTTTTTTGGCTTTAGCTAGTTCTTTGTCTACGTTGGCCTGCGCTGAACCCTGCCGTTTTTTTGTAACAGCAACGTTTGCGCCAAAGCCAGCCACCAATGAAACAAGGGCGGCCACAATGGTCACTACTATCATGTTGGTCCTTTCTACTGCAGATACGGGGGCCGAACAATCGCTCTCACTTCACTAGTTCGCGCTAACCCATCTCTGAAAGACGAATTACGTTTAAGGTAGGGCTCTGCACCTCGTTATCTTGCTCTCAAACTCCGAAACTGCAAATCCTTAATTAAACTATAGCGCGCTGACCTCTTGAGCGTCAAACTTTTTGTGCTCTTTTTATGGCGGTGATCTAGTGCCAGCCTAGTGCTTCGGCAAAGTTATATGCACATCTGCACCATATTCTGGCAAGACCAGCTGATCGTTTTGACCTTGTGCCAGCTTATCGAGGCTTGATTTTAGCCAATCCTCACCCGGAGTTCCAATAATTGGCACCCTTAACCCGCCAGCTAGTGCATTGGCAACCGTAATGCCTATTCTCAACCCGGTAAAACTGCCTGGACCCTGGTAAATTGCCACTGCTTCAACATCGTGGATGGTTTTCTCTTTAGCCTGGAGTACGTCACGTATTTTTAAATGTATGGTTTCGGCCAGCTCGCGATGTGCTTGCCATGTTTCATAGGTCAGTTGCTGGTCGTCTTGGAATAAACCGATTTCGGCTTCTGGTTTATCGGTACGTAAAGTCAAAATAAGCATGTCGTTAGTTTACTGGAACTTCGCTATTCGGCAAACAGATACGTGTGCGACTTGGGGTACTTTACGGTAATGTGTCGGCTTGCTTCCCCTGTATTCGCAATTTCCAGCTTGATCGGCTCTGTCGGCATAACCGCTTCCACGATTCCCGGCCATTCCACAACCACTACGGCTCGTGGGTCATCAATGAACTCTTCTAGTTCAGCGGCAACAACACCAGCATCATTTAGCCGATAAAAGTCAAAGTGATATAAGGTTAAGTCTTTGCTAGGGCTGCTTTTATATTTGCGGCTCAGCGTAAAAGTAGGACTCGCCACGTGGTCACTGCTACCGAGCCCGCGCGCCAGACCGCGGACAAATGTCGTTTTGCCGCCGCCGAGGTCACTGGTCAGCACGAACAACTCGCCGCCCTTTAGTTTCTGCCCGAGCTGCTCGCCGAGCTGTTCGGTTTGCTCGGGCGAGGTGGTATCGATTTGATATGTCATGTCGGTACTCATATAGACCGTATAGTACCGCGGCCACAGCAACACCGGCAAGTATCTTGGTATGGATAGGTGCAGCCGCCACAGCGGCAGCTGTGTTATCAAAACTCGCTGTCTTAACGACCTTTTTCTTTTTGGCAGCCGTTTTCTTGGCAGCTGCTACCTTTTTTGGCTTTGGCGTTGCTTTGGGCTTAGCAACTTTCGCAACAGTTGCCTTAGGGTTCGGCGTCGGCGTTGGCTTAGGCGTAGCCGGTGGTGTTGCAACGTTGGTCACCCCCGGGGTTGGCAGACTTGACCAGGCCCAAGTGCCATCGAGCAGTGTCCACGACTGACCAGCTGGCGCTGCGGTGTAAGCATCGGTCTCATCCAGAACGGTTTTCTGCGGATCGAGCAAGCGGACTTGGCTGCCACTATTACTGAGGCTGAGATGCGTTTGCTTGGAGTAAAACGCCATGTACGTTGCTGCGGATATAACGGTATCGGTTGCAAAACTGTAATCATGCACCGTGCTGCCAGAACTGGTCTCTAGACTATATCCTTTTATGTTAATAGCTTGGTCACCGCTGTTATATAGCTCAATAAACTCGTCGCTTTCATCAGTTTGTGGCGCTACCGGGTCAGGCAACAGTTCTGTTAGCTGCAAGGCTGCCGAGTCGCCATCTGTCGTTGCCTGAACATCATCGGATGTGTCAGCTGCAATTGTATAGCCATCAGGCGCAACATTGTCAGCCTCAGGGCTCGGTGACGACGAAACAATGAAATCGCTGCTATTAATCGCACTGTAGACCAATTGTCCGTCTTCATTAACTTTACGCTTTAGACTCTGCGAAGTGGTCCCTGGATACGTCGGAATAGCTGCAAAGGTATTACCCACCTGCAAGATGTGGTTTTTGCTCGCGTCGCCCCACTCTAGATAGTCTTCCTGTTGCTGTGTCGCTATCAAAATTACGCGCACGTGGCCTACGCCAGCCGTCAAACTGGAGCCATAAAAGTCGTAAGCCATGTCCGGCAGATACACACTACTGGCCACCAAATAGTGCTTGCCCGGTAGGAAGTCTTTACTGAGAGTAACACTCCGAAACGGCTTATCGGCCCATGTCGTAGCTGTGCTGGAGTAAAGCTGCAGCTGCAAACTGCCCGCCGTAAAAACCTGATTAGAGTTATTGTACAACTCAATGAACTCATCAGTTTTATCGGCAGCGGTTTTGTCTGGCATCACTTCACTAATTAGGATGGCAGGAGGAGCCGGTTGAGTGTTTGTCGTATCGGCTTGTGCAACGCCATACATAATTAAAAAAGCGCACACAAATAGGCTTATGTAAGGTGTTCGGAGTGAGTGGAAACGTGTCATATTTCCATGCTAAGTCGGCCGGTAAATCGTCTGCAAGCAGCAGCATATTTAAAAATGTTGTAAGCAGCGCCTAGTTAATAAATTCTTAATCGTCACCTCTGAGAGATAAATATCGCATAGCCGGCCTGGTCACCGCGCGCTATACTTAAGCTTATGCTGCAACTGAGTGCCTCATTCATAAATGCACCGATTATGTCACTGCGAACCGGCACACAAATAGCTCGTGTTACCGCGCCGCTGATTAACCCCAATAATCTTAAAATTGAAGGCTTTTTTTGCGTTGATAGCTTTAGTAAAGATGTATTGATTTTGCTTGACCAAGACATCCGTGACTTTTTGCCGCAAGGCTTTGTCGTAAACGACCACGACGTGCTGGCCGAGCCAGACGAACTTATTCGGCTGAAAGAAATCATCGAGCTAAACTTTAACATTGTCGGCAAGCCGGTCGAGACTGTCAGCAAGGAAAAAATCGGCAAAGTCAGTGACTACGCAACCGACACCAGCTCGATGTTTATACAAAAGCTTTACGTCTCACAGTCGCTATTCAAAAGCTTCATGGGTGGCTCACTTAGCGTTGATCGAACACAGATTCACGAAATCACGCCACGCCGGGTCATTATCAACGAAATTCTTAAACCAACTCGAGCAGCCGCGACCGTCCCAGCTTAATAGTCATCCTGCAGCGCGCTTTTAATGTCATCGTAACTAAAACCTTGACGTGCCAAATATTGCATAAGCTTGGTCTTATCCTGGTACTGGCTTAACTGGCGTTTTTTGGCAACCAGCTCGGCTAAGGTTGCCCGCTCGTCAGTTTCGTCCTCTTCCAAAACGCTGGCGATAACGTCCTCTGACACATGCTTTTGTTTTAGCTCCTGCACCAGACGCCGCCGGCTAACGGCTTTGAGTAAATGTCGGCTGGCCACCCATGACCGTGCAAAGGCGAGGTCGTCCAGTAGGTTTAGTTGCTCGAGCTTTTGCAGAATTTGCTGCGCCACCGGCTCTTCGACCTTTTTACGCTTTAAATACGTTTGCATCTCCCAGTGACTATGCGGTCGCATCACCGCATAGCGCAGGGCGTTGCCGTAAAGTTTGTCATCGACAGATAGTTTTTTGTAACTCTTAACCTCAGCCGCCGTCAGCTCCTGACCGCTGACTAGCTGCTGCTCGAGCAAGGCGGCTTCACTTAAACTAAAGGCATATTTACCGTCTATGTATATAGAGTAACGGCTCGTTTGCTTGACCTGCGGCTTAATCTCGGTAATTTTCACGGCGGTTTGTGCTTACCTGCCGACGAACTACTCTTTAGCTTCGGCGTCTCGCACCTTTTTAGCAATTTCTTCCATGGTTTTGGGGTTTTCTTCTAGGTAGGCTTTAGCTGCCTCACGACCTTGACCAATTTTACCGTCGTTGTAAGCAAACCAGGCGCCTGATTTATCCACAATGCCACGGGCTGTTGCTAGGTCTAGAATATCGCCCGACCGGCTAATCCCCTTGTTATACATGATGTCGAATTCAGCCTCACGAAATGGCGCTGCAATCTTGTTTTTAACAACCTTGACCCTAGTCCGGTTGCCCACCACCTCTTCGCCTTGTTTAATTTGGCCGATGCGACGGATGTCCATGCGTACGCTGGCGTAAAACTTCAGTGCGTTACCACCGGTAGTGGTTTCAGGATTGCCAAACATAACACCGATCTTCATGCGGATCTGGTTAATGAACACTACGGTCGCTTTAGAGCGGTTAATGACTCCTGTTAGTTTGCGCAACGCTTGACTCATCAAACGTGCTTGCAAACCTGGCAAGCTAGCCCCCATATCACCTTCAATTTCTGCCCGTGGCACCAAGGCAGCGACCGAATCTACGACGATAATATCGACTGCATTAGAGCGAACCAGCGTTTCGACAATTTCCAGAGCCTGTTCGCCGTTATCTGGCTGACTGAGAAGAAGGTTCTCGACATCAACACCAATCCGTTTGGCGTAAGCTGGATCGAGCGCATGCTCGGCGTCAATAAAGGCTGCCGTGCCACCCGCGCGTTGGATTTCGGCAATGGCGTGCAGCGTCAGCGTGGTTTTACCCGAGCTTTCCGGTCCGTAGACTTCGACAACACGACCTTTTGGCAAACCGCCGCCCAAGGCAATATCAAGTGAAAGGCTACCAGTTGGGATCGTTTCCACCTGAGTAGTGGTGGAGTCACCCAGTTTCATAATTGAACCCTTGCCAAATTGCTTCTCGATAGATTCGAGCGCCAAGCCTAAAGCTTTACTCTTGCCTTCACTTACAGAGTCAGCCGCGCTCTTGGTAGCTGCTTCGGCTTTGCTGCCTTTAGCTTTAGCGCCAGCTTTAGTAGTGTCTTGTGCCATAAAATAACCCTCCTTCTTCGGTTCGCCGGAATATCAACAAATTCTCTTGCCTGCTCTCCGTTATTAATAGTATAGCAAGGAATGTACCAAAGCGACGACGCTCAAGCCAAAAGATTTTGGCGAAAATTAATTTCGATTTAATTTTGCTGTGCCATGATAATTCATGCACCAGTCCCGTGCACCCTCATACTTACCGCTTACGTTTTAAGCAAATGACTGTTAAAATGAGGGCAACATGGGCGGGAGTCACTGGTGAAAAACTTACATACATCTACAACCGGCCGGGGTCTGCTATGCGCATAGCAGATGCTCTTGTTGAAAAGTTGTTAAAAGCCACCGGTAAATTTACCGATGATCAGTTAAAGGCGCTCAAAGGCCAAGAGAAAGATCAGAAAAAACCACTGCAGGATCTTGTCTTAAACGGCAACTTACTGAGTGAGAAAGAGCTCACCAAGCTCTATGCCGCCGAAATTGACATCCCTTATATTGAATTCGTCCCTCGTGAGCTCGACCGAGAAGTCCTCAAGCTCATCCCGGAACGAATTGCGCGCCAATATAAGGCAGTCGTCTTTAGCTTAGACAAAGAGGGTAATCGCCTGATTGCCTTGGAAGACCCCGACGACATTCAGGCGACCAACTTCTTACGCAAACAGCTCGGCAGCAACATTAAACTCCATATTGCCCCTGCCACATTAATTCAGGGAGCGCTCGATCAGTACCGCGGCAACATCTCCAGCGAACTCACCAAGGTGATTTCAACTGAAGAACCCGATGCCGAGGAAGACGAAACGGAAGTTACCGAAGACGATGTAGCCGAAGATTCACCAATCGCCCAAACCGTTAATCTCATTATTGAGTACGGTGTAAAGGCATCCGCTAGTGACATCCACATTGAACCGCGTGAAAACTTTGTGATTGTCCGCTACCGCATCGATGGTATCTTGCGTGAAGCCAATAAGCTTCCCCGTAAAGTACTGGGGGCCCTGGTATCACGTATAAAAATCTTGGCCAACCTAAAGATCGATGAACACCGTGCACCTCAGGATGGTCGCTTTAAGGTGCAAGTCTTGAGCCAGGTTTTTGCGCTACGCGTTTCAACCCTGCCCATCTTAGACGGCGAAAAGGTGGTAATGCGTATTCTTAACGAATCCAGCAAGCCCTCAACCCTCGAAGAACTGGGCTTTTGGGGCGATGCTCTGAAGTCAGTGCAGCGGGCCATTGTACAACCGCACGGTATGGTATTGGTTACCGGCCCAACTGGATCTGGTAAATCGACCACGCTGTTTAGTGTGCTGAGCATCCTGAATAGCCCTGATGTAAATATTTCCACTATCGAAGATCCGGTTGAGTACCGCGTCTTTGGTGCAAACCAGACCCAAGTCAATCCAATCGCTGGCATGACCTTCCAGTCGGGTCTGCGGGCGCTACTCCGGCAAGATCCCAACATCATCATGGTGGGAGAGATCCGTGATGGCGAAACGGCCGAACTAGCCGTGCAAGCTGCACTGACCGGGCACCTGGTCTTTAGTACACTGCACACCAACAACGCGGCCACTACTCTGCCACGTCTGCTAGATATGCAGATTGAGCCGTTCCTGATTGCCAGTACGGCCCGGGCGGTCATTGGCCAGCGGCTGGTCCGCAAATTGTGCATGACGTGCCGCGAAAGCTATAAGCCTGACGAGACTGAGATTAAACGTTTAACGGCTACTTTTCGGCTCGACGAGTCCAAGGTCATGGAATACGTCCACGACCTCGAGCAGCAAGCACTGACTGGTGGTATAGGTGCTGGGAGCAAAGACACCGACAAACAGCTAGGCAGCAGCACGCACAGCATCGACCAGCTTTGGAAAGCGCATGACGAAGGCTGTGACAGCTGTAACCACACCGGCTACCGAGGACGCATTGGTATTTACGAGGTGCTCGATAACAACAGCGAGATTCAAAAGCTGATCATTAGTGGTGCTTCAAGCGAAAACATCCAAAACGTGGCGATTGAAGGTGGCATGGTGACCATGCAGCTGGATGGCCTGATTAAAGCGCTGCGCGGTGAAACGACTATCGAAGAAGTCTTCCGGGTAACGGTTGAGGACTAGGCAGACGATGCGATTTACCTATAAGGCAATTGGGCAAGGTGGCAAAACTGTCATTGGCGACCTTGAAGCCGAGACCAAGAACGCCGCAATATCTGCTCTGACAAGGCAAGGCATGCGGCCGATTGCGGTGCACGCTGGTGGTAGCCAAGCTAAAGGCAAGAAAAAGAATGGCGGCTTTGGCAAAAAAGTTAAGAACCGCGAACTTGTCATATTTACGCGGCAGCTTTCGACGATGGTATCCGCTGGCGTAGCATTGCCGCGGGCGATGAACACGCTCGGCACACAGGCTGAAAGCAAGTACTTCAAAACAGTCATTAGCTCCATTGCGCACGACATTGAGTCAGGTATGCCACTGGGCGATGCGTTTGGTAAATATCCGAACGTCTTCTCGGATGTCTATGTAAACATGGTACGAGCTGGTGAAGCCGGTGGTATCTTGGACGAAATCTTGAAACGTGTTGCCGCACAAACCGAGAAAGATGCGACCATCCGCAAGAAGATTAAGGGCGCCATGACCTACCCTACAGTCATCTTGTCTATAACCGTGATTGCGTTCTTTGGCATCATGATCGGCGTCATCCCCAAGATTGGCAAAATCTTAAAAGACTTAGGCGGCCCTAATGCTCACCTACCGGTGTATACCCAGGCGCTGTTGAACCTCAGCAACTTCTGCATTAGCTCGAGCGTGATCCATCATATACCACTGCTCGGTTCGGTGCCGGTCATTAACCACATACCTAACCTATTCTTTATTTTGGCAGTGGCTGGAATCGGTTTTATCTACTTAATTAAATACATCCGGACGCCAAAGGGTAAATACAAATTTCACGCCTTGCTGCTACGTATTCCTATCTTAAAAGACATCATCATCAAGATTGCGGTATCGCGCTTTTCGCGCACCTTTGCTTCGCTAACTTCAGCTGGTGTCAGCGTGCTCGATGCGCTCCAAGTCACCGGTGGCGCCATTGGCAATAAGGTGATCGAGGCCGAGCTAAAAGAAGCAGCCGTACAGGTGCGCAATGGCCGACCATTGTCCGAGCCGCTGGCAAATAGCAAAAACTTCCCGCCCATCATTAGCCAGATGCTGGCCGTCGGTGAAGAAACCGGTGAAATTGATACGGTACTGGTGAAAGTTGCTGAATTTTACGACGAAGAGGTTGATACGGTGATTGAATCGCTCAGCTCGATTATTGAACCGCTGATGATTATTGTCTTGGGCTCTCTGGTTGGCTTAATTGCTGCAAGTGTTATGGGACCAATTGCTTCGCTCAGCCAAAATGTGGGCAAAAACTAGCTGGCGAGTAGTGCCCAAAAGGTGCAATTCATCACGTTTGGCGGCCAAAAAACTTGACGTCTTCCCGCTTATGGCTATAATCAGTGCCAGATAGTGACCCCAGAAAAAGAAATGCGGTCATGATCAAAATTAACAAGTGATAAATAACGTAAGAAGGAGGGTGGGTCCTTATGCAATCTTTAAAGTTGCGCTCACTGAAAGATAGAAAAAATCAAAAGGGTTTCACCATTGTGGAACTGTTAATCGTGATCGTCGTGATCGGAATTTTGGCAACACTTGTCATTGTTACTTTCTCGGGCATCCAACAAAAAGCACGTAACACGAAGCGCCAAACGGACATTAACGCTATCGACAGCACTGTTGAAGCTTACTTTGCGCAAAACGGTTACTACCCAACACTCGCTAACATGAACGACTCAACGTTCCGCACAGCTAACCTGAAGGGCTTTGACCCAGCTGCTTTGCAAGATCCTAAGGGTTCTTCGCAGACATTAGCTGCTTCAACATCAGCTACTCAGTACGGGTACACAGCAACGCCTGCTAACTGTGACAACGGTGCGAACGGTCAGTGTACAGCCTTTACGGTCACTGCTACCCTCGAAGGTGGTGGTACCTACAGCAAGCAAAGCAACTAGTTTTTAACGAACGCTGAGCGAAAGAAGAACCTCCGTCTAAAAAGCGGAGGTTCTTTGCTAAGCAGTCTGGTTTATAATTAAGGATAAGCATGAAGCGAAGAGAAGCCGGTTTTACAATTGTTGAGCTAGTAGTGACGATAACGCTGATCACTATCGTGGCCGGTTCAATTACTGAACTGTTCGTCAGTACGCAGCGCGTTCAGCTGCAAACGTCCTACTTAGATACGGCTAGCCATGCTGCTCAAACCGAAATCGAGTCATTGCGTAATAGTAGCTACAATAACTTGACGCCCGGCGTAAACATCGACTTCACCAGTAGTTTACCGAGTAACTTACCCAGTGGTACTGGCACAGTAGTTGTGACTCAGCCAAGTGATGGCTTGCGCCGAGTAGACGTAACGGTGACGTACCGTTATACCAATGTAACTAAAACCGTTGAGCTCAGCTCACTGATAGGTGTGATTGGGATTACCAAATGAGACAAACCGACCACGGCTACACCATTGTTGAACTGTTAATTGTCATGGCCGTAACCAGTATTTTGGCGGCGGTTGGTGGCACGTTTATCGTAAATAATCTGACAAGCAGCACAGTTACCACTGCCCGGGCCAACCTCCTGGGGGAGGCTCAAGTCGGCGTTGATAGAATAACAGCCGACATTCGCGCCTCATCCAATGCCGATACCAATAACCGCTGGCCGGACGCCAATGCACCCGGTGGCAACCAGTTCGGCTGGACTTCCACTTCTAGCACCGTAATATTAGCGATTGCTTCGCAAGATAAAAACGACAATATATTGTGGCAAGACGCCAGCCAGTACATCCCATATAAAGACAACGTTATTTACTTTGTGCAGAATAATATCTTATACAAGCGAACTTTGGCAGCCACAGTCACCAATAACTTAGCGGTGACAAGTTGCCCATCGAGCGCCGCTACCGCGACCTGCCCGGCCGATAAAGCCATCCTGCATAACGTCACAAACTTTAGTGTGCGCTACCTGGATCGCACCAGCACCGATACTACACCTACCAATGCGAAAGCAGTCGAGATCAGTGTTACCCTACAAACTACGGCCTATCACAGTACCGTAAGCGCAACCTACACAACAAGGATGGTATTCCGCAATGCATAAAAACCAAGATGGCATGATGCTCATTGCCGTATTAATAATCATTTCCGTATTGACTGTCGTTGGCATCTCTGTCATTGGCTACTCTTCGCAGCAATTCCGCCAAAGTAATATCGATGTTGTCAGCGATAACGCTCTGCAAGTCGCTGAGGCTGGCATTGAACAGTCAGTCCTGGAGCTTAATAACAGCGACAGTTTTGCAGGCTACACCACCCCTCAGCAGTTCTTTAATAATACGACGCAAGGAACAAGCAGCTTCACGACGGTGGTCGCTAATACCAGCACTAACGCTAAAACGATTACCTCCACTGGCAACGTCTACCAATATGGCACGACAAACCTGCTGCAGCACCGCAAAGTACGCGTTACGGTGGTTGGCACAGGCTCGTCGGGCTATTCGGTACAATCTGGACCGGGTGGCTTGATCTTAGGTGGTAGTGCCAATATCACTAACTCATCGGTCTACGTGAATGGTTTGCTCACTTTAACTGGTGCCGCCAAGATCGGGACTGCCGCTCAGCCGGTAACGGTTAATGTGGCTAACGAGGCTTGTCCAACTGGCGCGTCGCCTGGTGCTACCTACCCAAGCGTGTGCTCGTCAGGGCAGCCTATCAGCTTAGCCCAGAGCACCAACATTTATGGCACGGTTTGTGCCACCGGACAGACCAGCACGGGCCCGAACAATAACATCAAGACTGGCACTGGCGGCCAGGGGCTCGTTGTGGGTTGCACAGCGCCACCCGTCAGCCAACCATCGTACGATCGAGCCGGTCAAATTGCGGCCGTTACGACAACTGCGGCCGGCACCAGCAACACGTATGTTTGTAACTCTTTCCCTTTTAACCGCACCTGGCCAGCTAATTTGGAGCTAACCGGCAATGTCAGCATCGGCAGCAGCTGTAATGTCACGCTTAATGGCAATGCCTACATTACCGGTAACTTGACCATCGGCGGTGCCTCCAAGACCACGGTGGCCGACAGCGTCGGGACTAATCGGCCGGTTGTTCTGGTTGATGGCACAATCACCGTAAATGGCTCACCTCAGCTGATTGCCAACGCCAGCGGCACAGGCATCGAATTTATTAGCTGGAAGAGCAGCGCACCATGTAACCCGAACTGTACCACCGTAACTGGTACCGACCTCAAAACCTCACAATCTGTCGATACTGTAGACGTCGGTGGCGCCGCCAACTTACCGGGCATGATTTTTGACGCTCACTGGGGCAAACTCGTCCTCGGCGGCAGTGGCGTGCTCGGCGCAGCCTCCGGCCAAACAATCGACATGAGTGGCGCAGGCACTGTCACGTTCGGAACCACCTTGTCATCAGGCAGTCACACCTGGACAATTAGCAGCTACCAACAGATATATAACTGATGTATACTGTTACCAAAGGACTTATGCTTTTAGATGGGCAGCATACCAAAAACAACCAACTTCTTTAAAGACCGGCCAACCTTTGGTTTTGATATTGGTAATGGCTCGCTCAAGGTGATGCAGACCGTTAATCCCGGTCATGGCAAACCACGCATTATAGGTTACGGTACAACTACCTTTAACGCTAGCGCCATTAAAGACGGCGTCATTGTCGATCACGAGACGATTGCCAAAGCCACGCTCAAACTATTTAAAACCGACATCATTGGGGATATTACAACCAACCGAGTCATTATAGCCATTCCGTCGTATCGAACCTTTACGCGCAGTAGCACACTGCCACCGATGGCCGACAAAGAGCTGACCGAAGCTGTTGAGCTCGACGCCGAGCAGTACATCCCCCTGCCCTCCGAAGATCTGTATATCGACTACAGCGTTACCGGCAAAACAGCCGAAAAGACTGATCTATTTGTGGCCGCCGTGCCGCGAGTTATTGTTGATTCGCAGCTCGAGTTAATGCAGATTCTAGGTCTCGAAACCGTTGGCGTACAAACCACGATTGACGCTGCCAGCACACTGTTTGCGCACGACAAGCAACACGACATACCAGCTATTTTGATCGACTTCGGCTCACTGTCAGCCGACATCACCATCTGCGACAAACAAACCCTCGTCACCGGTACCGTGAGTGGCGGTGGCACCAGCTTTACCGACCTGATCCGCGATAAGCTTCAGGTGAGCCAGGCCGAAGCGCAGATTATCAAGACCAAATACGGGCTTGGCCCAAGCCGCAAACAGGCCGAGATCATCAGTGCACTTGACCCCATCCTGCAACAGCTGATTAAAGAAGTGAAACGGATGATCCGCTACTACGAAGAGCGCTACGGCTCTAAGCGAACGATTGGCCAGGTAATAACGATGGGTGGTGGCGCCAACATGCCAGGCCTGTCCGAGTACCTGACGAGCGGCCTGCGCATTGCGACCCGCGCCTGTGACCCCTGGTCGTACGTCGATACACATGGACTCCAAGCGCCATCCTCGGCCGACAAGCCAATGTTTGCCACAGCTATGGGGCTCAGCCTACTCAACTCAAAGGAGCTGTTTTAATGCTTAACTTGCTTCCGCCCAAACTAACTGAGCAATATAGTTTTGCCCGCCGCAATACACACCTGAGACGCTGGGTCGCAATTGGCTTGATTGTGCTCATCGGCCTGGCCGCCATTACATCGTTTGGCCTCTTCACCATTCAGGGTTCGATCAACAACTACAACCATCAGCTAGCGACTTCTAAGGGCCCGCAAACATCAGCCCAGCTGCAGAGCTTGCA
>Ga0068855_100001695_pt1 | contig 27559 bp, 40 predicted proteins | sample KBSCornC52_FD_66592 | JGI IMG/M metagenome (GOLD analysis project Ga0068855, IMG submission 66592) | Corn rhizosphere microbial communities from Kellogg Biological Station, Michigan, USA - KBS Corn C5-2 | ecosystem: Host-associated > Plants > Roots > Rhizosphere > Soil ... | reverse complement strand
GAACCAACGGACTCCTATGTCAGCCCCGCCATGCAGCGGGGCACCGACAACGAAGCGGACGCCCGCACGGCCTACGAGTTCCACAGGGACGCGGAGGTGGAGCTTGTCGGGCTGGTGAAGCATCCGACGCTCGCCGGCACCCATGCCAGCCCTGATGGCCGGGTGGGCGCTGACGGGCTGCTTGAGATCAAATGCCCAAACACGGCGACCCACGTAGACACCCTCATCAGCGGGACCATCCCAGGCAAATACCAGACCCAGATGGACTGGCAGATGGCCTGCACCGGGCGCCAGTGGTGCGACTTCGTTTCGTTCGATCCGCGCCTCCCCGAAGACATGCGGCTCTTCGTGCGCCGCTGGCATAGGGACGTCGCGCGCCTGGCGGCTCTGGAAGCCGAGGTGAAGACCTTCCTCGCCGAGTTGGACGCCAAGATGGCGGCGCTTATGGAGGCCGTTCGGCCGCAACGGGTGGCCGCATGACCGCCCCGCTGATCACCTACACCTGGGATGGCGCATCGCTGGTTCCGCTGCGCCGCTTCCACAACGCCGCCGCCAGCTATTTCGACACCGGCGCCGAATACCAGATGATCGAGCATCACGTTCGGTCGCTGGCGAGCCATGGCCATTACTTCGCGTCCCTCACCGAGGCGTGGAACAACCTGCCCGAGGACCAGGCTGACAGGTTCGCAACCGTTGAGCACCTTCGCAAATATGCGCTGATCCGCACCGGATATCGGGACGAACGGTCCATCGTCTGCGCCAGCAAGGCGGAGGCGCAGCGGCTTGCGGCGTTCATCAAGCCCCTCGACGAATACGCCGTCGTGGTCGCCTCCGAAGCCGTGGTGACGGTCTACACGGCCAAGTCGCAGTCCATGAAGGCCATGGGCGCGAAGGACTTCCAGGCCAGCAAGACGGCCGTGCTGGAGTTCGTCTCCGCCATGATCGGCGTGGAGCCCAGCGCCCTGCAATCCGCGAGGGCCGCATGATCAAGCTCCCTCCCCCCAACACCCTCATGCGCGAGATAGTGGACTTCCTGGCTCAACAGGACGCCACCAGGGCCGATATAGCCGACTGGACGGGTGCAGATCCAACCTACCTATCCAAGCCCCTCCTGCGGCTTGCTGAGCGTGGGATCATCTCATCCGTGGGAAGGCGGCCGGCGGTCTACTCGCTGACGGCTGAGGCGCGGGACAAGTTCTACGGCGGCCAGGGAGCGGGGGCCTCAAAAACCCCCGTGGCCGCCTGATGCCCCGCTACACCCTCGAAGAGCGCAAGATCATCGCCACGGATGGTGAGGCGACCGCGCGCAGCGTGCCAGAATGGATTGGCGCGACGCCAGACACGAAGGTCCCGCCTCGCGTTCGGCTTCGGGTGTTCGAGGCCTTCGGAGGTCGATGCTACCTCTCCGGCAAGAAGATCATGCCCGGCGACGCCTGGGAGATCGACCACATCAGGGCGCTCAAGAACGGGGGAGAAAATCGCGAGAAGAACCTCGCTCCCGTACTCGCCGAGAAGCACAAGGCCAAGACCGCAGCGGACAACGCAGAGAAGTCCAAGACCTACCGGATGCGGGCAAAGCACCTCGGGATTTGGCCTAAGGGACAAACCATCCCGTCCCGTCCGTTCCCGAGCAAGCGGAAGGCGGCGCGTCCATGACGTGGCACGCAACCCGCTTTATCGAAAACCCACGCAAGGTGGCGGTGCATTGCCGGCAGTGTGGTCGCCCAATGTGGCTTCCACCCTCAAAGGTCGAGGAATATCCAGGGTGCAGCGCCGAGTGCAGCGCGGCATGGCGGGAGGCTCAGCGCGAAGCCCGTCGGCGAGATTGCGAAACCTGCGGAAAGTCATTCATTCCCCGCCAGGTCCAGATCACAAACGGTGGCGGCCGCTTTTGCTCCCAAAAGTGCAACGCGGCGAGATTGGTCGCCCTCAACTCCCCACAGGCTGTCGAGAACCGACTGGCGGGAATTCGCCTTGCTTTTGCAGAGGGCCGATATGTCCGCCTGCGCGGCGAGGCTAATCCACGGTGGCGCGGCGGTACAGAGGCGCGCCTTCAGCGCTATCGTGAGGCCGGCACTGATCGCGCGTGGTGTCGGGCTTACCGCGCCGCCAATCCTGACAAGGTGCGCGAGTTCGCCCAGCGCCGAGGTAGTCGAAAAGTCGGACGTCTTCCTCGCGGCACCGTAAACCGGATTGGTGGCGCGCAAAGGTGGCGCTGCGCGATTTGCGCGTGCTCCATCAAGAAGGGCTATCACGTTGATCACATAATGCCGCTTGCCCGCGGCGGTGAGCACGTTCCCCGCAACATCCAACTCCTCTGCCAAACCTGCAACGTCAGGAAGAATGCAAAGGACCCTATCGACTACATGCAGTCGCTCGGGAGGCTCCTATGAGCGTTGGCGCAATGTGTGTTGAGCGATACGCCGCATTCAAGGCTGGATTACCTGGAGAGCCAATCTTGATTGCTTGGGCTCAAGCTGCAAGGGGGAAGTAGATGGGCGAGACGCGCTCGATAACCGTTCGCCTGCCGGTGGAGTTGCTGGATAAGGTCGAGGCCGCGAGGAAGGCCCATCCCTATCAGCCCACGATGACGCGCCTGATCGAAGTCGGGCTTTTGTCCGTACTCGCCGATCTTTCCAGCTCCGTCGTGCCCCGTGAGGCGGGACAGTGATGAAGGGGGATCATGGTTCGGTCGCTTCGCTTCCCCGACGCACGATGGGTGATTGCGAACCTTCGAAGGCCGTTAGCGGCCCTTTGGCCCGCTGTGGTGGCTCACGAAGGACGGGGATCGAACGTGCCTCGCCCTCTACCGACGCCACTACTCGGCGCAAAAGTCAAAGCGCACATCCGGCCAGTTCGTCGGCCCCGGTGAAACCATCGTGCTCCGAACCGCAGACGGAGATGCTCTTTTCGTGTGGCGACAGTTCATCGACGACAGTGGCCAGGAAGGCGTCAACTGCGCGGTCTTCAGGAACGAAAGCCGGCACCTCTCGTCGGAGCTTATCCGACAGGCTGACCGCATCGCTGATCACGTCTGGCCTGGTCTGCGGCATTACACCTACGTCAATCCGAAAGCTGTCCGGTCAGCCAATCCGGGTGCTTGCTTTCGCCACGCTGGATGGACCCGGTGCGGCTGGACCGCAGGGCGGCTGCTCATCCTCGAAAGGCTCGCAGACCCGGCCCGCTAGTGACGCGGAAGCGAATAGCGACCGAACCAAAATTCCACAAGGAAACCAACCCCATGACTAGTTCCCGCGCGGGTGCGCACGGTGCGGGAGAGGCGCCAGTGATGCGCCTGACCGATAGGCTTCGCGGCAAATACGTCCTGGCGGTCAATGACGGCGCCGGGCCTCTGAACGGGTCGAACACCTTCACCCGACAATTCGAGACGCCGCCGATCCAGCAAGAGGCGGCGGAGGTGATCGAGGTTCTGACGGCCGCGCTCAAGCTCGCTGAGCAGTTCATCGTCAACGGCGTGGAGCTTGGCTTCATCCGCTTGCCGACCGAGCCAGATCCGGCGCTCAAGACGCTCCCGGCCATCCGCGCCGCCCTCCTCCGCACCCAACCCAGGGGAGCCGAACATGTCTGACACCCCCCTCACGCTAGAGAAGGTGGAGGAGCTGGAGCGGCTGTTCTCAGGCGTGAAGGCGTCTGTCTGGCGAGACGAGCTAGACGTTCGCACACCTGAGGCGGTGCGCCTTTGGTATCGCGCCTTAGGCCGTGTCGCCCCCGCCCTTCTCCAGGCCGCCCGCGCCAGCCTCGCGCCGGCGAATGGAGGGGGCGGGTGGACACCGGAGCAACAGAACCGCGCTCTGGCATGTCTGACGGCCACCTATTGCCGGATGGGGATCGGGCCGACTGTCGCCATGATCACCGACTTCCTGCGGGAGGTAGCGCCGGATCGGCTGCCTATGCGCGCGGTCTACTTCAACGGCGAACCCGCGCCCACACCGCCCGATGCGGCTGTCAAGGCGCTGGTGGAGGCGGCGTTACTGGCCGTCCAGTACGAGTTCATGACGGTGGATACGGACGGCGCTCCAGGGGTGCGCAACGGCATATCCGAAGAAACCTATCAGCGCCTCGCGACCGCCCTATCCGCCCTGACCGGCGATCAGGCTGCCGTGGGGGAGGGCTGAGCATGGCAAAGCAGGCCCTCCTTTCTGCTGCCACACAATACGCGAAAGCCGTGCTCGATACCGAGTATTGGCGAACCCGCAAGCCCTACAACAACTCGTCGTGGAGCGCGGCGTGGGAAACCCGCAGCCGCGCCTTGACCGCGCTGATGCGCGCCGCCGAGCACATGCCCGTCCCCGGCTACGCCCCCCCCCAGACCGGCGAGGCCAGCGATGCAGGGTGAGGGGAAGCTCACGGAAGCGCTGGACTTCACCGAGGAGGTGACGGCGCGCGCCCAGGCAATGGGCCTCGGGCTGGTCGCCTATCAAGTCGAGGACATCGACCTCCTTTGCAAAACCCTGCGTCGGTTGACGCGCCCCACGCTCGTTTCGGAGCCTCCCGATGCCGACCGCTGACCCTCGATCCCCCGGCGGGGCGCGGCTGACATGATCCGCGTTTGCCCCCTGAAAGACGCTCGCTGCCCCCACGGCATGTCGTGCTCGGAGCCTTGCGCAAAGGACCGATACTACATCCCTCCTGCCGCGCCTGCGCCGACGCGCGCCGAATTTGATCTCCTCCGCACGATCAAGTCGATGAATGATCACAACGAGCCCGCCAATAACGGCCGAGCCCACAAGAAGCATCGCCCGAGGATTGCTGCCCTTGAGCGTATGGGACTGCTCCTCGTTCAAACGGACGGAGACCTGCTTGTAACGGCAGCCGGCAGAAAGGCGCTCGGCCATGAATAGCACCACCCCAGCAGCCGATCCCGCGCTCCTGCCGTGCCCGTTCTGCGGCGGACAACCTGACCAAATTCGCGCCAACGGTGGAACCTGGAACGGGGGCCTTAAACCGCCGCAGGCGCCCGTTAGCTGGGACGTCAGGCATTGGTGTCCGCGCGTCGAAGGGCAGCCGTCACCTCGTATAATCGAACGTTGCGGCAAGACGCGGGAGGACGCCATCGCAGCCTGGAACCGCCGAGGCGTGGCGGCGCTCGCGACGGCGGGGGTGGAGGCGCGGCTAGTTGAGGCCGAGTTCCAACTTCAACACGCCCTCGGCCTAACGGTCGCTTCTACGGAGGCCTACCAGCACAACATCACCTTGGCGCTTGGCGATGTGCAGGCCGCTCTCGCCGCCCTCCGCACCGAGAGCCCGAAATGAGCGAGGCGACGGAACGCAACGAGCGCCTGTCAACGGTAGCTTACGCGATGGCCCACGGGGAACGCTCGGTCAGCGCCATTGCCATGCAATACCTATCACACCGCACCTTCGGGAAGGAGCTTTTGGAGGCCCTCGCCTCCCCACCCCCTGTCGCTCCAGAGGATGATGTAGAGGTCGCCCGGCGGACTGGCCGAAAACTCAACCAATGGGTTCGGGACAGGATAGACGCGGCTGCGTCCGCCGTCGCCTCAACCCCTCCAGAGGGGGGCGTGGACCGGGAGGGGGTGGCCGAGATGGTAGGCCGGCTGGAGGAATTGGGCCGGCGGCGCAGCGAGGCGGATCGCTGGTACCGGGACGCCCGCTACGGCCCAAACTACAGCTTCCTTGCCCCCGAAGAAACAGACGAGTGGAAGGCCGCGACCATGCTTCGCGCCATCCTCGCCGCCCTTCCATCGGTTGGGGCGCAAAGGCTCGTGCCGGAGGCCGTGGCGGCGGTTCGGGAAAGGGCCATTGCGGCCTCTGTCGTCGCCTACCCGAACGAAAGCGATCTCGCGAACTTTCAGCGCGAAGCTTTCGTCATAGGAGCGATGTGGACCGCCCTCCCCGCCGCCCCTCCCCCGCCGGCGGATGCGTGATGGGCAACGAACCGTTCCACAAATGGTACTGGCGCAAGCTTCTGCCGCTGATGGGCAATGGCCTCATCGGTGCGGCGGCTATCTTCCTCGCGCCATGGTGGCGGCCAGCGTCTCTCATGCTGCTGATCCCCGGCATCCTGGGCTTGGGATGCGTGATCGCAAGAGCCTTTCACGCCGGATATTTCGCGGCCGATGAAATCGCCGATGGTGAGCGCCCATGACTACCCCCGACGCCGTGGCCCGGCTCGAGAAGCTGGCGGCCCACTATGACGAGTTAGGCGAACTGTCGTTGCCTCGCGGCTTCAGCCAGGCCGCCGCCGACCTCCGCTTCGCCATTGCCGCCATCGCCGAGCGGGAGCGGCTGGAGGACACGCTCCGTTGGTTCCGCCAGCGAGCCTACGGGCTGGCACGCGTCACCGGCACGTCGCACTCAACGGCCTGCCTTATCTGGGGCGATGACGGCCAGGGCGGGACCGCCGAAGGGTTCCCCGAGCCGCTTCCGTGCACCTGCGGCGCGCTCATCAACTTCGCATCCCAGGACGCCCGCGCCGCCCTTCAGCCTGCGGGCGCCGGGGAGGTGGCGTAGCATGGCAAGTCAAGCCGAAGCCCGCATCCGAGCAAAAGCGGAGGCGCTGCTACGGTCGGCGTGGCCGGACGCACGGATCATCCACGAGTTCGACCTTGGCGGCGTGCGCCTCGATCTGGCCGCCGTCACCGAAGACCGCCTGATCCTACTGGAGATCAAGAGCGAGTTGGACACCCTATCGCGGCTTGAGCGCCAAGTGAACTTTGGCCTGCGCATCGGCTGTCCGGTGATTGTCTGTTACGCCGCCAAATGGGCCGAGGCCATCCGGTCGCTGAGCTTTGAGGGCCGCTGGCGTGTGGAATGGCTTGAGGAGGGCGACGGGCCGTTCGCCCTTCCCCACCCCATGCGGCTGAGCGAGGCGCACGACCGATGGGATAACCGCAGTCTGATGTGGCTGCTGCTCAAGCCCGAGCTATTCGCCCTCGCGAAGCCCTTCGGCGCCAAATCCAAGCACACGGTCCCTGAACTTCAACGGATCGCACACGAGAACCTGACCGGCCGCGAAATCCGTCGCGGTGTCATGGCCGCCTTGCGGGCTCGGCGGTTTGGCTGGGTCTGCGACGAACCGATGGGAGCCGCAGCATGATCACGCAGGTGGGGCCGCCCCGCGCGCGGCGGGGGGAGGGGGAGTGATGGCTGAAACCAAGCACCCGCCCGTCCTGTCACCCGTCGATTACGACGCCTGGAGGCGAGGCTACATGCCACCGTCCGAGCACATCCTCATCGATGAGCTATCGTTTCGCGGCGCCCGTGTGGTCTCCGCAAGCACCGGGCCGAGTCTAAGCTATTGGCTGGTCATGAAGGGGAAGCCGACCCGCGCCTCGCTGAAAGCCGCCCAGCTCGCGCTCCTGCAAATGGAGGAAGACCTGGATGAGCCCACCCCCACGACCGAGAGGATGGCGACGGAATGAGCGCCCTCGCCGAACAACCTCGCGGCCTGGGAGCCGCAACAGAGGCGCTGTTCGCCCGCGCCTTCAGCGACAGCGCCCTGATCACCGCGCAGGCCGCAGCGCCGATCCTAGGCTTGAACGAAAAGACCTTGCGGGCGATGGCGGAAAGCGGCGTCATCCGCAGCGTGATAGTGGGCGCCTCGACGCGCCGATATACCGAGGCCGACTTGCGCGCCTACTTGGCGGGCGAGCGGTTCGGGGAAAGGGTGGAGAGGCCGTGTCGGTCTACAAGCCGGGCAAGGGGCGGTTCTGGCACTACGACTTCCAATACCAAGGTCGTCGGTATCACGGCTCTACGGGAGCAACGACTCGCTCAAAGGCGGAGCGCGTCGAAGAAGTCAAGCGGGTCGCGGCGGCACGGGGGGAACTAAACCGCCCCGCAGCGCGCCGCATCCCGACGCTGGACGACGCAGCCACGATCTGGTGGCAGACGAAGGCGCACCTGGAGACTGCCGACGAACTGCAAGACCGCGCATCCGTGGCCGTCGAACTGATCGGCAAAACCAAGCCGGTCAACGAAGTCGCCTTCTCGGATATCATCGAGGCGATACAGCGCCGGCGCGGGCGGCTGACGCGTAGCAAGCGACCGCCTACGAACGCGACCATCAACCGAGACATCGTCGCCACCATCCGCCCCATCCTGAAGCTGGCGCGGAAGATGCTGAATGACGGCAAGGGAGAACCGGTCGCCTTCCCCGAGATCGATTGGGCGGAGCTGACGCTTCCCGAGCCCAAGCCGAAGCCGAAGAACTACTCCAGGGCTGAGGTCGCGAAGCTGTTCGCCGCGGTGCCGCTGCACCTTGAGGACTTCGCCAGGATGATGGGCCGCTATGGCCTGCGGCTGTCCGAGATGTTCTTCGGCCTGGCCGACGTGGATCCGGTTGCCCTGCGACTGACGATCCATAAGCGGCGCAAGAACGGCCAGATCCACGCCCTGCCGCTGATGCCGGAGGACGCTGCCATGTTGGCCGCGCGGATCGGCAGGGCGCGCGCCGCGGGGCTTGATACGCCCTGGTTCCGCGAGGAGGCGGGCGAACTCGTCCCCATCACCTACTGGCATGCCCAGAAGCGCCTGGGGCGCGCTGTGACCGATACGGGCCTGCGCGCGTCAAAGGGTGCCCGCGGCGCGCATGACCTGCGCCACGACGCGGGCATGCAGATGCTTCGCAAGACCGGCAACCTGCGGATCACGCAGAAGCTGCTCGGCCACTCCAGCATGCAATCCACCCTCGTTTACGCGCACGCTATGGAGGAGGATTTGAGGGACGCGCTGGCCGCGGTGTCCCGGTCGACTCCCGAAGTCGATGATCCGGCAGACGGAGACGCGTCTGAAAAGCCTGCGAAAACAGTTGGATAGCTCGGCCCGTACACCGGACTTAAAATCCGTTGGCCCTAGGTCGTCCGGGTTCGAGTCCCGGCGTCCGCACCATTGAAACACAAGGCCTTTTGGCCCAACGCGCCCCGATCCGGCGCCCAGAGAGTTGGAACGAACCGGAACCGGCCAGTGCAGTTCGGGACTGGAAGTCCCGGCCGGCTCCCGAATAATGTTCCGCGCATGTTCTTGTCCGGCGACAGCTCGATCACGCCCAGGATGTGCCTGGAGGGCAACTGGTCCCTGCTTATCAGGTGCGGGAACCCGAAGTGCAGGAGATCCACAGGGCCAGCGCTTAGGATGCATCCGTGGCCTAGGCTGTATGACGTGCCGATTGTGAAGCTCTACGACAAGCTCCGATGCTCCCACTTGGTCGAGAAGCGTGGGCGGATGGTGAAGTGCGGGGGAAGGCCGGTGGAGGTCGTGGTCAAGCGGATCGTCGGGAGCGGGAGCCAGACCGAGGAGCTGTTGCGGCTGACGGAGCGGATGGAGTGAGCTGCCCCGTGACGATCGCCTCCAGCAACCGCTGCGCCACCTTCTCCGGGTCCCCCCTGCCCTTCGGCGCCCGACGTGACCCATAGGCTGAGCTGACCAGCACATCCTTGCCGTCAATCTCCCACCAGCCTCCGAAGCGCTGGCCATTGAGGTAGACGTTGAAGGGGAGCGACTTGTTCATGTCAGGCCAACGCGGCCGAAAATGAGTCCGATCCGACTCAGCCGAAAAGGCGTTTGGCGCTCATGGAAGAGACCGACCCGCGAGAACACACTCTTCGCCGGCTCCAGGCGCTGATCACGGCGTATTTCGAGCACCGAGCCGAAGCCTTCCCTACCCTGTTGGAAATCATCGCAGAGCTTGAAGGAGCGGGGTATGGGAGCATTGAGCCGAAAGGCTAGGGTGGTGATCGGAGCGGCCCCGCAGGACCGCTTTTTGGACGCCGACCCGCCCAGCGCAAGTAAAGCCGAGAATGGAGGAAGCCTTGCGCGACCGCCCGCAAACCCCAGGACTTGGCCTCCCGACGTACTCTCACGGGGAACTCCTGCCCCCGCTACCCTTCGCCGATCAACAGCCTCCTCCCGCTCAGGGATTCAACGCAGAAATACTATCGGAGTCAGGGCACTAAGTCTATACTGACCGCGTGAATTCGGAGGTCAAGGTGAGCGGGCGCGAGGGTGTTCTTGTCCGTCCAAAATCGTGGTTCTTTTGGTTCGAACACATGCCGGTGCCCATACGGCGCACGTTCTATGCTGCTGGCTCCGCCGGCTGGGTCTATAACCTAGTTGTCGCCGTATCCGACCATTCTGGGCAGCTTTGGACGGCGGTCAGCATCATCGGCCTGATCTTCGGGCTTCGCGGATTGGCGCAGTCAGCCCTCCCCGCCCGTATTGACGGAGAGAGCTAGATGGCGACGCTAGCCTTTGAGGTCGCCGCGCTCGCGCGCGCAATTGCCCAGACGGTCAGCAGCGACAGCTTCCCGCTCGTAAGTCGACAAGCCATTACCGCCGCCTTCATCGGGATTGGCGGCTGCTGGGGTGGTTTGTGGCTCGCCCTTTGGCTTGCCGGGATGAATGATCGGCGTGTGCTGAAACGACAAAAGCCGCCGACCCACCCGAAGGCGAGCCGGCGGCCAAGGTACGGGTAGAGGCCCAGGGAAGGGCTGGTGTGGCGGGCTAGCCGCTCATGGGGTAAAATGGTGGGATGACAGAGCAAGTGAAGACTGCCGGCCAAGTGAGCGACGCTGAGGTGTCCGTTAGCTTGGCAATCCTCGCCAACGCGGCCAGGGCTGGAGCCTCACGCGAAGGGGTCGCCGCGCTCGCCGCGAAGCTGCGCGGGGAGCAGATGATAACGCTCCATGAGGTCGGCGGGGGCGATGTCCAAATCCTAGTGAACCGTGTTCGCAGCGTCGGGCCTCGCTTCGGCGGCGGTACGGTGTTGGCCTTCACCGGCCTGGAGAGCTGGGAACCGAAGGGGCTCCTTGAGGTAGACGACGAGATGCATAAGGTTGTGCGGAGCCTTAAAGAGCACGGTTGGAACCTCGGCTAGCTAACCCCCTGTTCGCGTCGAGACCGCCGCCGGGGCCACCTGCGACCGATGTATCTCCGCCTGTAGGCCCCCGTAGAGCTGAGACCCCATCCAGCCCACGACGGCAATCAGGATGGACGCGGCGAGCCAGACAGCCTTGTTCTGGCCCGTCTTGATCGAGGCAATGACCCCCTTGAGGTCATGTAGGCCCTCTCCGATTGTCCGATATCTTTCGGCACAGAGCTTGTCGTGGCCCTCTTGCCATTTTTCAACGGCCGCCATGCGCTCTCCTAGCGTCGGGTCCGTCATTTAGAACACCCCCGACGTTGTGATCGTTGCCGAACCTAGCGGCGGAAAGTGGCCCATCCGTGACCCCATTATCATTTGTTGCACTCACGCTTACTAAGGCTCAGCTTGGATTGGCCGGGAGGCAGTCATCCGCTGCTGAACGGTGGTTAGCCCTCTGGAATCGTTCTTAGCCGGAGGATTCCAGAGGGCGCCCTTGGTTACTGGATACTCACGCCACGCACCGCGCCCTGCTGTTTCAACCACTCCTGAAGCGCCAGAAGGCGTTCAGCGTTCAGATGGGCAGCCCCATAGTTCCCAGCTACGGTTTCGGCGATGGAAGAGAGTTCAACGCCTGAGGGGGCGTCATCAGGTTTGCCGGCGGCGTTGGGAACGGGGGGCACACCAGCGGCTGCGGCGTCGTGGATGCGCACGAAGCCGTTAGGCACAACACAGCGGGCATCAGCTTCAGCGGTGACATATTCAGGGACCTTCTGAACGATGGTCTTGGTGACGAGCACGATGCGGTCCTGCGCCGCTTGCTCCTTCTGAGCGGCGACGGTGTTGATCGCGCCCTGCTTCTCGACGACCTTGGCGACCTTCACCACAGTCCGGACTTGGCTGGACGCGTCCTTCCAGTCATGCACCCGCCAACCGGCCCCGAAGCCGATCACCAGGCAAATGATGGGCATTCCAACCCACTGGAAGAGGAAGCCGCCCATGACTCAGGCCGCCTGCGCCGGAGCCGACTTGGACGTGAAAATCCCCGCCAGCTTGTAGATGGTGACGATCACCGAGACGGCGGGCGCGAGGAACGCCCACAGGCGCGCGAACTGGGCGTCAAGATTTGGGTCGAGTTGCTTCACGTAGGTGTAGAGTCCGGCCTGGACAGCCTGAAGCTTTTGGTCGCCCTTCAGACCATCATAGGCGTCTTCAGCGAGTTGGATCAGCGCAAGCAGTTGTTCGGCGATTTGGACGGCTTGGGGCGCAGCGACCGTGACGGCCACTGAAACGACTTTGGCTATTGCGTTGACGTTGATGGACATGGTCTCTCCTATCGACCCACCTGGGCCACGATGAGGTTTGCGGGAAGGTCGGGCTGCCAGATGTGGACGGTCCACTGTGCAAGCCAGAAGGCCGCGAGGCTGCCGAACGCGACTGCGGTGAGGAGCGGATTGCGGGTCATGGGTGCGCCGTCCGCAAGTGCTGGTACAGCTTCAACAGCGCCAACGACACGAGGAACACGGCCGCGAGGGTCAGCGCCCCGATGACCATGTCCTTGGTGATGTGAAAGCCGTGGACGTTGGCGAGCTGGTCGTGGACGGAGGCGACCGCTTTCCCGACACCCTCGAAGGTCAGCGGCGTGGCGACCACAGCCGCGCCACCGGCGGCGGCGACGGTCCCCTTCCCTACGGGTGTGGACATGGTTGGGGTGGGCGGGGTCGGCTCGGCGCGGGTCACGCTGGAGGGCGGATCGACCTCCTCCACTTCCATGTCCAGAACCCACAACGCCTGCTCGGCATTGCGCCGGCGGATCAGACCCGCCGCTGGCTTGCCGCCCCAATTCACGAAGCGGGAGAATTGGTCCTTGGCCTGGTCCAGCTTACCAGCCCGGATGAGCTTCCAGATGGTCCACTCAGGCTTGCGAGGATCGCCCGTTCCAAGGTTGAACACGAAGCTCAAAAGGGCAATGAACTGGTTCTCTCCCAATGACCCCAGCGCTGCGGCCCCGATCTTCAGTTCGATTTTCCTGGCGGCGTCTCGCAGGTCATCGAGAAGCCATAGCGCGGCCATCTCCTTGGTGACGGTCATGCCGGGGTGAAGCGATGGGGATGTGTGCCCGACCCCGGCCGTCCAGCGGCCCACGGGAACGTCGCCGGGCTTGCTGATGCGGTTGGGGAACTTGTCATCATAGACGCGCAGGACGCAGCGCTCGAACCCGATGATGAAGTCGGCAGCTCCTTTTGGGACGGCGCGGGTCATGCCGCCCTCCCGAACTCAGGAGAGATGCGCCAACCTACGCGTGGAATGGTCTCTATGGCGTCGCGGCCTATCGCCTTACGCAGATGGTGGATGATTACCCGCACATGGTTGGGCGAGAGGTCGGCCCTATGGTCGCGCTGTGTGATCGCGGCCTCGATTCCCTCGCGGCTGACGGGGCGCCCATTAGAGGCCACCAATCGGTACAGCACTTCGGCCTGCTGCCGAGGCAGGCGATAGTGGATCATGTAGTCGATGCCGGCGATCTCAGGCTCATCCAGGGCCAACCGCTGCTCTAGGATCGCGACGCGAGCCTTCAGGGCCGCGTTTTCGGCTTCAATCGCTGCGACCTGTTGGGCTAGGCTCATGGCGCACTCAGAGCTTTGCCGAGAGCCGATTGGCGGTTCGGGGCGTAGCGAGATGCGCCCGCGAGGAAGCGATCCGCCTCGTCAGGGTTGGACAACAGGAATTGCACCAGGGCATCGGTATTGCGCCGCTGTTGGGCGCCGCGCAGGGCGGTTTCGCCCTTCCTGATCCACGTCAGGGGATTACCGATGCTGGACTTGGTTTCCGGGAGGGCCAAACCAAGCCCTTTCAGATCTTCCGAGTTGAACGCAGTCATGGAGCCAGGGGGCTGGCGCTTGCCCGTGGCGCGCATGACGTTCAGGAGGGTATCGAGTTCGTCCGCGGTATCTGGCCCCGCAACCGTGCCAACGCCTGCCCGAAGGGCCGCAGCCTGCTCTGGGTTGCCGGCAATGGCCTTGGCATACTTCGCCCCAGCCCATTGGTTCGGCCCCGGTTGCAGACTGGCCGTTGCCTCGTTCAGCGCCCGCACCAGATGCTGGCGGGTCAGGTCAGCCCCGACACCTGGCGTTGCTATAGCGCCGCCGGCGCGCTGGGCGGCTTCAGCCTCAGCGGCGCGCATGAGCTGGAGGGCCTGCGTCGTCTCGCCAGGAGCGCCCTCCAGCGGGTTTGCTGGATAAAGAGCGCCGGTCTGTGTGGGGACGCTGTTCGTGCGTGCGATCTGGCCCGCAGGCCCCGCGTTGAGCGGATCGAGATATTGCTGGCGCCCCTGGGCGACGATGTCCCGCGCCTGGCGCCAGTCCGGCGACACGTTTGCAGCCAACGCATCGGCGGCCGAGCGGGCGTCGCCACGAAGAGATGCTAGCCGGTTGTTGCCCGCCGGGTTGGCAGCGGTCTGCCGGGCCGCGGTGGCTGCTGTGTCGAGGTGTTTGACAACCTCGTTGACCACGGACAGGTCGTTATCCGGGAGTCCGACAATCGGGCCATTCAGTTCCGGGTTGCCCCTAAGCTCGGCCAGGGCGGCGCGGAACGACGGGTCTGCGGTCAGTTGGGCGAACTGCGCGTCGGGAATGATCTGGCCGCGAAGGGCTTGGTAATGCGGCTCCGCGGCGTTGTTGATGGTCCGACGTGTGAGGTCCAGGCCGCCTTGAGCGGCTTCCTGCGCCTGCTGGCCGATGAGCGAAGGCTGCGTGTTCGGTGGCGCGATCTGGTCGGCAAAGGTCATCCCCGCTTGCCGTATCTGATCTGGCCTTTGGGCGAACATGGGAGCCAATTGGTCCTGGCCGCGCTTCGTCCCCTCAATCACCCGCTGCATCCGGCCCATGCCGGTGCCGTTGTTGGTGACCTGCTGGACCGCTTCAGCCGGGGTAAGCTGGATGCCGCGCTGTTGGGCGTCTTGCATCAGAGCGATCGCGGCGGACCTTTCTTGATCGGAGAGGTCGCCGAGCGCTTGCCCAACCACCTTTTGAGGAGACGGGGTCATCGCCCCGACGATCGCTCCAGGAAGACTCCCGACGATCTGCCCAACGGGCCTGGCATAGGGGTGAAACGACGTCCCTACGGTGGCCTGATCGGCAAACTCCCCACCCGCTCCGGAACCAACCGCCACCATCCCCTTGGCGAGCGGGCCACCAGGGGCAAGCAGCGCCGCGGGGGTCTGCTCGGAGATCGCCGCCGCATAGCGCCCCGCCTGAGTGTGGGGGGCGTGTGGAGTCCCGAAGGCCTTGTTCTGTTCGGTGCGAAGCTCTTGGCTGGTCGGAAGGGTCACGCCCAGGATGGTGCGGGCCTGCTTGTCGGTCATCGCCCCCTGTTCGGGGTATTCCTGGCCGAGGGCGTTGTAGACCTTCTTCGCGGTCCACTTCGACGCCGCATCCACCGCCGACAGGAAATCGCCGGGAGCGCCCGCGAGATTGGCGACACCGGGGCCGAGATGCGATACGAACGCGCGGCCGGCATCTTCAGCCGGGGACATGAACGGGTCATAACCGACCGGCTGGCCGCCAGTCTGGCCGAGGCTATCTCTTTGCGGGAGGCCGAGGAGGCGTGACGTCCCGGAGGCGAAGGGATCGCCAGCGACCGGCGTCAGGGTGGTCATGGATCCACCCGATAGTATCGACCGTTCTGGTCGACGGTGTAGGAGTGTCCATCCGGCGCTTTGACTGGCGGCCCACCAGGGACCGGACGAGCAGGAACACCACCCACGCCGTTATGACCGGCAGGAGCGCCATTCCCGGGTAGTGGGTTTGATCCATTGGGCGCAACCTTAGGCACAACAAAGCGGCCCGGCAACTCCGGAAGCGGCGCCGTGACATCCAGCGGATCAATATGATGGCGGTGCGCATAGTCGGCATTCGATTGGTTTAGCCGCTGGGCGCTGTTCATGTTGGCTTTGACGAACGGCAGCGTCGCATCCAGAATTTGTTGTTGGACCTCGGGCGACATGTTGCCTTCGCCCTTCAGGTTCAGCAGGAAGGACTTGATCTGCTCCGGAACGCCTTGGGCGTGTTCGATGGCCTGGATTGTCCCCACACGAGCGACAGCGCCAGGGTTGATGGCGCGAGCGAAGGTGTCGCGGATCGAGTAGGCAGACATGCCGTTCGCCTTCCCGACATTGTCCCTCATCGCCTGGAAGGCTTCGTAGGATTCGGTCGCGGTCTTGTACTCATCCGACTTCAGGATGTTGTTCCGAAGCTCCGCCAGTTGCGCCGGCCCATATTCCGACGCCGCAGCCAGTTCGGGCTTGCCGGTCGGCGAGTTGACATAAAGGCCCGGCGCGCCCTCGATCTTGTACGGCGCGCTATAAGCGTTCTGTGGCGCGCGCGGATCGTTCGGGCCGCCCTGGATCGGAGCAAGGCCGCTCCCGTTTTGCTGATACCCGGGCGCCGGCGTATAGATCGCGGTTCGATTGCCGAGCGGGTCCACGGTATAGGTTGTGCCATGGGGCGCGGGGATGCCCGCGCTCTCGGCCGATTGGGTTTGCGAGCGAAAGCTGTCGGGGACCTGGATCGGCAACATGCCGCCGTCGCGGGGGTCTTCCGGCACATAGGCCGGGACCCCGTTGATCATCTGGATCTTGTAGGACGGCGGAGCAGCGATCCGCTGCTGGATTTTCAGCGCCAATTGCCGGGCCGCCTCGACCTTCTGCGGGTTGCCACTGCCCATCAGGCTCTTGATCAGCGCAATTTCGTCTGCGGTAGCTCCGTGACCCCCCGGAGGAGCCTGAGGAGCCGCAGGAGCCCCGCCCATAGCCGATGATGGCATGGGAGGCAGTCCGCCGTTCTGGGCAATCTGGAAGGGCTGTGGGCCGCCCTGAGGGCCTGCCAGTTCCGGCATCGAGAGCTGCGGCTGGGCGTTGGCCATCTGTGGCTGCGGAGGCGCACCCATGGGGGCCGGCGGAGCGGAGCCCTGCGGGGGTGCGCTTGGGGCTGGCGATTGGCCGCCGTTCAGGTTGAAGAACCGGTGACCCCCAAGATCGATCCCGGTTCCATTGTCCCACGAAGGCGTCGGCCGCCCTAATGCCGCCTGCGCCTTCGGGGCGTAGAAGTGGTCGGCCCCGGCGATTTCCGGGGGAAGCTGCGCCGAGCCGTTGAGGACGGCTTGGGCGTTCGTCAGCGCCTCTTGATACTGCGGCGAGTTCGGATCGAGCTGAAGCAGCTGGGAGCGCTTCTGGGGGTTGTTCCACGGCTCGAACTGCCCTTTCGCCATGATCACGTCGGCGATGGGCTGGCCGCTTTGCTTGGCCCGGTTGAGAATCACCTGGGCCACGGCCTGTTGGCCCTGCGGACCCTGGTTCCCCGCCTCGCCGATCAGGGTGCGAGCCAGGAGGTCGAGGTCGCGGCTTGGGCGCCCCATTGCTGCCGGAGTGGCCGGCGCAAGTTCGGACGATGTGATCGGCGCGGATTGCGGAGCCGCGGCAATCGTCGTGTCGGGCTGCGCCGTATCGGGTGTCGCAATGGTCGCCGCGGGAGAGGCTGGCGCACTGGAGCCGCCTAGGCTCGTCAGCATGTTGGACATCTCGTTGCCGATGTCCTTTTGCTGGGCCGCTTTCAGCTTCTCGTCGTTCCGCTTGTCCCCATACGCCAGGACCGCGTTGGCCAGCAGTTTCAGGCCAAGTTCCGGGTAGGATTGGATATGCTGGCCGCTGTCCTGCATCCCCTGGAGCGCAGCCGCGAGGTATTTTGACCGCTTGATGTAAGGCGCGGCTTCCGGACCGGTGTTCCAGTCCGTGTAGACCCCAGAGGGAGAGATCGCGGTCGTCGTTGCCATCTCGCGGGCTACCTGTAGTTATTCAGGGCGTTGAGCTGGGTCTGGGATCGGCTCAGGAGCGGGTTGGCGCCCGGAACGGTCTGGAACCCGGGGGACATTGCCTGAGGCGCCATGGCGTTCGGCGCCGGCGGCAAGCCACCAGCCCCCGCGGGCGGCTTGGTCTGGCCCCCTTGCGCGCCCATCAGCAACTGGACCAGCATCTGCAATTGCGGGTTTGCGTTGAGTGCAGATGGCTGCTGAGCGTTTGCCTTCTGCGCCCCTGCGGAGTTGGCGGGATTGCCGTTCGGTGAGCTATAGTCGTAGTAGCTCGCTGAGCCCGCGACCGGGTTCCGGTTGACCCCTGTCGTTTCGCTAGCGTAGGGGTGGGCTGTGGCGTATTGCGCCACGTTGGGTCCGAGGTTGCCCATTCCTTGCGGGCTCCCAGGGTTCTGGGCGGAATATTTCAGGAGATCGTTATAGGCCGCCGGAATCTGGCCCGCGTTGTGTAAGGCCACGCCAGGGGTAAGCGCCCCAGGAAGGACGCCGAAGCCATTCCCGACATTGTTGATCTTCTGGATGGGCAGGTTGGAATAGAGGTCGGACAGGCGAGGATCTTCGTTGATCGCCTGCTGTATCGCTGGCGCAATCGCTGGGCCTGACCCATTCGCCGCCCACTGATCGGCCCGCGCGACATATTGGTTGGGCGCGAGGTCGCCTACCGGGCCATAAGGGCCGGTCTGCCCCTTGTAGTTGATGCCCGGAGACGCGCCAAACTTGGCGGTTTGCGCATCCTGGTTCTTTTGCGCTTGAGCCGCCCAGTCCTCTCCCGAAGCCCACGAACCGTCCGCATTCTGCCCTTTAGGCAGCGCCGAGCCGACCTGATACGGAGTGGCGCCTGGGGACTGGAGCGTCCCCCACTGGCTATTGGCCGCATCGTGAGCCTGTTGCTGCATCTGGAGCCAAGGGTCCTGGCTCGGCGCCGCTGGTGTTTGCGCCTGCGGGCCGGTTTGGGCCTGACCGGTAAGAAGTTGGATGAGGGTGGCGTTAAGCCCCCCTGCACTCGCGTCTGGGTTCGGCGCGGGAACGCCGGCCGCTGGTGCTGACGTGCCCATTAAGCAATCCCCATTTCAAGCTTGCCGTAGTCCACGGCCAGGAACCCGCTGGCGTCTCTCACAACGGCCTCGGGCTTCACCCACAACACCTCCTGGGCCATGACGCCGAGATGGACGGCCTGATCCCAGAGGTAGCGGAAGAGGTAGACGCCGAGCCCATCGGGACGGGCGCCGACCTTCTTGACGTCGCGCTTCAAGCGTTCGTCCGAGAACGCCATTATGCCGGCCGAGCCGAGCCCAAACAGACCGCTGAGCAGGCTGTTGTTCTGCTGCATCTGCGAGTTGTAGGCGTTCTGCTGCTGCTGGGCCGCCAAGGACTGCGCCCCCAGGATATCCGTGGGCGCAACCTGCGTCGGGGTGTAGCCCGGGCCGCTCGGAAGCTGCACCTGGCCCAGGCCCAAAAGGCCGATCAGCTGGTTGATCGGCAGGTTCGACGCCTGGAGCTGGTTGGCGAAGTTCTGGTTCTGGGCCGTGTTCCCGAACTGCGCCGTCTGGAGCGCTTGGTTGAAGGCGTTCTGGTCCATCCCCAGCGCCTGGGCGTATTGCTGCGCCTGGGCTGCGTTCTGGAACTGGCCGTTGGCGTAGGCCATCTGCCACTGCTGTAAAGCGGCCTGGTTCTGAGCCTGCTGGCGCGCCTGCTCCTGGGAGAACTGCTGCGCCTGCGCCTGGTTGGCGAACTGCGCCTGGGCCTGGTTCTGCGAGAACTGCTGTCCCTGCGCCGCATTGGCAGCCTGCATCGCCGCGATCTGGCGCGTAGTGTCCTGCGACAGGGCGTCATTGCCGAATTGGGCCAGGGTCTGGTTTTCGCCGAACTTCTGGGCCTGCGCCTCGTTGCCGAACTGCGCGGTCCCGAGGGCCTGCTGATAGCCTTGCTGCTGCGCCTGGTTCTGGAACTGTGCGAGGTTCTGGTTTTGGGCGAACTGCTGAGCCGCTGCGGCGTTCTGAAGATCCGCCGCGCCCATGGCCTGCTCATAGCCCTGTTGTTGGGCTTGGTTCTGGAACTGCGCGCCCTGCTGGGCTTGGGTGTAGGCCTGCTGCTGAGCCTGATTGCCAAACTGCCCCGCCTGAAGGTTCCGATTGAAATCAGCCAAGGCCGCGTCATTGCCGAACTGCGCCAAGCCCTGGTTCTGGGCGTATTGCTGCCCGGCCGCCTGATTGGCGAATTGGCCCTGCTGAAGCTTCTGATTGAAGAGGGTGTTCTGTTCGTTCGCCCCCTGTTGGATCGCAGAATAAAGGGCCTGGTTGTAGGCGTCGTTCTTCTGTCGCCCCAACACGTCCTGGGCGTTGCCATAGGCGGCCGAGTTGATGCCGATGCCCTGATTGGCCAGCCGGACGTCGAGCTGGTTCTGGGCCTTTCCGTACTGCGGATCGAGCCGCGAAACCGCCTGCTGCCACACAGAGTCCGAGACCGCATTGCGGTCCTGGGTGAAATCGGTCGGCCCTACCGCGCTTTGGAGACTGGTGTTCTGAAAGCTGCTCTGAAGCGGGGCTCCGGTGTTGATGCTGCTCTGAAGCCCCCCCGGCGTGTTGTACGAGCCAGTGATCGAAGGCTGCTGGCCGATGGACGACGTGATGGACGAACTTCCAGGGCTGAACGATTTGGTGATGGGGTCCACCCCACCAATCGACGTTCCGACGTTGCCGCCCTTGTCGAACGAGGTCTGGAATTGCTGGTTGGTGTTGATGCCCGTCTGAAGGGGTCCCGATCCGGAGAAGCCGGTGATCTGGCTCCCGGCGTTTCCGATGGTCCCGTTGAGTTGGGGCGCGCCGATATTCGACACGATCTGACCCGGATTGATCGGGTTGCCGTGGTAGTCGAGGGACATCTGGAGGTTGGGCGACGTGGGATTAGATTCCAACGCGCTCTGGACTCGACCGATCTGATCTTGCGTCAGCCCCAACGCCAGCTTCTGGGCGTTAGTCAGGCTGTTATACATCTGCTGCTGATCGGCGCTCAGCGAGACGTTCTGAGTATACCCGCCCGGTGAATTAGGGTCCTGGTTGTATGTAATCGACCCGTATGGGGTCTGAGAGTTAATCAGGTTAAGCTTTTGCTGCTGCGTCGCCGTGTTGATATTGGCCGCGCTTTGAGCGTTTGCTGTGGCGACCGGATCGATTGGCGTCGGAGGCGCGGGTGTTGACTTGCCGATGACTAAATCTCCACTTGGCTGGAGAGACGGCAAGCGCTATAATTACCTCCATGAAACCGATGGAAGAGCGCTTTTGGCCCAAAGTTGCTGTTAAAGATCCCGGCGATTGCTGGGAGTGGACGGCAAACTTGAACAACAAAGGGTATGGGTTGTTTCGCCCGGGGGGCACCGCTCCTAAGCGGCTTGCTCACCGCATCTCGTATGAGATGGCGAACGGCCCCATTCCAGAGGGCCTTCACCTTCTGCACAATTGCGACAACCCGAAATGCGTCAACCCGGCCCACCTGCGCCCAGGCACTCGCGCCGAGAACATGCAGGACGCCGTCGCTCGCCGTCGCTCGGGGTGGTTCGTCCACCCCGAGCGCTACAAGGGCGGATGCCCTCCCCGCCTCACAGGCGAGGCCAACCCCAACGCGCGACTTACCGTCGCCACGGTTATTGAGGCACGACGCCGCGTCGCTTCTGGCGAGGGGATTTGCGCCGTTGCTCGGGACCTTGGCGTTGATAAGAAGACGCTCCGTCACGCGGTTGATGGCGTAACTTGGGGTCAGGTCGCCGCTTGACGTGCGAGACGGGACGCCGGTCGTTGAACCGGTTGAACTTCCACTCGGAATCCAGGAGGCCCCAGACCACAGCATCGTCATCGCCAAGTCCCTTGCGGATGACGCCCTCGGGGCGAAATCCAAACGTTTCAAGGAACCGTGATGCGCTCGTCGGCTTGGCCGGTGTGATCGCGGTGCATCGAACGACCTTAAGTTGGTCGAACGCGTATCGGAAAATCTCAGATATTATGGGTTTCGTCAACCACTTGGGGCTTTCCGCGGCGCAGGAAACCTCGATTGACCTGTAATGTGGATGGTAATTGTGCCACACCACCCCCCCGATAGGTGTTTCGTTGCTGTCCACGATGCCAACTGCGACACATGGTCCGAAATCTGGATTGTGGGCCATCTGTGGAATGTGCAGCGCGACCCACTTCGCGACGAGCTGATCCTTGCCGTAGACGACCCTCATGGTATGCTCTTTAGGCTGTGGCGGCGCGGAAGGCAGACGCGCAGGGACGGGAGACATAGCCCTATCAGCCCGGATGCGGCCGAGTTCTTACACATCCAGCCAGAGTTGCGACCGGTCCACAGCATCAGAGCTGCCCCCCCGGCTGGAACAGCACGTTGGCGCTGATGAACTGAATCTGGGCGTCCACGGGCTCGCCGGAGTCTGTCGCGATGGTATAGCCGTCCCCGGTCCCAACCAGGTCCCCGTCCCCGATAGCGAGTTCCGAGACGATGCCGGCCTCCAGCATAAGGGCCGCCCGCATTCTGACCGCCCCGCAGTAGCCAAGCCCGGTTACCGTGGTCCAGTTCTCCTGGATGCGAAGCGTCAGGGATCGATCGATGATCGTGGTGGGGACCGCGACCGGTTCGCGCTCATGGAAGTCCACCAGCATCTCCACCGCCGGCTTGATGTTGGCCGTGGTGTTCAGGGTCGGGCGAAGCATGGTGAACCGCTTCTGCCGTCCCCGATCCCCGAAGTAGTTGAATGCGGTCTTCAGGTCGGCGGTTAGGGTGACCCCGGCGTCGGTGACACCCGTATCCCAACGATAGACCCCTGATGGCGACCCGAAATAAGGGTTGTCGTCGGCTATGGCCCAGCAGATCGCGTTGAGCCCGGTAAACCTGCACCAGGAGCCGGTCTGGAGGTTTTGGACGTACTGCTCCGCCTCGGTGAGATCGACCGTGGGGATGTTGTAGATGGCGAGCGACCCCTTCTGGTAGGCGATGCCGAACCAGCCGAAGTTGTCCTGATAGGACTGGGTCGCCTGAGAAAAGGCGTTCTGGATTTTCGCGGTGATCGCGACGGTGTTCTCCTGCGCCCGATCAACCCGGAGGGCCTGGGAAAGCGGAATGACGCCTACGGTCGTCAGGAGGTTGAGGTCGCCGCCGAACTTGAACAGGGCTCTCCGGCCAAGCGGAATCCCCACATGATAGACCCCGGACAGCACCCAGTTGGTATCGTCCGCCGGATCGGTCCCCTGATAGACCGCGACCTCCCCCTGATCGGTGATGAAGACGATCAGGTCGTCCACCCCCGTCCCGTTATCCAGCGTCCATGTGCCGATGCATTGGAGGCTTCCCCCCAATTGGAACACCGGCCCAAGATCCAATAGCTGGGCCTCTCCCTGGATCGCGTTGACCTCCAGGAACCAGACCCGCAGGCTGTCCTTCTCCACGAAGAACAGGCGTCGCTTGTGCATCTCCACGTCGATCAGGTTCGACGACGTCAGGATGATGGACCCTGAGGTTCCGGTGATCGGCAGGGTGGCCCAGCCGGACCCATTGTAGCGAAAAGGCGTGTCCTCGCCGTTCACGCAGATCAGGAACTGGCCCCCGTCATTGGCAAAGTTGCGAAACTGGACCCGGCTATTGGAAAGTCCGGTGTAGACCGGGCTTTCGAACGCCGCCCCCTCCGAGGTGGCGTCGTAGACATCCCCATCGGACACCGCGTAAAGCTCGTCGGGACTCGACCCCCGATAGGTCATCAAGGTCTCTACAGGACCCGGAGCGCCCGTCACCCAAGCCCGGGTGCCTTTACGTATTTCCACGTAGGCCGCCCGCGGAATCCAGTTGTCGAGGATCACCGCGTCCGATGGCTTCATGTCCGCCAGGGCCGAGCTGGCGTTCCACCCCCCAACGGGGGCCGGAACCGACCTTCCCACCGCTGTTTGCGACTGGCTGGCGTTGGTGCGCTGCGCTTGCCGCACCCGTCCAAGTGCTTGCCTGATCATACCGCTGTCCAGACCCCGGCTTCAAGTTGATACAAAACACCCGCCTGCACAAACAACTGACCTTCTATTGCGTCCACCGGGAAATCATCTCCGAAGAACGGTTGCGCTCTTTGCAGCGCATAAAGAATGGCGTTGAGTTGCCTGCGGAATATCTCCATGTCCTGGATGATCGGGATCAGCTCATTGGCTGGGCGCCCGAACTCGACCGAGGGGGCGTAGCCAGTGATGACTAGCTCGCCGAGGCCGGGACTAACCGCTGTTCCGCCCGTATCCGCGAGGACAGGCGCATAGCCGGTGATGACCAGTTGCCCGCGCCCCGGGACGATCACCTGGGCGTTCTTTACGGTTGGCGCGTAGCCCGTGATGACGAGCTGGCCCACACCAGGCGAGACAACGCCATCGGCTGTGACGGCCGGCGCGTAACCGGTGATGACCAGGGCTCCGACGTCCGGCTTGATGACCGACGTGAACACCAGCGTCGGCGTATAGCCGGTTATCGTCAGGGTCCCCACGCCTGGGGTGACCGTGTAGGGTCCCGTTAAGAGCGGCGCGTAGCCGGTGATGACGAGCGTGCCGAGGCCGGGCGTGACCACTCCGGCCGATACCGTGGCCGGGGCATAGCCGGTGATGACCAGTGTCCCCAAGCCTGGGGTTATGGTGGTGGTGGCCCCGCCGGGCTGGTTGAACAGCAGGAGGAGAGACATGGCGCCCTCCTAAGCGGCGTAGGCCCACTCATAGCCGCGACGAACCCCTGGCGGGTTGGCCTCGACGGCGAGCGTCCCGCCAGTAGTTAGATTGCGCCCGTTGCCGCTGAGGTCGAGCCCGACATTCGCGGCCGCTGGCGCAAGGATGGGATACCAGGAGTTCAGGTTGGCCCACCGCTTGGGCTGATAGCTGTATCTCTCAGTGACGAGTTCGTTTGCAGTGAGAACCGCGTCCCAAATCTTTAGGTTGGAAATCCGCCCATTGAGGAAGTCCTGATTGATCGGCCCATCGCTGCCAACGTACACGTTGGTTACTGTGGCAGGGGTGGTCATCGTAACTGCCGCGGTGACCACGGTGCTTGAGTTGATCCCCGACCACGATGCGTTGACTTGGTTGGCGCCCGTTCCGGCCCCGGTGATCGTGACGTAAGCCCACGAGGCTACCGCTGGTCGCGAGCCGAACGCAGCATGGACCGTTCCGCCATTGGTCCAGAGTTCAAAAGTTCCACCGTCCGATACTTTGAACCACGCAAAACCCGCGACGACAGCGCCCGTCGTGTCGATCAAGCCAAACGGAATGCATGTCGCGTCAACGCTGACGTAAAGCCAGAACGACGCAGAGAAGTTCGTCGGCGACGGCAGGCCAGTCGTTCGGGTCAGATAATCTGTCGCAGCGTCGAACCGGACTGACATCAGATGTATTGGAAGTTGAGGCAGGTGATATCGCCGGACGCGACCGCTGCGGTGCTGTTGTCGGCGGCGGCTGTCGTCAGCCCAAAACCTATGCCCGTGGCGAAGCTGTAGTTTACCGGGATGTTGAACACCCCATAGGGCGGCAGGACGAAGGTATGCGTCGGCGTATCGGTCCCAACCGTGGGCGACGTCGCTTTGTTGTAGAGCTTTAGGTAAGCGATCGTCCCCACTGCATTGTAGCCGATGACGTTCAACAGTATTCCAGCGCTCCCCTTGACGTTGGTCCCGTTGGTGCTCGCGGCGGAGGACAGCAGGCGGCTGTTGCTGGTCGCCGGCCCGGGAGTCAGCCCGATAAGTGTCGTGAGCCGCTGGGCGATGCGCTGTGAGCGCCCGTTAAGGCCGCTGGAGGCGGTATCGGTAGCGGGGGCGGTCTCGGTGAGGCTGCCGATGACATCGACCGCGTTGCCCCCCCGGTCGCCAACTGTGACAACCTGGCGCTCAACCCCAGATCCAATGTCGATGGATTCGACCGGGACGCCCGTTCCCGGAAGGGTGACGTTATTCGACATCGCCGCCCCCTTAGGTCTGCGTCAGGGTGAAAATGCCGGAGGCGTTGTATTGGATGGTCAGGGTGCCAGCCAAAGGCGAGACTGAGCCGCCGCCGGTGTCGGCATCGAAGAAGGCCAGCAAGGGGCTGTTGGTCACCGATGAGGCGTAGATGATGCCGTATTTGAAGGTGATGCCGGCGGAGAGCGTCCATGCCGTATCCGCGGCGTCGAAGGTGACCGTTCCCGAAGAGCCGGACCAGGTTACGGACCCAAGCGTCGCCCCGCCGGCCGTGTAGCCGCTGGCGGTTGGAAGCTCATTGGTGAGATCCGAATAGCGACAGTCCGTCGAGGTCCCGGCGAAGTTGGCCGCGATGGCTTGGGACGACGTCGTGAGCGCGATCTTGAACGTGTTGCTGTCAAGATCGAATGTCCCGTTCGCCAGTTTCGGGCGTGCGAGGTTGAATACCGTGAAGACCCCGGCGGCCATGGTCTTAATCCCCTATGCTCGTTCTCCTTTCTCGCTGTGTTGCGGTAGTATGATACCGGATAAACGGCTAAGCTGCTATGGGCTCAGCCGCCGGGGAAATTGCCCAATGGAAGGTTCGGAAAGCCGAAGCTGTTGTAGAGCGTCCGCCCTGTGACATCCAACTTTGTCGCCCCCCCGTCCCTGGACATCATCTGCTGAACCTGCCGCTGGTAGGTGTCGAAGTCCTGGGAATAGTCGAGGCCCTTCGACTTGAGGAACCGCCAGCGAATTCCGAGACGAAACAGAACGTCAGGAAGCAGGGGCGTATCGGTGTCGGCGGTGAAGGTCGCCTTCAGATCCCCGTTTGCCGCTTGGACGTAGTTCTTGGAGACGTACTCATAGGCGATCTCGTTATCGGCGGCTGGCGTTGGGGTGATCAGGAACGCCCCGTCCCTTTGACGGAACGCCAAGTAGACAAGGTTGAGCTGCGGCTGGGCCTGGATCGCCTGCCACATCTGCGGCGTGATCGGCCCCACCATCTGCAAACGCGTGGTGCGGTTGAAGAAGCTGTTATCGATGAAATGATCCAAGTCATCAGGGACCGCATCGACCTGGACCGGATCGGCGACGGTGTAGAATATCTTCTGCTGGGTCAGGACCTGCCAGTCCTTATCACCGTTGGTGGAAAGCTCTTCGCCTTCCTCGATGGCGAGTTGGTAGAGGAGCTGCACTTGGGCGTCGGGCGAGTCCACCACCTCATCCGGGGGCTCCAGGGAGAGCAGTCGGCAGCTTTGCCGGACGATGGTGAGGAGATCAGCCACGGCGAGCCTCTTCGAGCATGGCGCGGAGCCTGGGCAGCCCGGCCATGTGATGGGGGTTGAGGCCTAGCCGCTGGAGTTCCTGGCGGATGCGGGCCTTTTCGTCGTCAATCGTGGGCGGGGCCTCCCCAGCGGCGCGTTCCGCCTGGAACCGGCGCCACTCGCCCTCGTATTCGATCTTGTCCTTTTCCTTTGCGGGATAGGGGCCGATGATCGAGGAGGCGTCGAGGCCGATCTGGAACATCACCACGCCGTCTCGTTCGAAGAACACAGGGCCGGGCTTGAACCCGATCTCTCTCCGGGCGACCCCGCCGACGTTGATTGCGGCTTCGCTCATAGTTCACCCGGTTGTTTAGCGCTGAGCGCCTGGAGCCTCGCTACGGCAGCGGTCAGATCCTTGATGGTGTTGGCCTGCACGCCCTGCTCTTCCTTCAGGCGCTCGTTCTCGGCCTGAAGTCGCGAGACGACGGCCCCCCCAGCGGCATTCTCCAGCCAATTCTTGGCCTTGTCGCGCAGGGTGCGGCCACCGAGCCCTAGGTTGGGCAGGATGCCGTCGTGGACCTCGGCGAGCTGTTCCACCGTATGGATGTTGATGGCCTTCAGGTTGGCGACGGTCGCCGGGGTCATCGGCGGCCA
>Ga0068855_100001693_pt1 | contig 27587 bp, 31 predicted proteins | sample KBSCornC52_FD_66592 | JGI IMG/M metagenome (GOLD analysis project Ga0068855, IMG submission 66592) | Corn rhizosphere microbial communities from Kellogg Biological Station, Michigan, USA - KBS Corn C5-2 | ecosystem: Host-associated > Plants > Roots > Rhizosphere > Soil ... | reverse complement strand
CACGCGGCCGCCGACGTCGCCCGTGGCGTGATCGATCCAGGCTTCGAAGAAGGCGGTGCGTGCCTCGGTGCGCTGACCGGTGCCCGGCGTGCTGAAACCACCTGCCGGCCGATGGCGCAGGGCGCGGGCAATCAGGCCGGTGACGACGAAGCCGGCAAGGCCGAAGAGTTCGGGAAGGAAGCTCGGCAGGAAGCGCACGCCGAAGATCAGCAGGCCGCCGATGCCGACCGCCGCCAGCAGCACGAGGACGAGTCTCAGCCGGCGCGCGACCGTCGACGGATTGGCGCGCAGGAACCAGGCGATGCCGAGACCGACGGCCACGAGGCATACCAGGGCCAGGAGGATCGCGGGCATCGGCTCACGGCTTGGCGGCGGCGGGCGCAGGCGCCGGCGGCGCGCCCTGCTCCTGCTTCTGCTTCTGCGATTCCTTCCAGCGCGCCACGTTGCGGTTGTGCTCGTAGACGTTGTTGGCGAACGTGTGGCCGCCCTGCCCGTCGGCCACGAAGTAGAGCGCACGGTCGCGCGGCGCGGGGTTGGTCGCCGCCATCAGCGACGCGCGGCCCGGATTGCAGATCGGTCCCTGGGGCAGCGCGGGCACGACGTAGGTGTTGTAGCCCGAGGCCGACTGCAGGTCGGCGCGCGTCAGGTCGTGCCCCAGCGTGCCCTTGCCGCCGGTGAGGCCATAGATCGTCGTCGGGTCGCTCTCGAGCCTCATCTTGATGCGCAGCCGGTTCACGAACACCGCGGCGATGCGCGGCCGCTCGGCCGGGATGGCGGTCTCCTTCTCGATCATCGAGGCCAGGATCACGACATCGCGCCGGTTGAGCAGCGGCAGGCCAGCCACGCGCTTGCGCCAGGCCTCGTCGACGGCCTTGTCCATCGCCTCCTTCATGCGCAGCAGCAGCCCATCGCGTGTGTCGTTGCGCGAATAGAAGTACGTCTCCGGCAGGAGATCGCCTTCCTTGACGTCCATCGTGATCTCGCCCGTCAGCGTATCGGTCTTGCGCACCAGATCGAGGACCTCGGCCGTCGTCATGCCTTCGGGCACCGTGAGGCGGCGCTGCACGACCTTGCCGGACTGCAGCAACTCGACGACCGCCTGCATCGAGGCGTGGGCCGGGACCTCGTACTCGCCCGCCTTGATCGGCTTGGGCGACGGGTCGACCATCAGGGCGACGCGGAACAGGCCGGAATAGTTGAGGACGCCCTCTTCCTTCAGCACCCTGGCCATGGTCGCGGGGCCGGCGCCGCGCGGGATGACGACGCGCTTGGGCGCGTCGAGCGGCCCGTCGGACACCAGGATGGCATGGCCGACGAACACGCCACCGCCCATCAGCGTCACGAACAGGACGATGAAGAACAGGGTCCAGCGAAAAAAGCTGAGCATGACTCAGCGTCCGGCGATCAGACCGGGCCGACGATCAACGCGGCGTTGGTGCCACCGAACCCGAAGGAGTTGCTGAGCGCATAGCGGACCTTGCGCTGCTTGGCCTGCTTCGGGACAAGGTCGATGTCGCAGCCTTCGTCGGGATCGTCGAGATTGAGCGTCGGCGGCACGACCTGGTCGATCAGCGACTTGATGGCGTAGATCGCCTCGATGGCGCCGGCGGCGCCCAGCAGATGGCCGGTCGCCGACTTGGTCGACGACATCGACAATTTGTAGGCATCCTGGCCGAAGGTGCGCTTGACCGCGCCGAGTTCGATCACGTCGGCCATCGTCGAGGTGCCGTGCGCGTTCACGTAGTCGATCTGGTCGGTGCCGAGCCCGGCCCGCTTCAGCGCCGCCTTCATGGCGCGCTGCGCGCCGTCGCCGCTCTCGGACGGCGCGGTGATGTGATAGGCGTCGCCTGACAGGCCGTAGCCCAGGATCTCGGCGTAGATCTTGGCGCCGCGCTTCCTGGCGTGCTCGTACTCCTCGAGGATCACGCAGCCCGCGCCCTCGCCCATGACGAAGCCGTCGCGCCGCTTGTCCCACGGCCGCGAGGCCTGGGTCGGCGTGTCGTTGAAATCGGTCGACAGGGCCTTGCAGGCGTTGAAGCCGGCGATGCCGATGCGGCAGATCGCGGCCTCGGCGCCGCCCGCCACCATGACGTCGGCGTCCTCGAGCTGGATCAGGCGTGCGGCATCGCCGATCGCGTGCGCGCCGGTGGCGCAGGCGGTGACGACGGAATGGTTGGGGCCCTTGAAGCCGTATTCGATCGAGACCTGGCCCGACGCGAGGTTGATCAGCGCCGACGGAATGAAGAACGGGCTGACGCGGCGCGGCCCGCGCTCCTTCAGCACCAGCGAGGTCTCGTAGATCGTCTGCAGGCCGCCGATGCCAGCGCCGATCATGACGCCGGTGCGCTCGCGGCCCTCGTCGTCCTGGGGCTTCCAGCCAGAATCCTCGACCGCCTGCTTGGCCGCGGCCATGCCGAACAGGATGAATCTGTCGACCTTCCGCTGGTCCTTCGGAAGCATGTAGAGGTCGGCATTGAAGTGGCCGTTGGCCTTGTCGCCCAACGGCACCTCGCCCGCGATCTTGGTCGCGAGATCGGACGTGTCGAACGCCTGGATGGCACGGATGCCCGATTCGGCGGCGAGCAGCCGCCGCCAGTTGGTGTCGACGCCGTCACCCAACGGCGTCACCATGCCCATGCCGGTTACGACAACTCGCCTCATCTGCCGCCTTCCTTACTTCACTTCAGGAGTTGGCGCGGATCAGGACTTGGCGTTGCTCTTGATGAAGTTCACCGCATCGCCGACGGTCTGGATCTTCTCGGCGGCATCGTCGGGAATCTCGATGCTGAACTCTTCCTCGAAGGCCATGACGAGTTCGACGGTGTCGAGCGAGTCGGCGCCGAGGTCGTCGATGAACTTGGCGTCTTCCTTCACCTGGGCGGCCTCCACGCCGAGGTGCTCGACGACGATCTTCTTAACGCGCTCGGCAACATCGCTCATTTTCTTGTCCTTCCCGTATCTTCAAATTTCCGGTCCGCCGAGGGGACGGCGATTCCGGTTCTCCTAACATAGCTCCCCGGCGATTGGCTAGCGCTGGAAAGCCCACAGAATCAGGCACTTGCGCCTAAATCATGGCCATACCGCCGTTGATGTGGAGTGTCTGGCCCGTCACATAGGCCGCTTCGTCGCTGGCCAGGTAGACGACGCCCGCGGCGATCTCCTCCGGCGTGCCGAGGCGATCGGCCGGAACGCGGCCCAGGATGCCCTTCTTCTGGTCGTCGGTCAGCCCGTCGGTCATCGGCGTGGCGATGAAGCCCGGCGCCAGGCAGTTCACGGTGATGCTGCGCGAGGCCAGTTCCTGGGCCAGCGACTTCGACATGCCGATCAGGCCCGCCTTGGCCGCGGCGTAGTTGGCCTGGCCCGGATTGCCGGTGACGCCCACGACCGAGGTGATGTTGATGACCCGGCCGAAACGCCGCTTCATCATCCCGCGCATGGTCGCGCGGATCAGGCGGAAGGTGCCGGTAAGGTTCACCTGCAGCACCTTCTCCCACTCTTCGTCCTTCATGCGCATCGAGATGTTGTCGCGCGTGATGCCGGCATTGTTGACCAGGATGTCGAGCTTGCCGCCCATCGCGGCTTCCGCCTCCTTGGCGAGGCGATCGATGTCGGCGGCGTCGTCCATCCTGGCGGCGACGACATGGGCGCGCTCGCCCAACTCGCCCTTCAGCTTGTCCAGCGCCTCGGCGCGGGTGCCAGACAGCGTGACGATGGCGCCCTGCCCGTGCAGCGCGCGGGCGATCGCGCCGCCGATGCCGCCCGAGGCGCCGGTGACGAGAGCGGCCTTGCCGGTGAGATCGAACATGTGCGTGTCCCCTAGGCCGTCTTCAGGAAAGCTTCGATATCGGCCGGCGTGTTGAGCGCTGTGCCGGTCATCTCCTTGTCGATGCGCTTCACCAGACCCGACAGGACCTTGCCGGAGCCGCATTCGACCAGCATCTCGACCCGCGCGGTCTTCATGTACTGAACAGTCTCGCGCCAACGCACGAGGCCGGTCACCTGTTCCACGAGGCGCTGCTTGATGGCGCCGGGCTCGGTGATCTCCGACGCCAGCACGTTGGCGATCAGCGGCACGCGCGGCGTGCCGAGCGACACATGCGCGAGCGCCTCCTTCATGGCGTCGGCCGCCGGCTGCATGAGCGGGCAGTGGAAGGGCGCGCTGACCGGCAGCAGCATGCCGCGCTTGCAGCCATGCGCCTTGGCCGCCTCGATCGTGCGTTCGACGGCGCCCTTGTGGCCGCTGACCACGACCTGGCCGCCGCCGTTGTCGTTGGCGACCGCGACGATCTCGCCCTGGGCCGCTTCCTTGCACGCCGCCTGGGCCGGCTCGAGCTCGATGCCGAGCAGTGCCGCCATCGCGCCGACGCCGACCGGCACGGCCTTCTGCATCGACTGGCCGCGCAGCTTCAGCAGGCGGGCAGCGTCGGACAGTTGCAGGGCGCCGGCCGCGGCCAGCGCCGAGTACTCGCCCAGCGAATGACCCGCGACATGGCTGGCCAGCCGGTCGAGCGGCTTGCCGCCGTCCTTCTCGAGGATGCGGATCACGGCCATGCTGACGGCCATCAGGGCGGGCTGGGCGTTCTCGGTCAGGACCAGCTCGGATTCCGGTCCCTCGCGCATCATTTTCGACAGGTTCTGCTTCAGGGCCTCGTCGACCTCGTGGAATACGTCCCGGGCGGTCGCGAAGGCCGCCGCCAAGTCGGTCCCCATGCCGACGGCCTGGGAACCCTGTCCCGGAAACACAAAAGCGCGACTCATGGACCCATTTCCCCTGTTATTGACCTGATTATTGGCCTGAAGCGGCCCCCTCAATACCCCACTCGCCGGGTGCCCGGAATGCCTTGATTTCGGGGGGTGAGCCTGTATAACCGCCGCTCTTCGGGGCCTAAATCGGCCTCGTCTCCTTGCCGGTGTACCCGTCGTTCCGACGGGAGATCGGCTAGATCCGGGCGGTTCGCGAGAACTCCGGGTCACCAACAGCCATAAGGAGCCTGAAACTACATGGCACTCTACGAGAACGTCTTTATTGCGCGCCAGGATGTCCCGGCGACGCAAGTGGAGACCCTGACCACCCAGTTCGAAGAACTGGTGAAGGGCCTCGGCGGCACCGTCTCCAAGAAGGAATATTGGGGCCTGCGCTCGCTCAACTTCCGCATCAAGAAGAACCGCAAGGGTCACTACACCCTGCTCAACATCGATGCGCCGTCGGCTGCCGTTAAGGAGCTGGAGCGCACGATGTCGATCAACGAAGACATCATCCGCTACCTCACCGTGCGCGTCGACGCGCTCGAGGAAGGCCCGTCGGCCGTGATGCTGCGCAGCAGCGAGAAGTCGGATCGTCCCGGTGGCGATCGTGGCGACCGCGGCGGTTGGAGCGATCGTCCGCCGCGCCGCGAGCGTCCGCGCTTCGGCGATGACGCAGCACCTGTCGAAGTTGTGGGAGAAGCCGAATGAGCGCCCAACGCCGTCCCTTCACGCGCCGCCGCAAGAGCTGCCCGTTCTCCGGCGCCAACGCGCCCAAGATCGACTACAAGGACGTGCGCCTGCTTCAGCGCTTCGTCTCCGAGCGCGGCAAGATCGTGCCGAGCCGCATCTCCGCGGTGTCGTCCAAGAAGCAGCGCGAGCTCGCCCAGGCGATCAAGCGTGCGCGCTTCCTGGCCCTCCTGCCCTACCTCATCGCCTAGCAGGAGCATCACACCATGCCGATGAACCTCATCCTGCTGGAACGCGTGCCGAAGCTCGGTCAGATGGGCGACGTTGTGAAGGTGAAGCCCGGCTTCGCCCGCAACTACCTGCTGCCGCAGAAGAAGGCGTTGCGCGCCACCAAGGACAACATCGCCTACTTCGAATCGCAGCGTAAGGTGCTGGAGGCCCAGAACCTCGAGCGCCGTCAGGAAGCCGAAGCGGTCGGCGGCAAGATGGGTGACCTCAAGGTCATCCTCATCCGCCAGGCCTCGGAAGCGCTCCAGCTCTACGGTTCGGTCACCTCGCGCGACATCGCCGACGGCGCCGCCGCAGCGGGCGTCAAGATCGAGCGCGGCCAGGTCGAGCTCGACAAGCCGATCAAGGCGCTGGGCGCCCACAAGATCAAGATCCACCTCCATCCCGAGGTGCTGGTCGAGATCACCGTGGTCGTCGCGCGCTCGCCCGACGAAGCCGACTTCCTCGCCAAGGGCGGCACCCTGGTCGCCGAGACCGAGCGCGCCGCGATGGAGGCCGCCGAGGCCGCCCAGCGCGCCGCCGAGCAGGCCGCTGCCCTGTTCGAGGCCAAGACCAAGATCGCCGAAGCGGCCGAGGGTGCGGAAGCCCCCGCGGCCGAAGAAGCCCCGGCCGAAGAGAAATAGGCCGTTCGGGCCGTTTTCGGCCCGGATAGCATCGAAAAGCGCCTGCCGCCGGGAAACCGGCGGCAGGCGTTTTCATTTGGCGGCTTGAAAGGTCTGGAGGGGGTTCACACTTAAGGCAAAATTATGGAACTATTCGGCAGGGTTGGCGTTTCCCGAATTAAAGGGGGTCAACGATGTTGCTCGCGAAGGTCCTTGCCAGTGTCGTCGGCGAAGGACAGTTGAACATCATAGACGCGGCCGGAAGGTCGCACCGCATCAAGGGTGCCCGACCTGGCCCCGATGTCACCATGAAGGTGCACACGTGGTGGACCGGCCTCCGCCTCGCGCTGCGGCCGCGCCTGGCGATCGGCGAGGCGTACATGAACGGCACCCTGACCGTCGAACAGGGCGACATCTACGATCTGCTCGACCTCATCGGCCGCAATGTGGCGGCAATCGACAATACGCTGGCGCTGCGTCTGTCCTACGGCTTCCAGCGTCTCGTGCGCTTCTTCGAGCAATACAATCCCGTCGGCAAGGCGGAGAGCAACGTTGCCCACCACTACGACCTCGACGACCATCTCTACGACGCCTTCCTCGACCGTGATCGGCAGTATTCCTGCGCCTACTTCAAGACCGGCGAGGAGTCGCTCGAGCAGGCGCAGGATGACAAGAAGCGCCACATCGCCGCCAAGCTCCGCCTGCAGCCGGGCCAGAAGGTGCTCGACATCGGCTCGGGCTGGGGTGGCATGGCCCTCTTCCTGGCGCGCGAGTACGGCGTCGACGTCACCGGCGTCACCTTGTCGAAGGAGCAACTCGCGGTCTCGAGCCGGCGCGCCCTCGAGGAAGGGCTGGCCGACCGGGTTCGCTTCAAGCTGCTCGACTACCGGCTGGAGCCCGAGCAGTACGACCGCATCGTCTCGGTCGGCATGTTCGAGCACGTGGGTGTCGACCACTATCTCGAGTACTTCGCCAAGGTGAAGCAGCTCCTCGCCGAGGACGGCGCCATGTTGCTGCACGCGATCGGCCGCATGGAGCGCCCCGGCGGCACCAACACGTGGCTGCGCAAGTACATCTTCCCCGGCGGCTATGCGCCGGCCCTGTCGGAAGTCCTCGGCGCCATCGAGAAGAACGGCCTGTGGGCGACCGACATCGAGGTCCTGCGCCTGCACTACGCCAGGACCCTGCGGCACTGGCGCAAGCGTTTCCAGGCCAACCGCGAGAAGATTCGGCAGACGGCGGGTTACGACGAGCGTTTCTGCCGCATGTGGGAGTTCTATCTGGCTGGCTGCGAGATCTCGTTCCGGTACTTCAGCCAGATGGTGTTCCAGGTGCAGATCGCCCGCAAACAGGACGCCGTGCCGCTGACGCGCGACTATATGCTCGAGGCCGAGCGCGCCCCGGCCCCTTCCCAGTCGATGGCGGCCGAATAGCCCCCATAGTTCTTCCTATTCAATGTGGGCAGCCAATGGAGTACGCTGTTCGTTCTCACCGAGAGTAAGAGTCTCGAACCCCTCACTCAGTTAAAAGGCTCTCCATGGAGCCCCAAAAAGACGAACTGACGACCGAAGGCCGGGTGATCCAGCTCGCGGCCGTTCGCGAACCGCCCCACAACTTCGAGGCGGAGCAGGCCCTGCTCGGCTCGATCCTGGTCAACAACGCCGCCTATCACCGGGTGGCGGAGTTCCTGAAGGGCGAGCATTTCGCCGATCCGCTGCACGGCAAGCTGTTCGACGCGCTCGCTCGCCTGATCGAGCGCGGCCAGCTCGTGAGCGCGGTCACGCTCAAGACCTACATCGAGAACGACGACGACATGAAGGCTGCGGGCGGCTCGGTCTATCTCGCGGGCCTGGCAGCGGCGTCGGTGCACGTGATCGACGCCGGCGACTTCGGCCGGCTGGTCCACGATCTCTTCCTGTTGCGCCAGCTCATCACGCTGGGCCAGGACGTGGTCAACGGCGCCTTCAAGCCGACGCTCGAGGAGACCGCGATCGAGCAGATCGAGATCGCCGAGAAGAAGCTCTACGACCTGGCCAGCGTCGGCCAGACCGACGGCGGCTTCAAGCCGTTCCGCCAGGCCCTCACCGACGCCATGGTCGCGGCCGAGGCGGCGTACAATCGCGCCGGCCAGCTCACCGGTGTCGCCACCGGCCTCAGCCAGCTCGACCAGCTGCTGGGCGGCCTGCACAAGTCCGATCTCCTGATCCTGGCCGGCCGGCCGTCGATGGGAAAGACGGCGCTGGCCACCAACATCGCCTTCAACGCGGTGAAGGCCTATCGCGAGGAGCACGGCGAGGACGGCAAGACCAAGGTCACCGACGGCGCCGTGGTCGGCTTCTTCTCGCTCGAAATGTCGGCCGAGCAGCTCGCCAACCGCATCCTGTCGGAGCAGGCCGGCATCTCGTCGGAGAAGATCCGCAAGGGCGAGCTGATCAGCAGCGACTTCGACAAGGTGATCCAGGTCAGCCAGGACCTCGAGCATCTCAACCTGTTCATCGACGACACGCCGGCGCTGTCGATCGCCGCACTGCGCACGCGCGCCCGCCGCCTCAAGCGCACGCGCGGGCTGGGCCTGCTGATCGTCGACTATCTCCAGCTCCTCAGCCCCTCCGGCCGGTCGCGCCAGGAGAACCGCGTGCAGGAGGTCTCGGAGATCACCCGCGGCCTCAAGACCCTGGCCAAGGAGCTCGACGTTCCGGTGATGGCGCTGTCGCAGCTCAGCCGCGCCGTCGAGCAGCGCGAGGACAAGCGCCCGCAGCTCGCCGACCTGCGCGAGTCGGGCTCGATCGAGCAGGACGCCGACGTCGTCATGTTCGTCTATCGCGAGGAGTACTATCTCACGCGCACCGAGCCGACGCGCCGCGCCGAGGAGAGCGACCAGAAGTTCAACGAGCGCCACGAGGCGTGGAAGGAACGCTGCGAGCAAACCTACGGCAAGGCCGAGGTGATCGTGGCCAAGCAGCGCCATGGCCCGACCGGCATCGTACGGCTGGCGTTCGAAGGCTCGATCACCAAGTTCGACAACCTCCCGGCCGACGCGGACGGGCCCGGCCCCGTCTTCGAATAGGCGGCGCATGACCGTTCCCGCCGACAACGACGCACTGCGCCGGGCCGGTGCCGTGCTCACCGTCGACCTCGGCGCCATCGCCGCCAACTGGCGCGGCCTGCGCGACGCCGGCCGAGCGGGCGGCCGTCCGATTGACTGCGCCGCCGTGCTCAAGGCCGACGCCTACGGCACCGGCGCCGCGATCGTCGGGCCGCGGCTGGCGGCCGAGGGCTGCAAGCACTTCTTCGTCGCCCACATCGACGAGGGCATCGCGTTGCGCGCCGTTCTGCCCGACCTGCCGATCTACGTGCTGAACGGCCTGCTGGCCGGCGCCGAGGGCGACCTCGTCGAGCACGAGCTCACACCCGTCCTCAATCACCTGGGCCAGCTCAACGCCTGGCGCGCGGCGGCCCAGCGCTACAGCCGCCCGCTCGACGCGGTGCTGCACGTCGACACCGGCCTCAACCGGCTGGGCTTCAGCCCCGACGAAGCCCAGGTGCTGATCAACGAGCGCGGACGGCTGCGCGGGCTACGGCTCGCCCTGATCATGAGCCATCTCGTGGCCTCCGAAGAGCAGGCCAATCCGGTGAACGGCGAGCAGCTCTCGCGCTTCCGCAGCTTCGTGCGCGCCATGCCGGGCGCGCCGGCCTCGCTCGCCAACTCGTCCGGCATCTTCCTCGGCCCCGACTACCATTTCGACCTGCTGCGGCCGGGCGCGGCGCTCTACGGCATCAATCCCCTGCCCGACCGCCAGAACCCGATGCTGCCCGTGGTGACCCTGAATGCGCGGGTCCTGCAGGTTCGCCGGATCGACGCCTTCCAGACGGTGGGCTACGGCGGTGCATGGCGCGCGGCGCGCGCGGGCCGCGTGGCCACGATTGCGCTGGGATATGCCGACGGGTACTTTCGAACGCTCATCAATCGCACGCATGTGCAACTCGCCGGGCACACGGTGCCCGTGATCGGCCGTATCTCAATGGACCTCTCGACGATCGACGTGACCGACGTGCCGGAAGCCGAGTGCCAGCCGGGCGACACCGTCGAGGTCCTGGGCCCGCACATGACGCCCGACGACCTGGCCGAGCATGCCCGCACCAACGCCTACGAGATCATGACCGCGCTCGGCCGGCGCTATGCCCGCGTCTACATCGACCTCCCGCACATCGAGGAGAACGCCTCCGAGCCCGCGCCCGACGCGCCGGCCGAGCCGCCGGCTCCGGAGGGGAGCGCGTGAGCATTCCCGTGGTCACCGTCCTCGGCCGCATGACGCTTGCCTTCCTGGCGGCCACCGGCGCCATCACGACCTTCGCCGTGCACGCCATCCGCCAGGCCGCGCGGCCGCCCTACTACCGCCAGCAGATCCTCCGCCAGATGCTGGAGATCGGCTACTACTCGCTCCCCGTGGTCGGCCTGACCGCCATCTTCACCGGCATGGTGCTGGCGTTGCAGAGCTACACCGGCTTCGCCCGCTTCTCGGCCGAGAGCGCGATCCCCAACGTCGTCGTCGTTTCCCTGACCCGCGAGCTGGGGCCCGTCCTCGCCGGCCTGATGGTCGCCGGCCGCGTCGGGGCCGCCATGGCCGCCGAGATCGGCACCATGCGCGTCACCGAGCAGATCGATGCGCTGACCACGCTCTCGACCAACCCGTTCAAGTACCTGATCGGCCCGCGCCTGATCGCCGGCATCGTCACCCTGCCGATCCTCGTGCTGGTCGCCGACATCATCGGCGTGCTGGGCGGCTACCTGGTCGGCGTCTACAAGCTCGACTTCAACGACACGGCCTACCTCCGCAACACCGTCGACTTCCTGCAGTTCGAGGACGTGTTCTCCGGCCTGGTGAAGGCCGCGGTGTTCGGCTTCCTGATCACCCTGATGGGCTGCTACCACGGCTACAATTCGAAGGGCGGCGCCCAGGGCGTCGGCATGGCGACCACCAACGCCGTCGTCTCGGCCTCGATCCTGATCCTGACCTTCAACTACTTCATCACCGAAGCCTTCTTCGCCCGCTGATGTCCCCTCCGAAGATCTCGCTGCGTGGCGTCACCAAGGCCTTCGGCGCCAAGAAGGTCCTGCAGGGCATCGACCTCGACGTCGCCACCGGCGAATCGGTCGTCGTGATCGGCGGCTCGGGCAGCGGCAAGTCGGTGCTGCTGAAATGCATCCTGGGCCTCATTCGGCCCGACGCCGGTTCGATCAAGATCGACGGCGAGGAAAGCGTCGACCTGGGCGACGACGGCCGCGCCCGGACGATGAAGAAGTTCGGCATGCTGTTCCAGGGCGGCGCGCTGTTCGACTCGCTCACCGTCTGGGAGAACGTGGCCTTCGGGCCGATGCAAAGCGACGGCGTGGTCCCGGCCAAGGCGCGCAAGGCCGCGATCGAAAAGCTGGGCGCCGTCGGCCTCGGGCCCGAGATCTGCGACCTGCGGCCGTCGGAGCTGTCGGGCGGCATGCAGAAGCGCGTGGCGCTGGCCCGCGCCATCGCCCGCGAGCCCGAGATCATCTTCTTCGACGAGCCGACCACCGGCCTCGACCCGATCATGGCCGACGTGATCAACGAGCTGATCGTGAAGTGCGTCAGCGATCTCGGCGCCACCGCCGTGTCGATCACCCACGACATGGCCAGCGCCCGCAAGATCGGCCACCGCATCGGCATGCTCTACGACGGCAAGCTGATCTGGCAGGGACCGGTCGCCGACATCGACCGCTCGGGCAACGCCCATGTCGACCAGTTCATCCACGGCCGCGCCGAGGGGCCGATCCAGATGCAGGTCCGGAAGCTCTGACCATGGCCGGCGCCCCATCCGGCCTCGAAGCGGCACGGCGCTGGTTCGCCGAGGATCTCCGCATGATCGGCCATTTGAGCGACCAGCGCGTCGTCGACGCTTTCGCCGCCGTGCCGCGCGAGCGGTTCGTCGGCCCCGGCCCGTGGCGCATCTTCAATATCGCCGAGGGTTACTGGACGACGCCCGACGCCGACCCGCAGCGGCTCTACCACAACGTGCTGGTCGCCCTCGACGAGCGCCGCGGCATAAACATCGGGGAGCCCCTGCTGTGGGCGACCCATTTCGACCGGATCGGGGTGAAAGCCGGCGATCGCGTGCTGCAGCTCGGCGCGGGATCGGGCTACTACACCGCAATCCTGGCCGAACTCGTCGGCCCGGCGGGACAGGTCGATGCGATCGAGATCGAGGCGCCTCTCGCCGAGGTCGCCAGGCGCAATCTCGCGCCCTGGCCGCAGGCCCACCCTCGTCTCGGCGACGCGAGCGTGCCCCTGGAGGGCCGGTGGGATGTGATCCTGGCCTTTGCGGGCGCGACTGCGCCGCTCGGCTGGTGGCTCGACGCGCTGGCCGACGGCGGGCGCCTCCTGCTGCCGATCACGGCGGACGGGCGGCGGGGCGGCTTCATGCTGCGCCTCGATCGCCGCGGCAACGCCTTCGCCGCGCGCTCCGCCGGCTGGGTCGCCTTCTACCCCTGCGCCGGCGCGCGCAGCCCCGAAGACGAGGCGGCGCTCGCTCAGGCGCTCGCCGATCCCGCGGGGCAACAAGCCGTTCGCAGACTTCGCCGCGACCCCCACGAGCGGGATGGCTCGTGCTGGCTCCATCGCGACGGGTGGTGCCTCAGCAAGCACGAGCTGCACTGATGGCCCGCCCGCTCAAGCGCTTCGTCTGCCAGTCGTGCGGCGCCGTCACCAGCAAGTGGAACGGCCGCTGCGAGTCGTGCGGCGAGTGGAACACCATCACCGAGGAAGCCGCCCCCGCACCGGGCCCGGCCGGCTCGATCCGCGGCGCCGGCCTGTCACGCGGCGGCCGCGGCCGGCCGCTCGAATTCACCGGCCTCACCGGATCGACGCCGCAGCCGCCGCGCCTGAAGAGCGGCATCAACGAATTCGACCGTGTCTGCGGCGGCGGGCTCGTCGTCGGCTCGGCGCTGCTGATCGGCGGCGATCCCGGCATCGGCAAGTCGACGCTGATGCTGCAGATGGCGGCGGCGCTGGCCACGCACAACACCGCCTGCGCCTACATCTCGGGCGAGGAGGCGGTCGACCAGGTCCGCCTGCGCGCCGAGCGCCTGGGCCTCTCGGACGCGCCGGTGCAGCTCGTCGCCGCGACCTCGGTGCGCGACATCGTGGCCGCGCTCGAGCGGCCCGACGCGCCCAAGGTCGCCGTCATCGATTCGATCCAGACCATGTGGCTCGACACCGTCGATTCGACGCCCGGCACCGTCACGCAGGTGCGCGCCTCGGCGCAGGCGCTGGTCGAGCTGGCCAAGCGCCGCGGCATCGCCGTGCTGCTGGTCGGCCACGTCACCAAGGACGGCGCCATCGCCGGCCCGCGCGTGCTCGAGCACATGGTCGACACGGTGCTCTATTTCGAAGGCGAGCGCGGCCACCAGTTCCGCATCCTGCGCACGGTCAAGAACCGCTTCGGCCCGACCGACGAGATCGGCGTCTTCGAGATGTCCGACCGCGGCCTCAGCGACGTCGCCAATCCGTCGGCGCTGTTCCTCGCCGAGCGGCGCGGCCATGTCTCCGGCGCCTGCGTCTTTGCCGGCATCGAGGGCACGCGGCCCGTGCTGGTCGAGATCCAGGCCCTGGTCAGCCCGTCGGCGCTCGGCACCCCGCGCCGCGCCGTCGTCGGCTGGGATTCGAATCGACTGGCCATGGTGCTGGCGGTGCTCGAGGCGCGCTGCGGCGTCAGCATCGGCGCCAACGACGTCTATCTGAACGTCGCCGGCGGCCTGCGCATCAGCGAGCCCGCGGCCGACCTCGCCGTGGCCGCGGCGGTCGTGTCGTCGCTCGCCAACGAGCAGGTTCCGCCCGACATGGCCGTGTTCGGCGAAATCGGTCTCGGCGGCGAGGTTCGTCCCGTCGGCCAGCGCGAGGCGCGACTGCGTGAAGCAGCGAAGCTCGGCTTCCGCAGCGCGTTGGTTCCCAAGGCGCGCGGCGGAAAAGCCCCGCAACGCACCCCGGAGGGCATCGCCATTGACGAAATCGAGCATCTATCCGACCTTGTCGCGCGGTTTCAGCCGGCGGATGGCTCCCAGAAGCGCCCCCGGCGCGAGGGCAATTCCGACCGGCGACGTGACGACTGAGCACGAGGCAGCCTAGAGGACCTATGGAGCAGCTTGGGATCACCGTTTTCGACGTCGCCGTCATCGCCTGCGCCGTCTTCGGCGCCGCCATCGGGATGTCGAGCGGCTTCGCGCATGCCGTGCTGTTCATCGGTTCGTGGATCGGCGCGGGCTATGTCGCGCTCAACTACTCCAAGGTAATCCAGCCCGAGGTCGAGAAGCTGGTGAACGGCAACACCGAGCTGGCCACCTTCGCCTCGATGCTGGTGGTGTTCGTGGCCGCGCTGATCGTGCTGGTGATGCTGACGAACACGTTGTCGCGCTCGATCAAGGCGAGCCCGCTGCGCCGTCCCGACGCCATCCTGGGCGCGGGATTCGGCGTGCTGTGCACCTGGGTGGCGCTGGGCACGATCTTCCTGTTCTACAGCTACCTCGGCCCCAAGCAGCTGCCACCGGCGGTCGAGGCCGGGGCGAGCTTCCCGGCGATCAAGGACATGGCGAACTTCGTCGAGCCGTACCTGCCGCCGGGCTTCCGGACCCGCCTGCAGCGCTCCGGCGGGGTCGATGCGTTACCGGCGATTCCCGGCCCGACCCTGCCATCGGGCACCCTGGAGCCCGTTTTGCCTGCAAATCCGGCCGATCCGGCGACCAAACCGCCGCAGTGAGATATCCTTGATGACTAGGCGGCGGGTCCCACATATAACCCCGCCGTGCTGACCCCAAAGCGCCCGCTTGAAACCCCCGTCGACGAGCTCGACAAGTTTCATGACGAGTGTGCGCTTTTCGGGATTTTCGGCACCTCCGACGCCGCCGCCCACACCGCTCTCGGCCTGCATGCGCTCCAGCATCGCGGCCAGGAAGCCTCCGGCATCGTCACTTATGACGGCAGCCATTTCTACAATCACCGGGCCGCGGGCCTGGTCGGCGACATCTTCGGCGAGCAGGCCGTCATCGCCACGCTGAAGGGCTATTCGGCGATCGGCCATAACCGCTACGCCACCACCGGCGGCTCGTCGGACCGCAACATCCAGCCGATCTTCGCCGACTTCGACTTCGGCGGCCTCGCTCTGGCGCACAACGGCAACCTGACCAACGCCTACATCCTGCGCAAGGAACTGGTGCGCATGGGGTGCCTGTTCCAGTCGACGACCGACACCGAGGTGATCAACCACCTGATCGCCCGCTCCGAATATTCGCCGGTGGTCGACCGCATCGTCGACGCGCTGACCAAGGTCAAGGGTGCCTACTCGCTGCTCATGCTGACCAACGAGGCGCTGTACGGCGTGCGCGACCCGCTCGGCGTGCGGCCACTCTGCATCGGCCGCCTCGACGACGCCTGGATCCTGACCTCCGAGAGCTGCGCGCTCGACATCATCGGCGCTCGCTTCGTGCGTGACGTCGAGCCCGGCGAGATCGTGATCGTCGACGGTCAGGGCCTGCGTTCGCTCAAGCCCTTCCCCAAGCACCAGCGCCGCTTCTGCGTGTTCGAGCACATCTACTTCGCCCGGCCCGACAGCAAGATCGAGGGCGTCGGCGTCTACGACGCGCGCAAGCGCATCGGCGTCGAGCTGGCCAAGGAAAGCCCGATCCCGGCCGACGTCATCGTGCCCGTCCCCGATTCGGGCGTGCCGGCGGCGATCGGCTATGCCGCCCAGTCGGGCATTCCGTTCGAACTGGGCATCATCCGCAACCACTACGTCGGCCGCACCTTCATCGAGCCAGCCGACCACATCCGCCATCTCGGCGTGCGCCTGAAGCACAATGCCAACCGCGCCCACATCGAGGGCAAGCGCGTGATCCTGGTCGACGATTCGATCGTGCGCGGCACCACGTCGATGAAGATCGTCGAGATGGTGCGCAATGCCGGCGCCAAGGAGGTGCACATGCGCATCGCCGCCCCGCCGACGACCGATCCCTGCTTCTACGGCATCGACACGCCGGAGCGCGAAAAGCTCCTGGCCTCGCGCTACGACGTGGCCGGCATGGCGAAGTTCATCGGCGTCGATTCGCTGGCCTTCGTCTCGATCGACGGCCTCTACCGCGCCATGGGCCTGCCCCAGGGCCGCAATCCGGCGGCGCCCGCGTTCTGCGACGCCTGCTTCACCGGCGACTATCCGATCGCCCTCGACGACCTGCACGACGCCGAGGATCGCCAGCTCTCCTTCCTCGCCCAACCGGCCTGACCATGGTTCAGGGTCTTCGCCGGGGGCGCGCGACTCCAGTCGCGTGTCGGGCACGTCAACGACCGCATGACCGCGCCACTGAAGTGGCGCGCCCCCAGCCATGAGACTCGCGGGACGCATCGCGCTGGTCACCGGCGCCTCGCGCGGCCTGGGCGCGGCGGCGGCGCTGGCCTTCGCCCGGGAAGGCGCGCACGTGATCGCCGTTGCCCGTACGGTGGGTGGCCTCGAGGCGCTCGACGACCGCATCCGGCAGGCCGGCGGCGCCGCCACCCTGGTGCCGCTCGACGTCACCGACGGCCCCGGCATCGACCGTCTGGGCGCCGCGCTCTACGAGCGCTTCGGCAAGCTCGACGTCCTGCTGGGCAATGCCGCCCTGCTCGGCACCCTGTCGCCGATCGGCCACATCGACCCCGCGATCTTCGAGCAGGTGATGGCGGTGAACGTCACCGCCAACTGGCGCCTGATCCGCTCGCTCGACCCGCTGCTGCAGCGGTCGGACGCCGGCCGGGCGATCTTCGTGACCTCGGGTATCGCGCGCCGCACCGTGCCCTACTGGAGCGCCTACGCCGCCAGCAAGGCCGCCCTCGACACCCTGGTCGGCACCTATGCCGCCGAGGTCGCGCACACCGCCGTGCGGGTCAATCTCTACAATCCCGGCCCGATGCGCACCGGCATGCGCAAGGACGCCTTTCCCGGGGAGAATCCCGAGAGCCTCCCCTTGCCCGACGTGCATGGCGAGGCGCTGATCAAGCTGGCCCTTCCGTCGTGCCGGATGAACGGCGAATGGGTGGCCGGCGACGTCGAGAGCGCGAGCACCCCTCTCAACTAGGGCGGAGCGGATGTCCGATCCTCGGCCCGTTCTCTATCTCCTGTGCGGCAAGATCGCCGCCGGGAAATCGACGCTCGCCAGAAGCCTGGCAACGCGGCCGGCGACGATCCTGATCAGCGAGGATCACTGGAATTCCAGTCTCTTCGCCGATGAACTGAAATCCATCGAAGACTACAGCCGGCTGTCGCGCCGCCTGCGCAATGCCATGGGGCCGCACGTCGTAGCGCTGCTGAAGGCCGGCCTCTCGGTGGTGCTCGACTTCCCGGCGAACACCCTGCTCACACGCGGCTGGATGCGCGGCATCGTCGATGCCGCCAATGTCGCCCACGAGCTGCACGTCCTCGACCTGCCGGACGAGACGTGCAAACGCCGGCTGCGCGCACGCAACGCGGGCGGCGACCACCCCTTCCAGTCGAGCGACGCCGAATACGACCTGTTCACGAGCTACTTCGTGCCGCCAACGCCGGACGAAGGCTTCAACATGATCGTTCATCGGGAATAGGCCGCAGATCGTCCGTTCGATCGGCTTGTCCGACAGGCGGTCGTCAGATCACCGGGTTCATGCCGGCGTTCTTCATGCGGATCTCCCAATCCTTCTGATGAGACACCAGAAGCGCCGCCAGCTCGGCCGGCGAGGAGGTGGCGGGCTCCAGGCCGATCGGGCCGACGACGTCGCCGAACGCGGCGTCCTTGACCGCCAGGCCGACGACCCGGTTCCATTCGGCCACGAGCGCCGGCGACATCGACGGCGGCGCGAAGACGCCGAACCATTCCTGCATGTCGAGCTTGGGAAAACCGAGCTCGGTCGCGGTCGGGATGTCGCGCCCCACCGCGAGGCGCCTGGCGCCGGTGTGCATCAGGATACGCAGCCGGCCACCGCGATGGGCCGGCAACAGCGACGTCACGGTGTTCACGCTGGCCGGAATGCGGCCCTGCTCGAGGTCGGCGATCACTGGCACCGGGCCACGGTAATTCACGCCGTCGAGCGGCTCGCCGATCGACGGGACCAGCACCGTATTGAGCACCTTCAGGAACGTGACGTTGGACGACACGGCAATGCGCCGCCGCTTGGCGTCGCCCGCCTTCACCCACTTCAGATATTCCGCGAAGGTCGACACGCCGATCGTCCGCGACACCGCGAAGGCGATCGAGAAATTGCCGACGAGGGACACCGGCGCCACGTCCTTCGACGGGTCGAACGGAAAGTCCTTCATCGCCAGCTTGGCCACCAGCGAGGTCGACGACAGCAGCGAGATCTGCGATCCGTCGCCCGTGGCCTTCTTCATCAACTCGCCGGGCACGCCGCCGGAGAAACCCGGCCGGTTCTCGACGTTGACGTGACGGCCGCTGCGTCGCTGGATCTGGTTGGCCAGCACGCGCGCGGTGATGTCGGCGCCGCCGTCGCGCTCGAAGCCCACGTAGATCCGGATCGACTTGTCGGGCAACCCACCTTGCGCACTCGCGCGGCCGACAAATATCGCGGGAGCGCCCAGAGCCCCGAGGGCCATCAAGGAGCGGCGGTTCATGCCGCAGTGTTTCCTCTTTTCCCTTTGAGCGACAGGGAAATTATCGCGGGCCGACCGTTGACTTGTTTCCCTAACGCTGCGGCTTTGCCCGCACGGCGTAGGGGTTCTTCGCCTTGCGCATGGTGAGCCGGATCGGCACGCCGGGCATGCCGAAGTCGTCGCGCAGGCGATTCACCAGATAGCGGACATAGTCCTTGCCCAGTTCGTCGGCCTGGCTCGCAGACAGGATGAATGTGGGCGGACGGGTCTTGATCTGGCTCATGAAGCGCAGTCGGATGCGCCGGCCCTTGGCCAGCGGCGGCGGATGGAGGACCTCCATCTCGCGCAGCCAGCGATTGAGCTGGGGCGTCTTGATGCGCTTGTTCCAGATGTCGTAGGTCTCCATGACCTTGGGCATCAGCCGCTCGACGCCGCGTCCGTTGAGCGCCGAGAAGCCCACGATCGGCACGTCCTTGACCTGGGCGAACGACGCCTCGAGCCGGTCGTTGAGCTTGCGCCAGGCCTTGCTGGCGCCCGAGCGGTCGTCGGTCAGCAGATCGGTCTTGTTGACGGCGATCACCAGCGCGCGGCCCTCGTCGATCACCCGGCCGGCGAGCGTGAGATCCTGCTTCTCCAGCATGTCGCCGGCGTCGAGCACGACGACGACGACGTCGGCCAGGCGGATGGCGTCCAGCGTGTCGGCGACCGACATCGATTCCAGGCGGTGGTCGATGCGGCTGCGGCGGCGCATGCCGGCGGTGTCGATCAGCCGGATCTTGCGGCCACGCCACTGCCACTCGACGCGGATCGAATCGCGGGTGATGCCGGCCTCGGGACCGGTGAGCACCCGCTCCTCGCCGACCAGCCGGTTGAGCAGCGTCGACTTGCCGACATTGGGGCGGCCGACGATCGCCAGCATCAGGGGACGCCTGGCCGCGGCGGCAGCGGCGGCCTCGGCGCGCTTCTCCTTGGCCTCGCTGGGAGCCGCTTCGTCGTCCTCTTCCTCCTCCTCGATCACCGGAATGAGGCGCGCCATGGCTTCGTGCAGGTCGCTCAGGCCCTCACCGTGCTCGGCCGAGACCGGGATCGGCTGGCCGAACCCCAGCGCATGGGCCTCGGCCAGGCCGTTCTGGCCGGCGCGGCCCTCGCACTTGTTGGCCACGACGATCACCTTCTCGTGGCGCTTGCGCAGCCAGCCGGCGAAGGCCTCGTCGAGCGGCAACACGCCCGCGCGTGCGTCGATCAGGAACAGGACGGCGTCGACCGTGTCGATGGCGCGCTCGGTGAAGCGGCGCATCCGCCCCTCGAGGCGGGCGACGTCGGCGGTCTCCCAGCCGGCGGTGTCGAGCAGCGTGAACCTGAGGTCGCCCAGTTGCGCGGGACTCTCGCGCACGTCGCGGGTCACGCCCGGCGTGTCGTCGACGATGGCGTGGCGGCTGCCGACCAGCCGGTTGAACAGCGTCGACTTGCCGACGTTCGGCCGCCCGACGATGGCGACGCGCGGGAGGACGACATCGAGTGCCGCGTCAGCGGAGGACAACGAGCTGGCCTGTGTCGGTGAGGACGTAGACCGTGCGGTTGGCCACGACAGGCGCCAGCCGGATCGGCGCGTGCATGTCGAGCTTGCCCAGGACCTCGCCGTTGTAGGGCGAGATCGACAGCATCTCGCCGGTCGTGCCGCCGACCAGCAGGCGGTCGCCCGCCAGCACCGGGCCGCTCCACAGGATCGGCTTGGTGCGCTTGTCGTCGCGGTACTGGGTGAGCGGCGTCGCCCACTTCACCTTGCCGGTGTTGCGGTCGAGGGCGGCCACGTCGGCGCTGCCGGTGACGACGAAGACGAAGTTGCCCGCCGTCCACGGCGTCTGGTTGCCGCCGATCGCGCGGTCCCAGCGGCGCTGGCCGGTGAGCAGGTCGAAGGCGCTGATCTGGCCGGCCGAGCCCATGGCGAAGACGAGGCCGCGGTCGATCACCGGGCGCCCGCGGATGTCGGCCAGGTTGCCGAAGGCGCGCAGTTCGCCGCGATTGGCGCCGACCAGCGACTCGTTCCACACGACGCGTCCGTTATCGAGACGCAGTGCCACCAGCTCGCCCGAGGTGAACGGCGCCACGACATAGTCCTGCGAGCCGGCCGGGCTGTTGCCGCCGACATAGCCCGCCACTTCCGAGAGGCCGGAGAAGGACCACAGGTCCGATCCGTCGACCGCGGCCATCGCGTGCAGCTTGTTGTCGATCGAGGTCGAGAACACGCGGTCGCCGAACACCAGCGGCGCGCCGCGGACCGGGGCGCTGACGCTCGAGTGCCAGAATTCCTCGCCGGTGTTGGGATTGAGCGAGAAGACCTCGGCGAAGCCCGTCGTCACGAACAGGCGGCCGCCGTACCACGCCAGCCCGCCGCCGAACTCGTCGCCGTCTCGCGCCTTCTCGGGCTTCAACGTCACGCTCCACAGCACCTTGCCGGTCTCGGCGTCGAAGGCCGACACGGTGCTCTCGGCGTCCTTGGTGAAGACCTTGCCGTCGGCGATGACGGGCGGCGTCGTGAGGATGCGGCTCGAGGTCGTGCCCTTGCCGATGTTGGCGGTCCACACGACCTGCGGGGAATCGCCGATCGCCAGGTGCTGCATGGCGTAGTTGGCGAAGCCGCCGGACTGCGGCCACGAATCGTTCACGACAGGCGCCGGCAGGACGATCTGCAGCGCCGCGGTGTCCTTGTCGGCCTCCAGTTCGCCGTGATCGGCGAACACTGACACGCGATCGCCGACCAGCGGTACCTTCTTCTTGTCGAAGATGCCGCAACCGCTCAACGCCAGCGCGATCAGGCAACCGGCAACCAGCGCCCGCAGCGGGGCGGCGTTCTTCATTGCGAGCGACATCACCTACTTCGCCTCCGCCGGCGCGGGATAGATGGTGAGCATCGCGGCGGCGCGCTGGGGCGCTCCCGGCGGGGCGTCGGTCGCCTTGCCGATCTCTTCCCAGATCGTGCGCGCGCCCTTGATGTCGCCCTTCTTGACCAGCGCCAGCGCCTGCAGCTCGCGCGCGCTCATGCGGAACGGCCGCTCCGGTCCAGTCATTGCCTCGAACTGTCCGGCCATGGCGTCGAGCTTGCCGAGATCGACGCTCTTGTAGCCGGCGATCGCGAGCGCGAGGTCGGACAGCTCGGGCGTGAGCTTGGGCGCCACCGCGATCAGCGCCGCGACCTGCTGCTCGGGCGTGTCGAGGAGCTGCGCGTCGGCCAGTGCGGCCAGCGAGCGATAGGGTTGGGGCGCGTTGGCGGCCTGCTGCTCGAGCTCGGCGCGGGCGGCCTTGGTGTCCGGTCCGATCTTGGCGATGGCGGCCGAATAGGCGGCCCCGGCCGCGGCGCGGCGGGAGGTGTCGTACTGGCGCCAGCCGACGAGGCCGGCGACGGCCACCACCACCAGCACGGCGGCAGCCACGACATAGGTGCCCCAGCGGGCCCACCACGCCTTAAGGTCGTCCTGGCGGACGGCATCGTCGACTTCCTGAAACGCGGCCTGGTCGGACACCCTGAGCTCCGGGATTATTGCGAAATATCAACGGCTTCAGCGGCGGTTTCTAGCCGCCTACTGGGGGTTTGGCAAACCAGGGACCATCTGCAACAATTAAGGCCTCGGCATGATCCAAATCGCGCCTGCATGACTAATTTGTACCGTCTCGCCGACCAGCGGGTCCGGCGCCGGGTCGTTTCGTTCGACCGGCGCGAGCTGTCGCGACTGCTGAACCTGTACAGCATGCGCGTGGCATCGGGGGAATGGCGCGACTACGCCATCGATTTCCGGCCCGGCATGGCGATTTTCTCGATCTTCCGTCACACGGCCGAACAGCCGCTGTTCGCCATCGCCAAGGTGCCGGGCGGCAATCCCGGCAGCTACGTGGTCTACAACGGCCCGCGCCGGCTGGCGCACGGCGACACCCTCGAGGATGTGCTGGGCATCTTCGACCGCAAGCTCAAGCTGCTGCTGAGCTAGCCCGAAAGAGGATTACTTGATCCCGCCGGGGGCCGTGGCCGCGCCGATGCCGGCGCCGACGGCGGCGCCCGCCAGGGTCGGCCCAATCAACGGCCAGCCCGCGAGGGCGGCAATGGCCAGGCCGGTACCAGCGCCGATACCGCCACCGGTGGCGGCGCGCTGGCCCCAGGTATCTCCGCAAGCCGACAGGGACAAGGCGAGCGGGACGAGCAGAAGGCTGAGGAGCTTGGTCTTCATGGGAGGGGTCCTTGGAAAAAGGCGGCGGCCATTGAAGGCTCTATGCCGGAATCCTCTCCCATCTAAGAAAATACGTCAAGAATATCTTTTAACCAATTGAAATAACGTCCAAATACTGATCAGGCTTGAAGCCAACCAAGAGCTTGCCGTCCGGCAGCTCGAGCACGGGCCGCTTGATCATCGACGGCTGCGCCAGCATCAGCGCCAGTGCCTTCTTCGCCGAGAGGTCGCGCCTGTCGGCATCGGGCAACTTGCGAAAGGTCGTGCCGGCGCGGTTGAGCAGCGTCTCCCATCCGACCTTGTCCATCCATCCCGCGAGCTTCGCCCGCTCGACGCCCGCCACCTTGTAGTCGTGGAAGGCGTAGGCCACGCCCTTCGCATCGAGCCAGGCGCGCGCCTTCTTCATCGTGTCGCAGTTTTTGATGCCGTAGATCGTGACCGTCATGGGCGCATTCTAGCCGCTTTTTTGCCGCGCAACCTGCCGTCCGACGCGCGCGTTTTTCTCCTGTCCGAGGTTTGTCGCCGCTTGACCCTGGCACCAGCCCGCGAAAGCGGCCCTTGCAGTGGAGGCACCATGAACGCGACCTGGAAGACGACCGCCCTCGCCGCTGCCCTTGCCGGCACGACCGCCCTCGGCCTGGCAAGCGCCCGTGCCGCCGACACCGTGATCACCTTCGATCCGGGAACGGTGCAGTACGGCTACACCGACGGCTACTGGACCCGCGACCACGTGTGGCACACATGGAGCGATCCCAAGTACATCGAGGTCTATCGCTCCCATCCGGGGGCCGTCTATCACGAGTGGAAGCACGACCGTGACCCCGACATGGGCTGGGTCGAGATCCACAAGAGGTAGCTGACGGGATTCGCCGCAGTATGTGGCGAAGTCGCCGGCGGTGCGCGCTTACTCTCCCCGAGCGCCGCGCCGCCGGCGATCGTCTTTTGGCGGACCTCGCCCTCAGTCCTTGCCGTATTCATCGTGGCGGCGCGACCACGGCCCCGTCTCGTTGCGTCCCCTGGGGGCGCGGTCGAGCCACGGGTACATGCCCCAGAGACTGTCGACGCCTCGCGCGTACGACGAATAGGCGTGATAGACGACGCCGTCCTCGAGCACGAACGTGCTGATGCCCGGCCGGTCGCGCGCGTAGGTCGCGGCGTCGGTGCCGCAGGACTCCGCGAAGCGCGCGACCGCCGCAGGAACCTGCTGCTCGTCCATGGCGTGGCCGGCGCGCGCGTAGTTGTACTCGATCGCCCCCGCGCGCTGCTGCTCCTCGGTGAAGGAGACGCTGAAGTCGAAGTTGAAGTCGCTGTCGCGCGAGGTCGCCCACGGGAACGTCCAGCCCATCCGCCGCTCGTAGGCCTGCAGCTTCGCCAGCGGCGCCCGCGACACCGCCCAGAAGGCCACGTCATGATGCTGCAGATGGACGAAGATGCCGTTGAAGCCGTCGGCGACCGACGAGCACGACGGACAGCCCGCCTTGTAGTCCGGCCCGAACATGAAGTGGTAGACGATGAGCTGCGAGCGCCCGCCGAAGAGATCGACGAGGGAGGCATCACCCTTGTCGGTCTCGAACCGGTACGGCTTGTCGATCCTCACCCAGGGCAGATCCTGGCGCCGCCGCGCGACCTCGTCGCCCTGCCGCGTGAGGTCCTTCTCGGCCTTCAGCAGATCGACCCGGGCGGCCAGCCACTGGTCTCGTGTCGCGATCCTGTGCGTCTGCGTCGTCATGGCTCTACATCCTTTCATCGGTTGTTCGTCTCGGGACAAAATGGCGGCGGCGGCCGGACGGCGTGAGTGACAAGTGTGGCGCGATCAGCTTCAGCCACGGCACCAGGTGGAAGGCGCTCATCAGCAGGTACATCGGCACCATGCCCGTCAGCCACGACGCGCCGGGCGCGGACGAGCAGAGCCTGTCGAGCGGACCGCCGAGCGCGGCCGTGAGCAGCGCCATCGTGGCGAAGACGGGCGCGGCGGCGAGGGCCAACCCCTCGGCGGAGCCGAGCGAGAGTCTCGCCGGGCCGGGCGTGACGGCGTTGTTTTCCATCGTCAATCTCCTCTTTGCCGGGCGTCCCGTCGCCGGTCGTGAGATAGGATAGGAATGCTATCGATCCCCGAAGAGTGACAAGTGTGGCGGGATTCACATGGACTCGCTGATCACGGCCGCGGCCCGCGCGCTCGCCGCGGGTGACCCCCTCGGTGCCCTGAACCGCATCGCGTTGCGCGACGACGCGCCGGCGCTGGCGCTGCGCGGCATCGCCATGGCGCAGCTGGGCGATCTCGAGCGCGCCAAGGCCCTGGTGCGCCGCGCGGCCCGTGCCTTCGGTCCGCGCGAAGCCGTGGCACGCGCGCGCTGCATCGTGGCCGAGGCCGAGATCGCGCTGGTCTCGCGCGATCTGGGGTGGCCCGCGAAGGCGCTCGACGCCGCCCGCCAGACGCTCGAGGCGCAGGGTGACCGGCTGAACGCGGCCCACGCCCGGCATCTCGCCGTCCGCCGCCTTCTCCTGATCGGCCGTCTCGACGAGGCCGAGCGCGCACTGGCCGAGCTCGACCCCGCGCCCTTCCCGCCCGCCTCGCGCACCGCCCACGAACTGGCCGTCGCCGGCATCGCCATCCGCCGCCTGCACACGAAGACGGCGCGCACCGCCCTTGCCCGGGCCAAACAGTCTGCCCATCAGGCCGGCATCCCGGCGTTGACGGCGGAGGTCGACAGCGCCGCGCGCCTGCTCGACACGCCGGCGGCACGCCTGATCGCGCGCGGCACGGAGCGCCCGCTCCTGCTCGACGAGGTCGAGGCGCTGCAGACCTCCAAGGCATTGGTCGTCGACGCCTGCCGCCATGTCGTGCGCGATCCGCGCACCACGGTCTCGCTGGCGCGGCGGCCGGTCCTGTTCGCGCTCGCGCGCGCGCTGGGCGAGGCCTGGCCGGAAGACGTGACGCGCGACGCGCTGGTGGCGCGCGCCTTCGGGGCCAGGACCGCCGACGAATCCCATCGCGGCCGCCTGCGCGTCGAGATCGGCCGGCTGCGCTCGATGCTGCGCGGCGTGGCCCGCGTGAGCGCCACCAAGCAGGGCTTCGCGCTCGCGCCGCGCCGGGCGTCGGAGATCCTCGTGCTGGCGCGGCCGGTCGAGGAGCGGCACGGCGCGGCGCTGGCGTTCCTGACCGACGGCGCCGCCTGGTCGAGCTCGGCCCTGGCGCTCGCGCTGGGCGCCAGCCAGCGCACGGTGCAGCGCGCGCTCGACTCGCTGGTGCTCGCGGGCAAGATACAGTCGTTCGGCCGCGGACGGGCGCGGCGCTGGATGATGCCGCCGGTGCCGGGATTCACGACGACCTTGTTACTCCCGGCGCCGCTGCCGAGTGCCTAGTTTGGTCTCGTGAACAACCTCCATAGGCAGGCCCCATGAACAAGACCACAGCCACCATCCTCCGCGAGTACGGCCCCTTCGCCGACGCCGACGGCGTGCACGGCGTCACCTTCGACGGCCAGAAGGTCTGGTTCGCCTCCGGGCCGCGCCTCAACGCCTTCGATCCCGACAGCGGCAAGGAACTGCGCTCGATCGACGTTCCGGCCCATGCCGGCACCGCGTTCGACGGCCGGCACCTGTTCCAGATCGCCGAGGATCGCATCCAGAAGATCGATCCGGACACGGGCCGGGTACTGGGCACGATCCCCGCACCCGACGGCGGCAGCGGCGTCTCCGGCCTGGCCTGGGCCGAGGGCACGCTGTGGGTCGGGCGATACCGCGACCGCAAGATCCAGCAGCTCGACCCCGAGACCGGCGCGGTGCTGCGCACCATCGCCTCCAATGGCTTCGTCACCGGCGTCACCTGGGTCGAGGGCGATCTCTGGCACGGCACCTGGGAAGGCGAGAAGAGCGATCTCAGGCGCATCGATCCCCAAACCGGAGAGGTCCTCGAGCAGCTCGACATGCCGGCCGGCACCGCCGTGTCGGGCCTCGAGTCGGATGGCGCCGACCGCTTCTTCTGCGGCGGCGGCGACAGCCGCAAGGTCCGGGTCGTGCAGCGTCCCCGGCGCGCTACCAGCGCATGACGAGGCCCGCGATCGCGCCGACGAAGAGCAGGATGCAGGCGATCCCCTGGACGAAGAACCCGGGGATACGCTTCTCCACCGCCCGGCTGTAGCCCACGAAGTACAGGACGCGGCCGGCGATCCACACGAGGCCGAGGATCGCCGCCGCGCGGTCGTCGAGCCAGAGCGCGCAGACCCAGAGCGGCACCAGGAACGTCGGCAGCCACTCGAGCGTGTTCATGTGCACGCGGAAGACGCGCTCGAAGTCGGGGTTGCCGGTCGTCGCCGGATGCTTGACGCCGAATTTTCCGCGCGCGACCGCGACGCGCGTCGCCAGGAAGAAATAGAATCCGACGGCCAGCAACGTGACGGCGGCGGTGTAG
>Ga0068855_100001691_pt1 | contig 27596 bp, 21 predicted proteins | sample KBSCornC52_FD_66592 | JGI IMG/M metagenome (GOLD analysis project Ga0068855, IMG submission 66592) | Corn rhizosphere microbial communities from Kellogg Biological Station, Michigan, USA - KBS Corn C5-2 | ecosystem: Host-associated > Plants > Roots > Rhizosphere > Soil ... | reverse complement strand
GCCAGTGTCATGCCTAACATACCGCCACCAATAATTCCCCATGTTTTTTGTTCGGGCATAATCTATGGAATGTCGTTTATTATTTTAACCATCTTCTTTGTCACATTTTTCCCGAACACTTCTTTTTGTTTTTTCGGAGGTTTGAAGGATTCAATTTTTGTTGCAATATTTTTGGAGGTGGGATTCACCAATAAATTCCATTTCTCCTCAACTGTTTCTACCCATTCAGTTTCCGTACGTAAAGTAATACAGGGTTTTTTGAGCAGGTAAGCTTCTTTTTGAATGCCGCCTGAATCTGTGATAATTCTTTTGGCAGAATTTTCCAGTGCGATAAAATCAAGATAACCCACAGGCTCGGTCATATGAATATTGCTTGAAACTGAAATAGAATCTGCAAGCATTTTCCGGGTTCTTGGGTGAACCGGGAAAATAATTTTTTCACCCAGTTCACCTAATTGTTTTAAGATATGCCCGAGAATTGTGGTGTCGTCCACATTATAATTCCGGTGTAATGTCAACAGGTTGTACGCTTCATTATCCAACTTAAATTCGTCTATAATAGGCGATTTTTCAAGAGCGATTCCGAGATTATTTTTCATGGTATCCACCATTATATCACCGGGAAAAAATGTATTTTTTTTCAATCCCTCTTTTGCAAGAATATCAACTGCTGTTTGCGTAGGAGCAAAAAGATATTTTGATACATGATCCGCAACAATACGGTTAATTTCTTCCGGCATGCTACGGTTATAACTTCTCAGCCCTGCTTCAATATGAATTACCGGTATGTTCAGTTTAGACGCGGCCATCACTCCTGCTAAGGTTGAATTGGTGTCACCAAATACAATGATGATGTCCGGTCTTTTTTCAAGCATGGCTGCTTCCAGCTTTACCATCATATCACCGGTCTGTGCGGCTTGTGTTCCTGATCCTGTGCCGAGATGAATATCAGGCTTGCGGATACCAAGATCAACAAATATCTTTTCAGACATTGCATAATCATAGTGCTGGCCGGTATGCACAATAAACTCTTCATGCAAACCGCTCAGCGCTTTCGATAAAGGAGCGAGTTTTATAAATTGGGGCCGGGCCCCAACTATTGAAAATATTTTCAAGAAAATTTATTTACTGTTTAAGTATCCTTTTTGTGAAAGGATGCTTGAGAAACCTTTATAGTCAGGAACCTTTGCAATTGTTACGGCATCTGCAATTTCACACCCGGTTGAACAGGTTTTTGCCAGTCGTTGTACATCTTCAAATTTTACTTTGTTGTATTCATCGAAAGCATAGTTACCGTTGTAGAAATTAATCAAACCGGTAAGTTCGAAACCTAAGCCTCTTTCCATAGCAAGGAAACTTTCATAAACAAATTGCACAAATTCATCGGAAGGTTCACTTTTTCCTTTTCCAATACCGGCATACCTCTCAGGTGTTTTGCTGAACTGCTGCCTGTTGTAAATATTGGATGCATCCATAATTCCCTTTATATTTTTAGCCGATGCGATGGTATCAAAATGATCAATATATTCTTTATGAGCAGAACAGATAAAAACATAATCTGCAAACTCCAAGGCCTTGTTGAGATCGTGGGTTAAATTATCCTGTTGTTTGTATTTTAAAAGATTTTGATCATCTTCTTTAACGTAGGGATCATGCATGATATATTTTACACCGTTATCTCTTAGATAGTTAGCCAATTGCAGGGTAGGAGAGTTACGGGTATCTTCTGAATTGAAGCGATAGGCTACGCCTAACAATGCAATCTTTTTATCTTTTAAATTTCCAAAGGCTTTCTCCCCTTGTTTAAACGTATGAACGGGGGAGGCATCGTTAATTAACCTTGATGCAAGTATGAGACTTTTCGAAGTATCATTTCCCTTCTGAAAATTTCTCCACCATAATAGAATACCATCTTTAGGTAAACAATGTCCGCCAACTCCTAGCATTGGAATTAAAATTCCGCCACTGGGCACAGCATTAGGATCTGTTGTTGCTTTATCAGATTGGGCAAGCATTGCATTTACCTTATCTCTTACTTTATAAAAATCGATATTATTTTCATCGCAGTGCCTAACGATTTCAGTAGAGAACGCAATCCTTACATCGCGGTATGCATTTTCGAGTGTCTTCACAATTTCTGCCGTGAGACTATTCGTCTGGTACACTTCACCGTTAGTTACAATGTGGTTATATAGTTTGGCAATTAATTTAGGTGTTTCAGGATGAAGACCACCGGCAAGCTTATCCGACTCACGTATTCTTTCGACCAAACGACCTGGCATTACCCTGTTCGGGCTGTTTCCCAGCAAAATATCTTTGCCTTCTTCCAGTCCATACTTTTTAAAATGTTCCCTGAACAAAGTATCCATAGTTGTAGGCGCCAGCGTTGATTCAAACACAACTAACGGAATTTTTCCTGCAGGTTTCTTTTGCAAAGCTTCTGCTAATTTTTCAAGTCCGCCGAACATGGGCCCATAATCAGGTTCAAAACCACTTTCATTTTTATCAGTTTGAATAGATACCAATATAACATCAGCATCAGACAGGACAGAAAAGTCAGAACTCGCTGAAAGAATTCCGGCCTTAACTGCTTCATGAGTAATTTCGTCCAATTCAGGTTCAATGCCACCAATTACGGACTTTCCACTATTAATCGCTGCAACTTTCCAGCCCGAATTTTTGGAATCTCTTTGCACTATTACAACTTTAGCAGGTTCATCTGTACCTATCTTAATGCGGGCCTTAGCCAACATTGCAGCCATAGGCATACCGACAATACCCGGCCCTATCACTCCGATCTTATTAATTTTCCATTTCTCTGCACTAAGTGGCGCTTGATTTTCTTTCATTATACTTGACTTTAATTTTGGAATTTTGAGAACAACCGGGAGAAAGATATTTTTTAACCTGATTAGTAATTTGAATTTTGAATAATTTTTTTATTTATCTATAAACTGGTTATACCATAATTCCAATGAAAGAAGTCCCCACAATCCCCTGCTAAAAGGCTGTTGACCGGTAATCAGGGTTTCAACATGTTTTGTATCGATAATATTTCTTTCTTTAGCTTTTTTTGAAAGTAAAATGTCCATAATAAAACCCTTTGCTTTATTTTTTGACCAAAGGTGTAATGGAACCGGGAAACCCATTTTATCTTTTCGGTTCATTATTTTTTCCGGCATGTAACTACTGATTGTTTTTTTTAGCAGATATTTCATTTCACCGCCTTTAAATTTCATACCAGCAGGCATGGTAGAAATAAGATCAACTATTCTTCTGTCAAGCAAAGGAACTCTTGATTCAATAGAGACAGACATGCTCACTCTGTCTTCTACCTGCAACAATCCCGGCAAGCTTCCCTGCATGTCAAAATGGGTCATTTTATTAAAATAGCTCTTTGTGTCGGAATCATTAAAGTGAACGGCAAACTTTTTAAAGATCGCTTTATCCTGGCATCTGTTCATTATGTCCTTGTGAAGAAATTCTGCCGTGGAACCCATTCTATTTAACAAATTATAATAACGTCTGTCCATCGGTTCGAATGCATCGGATTTCCAAAAGCTTTTCATCATCGGCACATATTGTTTAAGCGATGGAAGATTTGGAAGCATGGAACTTAATGAAACGATATGTTCGTCCTCTTCATTTGATTCATTGATCGCACCCTTGATTGCCTGTTCGAGGTAGGCGATCATGTATCGTGCATAACCTCCAAAAATTTCATCTCCACCTTGGCCTCCCAGGATAACCTTTACATGTTTTGAGGCCAGTTTTGAAACAATATATTGAGGGAAAAGGCCGGGGCCGGCCACAGGTTCATCAAGATGATATATTAGTTTTGGGAGCAGGTCAATGAATTCCTGTTCCGTAGGGAATACCTCAAATAATTCGGAATTTGCTGCCTTGGCGGCGACCCTGGCATATTCAAGTTCGTTAAATTCGGGGCCTTCATTAAAAGCGCCGCTGAAAGATTTTAATGGCTTGTCCAGAAATTTCGAAGCCATAATTGTTACGAGTGAAGAATCAATACCACCGCTCAAATAAGTGCCGATAGTCACATCGCTACGTAATTGCTGTGTAATAGTTTCCTCCAGAATTTTTTGCAGCTCAACAATAAAATACTCCTCCGTATGGTAATGATCTATTTTAAAATTCGGAATCCAATATTTTACATTTTTAATGTCCCAGGAAGAAAGATCAATCGTAACATAATGACCTGGCATCACCTTGGAAATTTTATTGAACATCGTCCCTTCGCCCAAAATAAACTGGAAGGTCAGGTATTCACACAAATTATCATAGTCAGGTTCTGCCTTGATTTCAGGATGTGCCAGTAATGCTTTAATCTCGCTGCCAAAAATTATTTTACTTTCATCGTGGTACCAATATAAAGGCTTAATGCCGAAATGATCCCGTGCAATAAAGAGCTTATTCTTTGGCTGATCATAAATAATGAATGCAAACATCCCATTAAGAAGGTTTACAAAATCATTGCCGTATTCAACGTATAGATGTAATATTACTTCAGTGTCCGAGGTAGTTCTAAATTCGTGGCCTTGTCTTATCAGGTCATTTCGCAGTTCAATGTAATTATAGATTTCTCCATTGAAGACAAGCGTACAACCGTTAAACATCATTGGCTGTTGCCCGGTTGACAGATCTATAATGGATAGCCTCTTGTGAAAAAATCCAATATTTTTTTCAACAAAAATGCCGTCTTCATCTGGACCACGATGGTGGATTGTAGTGGCCATTTTTTCGAGAAGTAAACTATTTACGTCCTGTTTATTTTTATTAATTATACCAATAAAGCCACACATTATTTTTCCAAATTTAGATTATAGTAAACTCAAAAGCCCTAAGAAGCTCTCTAAATATCTTCTTCAAAATAATCTGAACAATAACGTCATTAATCTGTTTTATGTATGTTCAATTTATATTGTAGTTAAAATTCTTTTCAAATTCAGTGTATAAATTGACCTGTCTTAAAATTGGTTGGTATTGAGAAAGTTTGGCAATTAATAATTACTGAGCGTCGAAATTAACTTAGAATAGAAAATACTATAGAGGAGTAGGCTTTCAAAATCCTGACAGAAACGCGACCAATATTCCCCAAATCATTAATTCAAAAATTGCTATTTTTTTGATGTAAGGTGATCAATACAATTATTAAATTTCTCGCCCCAAACTTTCCACGATAGTCTATTTTCATATGAATTACGGGAATTGATGCGGAGCTCCCTAAACAATTTTTTATTTGAAAAGAGTGAGTAAATCTTGTCGGCGAACGCATTTTCATCCGCATTTTCATTCAACAAATACCCATTGATACCATTTTCAATTACTGAAGAAATACCGCCGGTGTCTGTAGTTATCGAGGGAATACCAAATGCGCTGGCTTCACAAAAAACGATACCAAAACATTCTGCTTTTGTGGGCAGCAGTAAGATTTGTGTTTGTAGAAATATCTTGTATAATTTGTCAAATTCGGCTTTATCATTTTTATTTATGAAAGGAATAATTGTAATATTATCTTGCTCAATATTGATTTTCGGATTACAGCCAATTATTGTAAATGTGCAGGGAAGTCCTCTTTTTTTTAGCTGTAGATAGGCCTTATAGGCTTTTTCTCCTCCTTTTCTAATCCAATCAACACCTAAGAATAGAATATTACATATTTCGGTTTCCGAAAAATCCAAATCATCTGGGTTTGGCTCGTATAATAGATTCGCTCCAAATTCAAAAACGCTTATTTTTTCGGGCGGAACCTTATAAAATTCAATAGCAGAATTCTTAGCCCATTTAGAACAAAAAATTACTTTTTCAATTCGCTGTAATGCCATCCTGTCTATTTTATTTCCGTCTTTAATATTTTTTTTACTTAATCCTGTAAACTCCGGATAATAATCTATCATGAGATTAAAAGTAGCGTCAGATAAGTAAACAATAGGAATAGTTGTATCTAGAAAAGCGATTAGCGTCGAAGAAACGGGTGCATAAATTAAATCATAATTACCTTGTTTAATTTTTTTTTTCACGTTTCTTGCGTAAAACTTGCAGAATAAGATACTCGGTATCCAAATCTTATCTTTCCTAAGCTTATTAGAAATATTAATTGATTTTAGTAAAATTTTCTGCCATATTTTAAATTTTACAGATCCAATCCATTCTACCTCATGGTCTTTTTTTAAATTAACATACATATGATAAAATATTCCAGACCAGCTTGTTTTATCCTCCGGATTTTTGATAGTTAGAAAGCAAATTTTCATTTGGTGTAATTAATTTGTTGGTGCGATAACATAAATGGCATATAAAAAACTTTTGCTGTTATTTAAAGCTAATACGAATTATCAAGCATGGGAATATCGGCTGCATTAATATGCATTTTCATCGCCTTTAATAACATAATATACGGTTAAGAAAAGAATTTGAATATCAAGCCACAGCGTCCAATTTTCAAGGTACCAGAGATCTTTGTTTACTCTCATTTGAATTTGTACTGGATTAGTTATTTCGCCCCTATAACCGTTTATTTGCGCCCATCCTGTAATACCTGGTTTTATAAATTGTCGAACCATATAATCGTCAACAACCTGCGAATAGTCATTAGTGTGCTTTACCATGTGAGGACGGGGGCCAACCAGGCTCATTTCGCCGCGAAATACATTAATGAATTGTGGAAATTCATCGAGGCTTGACTTCCGTAAAAACCTGCCAAGTTTGGTTATTCTTTCATCGTTTAAAGTTGCCTGTTTCAAGTTTGCTTCTTTATTGGATTTCATACTCCTGAATTTCCAACAGTGGAAAGGCTTCTTGTCTTTGCCAGTTCGAAGTTGTTTGAAAAATATAGGAAAACCCGATTCCAGAAAGATTAATATTCCTACTATCGGTATTAACCAGGAAAGAATAAAAACGATGACTAATGTACTTACAGCCAGGTCCAGAGCCCTTTTTTTAATCCTGTTTCCCACATCATCAAGCGGTTCGCTTCGTAATGATAGTATTGGGAGATCTCCAAAATAATCGATATGTACTTCTCGTGTGATAAAAATAGAGAGATTAGGCACTATTTTAAACCGTATACATTCTTTTTCAGCCTCATACATTAAATTATAGACGTCATTGTTTTGCTCGGGCGTTATGGTAGAAAAAATTTCATGCACTCCCATTTCTTTCACAACTTTCAAGGTTTGATCCAAATTAGATATAATAGGGTAGTGCGATAATTCATGAACATTTTTATGATCTTCAATAAATCCCAACAATTGGGTATTAATGCCATCTTCTTCAAAATATTTTGCCAGCTTTTTTGCCGTGTCATTATATCCGAGTATGATTACTTTTTTAATAAGATAATGACTGTTTTTAAAATAATGCTTAATGCCTAAATACAGGAATCTGTTTAACAATAATCCAAATCCAAAACTGATAATATTATAAATTATAAATAGGCGTGAAATTTGAAGTTGACGTGTGAAAAACAGGTAAAACAAAATACTAATTATCCAAACCAAATAAACCTGAATTGTTCGTTTCGTAAAATATTCAAAATTCAATATTACTTTCTTAGCATATGTCCCTAAAAAAAAAGAAAGCAATAGCCATAGTATATTTGAAAGCGTCCAATATTCTAAATAAGCATAAAAATAACTTGGAGGAATTTTCTCATTCAACAATATCTGAATGAGAAAATATAATACATTTAATATAAACAGGTCTAATACAACCAGAGATATTTGTAGATAACGTTCAAACTGCCTGTTCATAAGAAAAAATTATTAAAGGCTAAATCTTTGAAATACATTTTTATATTTAAAGCTAATTAGAGCCCGACCTGTAGTACAATTCAATTAATTTTTTTATAATCCTGACAGATGTTTTCCCATCCCACAAAGGAGGAACGGAAGATTTTTTCCATTCGTTATTTTTTATTTTTTTTAAGTAAGGGATCATGTTATCAGGATGCGTACCTGCCAGTTCATTAGATCCCAACGTAATCGTTTCCGGCCGTTCCGTTGAATTTCTGAGAGTGATGCATGGAATATTCAGTACGGTTGCTTCTTCAGTAATCCCACCAGAATCAGTGATAACCGCTTTCGAATTTTTCACCAAAAAAATAAATTCTAAATATCCCATTGGCTCTGCTATAATTAACTGTTTATTGTCGCGGTATTTTTTATCCAAATTCTTTTTTGTCCTGGGATGTAGCGGAAAAATTACTGGTAATTCACCTGTTTCGGCTAAAATTATGTCGATTATTTTACTTAAATTTTTAGGATCATCTACATTCGAAGGGCGGTGAAGAGTAATTAAAAAATATTTTTTAATCGTTAAATTATTTTCGTCCCAAAGTCCAGGTTTGCGGAGCTTTTCCAGGTTTTGATATAATGTGTCTATCATCGTATTACCAACAAAATGTATTCTGCTATCATTTATCCCATTTTGGTGTAGTTGAGAATTTGCCAATTCGCTTGTCGTAAAAAAATGATCACAAATAGAATCAGTAACAATACGATTAATTTCTTCAGGCATGGTCATATCAAAAGACCTGATTCCGGCTTCCACATGTACAACATCAATACATAACTTTTTTGCTGTGATAGCACAAGCCATTGTTGAAGTTACATCACCCACCACGAGAACTAATGTGGGCAGGTTTTGTAATAGCTCTTTTTCAAATTTAACCATTATAGCAGCAGTCTGGTCAGCCTGAGAACCACCTCCACATTCCAGGTTAATATCCGGAGCCGGGATAACTAACTGTTCAAAAAAATCCCCGCTCATGTTTTTATCAAAATGCTGTCCGGTATGAACAAGCCTGTAATGAATATTGATTCCATCGGCCTGCTTACACTTGATTGCCTTAATAATAGGCGCAATTTTCATAAAATTTGGACGAGCCCCGGCTACTAGAGTTATATTCATAATTTCGAGTAAATATTGTCAGTTTTGCGACTAAATGTGTCAATAAGTTCTTTAGAGTTTTTGATATTACTGCGAGATGATGCTCCAAAAAGTATCGAATCAATTCCTCTGAAATTACAAACATATTCCAGTGCTTCTTTAGGAGCGATGGACCCAGCGGCAAATACCTGCATGGCTATTAATTTACAACGTCTTTCTTCAATTACTTTTTCGTATAATTGTCTACCGCCTGACATACGAAAACCGATTTTATTTATCGAGGTACAAATCGTTGGATTTTCAATTCCCTTTGATTCAAGCGAATTCAGCAACATAGGCAGGTTCATCGTAATGAAGCCGGCTTCTGCTTTATATTTTTCTCTAACATATTGATGAAATGCCACTAAGAAATCTGTAATGCCCAATCCTAACAGAAGATCTGTTACCACGTTTTGCAGAAATATAACCGGCGTATCAATTCCTTTGAACATTTTCATTTCAGCGTCTACCAACAGTTTCATTAGCGAAATAAAATCTCTTTGCATAAATGCTAAACCTCCCTTTGCCACAGTGGTAAATATATTACCTGGAAGGTACTGTTTAATAGATCCCATAACACCCAATTCAGTTACTGCATTTGCATACTTATGGGCATACGGCATACATGGGTATATCTTGTAATTTTCATATTTTTTATCAGACCTGATTGTTTGGCAAATATCCGCCATTCGGTCGTGGGTAGTACACATAAATGTATATATACCTTCCTCTATTGCAATATCCAATACATTTAAAATAGATTGGTTATCCTTAAATTTAATGGCCTGTGCTCTTGATTTTTCGTCAGAACTATGGTTAACCCCAAAGAACTGGTTATCTCCAAAAATTATTCTTTCCATTTTAATTGCTTGATATATCTTTCATTAATAACGTGATAACCTCGTCTGTGATTGTAGCGCTATCAAAAGAACTTGTGGTGGTGCTTTTTGTTTTTATTGCATTTATGAAATGATCAATTTGAGAAGAATACTCTTCTCCCCGTAAATAAAAATTCACGTTTTGTGTAAGCGTTGTAATATTTTTTATTGTCCATCCTTTTGTTAGCCCCAAATTTTCGTTTTCTTGCTTTAAAAAGATTTTAAGTTCTGTGGCATCTGAGATGATTTTTCCCCCTTTGCCAAGCAAGGTTATCTGGGTAGTCATTTTCCTATATGTTTCATCACTCCAATTTACTGATAATTGCCCGGTAAGTCCCGTTTCTAATATCAGAGTAGAGTAAACTGCATCTTCAACATCTTTTGAAAAAATTGATTTCAATTGCGTACCTGCAACCTCTACCGGTTTTGCTAATAAAAAATTTATCAGGTCTATTGTGTGAGAAGCATAATCATATAAACAACCGCCACCTTGTCCTTTTTCTGTTCTCCAAGTAGGGTTTTTTTCTTTTAAAACTACAGGTCCGTATGATTCTCCCAAAAAATGATACAATTCACCAATAACATTTAACCGAAGTAGGTTTTTTAATTCGTAAAAAGTGCCAATAAACCGGTTATGGTATCCGACCTGGTTTACAAGGTTTTGTTTTTTTGCAAGATCGGATAAAAGTTTTCCTTCGTTAGGATTAAGTAAAAAAGGCTTTTCACAAAAAACATGAATATTCTTATTTAAAGCATACATAACCATTTCGCCATGAAATTTTGTTGGAGTAGCAATAACCACAGCTTCAAGATTCATTGAATCAATCATCTTTTTATAATCACTGAAACATTCAAAGCGTGAATATTTCTTAAAGCCCGTAATTACTAATGCGGAGGAATCGCAAACAGAAACCAAATTTACATCAGGGTGTGCTCCAAGAATTGCGCAATGGGAAATTCCCATTTTACCTAACCCGATTATTCCTGTTCTAATCATTTTTTACCTGTTTCTTTTATTACCGATTTTATTAAATAGTATGATTCTTTGCCTTTTAATAATAAATTCTTGTCAGAAGGCCTTGAATTATTTTGCTCAAGATACCTCATCACATTTTCAGTATCCAGTTTTGGAAGATGATGCATTAGCCCAAGCTTAATCAAATATTGATCAACATCCAGCATATCATCCTGGTAAACGGAAATTGTCGGAACACCTATTACCGCCATTTCTCGTGTCATTGTGCCTCCGGCTCCGATAAATAACAGGCAATCCTCCGCTATTTTATCAAAAGACAATGGTTTATCGGGCACAGCTACACCAGCAAATTTTTGATCGTTATAATGGTCAAATTGTTCCTTATCTCTTGTAAGCATAATGATCGTGTACTTATCCCTTAACCCAATAATTACTTCGTCAAGAAAATTTTCATCGCCCTTATAATATTGAGCAGTTCTTGGCTCAGGTCTTATATATATTTTTTTTTGCGGGTTTGGATCCGGCTGAGAGGCATCATTATTACTATATTTCTGCCATAAATAAATGCCCTCCTTTACACCCGGATAGGAAATAATTTTTTTAGAGGTGGCACCTTGTTTTTTAACTTTTTTGATATTAAGAAATTCGGGAATCAATATTTTGGTGGCACATATAAATGAAGGTATGTTTCCCATTGCATATTCGTTATCGTTCATATAAATGGAGGGAATTCTAAGCAAACATGCGGCTACCGGGGAATGAAATGAACTTTGTGAAATGGCAATATCAACCTGAAGTGGCCTTATAAATTTTTGTAATTGTCTTACTCTGATGGGATATCCAATTATTTTCTTTAAGAAGTTTTTACCATAATGTTTCCCGATGATGGTGTATTTTATGTTATGTAAATTCAGTAAAGATACCGTATTAGATAAAGGTCGACAGGTAACAATTATCTCACAACCTTCCGATTCCAGTTCTCTTATTAAATCTTTAAAAAGATTTATATGAGGCGCATTGGATATATCAAACCATATTTTCATTTAAAAATATCAATTTCGTTTATTTTTCGTTTGCGAATCAATTTTGCAGGAACACCACCCACTATAGAATAAGGTTCAGTACTTTTAGTAACAACAGCATTTGATCCCACTATGCTTCCCTTGCCAATAGTAACACCAGGCATAATAACGACATTTCTGCCAATCCACACATCGTCCTCAATTATTGGCGGAATGTCTTTTGTTACGCCCTGGAGAGCCATTGGAATATCAACCTTATCATAGCCGTGAAACTTTCCGAGAATACTAGTATTTGGGGCAATTAAAACATAGTTCCCTATAATACCGCTTTGTATGTAAACCCGTTCGTTTATTTGACACATATCACCAATAACAATACCTTTGCCCTTACCAAAATTTACGTAGGGCTGTACTATGCACCCTCTTCCAATCTTTAACATCCGTTTTAAAAGTGATACTCTAAAAAAATTAAAAAAACTTCCTAACGGGAAAAAGCTTGATGGCAATTTATTGGCAATAGTATAATAAATAAACAACGAGAGATACTTTATCATTGCCCAAGTTCTTTATAACAATTATAAATTTTATAAGAAACGGCTCTGCGATCCAAGTTTGTATCTTTAATCCTTTCTATTCCCTTGTTTGCTTTTTGATATGAGTTTTTCATTGTATAAACTTCAAAGCATTTTTTGATAAATTTTCAGATTTATCGTCTTAATTATTTATACCGATAATACGTTCGGTATATCCCGTTGTCACAATTACAATGGAAGGTATTAGCTTTGAAGGTTATGGAAAAATATAGTTTATTATACTGTTACCTTTGTAATTCAATTCTTGTTATACCGCTGAAAAGCCAGTCGCGCTGTCTTCATCATAAGCTTGTGTTAGTGAAAAAGTTCTGAGTATAGATTTAAACCTTTTCACAATAGATTCGCTGCATGTCCCTTGTGTTTAATCGAATTATAAATCTGTTTAATCTCAACTTTTGGGCCAATCGCGAAAAAAATATCTTTTTGCCAGTTATTACACCGAAGTTATAGAATAATCTTTCTAAAGTTAATGTTCGGCCTACTTTTTCGTGTTTTAACACTTTAAACTTATTATTCTCAACCAGCTTTATTAAAGTTTTCTTAGTAAAAAAATATATGTGTCCCTCGCATCTCACACTCCTTTCTCTATGCTTAAATATTCTGAACATCAAAGAATCGTAAGTCGGGGTTTCCAATATTAATTTACCTTCTGGCTTCAATGAATCAAATGCTTTTTTGACGAAAGACATAGGATTTGGAACATGTTCTATAACGTGGCAAGCAACAACCACATCGATGCTGGCTTTTGGAATATTAGCCTCCTCAAAATATTTTCTGATGACGCGTATACCTAATTTATTTTCCGAATAATTTGCTGGTATTTCCAACGGTTCTATACCCAATACATTCCATCCTCTTTTTCTTGCTACATCCAGAAAAGCTCCTGCGTAGGAACCAATTTCAAGAAAGATTCCCTTTTCCTTCTTTTCAACGAAATCTATTATTTTAGAATAATCCTTCAATTGCAAAAATTGCTTTTGAAGATATTGGTTATCCTTCGCGTTAAATGAATTTAACGCGGAATCATCTGAACCGGCCTGTAAATATAGTTTTTCAACACTACCAACATTATTTGTCTGCGGATTTGCATAAATTAAATCACAGGTATTACATCTTACAATTCGGTGAATTTGGGCTTTACCGGCCGGGAATAACTCTTTGTAATCATCTGAATTACAGAGATTACATAATACTGATCTTTCTTCCATAATCTAAAGGCTTGTTTTAAATACAATCAATTATTTCAATATTGTAATTAACACCCAGCTTAAAATTTGAGTATCAACAAAGCGGGCAAGATAAATAAAAATACAGATTTAACTACATCCATCTGTTATACCACATTTGAAACATCAATAAATACCAAATTTTAAAATACTTCTCCGTACGGCCTTTAAAAAAATCGTTTAAAAGCTTTTGTATTTCAGTATTATCAAATAAACCATGCCTGTTTAAGTTGGCTTCGCTTAAATATTGATGAACCATATCTTTCAATTCATTTCCCAGCCATGATTCTATTGGGATATTAAAGCCCATTTTCGGCCGTTCCATTATTTCTTTAGGAATATACTTATGCACTATTTCCTTTAGTATATACTTTTTGTGTCCTTCGTGGTATTTATAATCCGGGGGTAGTTGAGCAGCCCATTCTACTATATTCTGATCCAGGAATGGCTCTCGGCCTTCCAAACTTACTGACATGGTAGCCCGATCAACCTTTTGCAGAATATCGTCTACAAGGTACGTTTGATAGTCTACTGCCATCATATATGATAAAGGATCATAAAGCTCATTTTTCAATTCTGTACTTGTATGCATTGTGCCCAACTCATAAACTGGTAGCTTAAACAAACTATCAATCTCTTTTTGAGAAAAAGCCTGGCTTGAAATCTTTAATAATTCAAAGGGAGAAGCACAAGTCAATAAATTTTTCCATGTATTGTAGCGACGATGAAAATGAGCTTGATATTTAAAATAGGGAATCTTTTCAGAGGGAATCGCTTCCATTGCAGTAGCTGCAAGCTTTCTTAAAGGCCTGGGTACAGAACGCAAGTGATTGCTATATCTTGATAAGTAATCATACTTATTATAGCCTGCAAAAATTTCATCACCGGCATCGGCCGAAAGTGCCACGGTTACTTTCTTTCTGGCTAATCGGCTTACTAGCGTTGTTGGAATAGCGCTGCTATCGGCAAAAGGCTCATCATAATAATTCGGTAAGTCAGCAATAATTTCCAGCATCTCCTTAGGTGTGCAATAACATTCGGAATGATCTGTACCCAAATGCTGTGCAATTTGTTTGGCAAATGGAGCTTCATCTAGTTTGTCATCTGTAGCACCTATAGTGAATGTCTTTATTTTCTCGGTACTATTCCTCTGCAATAAAGCCGTTATACATGAGCTGTCATATCCGCCACTTAAAAACACGCCTACCGGTACGTCTGCTACTAAACGATATTGAAATGATTCAGCCAATATCCGTTCGGTTTCACCTATAGCCTCCGGCAGACTTATTTCCAACTTTGGCTTATTGTAATAATCATACACATTCCAATACTGTTTAAGTGCAATACTTTGTGCATGCAGATCGAAGTGCAAAATATGGCCCGGTGCTAGTTTAAAAGTGTTGTCATAAATACAATGAGGATGTGATATGTATCCATATTGCAGAAAGGTAGCCACACCATTGGCATTCACTTTCTTTTCAAAACCCGGATGTGCTACAATGGATTTTAACTCAGAACCGAATAAAAACAAACCATCCTTCCAATAGTAGTAGAATGGTTTTACCCCGGCCCTGTCTCTTATAAAAATTAAGTTTTTTTTATTTTCGTCGTACAGCGCAATGGCAAACATGCCCCGCCATTGTTGTATGGCTTTCTCACCCCACTCCTCCCAACAATGCAAAATCACTTCCGTGTCCGAATGTGTGGTAAAATGATGACCTAAAACGATCAACTGCTGGCGTATTTCATTATAATTATAAATTTCGCCATTGAAGATCAGATGCAACCCGTTATAATGCATAGGCTGATTAGCCGATGTGCTCAGATCAATAATAGATAACCTGCGATGACCTAAACCTACCTGCGCTGTTTCTGTCTTAGCCAAATAAATTCCTTGCCCATCCGGACCTCTATGATGCATAGAGTCTGTCATTTTTCCCAAAACAGAATGATCGGTGTTGTGCTTAAAATCAATAAAACCAGTTATGCCGCACATAAAATAAAATGAAAAGTAATCAAATTTAATAATTCCGTCTGGTTCATGCAGAGAAATTTACTAGGCATCGGAACGGCGACAGTAATCCTTGAAGGCTCAAGATTTTTTTTCAATAAATCAAAATATCATTTTATAAATGCTAGATAATCTGAAGGCTTGTTAGTTTCAAAGCGCCGGATTTTTCACTTCCAACGAATTGTAACCTTATGGTCGGTTACGAATAAACTCCTTCAATTTTGATGCAATAGTCACCCAATTATTTTCAGCGACAGATTCTCTGATAAAATCCTCATCAAAATCATCAATCTTATCGTACAATAACTCGAGGCTATCAGCAAAACTTTCGGGATCATCGTTAATAATAATTCCACTTTGTTCATTAATAACCTTTTTATTCTCATAGGTACCTGTTGCAATCACAGGCATCCCTGCCATGAGGTATTCAAATGTTTTGGTCGAAGGTTGATATTCATACCAGGGAGTAATAGGGATGTAAGAAATCCCTACATTCGACTTCTCATAATATTTTTTTAACTGGTTATGAGGAATATAACCTTTCAATTCCACATATTTATCCAGTTTGTATTTTTCAATTTGCTCTCTAATTTGTTCCATTTCGTTCCCCCATCCCTCTCCAATAATTGTATAACGTATATCGGCGTCGGGATGTTTTTTCATAAACATTCCAAAACCTGCGATTGTATCATCAATACGCCTGCTAAATACACCAATATATAACAAACTTATTTTATGCTCTAATTGTCTTTTCAGTATCATTGGTTCGGCACCTAACGGCAAAATATATGCCTTGCGGGATATCTTTAGCAACTTTTGTAATCCTTCTGAAAGAATGCTCACGCTTTTAAAAAAATAACTTTCGCAGCGTAATAAAAAATTATTCAGTTTGCGGCTTATTGATTTTGACGAAACATTTCCGGTAACAATGTTCAAATGGATCCAATATTTTCTTCTATAAATAAATGGGATTATGAAACAGCCCCTGAAATAATTAATGAATATGCAGTGATAAGATTGAGCATCTATTTGCTTAAAAATCTTTTTAAAGAAGCGAATATTTCTTTGGATTATACTGCCGTCGCGGCATATATATTTAATATCGACACCATCTTCAGAGATTCTATTTTTACCATAATCCCAGCTCAAATAAATAATATCAAACTCGTTTTTTAGATGTTTACAATACTGAGCGAAGTTGACATGATAACCATATTGCTTTTGGTTAATAAATAGTAGCTTTTTTTTCGCATTTTTTTTTGGCTCAATTGGTTCTTTTACAGACAACTCGGAGAAATTTGAAGGGTTGTGTAATTTCAGCATATTTTATTTATAAGCTTGTTTTATGACTTTAAAAAAGGAGTGACATATTTAAAACCAGCATAACGGTTTTTCGAATATTAAAAAAGTAAGACAGCTTTTTAAATCTTATGAGTCGAGTGTAACTGCACTGTTTAAGCCTTTTCTACACTGTTGACTGATAGAGTTTTCGTCTTTTAGAAAATGAGATAACTCATGCCAATCACGTTTTTTCTTTTTTTTAAAGAGTTTTAAAAAAAGAGACGGAGTCTTCTGCAGAAAAGGAACCGGATATCTAAATATCAAATATATATAATTGGCGTAATATATTAATCCGTAGTTGCTGAATTCACCATTCGACAATTTGTTACTGTACTTACAGGACGATAACCTTTGCCTGAGTGAAAAAATTCGATAGGAGTTCTTTAAGTCTAATTGAAAATAACGTTCTATTGCATTTGAATAAATGGTCAAAAAACAACTACGAAATACTTCTTGTGTATTATTTGATAATTGGCCAGCGCCATGTTGAATGCGATAAGCCGCGCCATAGTGATCAGAAAAACCTCCCTTAAATTGCTCGCTTATTCGCATCCAAAGGTCGCCGTCTTCACCGGTAGGAAAACTTTCATTGAAATAACCAACCTTATCAAAAACGCATCTTCTGAATAAAAATATGTTTGTATGAACCACACCTCCGCCAGAAACGACAGGATGTAGAACGTCCTTTTTATTAATATGCAGCTTTGTCCACTGTTTAAACATTCTCTGATTTTCTTCCTTCACTTCCAGCATCCTGCAAAAAGCAAAATCTAAGTTTGCGTTGTTGTCCAGAACCGAAGCGATATGATTCAAATGATCGGGCAAATAAAAATCATCTGAATCTAAGAAACATATATATGGTTGCGATGCAGCCTTAAGTCCCCTGTTTCTTGCACCTGAAGCACCCTGACTTAAACAAGTTTTTTCTTTTCTTAAAATTGCCACACTTTTACCATAAGACCCGGCAATTTCCAGAGTTTTGTCAGTGGAACCATCGTCAGAAATAATTATTTCGAGCTTACCGTTATATTTCTGATTCAACGCACTTTCAATAGCTTCTCCTATAAATTGATCTCTGTTGTAGGTCGGGATAATTACACTAATACCTTGTCTCATTTAAATATAATTGAGAATTTTCAATTGAGATTTTTCAAATATGTTCACGCCCAAACCCTAATAAACCTTTTTATTGACATACAACTTTTTATTTTCAAAATACAGTTGTGTATTTTCAAATGACTCGGATGAATCGTCAAACAGTTCCTTTAAGGTATCATCTGACAAGCACCTTATTTTTTTGGAATAACAGATTCCAATTGATACCCAAACAAGTAAAAATGCCAGGCTAAAAGTATTGACAGTTGCCGGGTACAGACTAATTAACGATATTAGAATCCAAATTGCCGAGGCTTTTGAAAGAATATTTTTTGAATAAAAAATGCCCAAAATTACAGCGGGGATTGCTATAAGCAAATATAATGCAAGGCTTATAATTCCTCCTTTTAATATAATTTGTAAATAACCTGTCTCAATCATGACTCTGTAATCGTCTAATTCATCAACTCCAGGACAAAAATATTCTCCGTTTATACCCCTTCCTATTATCCAATCTTTCGTTTTCATATCATCGTAGAAAAATAATTCTACACCGGTTCTGGTATCTTCATTTCCCTTGTCCGCTATAAAGCTAAACAGACCATTTTTCTTTATATGGAACACGCTATTGACGTAAATCAATCCGGAAAAAATTATTAAAAAAGAAAGATAAAAAACCAACAGCTTTTTCTTTGTATTAATTAAATACAAGAGATACGAAAACATCAGTATACTTAAGCATATAGATGATAAACCTCTTCGTGCTTTGTATATTGAGAATAAAAGCGTAAGAATCATAACGCCACCCGTAAAAATTATCCTTTTCTTTGAATGGTATTTATATGTGAGTAAAATAAAACCACAAGGGATGCTCAAAGATTTACCGAAATGCTCAATAAACTCCTGCGTGTCCCCGGTGCGATCCAATAAATCCCTTATAAACAGAACGTCATAAATAATAAAAAATATCCCAAAAATTACAATAGCATCAAATATTTTTTTATAAAAAGATGGATTGGAAGGAAATAGTATTATAAGAGGCGTAAAATAAATGAATAATCCATAATCGGCACCAAAAAACATTTCATTGAGAGAAGCATAATCAAAGCGAATTCCCCTGCAAACCACCGAGAACAGCCAAAGACAATAAATGATGAAGATGGTTTTTAAATAGCTGTTTTTAATTTTAAACTTTGAAAGGTAAGCTCCCGTCAACAAAAACAGAATGATGCCACCGGCCTGAACTAAGCGGAAAATGACAGTATTTACATGATTGGTTGTATTAATTACAAAGCCCAATGCGTAAATAAGAAACCCGAACCAAAATATATTAAGGGGTGTAAAATCTTTGGACGACAAACGAAACAGACTTAATCGTTTTTGCTTTTTCATGTCTTTAATTAAAGCTGTTCTTTTTTGAAGTTGAATCCGGCTTATTTTGAATATGAAAGAGTTTTCTTATAAGAGTTTACTGTTTGTTCGGCACAATATTTCCATGAAAAGTTATTTAATCGGTTCCTCCCTGCATCAATAATTTTTTTTTTATAATCACTATCATAAATTACTTTTTCAACCGCATTTAATATTGATTCCCGATCATTTGGATCAAAATAAACCCCGGCATTACCGGCTACTTCCGGAAGAGAACTGGTATTGCTTAAGCATACCGGGCAATTATTGGCAAAAGCTTCTAAAATGGGCATTCCAAATCCTTCATATAATGTGGGGTATACAAAAACCTGGGCATTGTAATATAAATTATTAAGTTTATTTTCATTTACGCCAAGCGAAATTGTTTTTTCCAAAATTTTCAAATTTCTCAAATCATCTATCTCTTCCTTGCTAAACGGGTAGCCGACACAAATAAGTTTGAGGTCACTTTCTTTTTTCAATAAGACACTAACGGCGCTGGCGAAAGTTATAAAGTTTTTGTATCCACCCCTTTTTCCAACAAAAAGTATATATCTGCCAAAAGGGTTTGGCTCTCCATTGCATAAAGGTTTATTGAATCCGTGATAAATTACATCAATCTTCTCCGGATTGATATTGAAGATATTTATAAGGTCTTCTTTTGTATTTTCACTTATTGAAATAATACGGTTCGCACTTTTTATTACTTTTTCCATCTGGGGCATCAGCGAATTAGTTCTGTACAGTTCCTTAAATTTAAATTCTATTAAATCATGTACAGTAAAAATGTAAGGTTTTTTTAACCCATGCAGGAAATAGGTATCATAATAGGTAGGATGAAGTAGGTCATAATTATTTGAAGAAATAATATGTTTTGAGTAAAGCCTGTTTATTTTGTATAATTTTTTATTCAAAAAACCTTTTCCTTTAAATTTTTTATCGGGCCACGTAACAGTTCTTTTTTTAAAATATTGATAGCCCTCTTTCACATATTGGTTATCCGAAAGAAGAAGAGACAATTTACATTCATGTTCAGTTGGAAGGTTCTTGATCAACTCGCAAAAATATTTACTTATACCACCATATTTTTGAATTGAAAATATCTGATAATCATAAATTATTTTCATAACAAAGTCTGGAACTCTATTTGACCCAAATTCCCTTTTTATTTTTATTGATAACCATGTGATATTGCAGCGGCGATAAAATGTAACCATTAAAGTTTGCGATGATGGAAGCAATAAAAAGAGCATACACCCCCATTTTGTAATATTTTATCAATATAATTGCTACCGCTATATACACCAACGGACTTATTATACATGCCCAGAATTGTATTCTCAATGCATTTATTCCGTTCAAAAAATAAACGTATTTTAATGCAAACATCGTTACAACAAAATATAAAAAGCCCCATAATGAAAGATAGAAACCGATTATAACCTTTCCTTCCCCAAGCCAAAGACGGTAAACTTTTTCCGAAAGCATCAACATTACACAACCAACTACAATCATAACTATATTTAATTGGTTGTATCTTCTTATCCCGTTTTTGATCCATTGAATATCATTTTTTAAATAGGCTTCAGTAGAAGCGGACCAAAAAGGCTCTAAAAATATCATGAATACCATACTTAAAACGCCAAAATATTTATAGACAATATTGTATGAGGTCACATCGGCAGTACCGAAATTTTGCGCAATAATAATATTTGCTGTTTGATACTGTATTATGCCAGCAACTTGAATTATAAAAAATACCAGTCCTAAATTGAACAGGTCTTTGGCATATGAGAATTTTATTTTTGAAAAACTGGGACGATATTTTTTAAAAAGGCCGTTAAATAAAAACAAGTTTGCACCAATTAAAACTAAAATAGGTGAAAGACATAAAGCAATACCTAGCTTAATTAAAGACCCTTCAGTTGTTTTTACTAGGATAACGATAAAAACGAAAGAAACAATTTGTCCCAAAAGATCAATTAGCGATGATTTTGCCGGTTGTTGATTCGCTACAATAAGCGTTGTTATTATCCTTAAAACAAACTGCAGACAAAAATAGCTAAATACAATAATCGCTAATGTTGAAATCTCCGACTGCATGCTTTCTGAAACATTCAAAATGCGGGCCCAGTTCAAAAAGTGGTTTGCTACCAAAAAAATAACCCAAAAAATAGTAAAGATTAATGTGAGAATAGCATACGTAGTGCTAACATAGATTTGTGCAAGATTGTCTTCACCTTTTGCTTTCGCTTCGGCGAATTTGTTACGCAAACTCCCGGTCAAACCAATTTCAAAAAAACTAAACCAAGCCACTATTGAACTTAGAGTTAGCCAAATACCGTATCGGGAGGGGTTTATATAGTTCAGGGTTAGTGGTACTACTATTAGGCTGGTAGCAATACTTATCCCTTTTATGAAAAATAAAGCAACTATATTCTTCTTGGCTTTAACGCTGCGATGGTGGCCTTTGCTAATTATATTATTAAGAAATGCAAGCGGTGCTAATATCTTATCTCTCATTCTCTATTTAAATTATTAAGCTCAAGAATAGATATTTAAAAATATTCTTAATCTTTTTATTTCTAAAAGCCCCTTGATTATGTGGGCTTGAATTCAGGTTATTCGTCAAAAAAATTAGTTAAAATTATTCCCGCCGGCTTGATACCAAATTGTTACAAATTATAGTCTTTTCCTATTACTAACCACGGTATGATTAAAAAGAGACGAAAGTTAGCTGTATTTTTCACAATTCTGCGAACAAAAGTTTTGGATTGCTATGACCTCGGCTCTTAAAAAATTGCATCTATTCAAAACAAAGAATTTTGGCGATACTCAAGAGTAGACAGAGCTTCGCTTCCCTCACTTACATTTCAAATGTTTTGAGCCAGTTAAATTTCCGTAGAAATGGTATTAATTTTTATTCCAAATCTTAGTTCTTCAATAACATGAATACAATAAAGTTAATAACCCTTATCAGTTATTAGAGAGATGCGCAACTTTATTATTAAATATAATTTGATTCAATTTCAGTTTGGAACATTTCTCTTTTTTGATACCATTCATATAAAATTCGATAAATCCTGACTCATTCAGCCAGGAAATTTTTGATATTGCAACGCCAATTTTTATAACAGAAAATGTGGGACTCCCTAAAATGTGGGTTTTAGGTTTATGACATCCTTTTTCACCGCTGCTAAAACAAGTAATATTACCAGTCATTTTATAATTACAAAAAGTTAGTCGTTCAAATTTTAGAATATCTAAAATAGGAGCCGGTATAAAATTGAATAAAACTTTTGTAAAACGTAGAGTTTGTACCAAAGATAAAATTTGCAGATACTATTTCACTATTACTGAGCCTTTGATTCGGTTTACCCGGAAATTTTGTATAATCTTTTCATTAAGAATGGGAAAACGAATTATTTTGCAATATTGTTGTTTCTTTTGCAAAAATATTTTCATCCTTCAACCTGACAGCCATAATATAACCCATGGACGGAAGGTTGACTCTCATTATTTTAGTTTTCATAGAAAATACTTTACCGTCAATAGAATATGTGGGACCGTCTACCATTCGCACTATATCGTGTGTCTTAACCTGGATTCTCTCTAATTCTACACTGTGATGATTTTTAGTAAATTCTCTAATAACATCTATTTCATCTTCTTTAATTACAGCGGGCTTACCCATCCAATAAAGCAGGTTAATTACTTCATCTGTCTGTCTGATAAGAGAAACTTCTTTCTCGGTAGTATAAACAAACACACAAGACTTAAAGAGTGGTTCCTCAATAATTTTATTACCCCTGAATGACTGCACTTCGATACAGTTCATAGGGCAAAAATTCTCAATTTTCTTTTTAGTTAACAAAAAGGCAACTTTTTTTTCACGGAGAGGTTTCGTATATACTACGTACCAATTCTTCTGCATAATTTTCTTTTTAAAAATTTAAAACTTGCAGTTATTCAAAGGATTGTTATTCAAAGGATTGATATGAATGGATGCTATCAGGAATGGATTCCCTCTCAGTTACAATTATCGTATCGAGTTATTTGATTATTCACTTATTCACATAGATTGGATTTAATCATTTTGCGAATGTTTTTTTATTAGTACAGTCTTTTTTTTGGTTCCATACACATAGTCATAACCGTAACCATAGTTATTCTTGAAAAATCCTCTCATTCTAACACCATTGAATATTATAGCAGGATTGTTAATTGGATTGATCTGAATACCTTCATCAATTCTTTTAAGCAGAATCTTCGGTGTGTATTTATGTCTTATTATATATAAAGTTGCATCGCAAAGGCCTGTTAATAAATATCCATCAGTGACCAACACAATGGGTGAGGTATCAATTATAACTATGTCAAAAATATTATCCAGGTACTCAATTATATCTTTAACTTTCCCGTTTGTGAGAAGTTCGGTAGGATTTTCAGGAATGCTCCCAGCAGAAATAAAAAATAGATTTTCATGTGCCTTTACTCTTTTAATAATCTCTTCTGGTTCTTTTTCTCCTTTCAAATATTCCGTTATACCATCTTCCTGAGTAACTTTCAAAATTTTTGCTATTGTTGGATTATTTAAATCTAAATCTACCAACACAACCTTTTTACCGGTCAGAGACAGGCTAACAGCTAAGTTAGCAGCTATAAAGCTTTTACCTTCTCCCGATATGCTAGATGTAACTAATATTTTTTTATGGGTTTCGTTAATACCTAAAAAGGATAACGATATCCTTAACCTTCTGAATTCCTCAGCTATAAAACTTCTCTGCCCTTCCTGGATCACTAAGACAGATTTAGATTTTTCAAAAGCAACCTCACCAATAACAGGAATCGAAGTACGAGCCTCTATTTCACTTCTGTATAATACCTTACCCGTTAAAGCATCTTTAATGTTAATAAAAGCAAAACACGCACCCATACATCCTATCACGGCAATAAGATAAATCAACATTCTTTTAGGACTTACCGGACTTTGTCCAGCCTGGGCAGCATCTACAAGCCTGTGATCAGAAAGACTGGCTGCGTAGGAAAGCTCACTTTCCTCTTTTTTCTGCAGCAAAAAAGCATATATTTCATTTTTTGTAGATTGTTCCCGGCTTATGTCAAGTAGGTCACGTTCCTTTTGAGGCACGGTTTGAAGAATTGAGTTATAGGAGCCGTTTGTAGCATATAAATTTTGTCTGGCGGCTGTTAAGGTTTGTTGCTGGCTTTGAATGTTCTGTAAAATATTTGGCTTTATTTTATTTATCTGGTCGCGAAGCCCAACAAGTGTTGGGTTATTTTCCCCAACACTCTTCCTTAATTTTTCATATTCAAGTTCAGAATTATATAATTTATCCAATAATTCCGATAGCATAGGATCCGATACTCCCAATGTAGAAGGAACAATAGCCGAACCATTACTTTCATTAGTTACGAATTTTTCAACTTGATTAAGCATGGAAAGTTGGGTATTTAGTTCGCCAATTTTCTGGTCATTTGCACTGACATTTTGTAAAAAAAGTTGCCCCTGTGAGCTTACATCAACTGCTCCTTTTCCTGATTTATATTGTTGCACCTTCTTTTCTATCGAGTCCAGGTCGTGAGCCACTGAGTTGAGTCGCTCGTTAACAAATGCCAGGGTATTGGCGGCTAACTTATCTTTTTCGTTAATGGAAGCCTGGTCATAAGCTTTAAGTAACTGATTTAATATATCCTCCGCGCGCTGGGGAGACTCATCCCTAAAATATAAATCAATTACCGATGATAATTTACTTGATGGCTCAACTCGTAACGCTCCTAAAAGATCCTGGGCAACATTACTGGGATTCGCCAAACTAAAATAAAGTTTATCCGACAGCGTGTCGCCCTGCGTATAATATTTGTTAGGAACAAATTTTAAAACGCCATAAGGAGTATTTACCAATTGATTCAGCGGGTAACTATATTTATTATTTAGCAAAACGCTCTCCTTTTCCGGATTATATGAAAAATATATTTTGTCTAATTCCATTATTGAATCAGGTAAAGGAGACACGATAGTAATTGGCGACTTAGTATATGCTGCAATAGTATGAACCTGTCCTTGTTCATAAACAGGTGCATATAAGTTAAGGGCCTTTACCACATTTGTCATTAGTGTGCGAGACTGCAGAATTTCTATTTCATTTTCAACAATTTTTTTAGACGAGATTTGGTCTAGAGACTCCATAAGTTTGGAAGCTTCGTTCCCTTTTTTTTCATCCTTAATAATAATTGTTGCCGTTGCTTCATAAATAGGGACCTTGTAACGAAGATAAATAAACGCGATTCCTAAAGCAAGAGCAATAGCAATCAAAAACATAGGCCAATAAGGAAGATACTTTGAAACTAATTGTTGTATCAAACTCTCTTCAACTTCTTCGTTAATTTTACGAGTATTGTTTTGCAACATGAAATTAAAATTTAATTCTATCTAAAACCACTACCACAATGGATAGACTGCCCAAAATAATGGGGAGTAATTGAGCAGTTCTGCCGGCACTGGCTATTTTAGCTTTATTAGGCGAAACATATACTATATCATTTGGCTGTAAATAATAATAAGGTGAGTTAAAAAAATTGCTAGAATTCAAGTTAATATGTCTAGTCTTTTTCTTTCCATTTTCTTCTCTTATCAATAAAACATTATCTCTTTTTCCGTAAATAGTTAAATCCCCGGCGAGTCCAATAGCTTTTAATAATGAAATCTTTTCACTAGGAACTGTAATTACTGTTGGTTTTGCAACTTCTCCGATTATGGTAACCTCAAAATTTAAAAAACGAATTTCAACCAACGGGTCGACAAGAAGCTTTTTTGACAGAATAACATTTGTAATATTATCCTTCAATTCTTTTTTTGTAAGCCCCGCAGCTTTAACGGTGCCCAGTCCACCCAGTAGTTGAATAGTTCCATCGCTGCCTACGAGATAACCGCCTGGTTCTGTATTACTGCCTGTGACGGTAGTCGATCTTACGTTATTGTTGTTTGGTTGATTAAATACTGCTGAGGCTTCAGCATTGGCACTGCTTATCGTAATGGCCAATATATCATTTTCCTCAATAGGCTTTTCGGTTTCAGGCCCTCGTTGTAAAAAAGTAGTATCCTGAACATTATAGAAGTAAACTGTTTTTTTTGTACTTGTGCAGGAGATGCTTAAAAGCATAGTTAAAGCTGTAATAAAAAGAAGATTCAGAGTTCGGAGCATAAGCTATATTTATAGGTGAAACACCGTTATAAACAAGGAAATTCTTTGGAAATTAGACTAGTGAATTCTAAGGAATTTGGAATACGAATTTTTAACAAATAAACTTTGGTAATCAATAGAATAGAAGGATGCTTCTTATTGTGGTAATCCAAATTTAAGGGCCTGATTAACAGGCTTGGATTTCGATAAAAAGAAACGAGTTCTTTGAATACAGGTGCAAACATAATAGTTTAAGATTTAATATCCAAATATCTCGATTTTATTTTTAGGTTACCTTTTTCTTATGTATTGAAAATCATGCCAATTAAGGTCTCTGATGTTCCGGGTTAATGAAGAAGTGCTCTTTAAGATGCACTCGGTACAATCAACAAGAGGACTTAGGAAGAATTTTGCAAAAAGCACTCACTCATTTTAAACATTCAGTATGTGATAATTTCAAAGACCGTCGTAACTTAGTTGCAGATTGTTAAACAGTTCCTCGCTTCTAACCCTCATAAATTTCATGAAATGATTAAGATATTACTTGCAGATGATCACGTAATAATCAGAGCAGGTTTAAAAACCTATATCCAAAATATAATACCTCATTCGAGCATTGAAGAGGCATACGATGGTGATTCAACTTTTGAAAAAATAAAGGCAAATGATTATGCTATTATTATTTTGGACATTAATATGCCCGCCACAGATTCGTTCGGCCTGGTGAGTAATATCCTTGCTCTGAAGCCAGACTCTAAAATATTAATGTTCAGCATGAATTCGGAAGAAATATTTGCAAAAAAATATTTGAATATTGGAGCACTGGGTTATCTGAATAAGGACGCTTCTGCCGAGGAGATAAAACAGGCCATCAATAATGTAATGAACAATAAGCG